>Ga0302046_10002729_pt1 | contig 16341 bp, 11 predicted proteins | sample RVTome_11_FD_200261 | JGI IMG/M metagenome (GOLD analysis project Ga0302046, IMG submission 200261) | Soil microbial communities from uranium-contaminated site in the Upper Colorado River Basin, Wyoming, United States - RVT147D111 (version 2) ...
CGCTCCTTCAACGGCGACACGCGCCGGCGCAATCTCCCCGCCGCACGCCGCTTCTTCACCGATCGGGGGAGCCGGCGCAATCTCCGCGCCGGCCGCGGGCCCCAGCCTGCTGCTGGTCACGATCGATACGCTGCGGGCCGATCGCCTGGGCAGCTACGGCTATGAAGCCGCCGAGACGCCGCACCTCGACCGGCTGGCGCGCGGCGGCGTCCGCTTCGATCAGGTGGCCACGACGGCGCCGCTGACCCTCCCGGCGCACGCCTCGATCTTCACCGGCCGCTACCCCCATCGCCATGGGGTGCGCGACAACCTCAACTTCCCGCTGTCCGGCGAGACCCCGACGCTCGCCGAGGTGTTGCGGGCGGCGGGCTTCGCCACCGGCGGTTTCTACGGGGCCTCGGTTCTCGACCTCCGAACCGGGATCGGACAGGGCTTCGAGACGTATCTCGGCCCGGCGGGCAGCGGATCGGTGACGCCGGCACAGGCCAGCCTGCAGGTCGAGCGTCGCGGCGAGGCGGTTGTCGCGGACGCGCTGCCGTGGATCGAGGCCCAGCCGGGGCGCTTCTTCGCCTGGGTCCATCTGTTCGACCCGCACGCGCCGTACTCGCCGCCGGCGCCTTTTCTCGAGCGCTACGCCGGCCGCGGCTATGACGGCGAGGTTGCCTACGCCGACCACGTCGTCGGGTTGCTGATGGCGGGGCTCGAGGCCCTCGGCCGCGCCGCCGACACCATCGTGGTGGTGGCGGCGGACCACGGCGAAGGGCTCGGCGACCACGGCGAGCAGTTCCATTCGGCGCTGATCTACGACAGCACCGTACGGGTGCCGCTCATCCTGTGGGCACCGGAGCGCTTGCCGGCCGGTCGCGTGGTCGGCGGCCAGGCTAGCCTCGTGGACCTGCTGCCGACGACACTGGCTCTGCTCGGCGTCGAAGATCCGCAGGTCGACCGGCGCGATGGCGTCGACCTGCGGCCGCTGATCGACGCCCCGGATGCGCCCGGCCGGCCCGCCTACGTCGAGAGTCTGACGCCGTTCCTGCAGCTCGGCTGGAGCGAGCTCCGCGCCCTCCGCACCGTCGATTTCAAGTACATCGCCGCGCCGCGTCCCGAGCTCTACGAACTGCGCGCCGACGCGGGTGAGAGCGACGATCTCATCGACCGCGAGCCACGCCGCGCCGAGGCTCTGGCGGCGCGGCTCGCCGAGATCGTCGGCGACGACGACGTCGACGGCATCATGCCTGGCGGCGGCTTTGTCGACATAGGCGGCGAGGCGCGCCTTCGCGAGCTGCAAGCAATCGGCTACGTCACGGTCACGGCGATGTCTTCGGGCGCTGTCCGCAAGGACCCGAAGGACCACGTCGAGCTCCTGGAGGCCTTTCAGCGCGACGCGCTCGCCGTCGAGCGGGCGCTGGCGAACCAGCACTGGCAGGACGCCGACGCGATCATCGAGAGGCTGGCCGCCCGCCTGCCCGGACATCCGATGATCACCTACTACAGCGGCCGCTCGTCGCTGCGGCAGGGAAAGGCCGCGGCGGCTGTCGCCGACCTCGAGAAGACGGTCGCGCGGGCACCGGCCAACGCGCTGGCGCGGCTCGACCTCGGGGAGGCCTATTGGTTGCTGGGGGACAGAAAGCAAGCCTGCGAGGTCCTCGGCGAGGCGGCCGAGGCGTTCCCCGCCCTCGCCGCCTTCCCTCTCCGTCTCGGCATATACCTCCAGGAAGACGGCCGCCTCGGCGAGGCGGAGCGAGCCTTCGTCGCGGCGCGGCGCCTCGCTCCGCGCCACCCCACAATCCTCCGCCGGCTCGCCAATCTGTACCTGGCGGGAGGCGAGGTTGCGAAGGCGCAGGAGGTCCTCGGCGAGCTCGTGGAGATCGAGCCCCGCGACCCGAGCTCCTGGTCCGTGCTGGCCCAGGTCCTCTGCCGCCTCGGCGAGACGGCGCAGTGCGAGGCCGCCCTGCGCCAGGTGATCGCCAGCGCCCCCGACCGGGCCGATCCGTACTTCAACCTCGGCATATTCCTGTTGCGAGAGGGAGCCCAAGCGGAGGCGGCGGAGCTGCTTCGCGAGGCCCTGCTCCGCGAGCCCGGCCACCCGGGCGCTCGCGAGGCCCTGTCGCGCATCGTCTTTCAGGAATTGCCGCGCCCGTAACGCGCGGCCTCGCCGTCGTTCGCACGGTCGGCTGGTTCCGGCCGTGTGACTGTGCCCGGCACCGGCGGATCCGGGCGACCTCGTCCGCCCTTCATTCGGTCCGCTTGTTCCAGCCGTAAACCTCTTTGATCGCCGCCAACCACTCGAAGCCGCCGAGACGGTCGCGGACCATGGCCTCGTTGGCGCGCGCCGGGAACAGCGCGTGGCCCTCGAACTCCTCGTTCCAGGAGCCGACGATGACCGGGGCGGAGGGCAGCGTCGGGGTGCCGAACCGATCGCCGTGGTCCTCGCGCAGGTGTTCTTCGGTGATCGCCAGCATCGCCCGCAGGAGCTTGGCGTAGTCTTCGCGGCTCGCCAGCAGCGTCGGCAGGCCGACTTTGGCGAAGCCGGCCGCCGACGAGGGAAGGACGAGCAGCGGGTTGCCGGTGAAGCGGTTCCGCAGGCCGGCGAACGCCGCCCTCGTGCGCGCCTCGTTGGCGAGAATCACGTCGAGGTAGTCGCCGCCCAGGTGCACCGGTCCGTCGGCCGCGAACGCCGCGACGAGATCGAGGTCGTAATGGTGGTAGCGAGCGATGGCGTCGAAGAACCCGGCCCGGAAGCGCCGCGCCTGGTCGATGTCGGGGTCGCCCAGGAACAGCGCCTCGTCGCCGATCAGATAGGGCGCGACGCCCGCCTCCTCGATGAACGCCTGGCGCGCCTCGCCGAGGGCGAGCGCGACGCCGGTGAGCGAGCCGACGCCGGTTCCCAGTAGATGGCTGGCGAACATGTAGATGACCGGGCGGCCCTCGATGCGCAGCACGTTCGCCGCCAACGCACCGCTTTCGTCGAGCATCATCCGGGCCATGCTCTGGAAATGCTCGACGAGCCGCTGGCGGCGGCCGGTTCGGTACCCGAGCGTCACGCGATCGGCGACTCTCAAGTTGATCGCCGTCTCGTAGAGCCACCCGAACTGCCGCGTTCCAACCGAAGCCGCGGAAAAGTAACCGCGCGCGTAGTTGAGCAGCGGTGGATCGAAGCCCTCGCCCCCCGGCTCGTCGATCCAGGAGAGCAGCTCGGCGCCGATCCCGAACTCGTGCTTGAGGGCGTTGAACTGCTCTTCGGTCGCCGGATCGTCAGAGTTGTAATCGCCGCCCAGGTAACTCGCCGTGGGCCGCTCTCGCACCCGCCGGAGCGGGTGGTACCAGCCGTAATGCCAGCAGATGACCACCGGCCGCGGGGTCGCGGGCCCGGGCATCGCGTGGGCGTCGAAGGCTTCGAGGTCGGCGGCCGTCACCTCGCCGCTGGCCAGCAGGTCGGCGCGAAAGTCGTAGCCGGGCCGCGGGCTGATCTCGAGGCCCCGCGCCGCCCCCAGGCTAGCCTCGATGGCCCGCCGGTCGTCTCCGTTGACCGTGCCGTTGCCGTCGATGTCGAGGACCCAGGAAGGTATCGCGAGGTACTCCGGAGCGGTCGTCAACGTGCCGGCGGCCTGGCGCGGCTGCATGAGGCTCGAAGGGTCCCGCCCGCCGCCACCCGCAAGGGCGCGGGCCAGCGCCGTCCCGGGCGCCAGCGCCACGCCCGACAGCGCGGCCCCCGAGGCCGCCGCCTTCACGAAGTCCCGCCGCGTGATCGACATCTACTTTCCCCGCCGGCCTTCTATTCCTCGTTCGCGGTCCGGCGGCTTCGTGCCGTCATCATCGGCCGGGAACGGGCGCCGGCGAGCCCTGGGGTTCGGGAGCGAAGGAGTCGCTGCCACCACGCCCGCCGCGGCCGCCTCGTCCACCTCCGCGCTCACCGTCACCCCGCCGCCGCAGCTCATCGTTACGCTCGATCACCGAGGTCCCCTCGATGATCCAGGGCTTCGCTTCCTCGCCCTTCAGGTAGTGACCGAACCAGTCGAGGATGCGCTGGTGGTAATCGAGCTGGTTCTTCTTCTCGCGGTTGCTGTGGTTCTCGCCCGCGTACACGAGCATGACGAACTGCTTGCCGGCGCGCCGCGCGTAGTTGTACATCTCCACGCCCTGGTGCCAGTCGACGGTCCCATCGCTGTCGCCGAAGGCCATCAGCATCGGGGTCTGCAGGTCGGGAATGCCCATCACCGGCGACTCGCGCATGTAGGCCTCCATGTCCTCCCAGTAGGGGACCCCCATGCGCGCCTGGCCGGTCTCGAAGTGCGAGCTCTCGGGCAGCCCCTGGTTCCAGTGGATCGTCCCGAACATCGAGAAGAAGTTGGTCAGCGCCGCCCCCGATACCGACGCCGCGAAGATGTCGGTCCTGGTGGGGATGTAGGCGGCCTCGTAGCCGCCCCAGGAGTGGCCGACGAGGCCGACGCGTTCGCCGTCGACCATGCCGGTCTCGACCACGGCCTTCAGCGCCGGGCGCACGCACTCCACGGCCGAGGTCCCCGGCATGCGGTCGCGGTAGACGATGTCGGGCTCGAGCACGAAGTAGCCGAGGCTGGTCCACACCGCCGGGTTGTAGGGGCTGCGCGCCGACGGCACCGAGTAGTTGTGGACGGTCGCGGAGCGGAGCTCGTAGACGTAGGTGATCATCGGGTAGCGCCGCCCTTCCTCGTAGCCTGCCGGATAGAAGAGCGCCCCCTGGACGCGCGGGCCGAACTCGCAGTCGTAGTCGATCAGGCGCGAGCGGCCCCAGGCGAAGTCGGCCTGGAAGGGATTGGTGCGGGTGACCTGGCGGGCGCCGGCGAGGTCCGGACCGCCGACGAAGTAGTCGGGGGAGTCGTCGAAGCCCTGGAGCGTGTAGGCGAAGGTGGCGGCGTCGTCGGCCTTGGCGAGGCCGCCGGCGTTCTTGTCGACGAACAGCAGGCGCACCGGGCCGGCGGGGCTGAAGCCGCCGGGGGCGAGTCCGGGGCCCGAGGCGCCATCGCCGCCGGTCGCCCGATTCGAGGCACCGCCGGCTGCTCGAACCGTATCGCCACCGGCCGCGCGAGCCGACCCACCGCCGGCCGGCGGATCGAGGCGGGCGTAGCCGTACTTCTTGGTCCAGCGGCCATAGAGGTCCAGCCAGAGCGGCTGGGCGGGATCGATGAAGTCCTCCTCTCGGCCGAGGCGGATCACGCGATGCTCGATCTCTTCGGCGGCGCCGTTGGTGATCCTGGCGGCGCCCGAGCCGTCGGGGGCGACGCTCCAGACGTCGTAGCGGTCGTAGAGGAGGACGGCGGCGTCGCCCTTCGCCCAGCCGCCGACGCCCCAGGGAGGCTTCTGCTCGGTGGGGTAGTCGTACTCGTCGTCGACGAACGAGGAGGGCAGGCTGGCGGTGAGGTTGCGGTGCTCGCCGGAGGCGATCTCGTAGGCGAAGTGATGATCGTCCTTGAAATAGAGGAGGTAGCGACCATCGGCGCTGCCGCCCGAGAAGTAGCGGACGCGATCGACGACGCCGGTGCGCTCGCCGGTGGCGACGTCGATCAGGTCGACGTCGAACCAGCGGCGGCCGAACATGCCGTCGAACATGTACGGCTTGCGGTCGGTCTCGGTGGCGTGTCTGTCGCCGGCCAAGACCCCGATGCTCTCGTCCACATCGCCGCCGAGGCGGACGAAGCGGTCTTCGTTAACGTGCCATACCGACAGGTAGCTGCGGCTCCGATCGCGCTGCTCCTGGAGCTTCTGCATCGGGATGATCCGCTCGTCGCGGGCGTGCCAGACATCGACGTCAGCCGGCTCGGGCTCGTCGTCTTCCGTGGCCTCCTGCTGACCGCCCGTGCCGCCCTCGTCTTGCCCGACCAGGCCCTGGCCGCCGGCCGCCTGGCCACCAGCCCCGGCAGCGCCGCCCGACTCGCCGCCGGCCGCGTCCTGCGCCCCCTCAGCCCCGCTCTCGTCCGCTTCCTCGCCGGTTGCCGGCTTCTCCGGCCACTCGCGGATGCCGAAGAAGATCGCCCGGCCGTCGTCGGACCACTGCGGCGCGCGGTGCTCGACGACCCGCATGCCGGCGGGGAAGCCGGCCGCCTCGCGGTGATCGAAGCGCAGCCGTGCCGCGGGGGTCGCCGCGGCCACCGCCCCGCCGCCGAGCGCCGCTTCGAGGCCGCGCCAGGCGAGCAGCAGGTGGGTCGGCTCCTCGTGTGCTTCGTCCTCGATCGAGCGGAGCACCGCGAGGTCGTCGGCGTCCTCGCGCCAGGTCGCGCCCTCGAAGGTCGCATCGCCCGAGTCCAGCACCCGCAGCACGCCGGTGGCGGCGTCGTAGACCTGCACGCCGTTGCCGGCGCCGCCGCTGGTCGCCACGGTCATCGCCAGCAACGTTCCCTCGCCCTGCCAGGCGTACTCGGCGATGTTGCCGAAGTTGATGCTGCTGCCCGACGCCAGCGACCGCACGATCAGGTCGGCCGCCTCCGCTTCCTCAGGCGTGTAGCCGCGGATCGCCAGGAACCGGCCGCCGTCGGCGAAGCCGAAGCCGGCCACCGCCTCGAAGACCTCCGCCTCGCCGCTCGCCAGGTTCCTGAGGCCCATCTTGTTGCGGATCGGCTCGTCCTCCTCCCGCAGTCGCTCCTGCTCGTCCTCCGAGAAGCCGATCTGATAGGCGAGCCACGCGGAGTCGCTCGAGAACATCGGCCGGGCGCCGTTCTCGATCGCCACGGGCTCGCCGCCGGCGGCGGCGAGCTCATGGAGCTGCAGCTCTCCAGTGCCGTCGACACGCCGGATCGAGACCGCCAGCCAGCCGCCGTCGGGCGACAGCTCACCGCCGCCGAGGCTCTCCCAGCGGCCGTAGTCGGCCGGCGTGATCGGGGCCGCCTGTGTTTCCCGGCGGCGGGCCTCCTCTCGGAGCCCTCCACCGGCAGGCACGATCGAACGGTGCGAGGCCGGGCCCGCGAGGTCCGACGTGAATCCGGCCGTCGGGTCGATGCCTGCGCTCTCGACACGCGGCGTGGCGGGCGCTGCCACGGCGAGCAAAGCAGCGACGGAGATCAGGAAGGTGACCTTCACGGCTCTCGTTCTCATCGGATCCTCGGGCGTGGGGGGAGATGCGCATCCGGCAGTTTGGCGCGCCCCTGAGTATCCGTTCCCGGCCCGGGTCGCTTCAACCGGCGCGGCGGTCGTCGCATTGCCAAGAGGTGCCGCGCCGCCGGCCGCGCGGGGCGCGACCACTCCGCGCCAGATTGGGCGCGTTGGGGTCGGTCGCTGATCGAGCCTCACGGCACCCCGAAGCCCCGGCCCCTATAATGGGGCCTCCTGAAGCAACTCCCGACGAAGCGGACGCCGCCCCCGAGAGCAAGGAAGACGAAAATGCCGCGAACGGCCCGAACGCTACTGACGCTCCTTTGCCTCTCCGCGCTCGCCTGCGGGGGCGCCGGTTCCGAAAACGGCGGTGGGACGCCGAGATTCCTCAGCATGGGCACGGCGCCGCCGGGCGGCGCGTTCTTCGTGGTCGGTGGGGCGCTCACCGAAGTCTTCAACGAGCACGGCGGCGGCGCCAGCATGACGGCCGAGGCGACCAGCGGCTCGCAGGAGAACATCCGGCGGCTCGACACGGGCGAGCTCGACTTCGCGCTCTCCAACTCGGCGATCAGCTACTTCGCGGTGCGCGGTACCGAGGGATGGGACCGGGCCTATCCGGTGCGCGCCGTCATGACGCTGGCGCCGAACGTGGCGATGTTCGTGGCCCCGGCCGGCGGCAGCGTGCAGGCGATGTCCGACCTCGCCGGCAAGCGCGTCGGCGTGGGTCCGGCGGGCGCCGGGTTCGAGTACTTCGTGCGCCCGCTGTTGGCGGCGCACGGCATCGACTACGACGATTTCTCCCCGGTGAACGCCACCCAGGCGGCGGCCGTCGACATGCTCGCCGACGGCTCGGTGGCGGCGGCCCTTCTCGGCGGCGCCGTGCCGACGGCCTCGATCACCCAGGCGGCGGCCGCCCGCGACATCATCCTGGTGCCCTTCGATCCGCAGGCCGTGCAGCGGCTGGTGGCCGAGTACGTGTTCTTCAGCCCGGCGACGATCCCGGCGGGGACCTACCGCGGCGTCGACCAGGACTTCGCCGGCCTCGACGTCGGCTCCATGCACCTGATCGCCGCCGCCGACCAGGACGAGGAGCTCGTCTACGCCTTCACCAAGGCGCTCTACGAGAACCGCGAGGCCGTGATCCAGCGGCACGCCGCCGGTCGCGCCATCAACGAGGGCAACGTGGTGCGCGACACCGGCACCGAGTTCCACCCCGGCGCCATCCGCTACTACCGCGAGCTCGGCATCTGGCCGCGCTGACCGAGGAGTCCGAGGCGGGGATGGCGCGCCATTACCTTTCGACATCCGACGTGGTCCGGATCCTCGCCGTCGTGGCGTCGATCATGGTCCTCGCGGTCATCGGTTGGCTTGCCGCCGGGCCCGCGATCCTCGGCATCGTCGTCGCCGTCGCGACCGGGATCGTGCTCGTCGCCGTGGTTCAGCTCGATCGGCGAAGCCGGCTCGAGAACCTGCGGTTGCAGGACTGCAACTACAGGCAGATCGAATCCTTGTTCGCGCTATACAGCGAGCTGGAGCCCGTCGCCTCGCTGCCCCCGATGCGCGGCTGGGCGGCGTCCCCGGATCTTCTCAGGCGGCTCATGGAGCTCGTTCGCTGCCAGCGGCCGGTGACGATCGTCGAAGCCGGCTGTGGCCCCTCGACGCTGGTCTGTGGATACGCGCTCCGTCAAACCGGCGCGGGAAGGATCGTCGCCCTCGAGCACGACCGGGAGTATGCCGAGCGCTGCCGAGAGCAACTCGCCGCCCACGGCCTGCAGCAGATCGCCGAGGTCCGGCACGCGCCGCTGTGCGATTCGGAGATCCAGGGCGTGCGCTGGAAGTGGTACGACCTGAGCGCCCTGGAGGACGTCGAGTCGATCGACCTTCTCGTCATCGACGGCCCTCCCGAGAGCGTTCAGCCGCTGGCGCGCTACCCGGCGTTGCCGCTGCTGGCGGATCGATTGAGCGAGGGTGCGATCGCCATCCTGGACGACGGCAACCGTGACGGCGAGCGTCGCTGTGTGGAGCGGTGGTTGGCCGAGATCGCCGACTTGTCGTCCGAGTACCTGGCCCTCGAAAAGGGTGCCTTCATTCTCCGGAAGGGAGGCGAGGCGCGGTAGTGGCCGCGTTGCCGCAGCGAGCCGCCGCGGCCTCGACGAGGAGCGCGCTAGCGATTCTGGAGCCTCTCCTCGAGAAAGCTCACGAGCCGTTCGGTTTCGGAGCGTAGGGAGCCGATCGAGGTCGGGAAGCTCACCGGCCGCGACACCACCGTGGCGTCGGTCTGAGGGTCGATCAGCTTCAACTGGCCGGAGAACGCTTCGATGTCGTCGATCTCGACGAGCAGCACGTAGGTCGCCATCTCGACGGATTGGGTCACGGAGAACCGCTCCGAGCGGATCAGCGACAGGCCCAGCTGCCGCCGGGTCTCGACCAGGTCTTCCTGTCGCGTGGCGAGCATCATCGTCGAGCCCGTCGAGCTGCCCGGGGTCGCATCGCCCGCCAGGACCCGACTCGTATCCAGCGGGGCGACGAGCACGCGCGGCACCGACATCCGAGCGTCGAAGTCGTCGGGGCGCGACGAAACCTGCTCGAGCCGCCCGACGGCTGTAAGGCACGCTGCTTGGCGGATCGCCGCGCGCCCTGCACCCTCGGGCATCCAGGCGCCGCGGTCCCTATAATGGGGCGGCCCCACGCAGCTCCGGGGGAGAGCAGCCATTGGGGGTGGGCCCACAACATTGGGGATGGCCCGCAACACTCACCCGCGAGACCCTCTGGATCGACGCCCCCGCTGTCCGAGGAAACGAGAATGCCGCCAACTTCCGGATCGCTCCTGCAGGTGCTTCGCTCCGCCGGGCGTACCATCAACGACGACAACATCGTGCACGACGCCGGCGCCGAGTTCCATCGAGGCGTCATCCGCAAGCTCGGCGGGATCGGCATCTGGCCCCGGTGAGCGAGGTCCCCGACGTAGCGGCGGCGCGGCCGGCGCCGCCGGTGATCACCGTGCTGGGCACCGCCCTGTGCGTCCTGACGCTGGTCGAGGTCAACTACCCGCACCTGGCGCCGCCGGCGCAGCTGGCCCTGTTCGCGCTCATCGGCCTGGTGCTGTGCTTCCTGACGGTCCCGCCGCACGCGAGCCTGCGCGACAGCCGGCGGGCGCGGGCGCTCGACCTCGTCCTCGTCGCCGCGACGGTCGCCTGCTTCGGCTACATGTTCACGCAGAACGAGCCGTTCTTCGACTTCACCTGGGTGGCCGGCACCGCGCTCGGCAACCGCGCCGGCTCGGAGACCGGCATCGATACCGCCGTCGGCGTGCTGGGCCTGCTGCTGATCATCGAGGCCGCCCGCCGCTCGCTGGGATGGGCGCTGCCGACGCTGGCCGGCGCCTTCCTCGCCTACGGCTATCTGGGCCCCTACCTGCCGGGCTGGCTCTTTCCCCACCGCGGCTACCCCCTCGATCGGCTGGTCGCGCAGGCGTTCCTGCACAGCCAGGGGGTCTTCGGCATCGCGTTGAACGTGATGTTCACCTACGTGTTCCTGTTCGTCGTCTTCGGCGCCTTCCTGCAGGCAACCGGGGCGACGCGCTTCATCATCGAGTTCGCCGATCGGATCTTTCACGGCAGCCCCGGCGGCCCGGCCAAGGTGGCGGTGGTCAGCAGCGGCATGCTGGGGTCGTTGTCGGGCAGCGCCGTCGCCAATGCCGCGACGATCGGCACCCTGACCATCCCGATGATGCGCGCGGCGGGCTTCCGGCCCCAGGTCGCCGCCGGCATCGAGGCTGCGGCCAGCTCGGGCGGCGCCCTGATGCCCCCGGTCATGGGGGCGGGCGCCTACATGATGCTCGAGATCGTGCAGCCGCCAGTGACCTACCTGGAGGTCATCCGGGCGGCGCTGCTGCCGGCCATCCTCTACTACAGCTCGCTGCTGCTGATCGTCCACTTCACCGCCCGGCGGCTGGCGCTCGAGGGCGCCGGCCCCGACGAGCCGACGGGTGAGGTGGTGAGCGGGGTGGCGGGCTCGCGACAGGCGGCGGCAGCGCCGGCGCCGCCACCGCCCGTTCCCGGGGTCGCAAGGGGCCCCGCGCAGGAAATATCGAGTCCTTCCCAGCCGCTGCCGGCGGCGACATCGGCCGGCGGCATGCCGGCGCGCTGGGAGGGGCTGATCTTCGGCGCCGCCCTGGTGGCCCTGATCGGCTCGCTGCTGGTCGGCAACACGCCGTTCCGCGCCGTCACCATCGCGCTGGCGGCGGTCGTCGGGCTGGCGGCGCTCAACGCCCGCACGCGGCGGGGCCCGGCGCAGATCGTGCGCTCGTTCGGGCGCGCCGCCGTCGACATGGTGCCGCTCGTCGCCGCGGCGGCATGCGTGGGCGTCGTCATCGGCGTGGTGACGTTGACCGGCGTCGGCACCCGGCTGCCGGCGACCATCGTGCCGCTCGCCGACCAGAGCCTGCTGCTGGCGCTGGTGTTGATCATGGTCTCGTCGATCGTCCTGGGCATGGGGCTGCCTTCGGCCGTTGTCTACTTGCTACTGGCGACGCTCATCGGCCCGGTGCTCGGCGACCTCGGCGTCGTCCCGCTCGCCGCCCACCTGTTCATCTTCTACTACGGGATGATGTCGATGGTGACGCCGCCGGTGGCGCTGGCCGCCTACGTGACCGCCCAGATCGCCGGCGCCGACATCATGCAATCCAGCTGGCAGGCGTTCCGCTTCGCGCTGGTCGGCTTCTCGCTGCCCTACATCTTCGTGTTCCGGCCCGAGCTGCTGATGCTGGCCCCCGAAGGCGGCGTCGCCGCGGCGTCGTCGATCGTCTACGCGACGCTGATCGCGGCGCTCGGCGTGCTGGCGCTGGCCGCCGGCCTCGCCGGCTTCCTGTTCGCGCCGATGTCGGGGGCTGCCCGGGCCCTGGCGTTCGTATCCGCGGCGCTGCTGCTGGCGCCGGGGCAGGGAATCGAGGTGCTCGGCGTCCGCATCTTCATTCTCGACGCTTCGGGGGCGCTGCTGCTTGCCGTTGTCGCCGCGACGAGCTGGCGGCTTCGCGAACGCCATTAGGAAACCGCTTGCGTCTCCGCGGCCGCCGCAGGACGCGGGCTCCAACGAGGCACGCGTCGTGATTCTCGAGCTCCACAACCCGCCACCTGCCGGGATATGGCCGCGGCGTTGCTTCGGCAGCGCCGTTCTTTATTTTGCGCCTGGCCGTCTCCATCGCGGAAATCCTTCACTCGTGGCCGTCTCAATGAGGGAGGAGCTGGCAAGCGCCGTGAACATCAGGCGCGGGTCACCGAGACATTGCACATGTGCATCACATGTGCCAGCATGAATGGATGCCGATCATGATCCAGGTACGCAACGTTCCCGAGCGGTTGCACCGCGAGCTCAAGCGCCGCGCCAAGCTCCACGGCCAGACACTGACCGACTACATCCAGGGGGTTCTGGAGCGGGAGGTCGCGAAGCCCGATCGACGCGATGTGCTCGCCCGGATCCTGAAGAGCCCACCCGTGGACCTCAAAGGCATGACAGGAGCGGATCTCGTCCATGAGGCCCGCCGGGAAGCAGGCCGAGAGTGACCGTTCGCTCGGTGATCCGCGACGCGGTCGTCGATGCGTCAGCATTGGTCGATCTTCTCACCGACCCCCTGACCCAGATGCCTCTGCAACGTTTACTCGACGATCCACAAGTTGAGCTTCATATTCCGATGCTCTGCGACGTCGAGGTCGCGGCGGCACTGCGGCGCGCCCTGCGGCGAGGCTACATGGACTTTCAGGCTGTGACCGAGAAGCTCGCCCGCTATCTAGAGCTTCGCCTGAGTCGTTACGAGCACGAGCCGATCCTCGCCCGTGCCCTGCAACTCAACGAAAACTTCACGGTCTACGACGCGACCTACGTGGCTTTAGCGGAGGTACTGGGCGTTTCCCTCCTGACGGCCGATGGGGGCTTGGCGCGAGCAGTGCGGGCCCATACGAGCGTCCCGCTGATCGAAGCGACCTAGCGACCGGGCGACTCGCGATCCTGCGGCTGCCGGCCTGGCTGGTGTGTTGTCGCGCGGCTCACATAGAATCTGTCCCTATCCGAAAACCCGCGGAGCGCGCACGTTGGACGCCTCGGTGAGCGAGCGTCACCCCCACAGGAGGTCCCATGTCCCGAATCAGCCCGAATCGTTGGTCGATCCTCCTTTTCAGCTCCTTGCTCCTGGCGGCGCCCGTACTCGGGGCCGCGGGGCCTCAGTTCAGCGCGGTTGAAGGCAATGGCGCGCCCCCAGAGCTCGCGGCCGGATCCGGCGTCGCGGCGCTTTCCTCGAGCGCTGCTGCTGGCCTTCAACAACCCCGCCTGATGACCGCCAAGGACACCCTCAGCTTCGTGAGCGTCGGCAGCCCGACGATCTCGCCCGACGACCAGTGGGTGCTCTACACCCGTAACGAGCGCGACTGGGATGACGAGCAGCTCGCTACCCATACCCATATCTGGCGGGTTCGCATCGACGGCACCGACGCCCGCCAGCTCACCTTCGGCGACGACGACACGCGATCGCCGGCGTGGTTCCCGGACGGCCGCAAGATCGCCTTCTTGACGTCGAGGGAACAGGGCAACGGTAACGGCGAGGGCGTCGAGAACGGCGAGGGCGGCGGCAGCCAGGTGTACTTCATGTACACGGACGGCGGCGAGGCCTGGAAGGCGACCGAGCACGAGGGCGGCGTGCAGGGCTTCGCGATCTCGCCCGACGGCAGCAAGCTGCTGCTCACCGCGCGCGATCCGCTGACCGAGGAGGAGCGCCGCCGGCGCCGCCAGCGCGACGACGCCGAGGTCATCGACGAGAGCTTCCGGATGACCCATCTCTGGCTCTTCGATGTCGAATCCGGCGAGGAGGAGCGCCTGACCGATGGCGACTTCACGGTCTCCGACCCGCAGTGGTCGCCGGATTCGTCGCGCATCGCCTTCGTCGCCCGACTCAACACCAAGGTCGACGACTCCTCGTGGAGCGACGTCTGGGTGGTCGACCTCGAGGGCAACGCCGAGAAGTTCTACGACAACGCCGGCCCCGACAGCAGCCCGCGCTGGTCGCCGGACGGCCGGACGCTGGCGATGTCGTCCAACACCCACCCGGGTAACACCCAGTGGTACGACAAGCTGTACCTGTTTCCGGCGGACGGCGGCGCCCCGAAGGTCCTGCTGCAGGACTTCGACCTGGGGTTTGGCAGCCCGATCTGGTCGCCCGACGGCACGACGATCTACTGGTCGACGGGCGAGGGAACGACGACGAACCTGTTCGGCGTCGATATCGCCTCCGGCGAGCTGACCCACCGCCGCTCGCCGATGCGTGGCGCCAACGGCTCGTGGGAGCTGTCGCACGACGGCAGCACCTGGGTGTTCTCCCACTCCGACCCGGCGCGTCCCGGCGACCTCTGGGCGGCGCGGCTGACCGACGGCGCCCTCACCCAGCTCACCGACGCCAACCCGTGGCTGCGCGAGGAAAAACTCCAGCTCGGGCGGGTCGAGACCATCCGCTGGCGCAATGGCGACGGCGGCACCATCGAGGGGGTCCTCACCTTCCCGGTCGGCTACCAGGAGGGCAGCCGCTACCCGCTGATCGTCAACCCGCACGGCGGCCCCTCGGGCGCCTCGATCGAGTCGTTCTCAACCGCCAACCAGATGTTCGCCGGCAACGGCTTCCTGGTCCTGCAGATCAACTTCCGCGGCAGCTCCAACTACGGGCAGGAGCACCTGAACGCCAACCAGGACAACTGGGGCATCCGCGACTACGACGACATCATGACCGGCGTCGACTACGTCATCGCGCAGGGCTGGGCCGACCCCGATCGGATGGTTGCCTACGGCTGGAGCTACGGCGGCTACATGACCTTCTGGATCTCGACCCAGACCGACCGCTTCAAGCTGATCTCGCCGGGCGCCGGGCTGACCAACCTGTACAGCATGTACTCCACGACCGACATCCCGGCCTATCTCGGCTGGTTTTTCGGAACGCCGTGGGACAACGAGGAGATCTACCTGCGGTTATCGCCGATCCGCCACGTCAGGAACGTCACCGCCAGGATCCTGATCATGCACGGCGCCGAGGACGCCCGCGTGCCGCCCACCCAGGCGGTCGAGTTCTACAAGGCGCTGGTCGACCTCGGCAAGGACGTCACCTACGTCCGCTACCCGCGCCAGGGCCACGGCATCGGCGAGCCGCGCCTGGCGATGGACCGCCTGCGCCGCTATGTGTGCGCCTTCACCGACGTGCTGGGGATGGAGGCGACGACGGAGGCCTGTGAGGGCGGCGTGCCGGCGGCGGTGGCAGAGGAGCCGGATCGTGATGGCGGCCGCCCCGGCGGCTCACGGGGCGGGACGGCACATGATCGCGCAGCGCTTTCCAACAGCGTGATCGATGTCCGTGTGCCGCCTAGCGCCGCCGACCCAGAGCTCCTGGGCGCCGAGGGGCTCGATCGCGGGATCTTCGAAGTCATCGAGCGGCGGCGGTAGGCTCCTGGGCCGCCGCCGCGGACTTGCTCGGGTAGCGGCGCGTCTTCGCGCCTCTTCCTATTGCGCGAACGGGTTGACGATCCGGAGGCCGTCTATCCTGCGGCCGTCCTGCATGTCCTCCGTGTAGAGGACGCGGCATCCCGAGATCAGGGCCGCCCTGACGATCAGGGCGTCCCAGATCGAGAAGCCATGCAGTCGGTGAAGATCGATGGCTGCCGCAACGTCGTCGACGCTGAGGATGACCACGTCCATGCGAGCGAAGAGCTGCACGCGGCGGCGCGCCGTCGCGCTCTCGATCGCCAGCTTCGCGGTAGCGGCGGCGAAGTACTCCTGCAGGACCTGGAGTGAGAGCTTTCCGACCGGGCGTCTCAGGGCCTGCCGGATGATCTGCCGGGCCTTTTCCCGCTTGTCGGGATCGGCGCGATCATCGGCGCCACTTGCGAGCCGCCGGCGTGGCCACAGTGAAAGGTCGCGCTCCAGCGCGTAACGGTCGGGAACGCGTGGCGTGCGGCCCTCGGTAACGCTGCCGCGGGCGACGTGCCAGGTCCGCGTGTGACGGGGCGGTCACGGCATCCCCAGGGCGCCTGTTGCCAGAAGATTTCGGTTGCGGATCCGAGCCCTGGACCGTATCCTCCGAGTATCTGAACTTCAGAGATTCGTACTACTGAGGCAACGATGACCGAACGCTCCACAAGGGTCGGCAAGCGCGGCACCGTGGTGATCCCTTCGCCCACGCGGCGCCGCTACGGCATCGAAGAAGGCACGCTGCTCATCGTTGCCGAGCGGGCCGAGGGCATTCTGCTG
>Ga0302046_10002730_pt1 | contig 16338 bp, 16 predicted proteins | sample RVTome_11_FD_200261 | JGI IMG/M metagenome (GOLD analysis project Ga0302046, IMG submission 200261) | Soil microbial communities from uranium-contaminated site in the Upper Colorado River Basin, Wyoming, United States - RVT147D111 (version 2) ...
GTTACCTGCAGGAAAACGGCGTATCCATATGGAACGAGTGGGCAGACCAGAACGGTGAACTGGGGCCGGTGTATGGCGTCCAGTGGCGCAGCTGGCCGACTCCCGGCGGGGAGTCCATCGACCAGATCCGCGAAATCGTCAAGATGCTGCGTGAAGACCCGGACTCGAGGCGCATGCTGGTGAGCGCCTGGAACGTCGCCGATATCCCACAGATGGCCCTTCCGCCGTGCCACTGCCTGTTCCAGTTCTACGTGGCGAACGGAAAATTGTCGTGCCAGCTTTACCAGCGCAGCGCCGACATGTTCCTCGGGGTGCCGTTCAATATCGCTTCCTATGCATTGCTGACGCACATGCTTGCACAACAGGCGGACCTGCACGTCGGGGAATTCATCTGGACAGGCGGCGACTGCCATCTTTATGCCAATCATTTCGAGCAGGCCGACGAACAGCTGCGGCGCAATCCGTTGCCATTGCCGACGCTTGCGATCCGCCGCAGGCCGGCCTCCATCTTCGATTACCGCTTCGAGGACTTTGAAGTTCTGAATTACCAGTCGCACCCGCACATTCGCGCTGCAGTTGCGGTGTGACGGATACCGCAGATGAAGATCTCGATGATCGTCGCGGCCTCAACGAACAATGTCATCGGCGTGGACGGCGGGATGCCCTGGCACCTCGGCGAAGATCTCAGGCGGTTCAAATTGCTCACCCACGGCAAGCCAGTCATCATGGGTCGTCTTACGCATGAATCGATAGGGCGTGCGCTGGCCGATCGCACCAACATCGTACTGACATCGAACCCGGATTATTCGGCGCCGGGTTGCGAGGTTGCGACGCGGCTCGATCAGGCCCTTGCCTATGCCGGCGACGCCGAGGAAGTCATGGTGATCGGTGGTGCCTTCGTATACCAGGTGTTCCTGCCGATGGCGGAACGCATCTACCTCACCCGGGTCCGTGCCAGCATCGATGGCGATGCGCTTTTCCCCGAACTCGATCCGGACGAGTGGTCCGTCAGCGCCAAAGAGGATTTTCCCGCAGGCGCCGGTCGCGACTACGGTTTCACCTTCCAGGTCCTCGACCGACTCTGACCCGCATTGCGTCGAAACCCTTTCCGAGAATTTGCGGAATGCCGACACCACATCGGCGGGCCGTTTTCACTTAGGGGGAGATGCGTTCAAACGGCCCGCCGATGCGATGCCGGCTGCGAAGATCTTAAGTGTGCTTTCCACGACTTTCTCAACGAAGGGTATCCGGGGAATCTCCCCGGGACCGTCGGCGCGCAGGGACGCGCGCCGCGAGCCTACAGGGATGTATTCACGGCGTGTCCCGGGAAGATTCCCCGGGTGCCCTTCGTTCAAGTACGGTGCCAGCGAAATGAGGTCGCCTGCACTGCAGGCTCCTACAGGTCGGCTGCGCGGCGTTCGGCGGCGTCGAGATCGATATCGTCGAGGCTGCTTGCGTTTCTCGTCAGTTCCTCGAGCAAGGCCTGCTGGGCGGCGCCACGTCGTTGTGCTTCGGCGTACGGAATTTCGTCGTGAAACATGACCATCGAGTAGCGGGGAATGAACTGATGCGGCAGCCGGCGCTCGAGTTCGAAAGCGAGTTCCTTGCGCAGCAGGTATCCGGCGTCGCGAACGGTATCCCGCATTTCGACGTAGTTCTCGAGCGCCATGTCGGCAATGGCATTTGCGTTGGCGTGCTGCCGGTTCTCGAAGGCTTCGAAGACGCTTGCCCAGTTGCGCTCGCCACTCGCAAGGACTTCGTCCAGGACCACGCAATCCTCGAACGCAAGGTTCATGCCTTGACCGTGAAACGGCACGACGGCATGCGCGGCGTCGCCGATCAGCAGCAGATCGCCACCACTATGCCAGTGCCGGCAGCGGACTGTGCCAAGTATACCTGTCGGGTTACTTGCGAACGCCTCGCCGAGGTCCGGTATCAGTGGCACGACATCGCAGAAATGCTTTTCGAAAAATGCCGCCACCGCCGCCGTCGAGGCAAGCGCCGTGAAACTCTCCGGGCCGTCGTTGGGCAGGAACAATGTCAGCGTGAAATCACCGCCGCGGTTCGGCAGCGCTATGAGCATGAAGCCGCCCCGGGGCCAGACGTGCAGTGCCCCGGGCGCCAGCCGGAAACGGCCGCCGGGGCCGGGTGGAATCGACAGTTCCTTGTAGCTGTGCGGCAGCAGGGATTCGACCGGGGATATATAAGAGTCTGCCGCAAATGCCCGTCGCAGCCGCGATCCGGCCCCGTCCGCGGCGATGAGGGGTCGTCCACTGATATTGTATGTATTTGAATTATCGTGATTTTTCAGCGTGGCGGAGTCGTTCGCACGGTCATATTGCGTAACTTCCTGGGCAAAGTGGATGCTGACCCCGAAACGCTCGCAGGCCGCGGCCACGAGTATGCGGTTCAGCCCGGCGCGGGAAACGGAGAAGATCTGTTCGTGCGGGCGCTGGCCGTAGGGCTGCAGTTCCGTGGCCGCGTTCTCCTTGTGAATCAGGCGGCCGCGCATCGGCAGCAGCAGAGGCTCAACTTCCGCCAGCAGCCCGGCATGCCGTAGCGCCCGCATGCCGCGTGCCGACATGGCAAGATTGATCGAACGACCGGACGAACACTTTGCGTACCTTGGGTCGGGCTGGCGTTCGTAAATGCGGGTGCCTATCCCGCGTTTCGCGAACATGATCGACAACAACGTGCCACAGAGTCCCGCGCCGATGATGTCGACCGACCGGCTATCCATCGAGCGCGATCCCCAGCCGTTGCACGAATTCGTGGACATCCGCAAAACGGTTATAAAGCGGCACCGGCGCCACGCGTATGACGTCGGGCTCGCGCCAGTCTGCAATGACGTACTGTTGCTCCAGCGAATCGAAAACGCGGCGGGCCGGAATTGCCGGATCGACAACCTGCAATGACAGCTGGCAGCCGCGCGCGTTCTCCGGTGTTATCGGTACGACACGGCCGGCAAACCGGTGTTGCAACAGCTCCGCCAGGTAGGACGTCAGTCGAACGGACTTCGTTCGCAGGCGATGCATGCCGGCGCTGTGAAATACCTGAAGTGATGCGAGCAGCGGTGCGAAAGAAAGTATCGGCGGATTGCTGAGTTGCCACTGTTCCACCCCTTCCGCCGGCGTAAAAGTCGCCGCCATTGCAAACCGCGATGCTTCCTCATGACCCCACCAGCCGAGCAAACGCGGTGTCGCGACATCACGCAAATGCCGTTCATGCACGAACACGCCGCCGATCGCGCCGGGGCCTGCATTCAGGTACTTGTAGCTGCACCAGACGGCAAAATCCGGCCCCCAGTCATGCAATTCGAGCGGCACGTTGCCGATGGCGTGCGCAAGGTCGAGGCCGATTCGGCAGCCGGCATCTCTGGCCATCCGGCACAGTTCCGGCATGTCGAGAACCTGCCCGCTGTAATACTGCACACCTGGCAACAGCATCAGCGCAATTTCGTGGCCGTGATCCGTGAGCAGCGTTCCGAGATCGCTTGCCCGCAACTCCGTCTCGCCGCTGCGCGGGCTCCACTCGATCAGGTCCGTCCGCGGATCGCCCCCGTGCAGCCGCAACTGCGACGTGACCGCGTAGCGATCCGAGGGAAAGGCCAATGATTCGATCAGTATTTTCCGGCGTTCGCGCATTGGCCGGTAGAAACTGCTCATCATCAGGTGCAGATTGACGGTCAGTGTATTCATGCCGACGACTTCACGCCCGCGGGCGCCGGCCAGTTCTGCAATTCCGTCCGTGGCCAGGCGGTGGTAGGGCAGCCACGGGCGTCGCGCATGCGCATGCCCGAGGACACCGAGTTTGCCCCAGTCCTCGAGTTCATCGTCCACGAACTGCACTGCCAGCTTCGGCTGCAAGCCGAGCGAGTTGCCGCAAAGGTAAATGCAGGAGCTGCCGTTTCGCGGCCCGGGCAGATTGAACTCGTCGCGGAAGCTGCGCAGCGGATCAGCGGCATCCATTGCAACGGCACACTGTCGGCTGGCGTCGAAAACCATGACCTATTCGAAGTCCCGGCGCCGCAGATTCAGCCACTCGAGTGCCGAATCGGCGAGCAGCCAGTTACGTGTGCACTCGTCCAGCTTCATGGATTCGATCATCTTTCCCGGGTGATGCTCACCCAGCGGAAATGGATAGTCGCTGCCGAGTGCAATCCTGTTTGCGCCGAAAAGATCGATCATATACCGGAGCATTTGCGGGTCATGTACCAGCGAATCGACATGGAATCGCCCGATATACTCGCGCGGGCTGCGATCGTTGGCGGTGGCAACGAGGTCCGGGCGTACGCTGAAACCGTGCTCGAGTCGGCCGATGATGCCCGGAAAGGCGCCCCCGCCGTGTGCGAAGGCAACGCGAAGTTTCGGCAGTTTTTCGAACACGCCGCCAAAAATCAGCGAGCAGATCGACAACGCGGTTTCGGCGGGCATACCGACCAGCCACGGCAGCCAGTACAGGCCCATGCGCTCGCGGCCAAGCATTTCCCAAGGATGAATGAACACCGCCGCCCCGAGGTCCTCTGCCGCCTGCAGCACCGGAAAAATGCGTGCGTCATCGAGATTCCAGCCGTTTACGTGCGAACCGATCTGTACGCCGGCGAGACCCAGCGAGCGACGGCAACGCTCGAGTTCGCGAATCGCAAGATCGGCATCCTGCATCGGCAGCGTGCCGAGTCCGATGAAGCGCCGCGGGCGCTCGTGAATCAGTTGCGATATGTGGTCGTTGAGAATTCGCGCGAGATCGGCCGTGTGGTGCGGTTTCGCCCAGTAGCTGAACATTACCGGAACGGTGGACAGGACCTGTACATCGACATCGCAGGCATCGCAATCGCGGAGACGTACTGTCGCATCCCAGGAATTGGCTTCGATTTCGCGGAACAGCTTGCCGTCCCGCAACATTCGGGCACATCCGGGGCCATGATGTTCGAGTTGCACGAAACCGCCGTAACCATAACGCTCATTCAGGTCAGGCCAGTTCTCCGGCAGGATGTGCGTGTGAATGTCGATCTTGAGCGTCAAGCATCAGGCCTTGCGCGGTTGCGGCATCACATGTCCGCACTGTTTGCAGCGGCGATTGCTGTCCGACCCGTAGAATCGTTCGAACACGGGGGGCAGCTGCCCGACGATATCCGTGACCTGCAGGTATTCCTCGTAGAGCTTGTTGTCGCACTTCTCACAAAACCAGAGGAAGCCATCGAGTTCGCCAGGAAGTCGCTTGCGTTCTACCACCAGCCCGATGCTGCCGGCCGTTCGTTGTGGCGAGTGCGGCACTCTGGGCGGCAGCAACAGTATGTCGCCTTCACCGATCCGGATATCGACCCGCCGGCCGTCCTGCATGGTGCGCAACAGCATATGGCCCTCAAGCTGATAGAAAAACTCCGGCCCCTCGTCATAGTGATAATCGCTGCGATTGTTGGGTCCGCCAACCACCATGACGATGAAATCGTCCTCATCGAATACCTGTTGATTGCACACCGGCGGTCGCAGCAAATGACGGTGGGCGTCTATCCACTGGCGGAAATTGAATGCGGTCAAAGTTTTCATTTTTCAGCACCGTCCGTCGATGCAGCAGCAATACACTTCAATTCGATGGCTATCGGCGTTGGCAAGCGGGTCACCTCGACTGTCGTGCGACACGGTGCGTTGTCGCCGAAGTAGTCGCTCCAGATCCGGTTGAACGTTTGGAAATCACGTTTAATATCAACGAGATAGACGGTAACGTCTAACAGGTCTTCAAAGCTCGCGGAGGCACTCGTGAGCACCGCCCGCACGTTGGCAAATACTGCGTGGCATTGCGCCTCGAAGTCATAGTCGCTGATATTGCCTGCCGCATCGAAGGTCACGCCGGCGATGGCGCCGCCGCCGGGCGTGCGCGGGCCGATGCCGGAAAGAAACAAAAATCCGCCGTGACGCCGCGCATGCGGGTACGCCCCGATGGGTTGCGCTGCATTGGCAGAATCGATGCGTTTCGATGTCGTCATGGCATGCTCGTCAGTCGCGACAGTTTACCTTCGTGACCTTCGGTTTGCGGGTCAACTTTACTGCCGTCAGCTCGCGCCCCCACACGCAGCCTGTATCGAGTGCGATGATATCCGGGCGGATGAGCAGGCCAAGCGCGGACCAGTGGCCGAATACGATCCGCGTTCCGCGCCATGCGGCGTCGGCAACGTCAAACCACGGTATCAGGTCACGGCTCGCGGCCTCGGGAGGGCCGGAGTGCGTCAGGTTGAGGCGACCGTTCGGACGGATCATACGCATGCGTGTCAGGCAATTGACAATGATCCTAAGACGTTTGTTGCCTGAAAGGTCATCGGACCATTTCGACGGCTTGTCACCGTACATCTTTTCCAGAAAGGCGATGTAATCGTCATTCCGCAGACGTTGTTCGACTTCTCCCGCGCGCGCCAACGACTGCTGGACCGTCCACTGCGGGGGAACGCCGGCGTGCACCATTAGGGTGTTCAGTTCTGCATCGAAGTGCGCCAGCGGACGTTGCCTCAGCCAGTCGAGCAATTCGGCCGAATCGTCGGCGGCGAGAACCTTCCACAACGAGTCGAAATGATTGTTGGAAAAGCGGATTTCGTTGGCCAGCGCCAGCAGGTGCAGGTCGTGATTGCCGAGCACCGTCACCACGGTCTCGCCGAGGCTGCGTACATAGCGGAGGGTCTTCAGGGACTTGGGTCCGCGGTTGACCAGGTCGCCGGTCAGCCAGAGCCGGTCAGATTGCGGATCGAATTCCAGTTTGTCCAGGAGACGACGGAAAGAATCGTAACAGCCCTGCAAGTCACCAATTGCGTAGACCGCCAAAAATCGCTCCCCAAGGGTTTGCTAGTGCAGGACTCCGGGCACGGCCAGGGTGAACGGCGGAATCGGCGCATCGAATTGTGTGCCATTGTCGGCGCGCATTCGATAGCTGCCCTGCATTGCACCGACCGGTGTCTCGAGTACTGCGCCACTCGAGTAACGGAACATCTCGCCCGGATTCAGATGCGGTTGTTCGCCGACAACGCCTTCCCCCTTGACTTCCTGCACCTTGCCGTTTGCATCCGTTATGACCCAGTGCCGGCTCAGCAACCTGGCCGGCATGTCGCCGCGATTCAGGATGGTAATGGTGTAGGCAAATACGTAGCGGTCGACCTTGGGCTCCGACTGTTCCTGAACGTAGTCTGTCGAGACCTCGATGCTGATTTCGTAAAGGTTTTTTGGCATTCCGGTGTCAATCTGCAGCAAACCGTGATAGCGGTATTCTATCCGAGAACACGACGTGACACCGCTATTTCCGGTGCGCGCGGTGTCAGGCCGCCGTGCCCGCAGTCAGATTGGACAAAGTGACCCACTCGCTGATCGCGATCTGCTCCGGTCGCGCCCCTGGGTCGATGCCGCTGGCTGCAAGCTCACCCTCGGTCAGCAGGCCTTGCAACGCATTGCGCACGGTCTTGCGCCGTTTGCTGAACGCCTGGGCAACCAGCTTCGACAGTTGCCGTGCATCCCTGAGATCGAAGTGCCCCGCCGGGTGCGGCTGCATGCGCAACACCGAGGAAACCACTTTCGGCGGCGGACGGAATGCTTGCGGCCCGACCTCGAAAAGGCGCTCCGATTGCAGCAAGCAGCCTAGCATGATGGTCAGGCGCCCATAAGCCTTGCTCCCCGGCAGTGCAGTGATTCGGTCTACGACCTCTTTCTGCAGCATGAAATGCATGTCACGAACGTGTTCGCGATAGTCGAGCAGGTGAAATAGCAGCGGCGTCGAGATGTTGTACGGAAGATTACCGGCAATACGCAGATCACGCCCGAGACTTGCGAAGTCGAATCGCAAAGCGTCCGCTTGATGGATCGTAACCCGGCTGTCTGCCGCGAAACGGACCCGAAGTTCCGCGACCAGGTCCCGGTCCAATTCGATGGCATGCATGGCGCGGCTGCGCGTTGCCAGCGCACGCGTAATGGCTCCTTGTCCGGGGCCAATCTCGACCAGCACGTCGTTCGCACCCGGCGCAATCACATCGACGATGCGGCCGACGACATCCGCATCGACCAGGAAGTGCTGACCGAAACGCTTTCGCGGCCTGTGACCCGCGATCATGTTCGCGCCAGTTCGAGAGCCATTTGAACCGCGGCGATCATGCTGCCGGCATCTGCAGTGCCGCGGCCAGCGATGTCGAGGGCGGTACCGTGATCGACGGACGTCCGGATAATCGGCAAACCGAGGCTGACGTTGACGGCGGTTCCGAGGCTAGCGTATTTCAGCACCGGCAGGCCCTGGTCGTGATACATCGCAACGACGGCATCGCGTGGTCCTGCCGCAGGGGTGAACGCCGTATCTGCGGGGAGCGGGCCACGGACGTCAAAGCCACGCTGGCGAAATTCCCCGATAACCGGCGCGATGATGCTGGATTCCTCGTCACCGAGATGCCCGCCTTCGCCGGCGTGCGGATTCAATCCGCAGACGATGATCGAGGGCCTGGCGATACCAAATAACCGCGCAAGGTCGCGAAGCAGCACCTCGATAACCCGTCTCAGGCGCTCGCGAGTCAGGTAATCCGGGACTTCGCGCAGCGGCAAGTGCGTGCTTGCCAGCGCAACGCGCATCGATTGCGCAACCAGCAGCATGACCGGTGTTTCGCTGCCGGTCAGCCCGGCAAGGTATTCCGTGTGACCGCTGAACGCGATTCCGGCATCGTTGATGACGCTTTTCTGCAGCGGTGCCGTTACCAGTGCAGCGAATTCGCCGGAGAGGCAGCCGGCCACGCCGAGTTTCAGACCTTCGAGCAGTGCGGTCGCATTGACCGTATCGGGTCGGCCGCAGACCCGTGGTTTCGGCAAGGGCCGCGCGATGACAAGGAGTTCTCCTTCCCGGGCATCGAGACAACCCGCGTATTCGCGCACACGGACGCCGGATCCGGTCAGTTCGGCCCTGCCGCGCAACGTTTCCGGATCGGCGATGACCAGCAGGCGATCGAAGTACGCGGTGCGCGCCAGGCTCAGGCAGAGTTCGGGTCCGATGCCGGCGGGTTCGCCGGCAGTGACGACTACCGGTTTCCTGCCACCGGACATTGTCATTGCGAACCGACGATCAGCTCGGCGGCTTGCCGGTCAGATCCGTGTTTCGACATACGCCTCGTCGCGAATTCGTCTCAGCCAGAGCTCTGTTTCACTGGCCAGCTTGCTGTTGCGAATTTGCATGTCGCAGTTTTCTCTCTTGAGGTCCTCGGTATTGTCATAGGTGCGGCGCTCCAGGACTTCGAGTATGTGCCAGCCGAACCGTGAACGAAACGGTTCAGAGACTACGCCGGGTTCCGAACTGTTGGCTACTTGTTCGAATTCCGGCACAAAGGTTCCGGGCGCCGACCAGCCCATCTCACCGCCGTCATTGGCCGAGCCCGGGTCGTCCGACATGAGCTTCGCCAGCTCACCGAATTCTGCGCCTTCCTGCAACTGCTTGCGTGCGTCGTCGAGACGTTGTTTGGCTGTCTGATCGTCGATGATCTCGTTCGGCGTAATCAGGATGTGGCGCAATCGCAATTGCTCGACCTGGCTGCGTTGCACTGCGCTGCGCATGTCGTTGACCTTGACGACATGGAATCCGCTCACGGTACGGACCGGCTGGGAAATCTCACCGGGCTCGAGGTCGCCAACCACGTTGTAGAACATGGTCGGCAACTGGTCGCCTTTGAGCCAGCCGAGCTGACCGCCTTCGAGCCCCGTCTGGCTGTCCGAATGGCGGATAGCCATCTCGGAAAAATCGGCACCGAGCAGCAACTGCCGGTATACGTCCTGCACTTCGGCATCCGCGGCGTCGATCTGCTCGCCTGTCGCCGATTCCGGGATCGAAACCAGAATATGCGCAAGGTCGTATTCGGAGTTGACCACCACGTTGTCTTCGAGATCGTCTATGCATTGCTGGATTTCACGCGGTGCAACGGAAATACGGCCGATTACTTCGATGCGACGCAACTGCTCGAGCGTGATCTGTTTGCGTGTATCACGCCGGTAATCCGCGTAATTGATGCCATCCGCAGCCAGCAACTCCGGCAGGCGCTCGAACTGGATGCCGTTCTGCTGCGCGACCCTGAGAATGGCCTCGTTCAGCATCTGGTCGGAAACTTGCAGCCCGATGCGTTCGGCGCGCTGCAGCTGCGCCTCTTCGACTATCAGCCGTTCCAGTACCTGCTGCTGCAATATGTCGTCGGGCGGTAACTGCATACCCTGCGCTTGCGCGCGGGCGACTATCGTGGCCGTGTCCCTGTACAGCTGGCTTTTCAGAACGACGCCTTCGTTAACCACGGCAGCGATGCCATCCAGCATGCGGCCGGTTTCGGACAGCTCCGCAGCTCGCAGAAGTCCGGAAAGTCCCAGCAACAGGATCGCCAAATATTTGATTTTACTCATAAAAGGTCAGTTCATGTCCGACGAATAACCAAGAATACCATGCTCCAGCATGGCATCTGCAGAGCTGCCGACGCTGCTGACGCCCTTCAGCACCAGCTGCAGACCAAAGGAATTGTCCCGGGTTCCGTCGCGCGTCGACAGGTAGCGCCGCGACACCAGTCTCAAACCCCAGCAGCAACTCGAATATTCGAGGCCGTAAAGCTCCTCGAGCGGCTTCTCATCGCGTAACGAATAGTTGTATCGCCCGACAAAGTTCCAGTTCTGTGTCAGCGGCCACGACCATGACACGTCGCCTTGTTCCAGCGAGCCACGGCGGAAGCGATAGGCGATATTGAAAATCTTGTTCGCCTTTGGCCGGTACTGGATTCTTGCTTCCGATCGCGTCGTTCCGCGGTCTTCGACACCCCACTGGTGGCCGAAGTCAAAATTGAGATGCTGATACAGCAGGAAGCGAATCTCGGCGATGTAGTCCGATGAATTGTTGCTGATCGGTGGCTCGCCCGGCAGCGTCACGCCTTGCTCGCTCAAGTAACGCGCCTGACCGATCGTTGCCGTCACCAGTTCCTGTCCGTTGTTCACGTCATGGATGCGCGAAGTCACACCGATGCTCAGCTGATCGGTATCACCGATGCGGTCGATGCCGAGAAACCGGTTGCGATGGTAAAGCTGCACGAGGTTCAGGTCCGGCAGGATGGTATCGAATACAGGCAGACCCGATTGTTCCCGATACGGGATGTGCGCATAGAGCAGTCGCGGCTCGAGTGTGATGACCCGGTCCTGTGACGAATTCAGGGAGCGTTCCAGGATGACGCCCGTATCGATGCTTGCGATGGGCAGCGTGCGGCTGGGTTCCGCTTCTTCGCCGGGTGCAGTACTGTCGAGCTGGTAGCGCGTATGGTCCATCGTCACCCCGGGCGTGACGAACCAGCCGGCGCGTTGCAGTGGCCAGGTGACCTCCGGCGCAACGTTGAAACGCCATCCGGTCACCCCGACATCGCGGTCGAAATACACGAGTTCACTGCCGACAGCCAGGTTGAGCCCGAGCGCCTGGTCCGGCCAGACTCCGCGCGCACGGGCCTGCGGCAGGCGCCGGTACGGCAGGTCGTCCGGCACGATCGATTCATCGATGGTCTGGTAATCTTGCACCTGGGCAAACGCGGACCAGTGCTCGCTGTAGAAATCGAACCACGCCCTCTGGTTCAGGTGGGTGGTGCTGGAAGCACTGAGTGAGCCTCCGAGGTCCTCGAAATACTGCGCATCGGAGACCTCGGTGAAATCGATCACGTTTCTCCAGGCGTTGTCGAACAGGGTCTGGTGCCTGAGCAACAGCATGTGCCGATTGTTGTTGGTCATGCTGTCATTGGCGAGATATTCGACCGCTGCAGTGCCGGAATTGCGGTTCGTGAGATAGCGAAACTCGGACTCGAGCTGCGAGCCACGGCTGGTCAGCAGCCGCGGCGTGATCGTCGCATCGTAATTCTCGCGAATGTTCCAGTAGTACGGGATGGCCACCTCGTTGCCGCTGCGCCCGGCGCTGCCGATGACAGGCGCAAGAATGCCCGATTTTCGCGCATCGCCCAGCGGGAACGAAAAGTACGGGGTGTAAAGGATCGGCACACCCTCGAATCTCAGTTTCACGTCTCTCGCTGTGCCTGTGCCTGCCACGGTATCGAGCTCGATGGCGCCGGCCTCGATGACCCAGTCGTCCGAGCCGGGTGGGCAGGTCGTGTATTCGACTCCGTTCAGTTGCAGGACACCCTGCTGGTTGATTTCGAGAACTCTGGCCGCGCCGCGCGAATTGCTGGCACCCAGCTCGAAACTCGCATCGTCGAAGCGGATGCGCCCGGTGCCGTAGGAAAATTCCGCGGATTGGCTGAGGATTTCGCTATCCGGGTCTTCGAAGCGGACCGCGCCGGTCAGGAGCAGTGATTGCGTCTCGGGAACATAGCTGGCAGCGTCTGCGCCGGCGACCCGCTGGCCTTGCCTGACGACGATGCCTCCGCTCATCGCAGCGCGCGGGTATTCACCGAGGCTGACGTCGATCTCTCCGGTCTCGAATTCGATTACGCCGCTGTCGGTCGCACCGTCAGCCGCGGTAAGAAAGCGCTCCGAAAGGCGCCGCTCCGGCGGCGTTTCGCAGACGGGCCCTGCCTGCTCAGCGAGAGCCGCCGATGTCATCAGCCACAACGAGAGGCCGGCGAGGTGGAAGCAATATTTTGGCAAATGGAGTGCGTCTGACAAAACGTAATCAGTACAGGATGTTAGCGGGAAAAGATGTTAACCGGTATTACGATTTGCTACCTTCGCACAGTTCCGAAGGCCCTTCAACGAATAGTAGAGTATGCATACTGCAGACAAGGTACAGGACAGACGGCTCGACGAGCTCCGGCAATGGCTGTCCAGAATTGGCGGATTCGATACTGCTTCATTGCGTCCGGCGTCCGGTGATGCGAGTTTCCGTCGCTACTTTCGGCTCAATGCCGGAACCGATACCTGTGTGGTCATGGACGCACCGCCGGACAAGGAGGACTGCAAACCATACGTCCGGATTGCGGGGTACCTGCAACAGATGGGTTTGCACGGCCCGCGGGTGCTCGAGGCCAGCCTCGAGCAGGGATTCCTGGTGCTCACGGATCTGGGGTCGAGGCAGTATCTGGCCGAACTTAAGGAAAGGCCGGAGCGGGGCAACGAACTTTACGGCGATGCACTGCGCGCGCTGGCGACTCTGCAGGACGAAGGACAGCCGATGCAAGGTCAGCTGCCGCCCTATGACGAGAAACTGCTGCGTTTCGAACTGCGCCTGTTCCACGATTGGCTGTGTAACCGGCATCTCGGTATCGTCCTCGATGCGGCAGATGCGCGTGACTGGGACCGGACCTGCGACCTGCTGGTTGCCAATGCCCTGGCACAACCGAAGGTATTCGTTCATCGTGACTACCATTCGCGAAATCTCATGCTGGTCGACGACAACAACCCAGGGATCCTCGATTTCCAGGACGCTGTCGAAGGTCCGTTGACCTACGACCTCGTGTCGCTACTGAAGGATTGCTACATCCGCTGGCCCGCGGACCGGGTGCGCGATTGGGCCGGCGCATTTCATCGACTCGCGCCGACAGCATCGGCGCTGGAGATCGGCGAATTCATGCGTTTCTTCGAGCTCACCGGGGTGCAGCGCCAGCTCAAGGCCGCCGGCATTTTCGCCAGGCTGAATCATCGCGACGGCAAGCCGGCATACCTGTGCGATGTGCCGCGCACCTTGCAATACATTATCGACATCGCACCCCGTTACCCGGAGTTGAGTTTCATCGCCGACCTCATCGCGGCGCGGATATTGGCGCAACTCCATGGGCCTGGCTCATGATGGCGATGATACTCGCCGCCGGGCGCGGCGAACGCCTGCGGCCGTTGACCGACGCAATGCCGAAAGCACTGGTCGAGGTGAATGGCACGAGCTTGCTGGAGCGGCATCTCGCCATGCTCGCGGCGGCCGGCGCCTCGACCGTGGTGATCAACCTGGGCTGGCTCGGAGAGCAGATCGTCGATCGAATCGGGTCCGGAAGCGCATTCGGGCTCCAGGTCGTGTACAGCCCGGAATACGACCATGTCCTCGAGACCGGCGGCGGCATCCGGCGTGCACTTCCCCTGCTCGGTGCGGCGCCATTCTGGGTCGTCAATGCCGATGTCTACACGGACTACGTCATCGGATCCGATACTTTGCCGTCAGATTGCATCGGCCACCTGGTACTGGTGCCGACGCCGGCACACAAGCCGACCGGTGATTTCGAACTGCAGGCGGGCAAAGTCATGAATGCGAAAACACCGTCGCTGACCTTCAGTGGCATCGCCTGTTACCGGCCGGAATTCTTCATCGCGGAATCGCCGCGGCGATTTCCGCTCGCACCGCTCCTACGGCGCGCTGCTGATGAGGGCCGGCTGTCCGGCAGCTTGCACCGGGGCGTATGGAAAGACGTCGGCACAGCCGAACGGCTGGCCGCGCTCCATCAGTCGTTACGCGCCGGCGAACCGCCCCACAACTGACGTTGCAGCTCCGCGGACATGCGCTCGCGTACCTCGGCAAGGTTTGCCGTTACCCCCAGACTCCGGAGGTCGGTGACCTGAAGGTTGCTGAATCCGCAAGGATTGATGCGGCAAAACGGCTCGAGATCCATGGCAACGTTGAATGCCATGCCGTGAAAGCTGGCGCCGCGGCGGACCCTTAAGCCCACGCTCGCAATTTTTTTTCCGTCAGTATAGACACCGGGCGCATCGGGCCGACTGCAGGCCGCCAGGCCATACCCGGTAATCGTCGCGACCGCTGCCTGCTCCAGCGCCGTCACCAGGTCGCGAACACCGAGCGACGACCGCCGCAGGTCGATCAGCGGGTAAATCATGAGCTGGCCCGGGCCGTGATAGGTCACCTGGCCGCCACGATCGATCTGAAACACCGGGATATCGCCCGGGGCGAGCAGGTGTTGCGCGCTGGCATTCATGCCGAGCGTAAATACCGGCGGATGTTCGGTGAACCAGATTTCATCGGCTGTTGCGGCATCGCGCTCCTCCGTGAACTGCTGCATGGCCCGCCACAACGGTTCGTATTCCATCAGTCCCATCCGGCGGACGATAACGGCCGGCCTTGCTTCGACAGCAGCGGCAACCTCGTTCACAACGCTACCAGTACGGAAGTATCTGCGCTGAGCTCGCGGTAGATGGCATCAAGCTGCATCTGGCTTGTTGCATCGATGGTGACAGTGATCGATATGAAATTGCCCGCACTGCTCGGCACAGTCCGAATGTCCGTCGACGAAATATTTCCGGCGTGCCGTTCGATGATGCGCAATGCGGTTTCGCGAAACCCGCTTTCATGGCGGCCCATCATCTTGAGCGGAAACCGGCAGGGAAATTCCAGCAGACGTTCGCTGCCTTTGATCTCGTTCATACCGCGGATCCTGCTGCAATTACTCCAGCCACAGTTGCACGCCGTCCCGGGCTCTGACCCACAAGGAGCCACTCGGATTCTCCTGCAACGCGCGCAGGGGCTCTCTCAGCAGCTGACTGCCATTCAGGCTGATTTGCAATTCAGCGACTGGCTGACCCTCTGCCAGCGGTGCAAGCACGACCGCAGGAATATTGAGTACGGACTCGAGCGAGTTGTAACTGCCCCGCGGGACGGTGATGTACACGTCCTTCTCGAGGCCGAGATCCGTAAACTCACTGGCAGCTTTCCATGTCCTGGCTTGCGTGATCGTCTCGCCGGCCCTGAACAGCAAGCGCGTTTCGAAAAAACGGAATCCGTAGTTGAGCAACGCCTGACTGCCGTTGGTGCGCGCTTTTGCGCTCGAGGTTCCGAGCACGACGGAAATGATTCGCATGCCGTCCCGCTTGGCGGACGAGACCAGGCAATACCCTGCATCATCGGTGAACCCGGTCTTCATGCCATCGACGCTCGAGTCGCGCCACAGCAGGGAATTGCGATTCGGTTGTACTATCCTGTTGTACTCGAATTCCTTCTCGGAATACATGCGATAATAGTCGGGGAATTCGCGGATGATTGCCCGGGCGACCCGCGCGAGATCGCGCGCGGTAGAATAATGCCGGTCGTGCGGAAGTCCTGTCGCGTTCATGAAATGACTCGAGCGCATGCCGAGTGCAGCGGCATAGCGATTCATGACTTCGGCAAAAACCAACTCTGTACCGGCCACGTGTTCCGCAAGCGCAACACTGGAGTCGTTGCCCGACTGCACGATCATGCCGCGCAACAGGTCCTGCACGGAAACACGACTGCCGACCTCGATGAACATCCGGGAGCCCGGTGTGCGCCAGGCGTTCTCGCTGATCGTTACCTGGTCCGCGAGACCGACCTGGCTGTCGTCAAGCGCGCTAAAGATCGCATAGGCGGTCATGAGTTTGGTGAGGCTCGCCGGTGCAAGCCGGGTGTCGGCGTCGAGCGAGG
>Ga0302046_10002733_pt1 | contig 16329 bp, 6 predicted proteins | sample RVTome_11_FD_200261 | JGI IMG/M metagenome (GOLD analysis project Ga0302046, IMG submission 200261) | Soil microbial communities from uranium-contaminated site in the Upper Colorado River Basin, Wyoming, United States - RVT147D111 (version 2) ...
GGTGGCGACGCCGAACCTCCTCATGGAGCCGTTCATCAACGCCGATCTGACCGACGACCTCGACCTGTCGGTGGAGCAGATGGTCGACGTCGGCTGGGCGCTCAACAATCCGGCGGTCTGCGGCAATGACACCCGGGAGACCGGAGAAGTGTGCGACGGCACCGACCTGGGTGGCGAGACCTGCGCATCGCAGGCCGGCTGCACGGGCGGCACCCTGGCGTGCAACGGAACCTGCGACGGTTTCGACACCTCGGCCTGCACCGGTTGCCCGGCCTGCGACAACGACGGGACGTGCGAGGCGGGTGAGGACTGCGACGGCTGCCCGAACGACTGCGACGGCGGCAGCAGCAGCGGCGCGCAATGCAACAACGGCATCTGCGAGGCGGCCGACGGTGAGAACTGCCTCACCTGCCCGCAGGACTGCGACGGTGTGCAGGGCGGCAAGCCGAGCAACCGGTTCTGCTGTGGTGATGGCATCGCCGGGAGCGGCGCCGTCACCTGCAGCGATGCCCGCTGCACCGACGGCGGCGACCAGTGCACCAACCTGCCGGTGCCCGGAGGAAGCTTCTGCTGCGGCGACTTCACCTGCGACAGCGGTGAAAGCTGCGGCAACTGTGCCCTCGACTGCGCCACCGGCGGTGAGGTCTGCACCGGCGGGGTCGACGAGGACTGCGACGGCGACGTCGATTGCGACGACAACGACTGCAGCGGCGATCCGAGCTGCCAGGCGTGCGTCCCGACCGCCAGCAAGGAGAAGGGACCGCGTTGCAGCGACGGCATCGACAACGACTGCGACGGCCTGATCGACGGCGCCGACCCCGACTGTTAGGGGGGTAGGGCCCAGCCACGGGTAAGAGAACGAGCGGGCCGGGGCCTTCGGGCTCCGGCCCTTTTTTTCCTGCCGGCTCAGGGTGTCGTCAGAATGCGGACCGACCGCGGCCGCAGCTCCAGCTCCGCCGGCAGCACCGCGGCCGGATCGCCGTCGATCTGCAGGGGCACCCGCCGCCCGTCCTCCGAGCTGAGCGCGACCCGCCGGCCGCGATGGCGGGTTACGTCCCCCGGAGTCATCCGCCACCCGCTCAGGTGGGACAGAAACGAGGCGATGACGAGACGGAGCGTAGCGAGCGACCCGCCCCCATCCTGGACCATCACCTCGAACGAGCCGCTGTCGGAGCCGGGGGTGAAGACCAGCGGGCCGCCATAGTGCCGCACGGTCGAGACGATCGCCCATGCCGCCCGGCGCGTGACCGTCTCGCCGTCGATGGTCACCGCCAGACAGGGTGGGCGATAGCCGGCCAGGCCGGCGAGGCCATGGGCGAAATAGCGCGACATGCGGATGGGGCCGGTGCGCCGGCGATGCAACGCTTCGACCGTGATCGAATCGTAGCCGGCGCTGGCGAACATCAGGAACCTGCGGCCGTCGGCGAGATTGACGCCGGTATCGCGATGCACGATCCGACCGGTGAGGATCAGATCGACGATCGCCTCGACGCGGCGCGGCAGGTGCAGCTCCTTCGCCAGCACGTTGGCAGTGCCGGCCGGCACGACCGCCAGCGGGGGAGCGTCCCGCTCCGGCAGGCCGTTGAGGACCTCGTTGAGCGTTCCATCGCCACCGATACAGACGATGGCGTCGAGGCCGGCTGAAGAGGCGGCGGCCCGCCGCCCGTCGCCCGGCCGGGCGGTCTCGAAGCACCCCACCTCACAGCCGAGTCCGCGCAGACGGCGGGCGATGCCGGTCGCGACCTGCGCGGCCCGACCGCGCCCGGAGACCGGGTTCGCGATGATCCGGATCCTCCTGCCCACCGGCCGATTGTAGGCCGAACGGCCATCACCTTGACGTTTTCCGCCGCGGTCACAAGATTGTCATCGATATGCACATCTATATCGGGACGTTTCTCATCGCCTTCACGACCCTGGGCCTGGAAATCGCCCTGACGCGCCTGCTCAGCGTGACGACCTGGTACCATCTGGCATTCTTCGCCGTATCGACCGCCATGCTCGGCATGACGGCCGGCGCGGTCACCGTCCACCTCCTGCCGGCGCGCTTTTCCCGGGACCGGCTCTGCGCCAGCCTCGGTGACGCCTCGCTCGGCTATGCGCTGGTCACGCCCGTCTCCCTGCTCCTGCTCTGTCTGCTGCCGCTGCGGATGGAGATGACGGTGATGAGCGCGCTGGCGATGCTGCTGGCGACCATGGTCTGTTCCGCCCCGTTCTATTTCTCCGGCGTGGCGCTGGCGGCCGTCCTCACCCGGCACACCCTGCCGATCGGCAGGATCTATGCGAGCGATCTGATCGGTGCCGCGCTCGGCTGTCTGGCGGTGCTGGGAGGGGTCGAGATGCTCGACGTGCCGAGCCTCATCCTCCTGTTCGCGGCCATCGGCGTGGTCGCCGCATGGGCCTTCAGCTGGAACGAACGACGCTACGGACCGCGGCGTTTCGCCGCCTGGACGCTCGTCCTGCTGCTGCTCGTCGTGCCGCTCAACGCCTGGAGCCCCGACGGCATCGCCCCGGTGTTCGTCAAAGGGAAGCTCGAGGACCCCTCGCGGCACCTGTACCGGAAATGGAACTCGTTCTCCCGCGTGGTGGTCGAGAAGGGAGGTCTGTCGCGGCCGCAGTTGTGGGGCGCCAGTCCGAAGATGCCGCCCCAGGTCCCCGTCATGCAGTACTGGATGAACGTCGACGGCGACGCCGGCACCACGGTACGCCGATTCCGCTCGCGGGACGACCTGCAGCATCTGCTGTACGACGTCACCAACGTCGCCTACTACCTGCGGCCGCGGGGAGGCGCCTGCGTCATCGGCGTCGGCGGCGGCCGCGATCTGCACAGCGCGCTCCTGTTCGGGCACCGGAGCGTCGTCGGCATCGAGGTCAACCCGGTATTCATCGATCTGCTGAACGGTCCATTCCGCGACTTCGCCGGCCTGGCCGATCGCGACGGAGTGCGGCTGGTCGCCGACGAGGCGCGCAGCTATCTGGCCCGCAGCGACGAATCGTTCTCGATCATGCAGATGTCGCTGATCGATACCTGGGCGGCGACCGGCGCGGGCGCCTTCAGCCTGACGGAGAACGCGCTCTATACCGTGGATGCCTGGACGATGATGCTCGACCGCCTGCGGGACGACGGCATCCTGACCGTCTCCCGCTGGTTCAGCCCCGAGGACCTCGGCGAGACCGGGCGGATGAGCAGCCTCGCCGTCGCCGCTCTGCTGCGCAGCGGCGCGACCGATCCGGGCCGTCACCTCGCCATGTTCACCGCCGGGAATATCGCCACGCTGCTCGTCGCGAAGCGGCCGTTCAGCTCCGATGATGTAGCGATGACGCACGAGGTGAGCTCTCACCTCGGCTTCGCGCTGGCGCTGTCGCCCGATACGCCTGCCGGGGCGCCGCTGCTGCGGAGCATCGTCGCGGCGCGCACGGCGGCCGCCCTGCAGGCGGCGGTGGCCGACGCGCCGCTCAATTACGAACCGCCGACCGACGACAGCCCGTACTTCTTCAACATGCTGCGCCTCGACCGGCTGAGCGAGGCGTTCCGCGCCTCGCCCGGGGTCGCCCGCGGCAACCTCACAGCGACTCTGACCCTGATGGCACTGCTGCTCTGCCTCGCCGTCGTCTGCCTGGCGACCATCGTCCTGCCGCTCGCCCTGCAGCGACGCCGGGCGGGCGCGACCGCCGGGCGCGGAATGTTCTGGCCGGGCGCGCTGTTCTTCTCCCTCATCGGCGCCGGGTTCATGCTGCTGGAGATCGGCCTGCTGCAGAGGCTGTCGGTGTTCCTCGGCCACCCGACCTACGCCCTCGGCGTTCTCCTGTTCACGCTGATCGCCAGCACCGGCTGTGGCAGCCTCCTCAGCGAGCGCCTGCCGCTGGGCGCGCGGCGCTTCGTGCTCGCGCTGCCTTGCGGCATGGCGGCCGCCATTCTCGCCGCCTGGCAGCTGCTGCCCGGGATCATGACACGCATGGTCGCCGCTTCACTGCCGGCCAGGGCGATCGCCTCGGTCGCCCTGCTGCTCCCGCTCGGCCTGCTGCTCGGTCTGTTCTTCCCGTGCGGCATGCGCCTGGCGCGCCGCGGAGCGGACGACGCGACCCCATGGTACTGGGCCCTGAACGGCATCTTCGGGGTTCTGTGCTCCGCCCTTGCCGTGCTCATCTCGATCTACGCCGGCATCTCCGCCAACTTCCTGCTCGCCGCGCTCTGCTACGCCACGCTGCTGCTGCCGGTCGGCAGGATGCTGGAACCGCATGGCCGGCTTCTCCCCTACCCGGCCGCGCGACCGTTCGAGGGCGATCGCGCAGAGAACGGGATCGATCGCCGCCTGGCCGGGTGAGCCGCCGAGCGGCGCAAATCTGACGCCACATCAGAAAATTTTTCATCCCCCGAATGAGAGAGGTATCGATATCCGGCGCCGGCATGCCTGGCCCCGGGGGGTGATCTCCTCCAGAACGGTCATTCGTCTCACCCGGCCGGGGGAATCGTCCGCCACGCCGACGCCCGGCTGCGGCGCGCGGCGACGCCGAGCGGGGCGGCGCGCCCGCCGCCGGCGTTGGTTCCTGCGGCATGGCCCTTGCTTAATCAGATCGCATCAGCGGATTCACGGCCACCCGGCGGGAGAGGGGAAGGCCGTCCTGCACAACATTCCCCCCACCCGTCAGCAGTGATGCGGTTCGTCCTGGTAATGGGGGAGAAGAACAATGACACACCGACGATGGACTCCCGGCGGCATTCTGAAGCTGGTCGTTCTCTGTCTCGCGCCTCTCATGCTCGTGGCGATGCTGGCGTACGCCGCCACCACCGTTCCGACCGATGTACAGCTGCCCGGCACGCAATCGGGCGAGCTGCCGACCACCATCACCTCATCGAGCAATTGCGGCTGCCACGATTTCGTCCCGGCCGATCTGGTGGAGGAGTCGCCGTTCAAGGGATGGTCGGGCGGCATGATGGCGAACGCCGGCCGTGACCCCCTCTTCTGGTCGACGGTGGCGGTCGCCGAGCAGGACTTCCTGCCCGGCGGCGGCGGGGTCGGCGATCTCTGCATCCGCTGCCACAGCGTCAAGGGGTGGATCGAGGGACGTTCCACGCCGACCAACGGATCGGGGCTCGATCCGAACACCGATACCGAGGGGATCATGTGTGACTTCTGCCATCTCCTCGCCGATCCCGACATGGACGACGCCATGCCCCCGGTGCACGATCCCCAGTCGAACTACTCCGAGGCGCAGAGCGCGCCGTTCCAGGCCTACGATCCGGCGACCGGAGACGGCTACTACGGCGGCGCCGAGTACGTACTGAATGGTGAGGGCGATCGCATCGGGCCGTTCGCCGCCACGGCCGCCAAGCACAACTGGATCCAGTCGTCGTTCCACCGCAGCGCCAATCTGTGCGGCACCTGCCATGACGTGAGCAACCCGGCGGTCGGCGATCTCGCTCCGAACCACGGATCGATCGCGCCGTTCACCGGCGCGTTCAGCGGCATCCCGAACGATCCGCTGGTGGAGGACAAGGCGGCGCTCAACAATCCGCCCCATACCTACGGCATCGTCGAGCGGACCTTCAGCGAGCATCTCTCCAGCGGCCTCGACGACCTGCCGGTCAGCAGCTTCGGCACGCTACCGGCCGATCTGAAGGTCGCCGGGGGGGCGCTGCACCGGGCCTACGAGGCGGCGCTGCACGGCAACTGCAGCGCGACGACGGCGCAGATCTGCAACGAGAACATCGACTGCCCCGGCGGCGAGACCTGCGTCACCACCTCGACCGATTTCTACGACGGCGAGTCCCGCTACTTCACCTGCCAGACCTGCCACATGCGCCCCAACTACGGCAAGGCGGCCAACCAGGGCGACCTGCGCTCCGATCTGCCGTTGCACGATCAGACCGGTTTCAGCTACTGGATCTCGGAAGCGATCCAGTGGCAGGACGCCAACGGCACCCTGCTTCTCGGCGGGCCGATCGATGCCGGCCTCAGTACCGCCTTCACCCAGGGGAAGGCGCGGGCGATGGCCCATCTCGGCTCGGCCGCCTCGCTGGCGGCGACGCAGCCGATGGGGAGCCCGCAGCTCGATGTGCGGGTCACCAACCTGACCAGCCACAAGCTGATCTCCGGCTACCCGGAAGGACGCCGCATGTGGCTGCAGCTGAAGTGGTACGACGGACCGGGCGGCACCGGGAGCCTGATCGCCGAGAACGGCGCCTACGGGCCGATCGGCAACGTGATCCAGGATCTGACCGGCGATCCGTTCAACGTCGAGTCGATCCTCGATCCGTCGACGACCAGGGTCTACCAGGCCGAGCCGGCGATGACGCAGGACTGGGCGGCCGCGCTGGTTTCTCTCGGCTACGATCCCGACATGGTCCTCACTTACGACCGGAACACCAACGCGCCCGCCGAGACGCTGGGCGACCTGGCGGCCGAGTCGCCGGGCGAGATGGAGCACACCTTCCACTTCGTCCTCAACAACGCGGTCTATAACGACAACCGGATCCCGCCGTACCGGATGGACTACGCGACCGCCTACGAGCGCAACGCCGTGCCGATCCCGCAGGATCAATACGGCGATCCGACGGCCGGCGGCAACGGCGGGGTCTACAATCACTGGGACGACGTCCCGTATCCGATTCCGTCCGGCGCCATGTCGGTCACGGTGCGCCTCCTGTACCAGGTGACCAGCTGGGAATACATCCAGTTCCTGTGGCTGGCGAACCACGGCAGCGACTCCCCGGACGATCCGCCCCTCGGCGATTCGTTCCTCGGACTGGAGGGGATCCGCATGCTGGACGCCTGGCTGAACACCGGCATGTCGGCCCCGTTCGAGATGCAGGCGGCCACCGTCGACCTCACGCCGGTGTCGATGAACCCGCCGGGCGACGCATCCGGCCCGAGCGAGAATCAGATGATGGTGACCGCGTACGATCCGGCGACCGGCGTCATCTCGCTGCAGTACACGCCGGCCTGCGACGCCAGCGGTCATTCGATCCACTATCTCGACCTCAGCGATATGAGCACGTATGGTTGGGCCGATGCCGACTGCTCGTTCGGCACCGGGCCGACCGGCACCTTCATTCCTGACCCGGCAGTCGGGGAGAGCATCGCCTGGGTGATCGTCGGCCACAATGCCGCCTGGGAGGGCTCCTACGGTTGGGACAGCGCGGGCGTGGAGCGCCCTCCCAATACCGCCGCGGCCGGCAGCTGCTACCGCGACCAGAGCATGGCGCAGAGCTGCGAATAGGGGACGAACGGCGGCGAGCGTGACGACGGGGCTGCCTCGCTCCGGCATCCGGCGGACCGGATGGCGGGGAGGGCAGCCCCTCTTCGTCGGAGCGGCTCCTGTGTCACAATAGCGGTCGTGCGCGAGGGGACCTCATGCCGTCGGCCGCGATGACCAGAGACCAACCGTTCGAGGCGCTGCGCAACCTGCTGGGGGAGCGGTTCACCACCGCCCAGGCGGTGCGCGATCATCACGGCAAGGACGAATCGTGGCATCCTCCGAAAGCGCCGGAGGGGGTCTGTTTCCCGGAGAGCACCGCCGAGGTCAGCGCCATCGTGCAGATCTGCGCCGCCGCCAGGATGCCGATCATCCCGTTCGGGGCCGGCACGTCGCTCGAAGGGCAGCTGATCGCCGAGCGCGGCGGTCTGTCGGTCGATCTGTCGCGAATGAAGAAGATCGTCTCGGTCAACGTCGACGATCTCGACGCCCAGGTCGAGGCCGGCGTGACCCGCAAGCAGTTGAACGAGCATCTGCGGGACATGGGCCTGTTCTTTGCCGTCGATCCGGGAGCCGATGCGACCTTCGGCGGGATGGCGGCGACCCGCGCCAGCGGCACCAACGCGGTGCGCTATGGAACGATGCGGGAGAACGTCCTCTCCCTCGAGGTGGTGCTGCCGGACGGCAGGGTGGTGCAGACCTCGCGCCGCGCCCGCAAGTCGTCCGCCGGCTACGATCTGACCCGGCTGTTCGTCGGCTCCGAGGGCACGCTCGGCGTGATCACCCGGGTGACGGTGCGCCTGTTCGGCGTGCCGGAGGCGATCGCCGCCGCGGTGGTGCCGTTCCCCGACATGAAGTCGGCCGTCGACGCGGTCATCCTGACCATTCAGTCCGGCATCCCGGTGGCGCGCATCGAGCTGCTCGATGAAGTCCAGCTCGACGCCGTCAACCGTCATTCGAAGCTCGACTACGCGGTGCAGCCGACCCTGTTCCTCGAGTTCAACGGCAGCCGGACGGGGGTCGAGGAGCAGGCGAAGGAGTTCGAGGCGATCGCCCGCGATCACGGCGGGGGCGAGTTCCGCTGGGCGACGCAGCAGGAGGAGCGCACCCGGCTCTGGCAGGCGCGACACGACGCCTACTACGCCGCCAAGGCGCTGCGCCCGGGCTGCGAGGGATGGGTCACCGACGTGTGCGTGCCGATCTCACGGCTCGCCGACTGCATCCTCGAGACGCAGCAGGATCTCGCCGGCAGCTTTCTCCTGGCGCCGCTCGTCGGCCACGTCGGCGACGGCAACTTCCACCTCGTCTACCTGATCGACCCCGGCAAGCCGGATGAGCTGCGCGAGGCGCAGCGCCTCAACGACCGGCTGATCGAGCGCGCCCTGGCGATGGACGGGACCTGCACCGGCGAGCATGGCGTCGGCCTCGGCAAGCTCAAATACATGCGCCGCGAGCACGGCGAGGCGGTCGACGCCATGCGCGCCATCAAGCGGGCGCTCGACCCCGACGGCATCATGAACCCCGGCAAGCTGGTCGACACGCCGCCGCCCCTCACCTGACCCGCGCCGTGAACCCGACGGCGAAGCTCTCGCCGGCCTGCATGCTCCCCGACATCGTCCAGCGGATGTCGGTGACGCAGTCGTCGTATCCCGGCGGCGCGCCGCAATTCCCGTCCATGGGCGTGTACGACCAGGTGATGCCGCCGTCGTCCGAATAGCTCGCCGTCGCGGTCAGCGCGGAGGTCCCCGGGTTGAACTGCGCGCTGCCGACCCGGAACCCGGTATCGGCCGGGATCGGATCGCCGACGATGATGCCGGTGGCATCCCCGAGACCCGGGCCGTTGGTGGCGACGACGGTATATGTCAGGTCCTCGGTCGGGATGGCGGTCGCCTTGTCGACGCTCTTGGCCAGCGTCAGGTTGGCCGAGATGGAGGTGGTGACCGCTTCGACCTGGTCGGCCGCCGCCGGCGCGGCGCCCGACGCCGCCGTGACGACCACGGCGAACGAGGTTCCGCCCGGCACCGGTGCCGGCGATCCGGACGGGGTCACGTTGAGGGTCCAGACGCGGTTCGCCCCCGCCGGCAGCGCGGCGATCACGTACCCCCCGCCGGTCACCGCCGCCGTCCGATCGACGCCGCCGTCGTCGAGGTACTGGACGGTGAAGCCGCCGCCCCCCACCGTGCCGGTGATGAGCAGATCGTCCGCCAGCAGGCCGTCGTTCTCGAACCGTAACCTGTAGGCGGCGGTCGAGCCGCTCACCACGCCGAGAGCCTTGCTCTGCAGCGCTACCGGGTTCTCGTACAGATCGTCGGTCAGGTAGCCGGTATCGGGCTCGGAGGCGAGCTTGATCATGGCGTCGGCCTGCCGGGTCACCGGGAGGATCGGCGCGGCGCCGAGCGCGAACTTCTCCCTGGCGCTGAGGGCCCACGACATGGTGACGCTGGCCGCTCCCGGCGCGGTGCTGCCGGCGCCGCGGACGTCGCTGACGCCTCCCCCCGTCGATCCGCTCCATCGCTGGGTTTGGCCGCCCGCAGGGGTGACGACCAGCGTTCCGTCGCGCACCGAGAGGACGTCGACGACCACCTCGCCCGGAGCGCTCGCCACCGCGAGCGAGGCGTTGGTGGCATTGCCGCTGGTCGAGGCGAAGGCCCCCCAGGGGGTTACCTGGTCGACGCCGGTGAAAGAGACCGCGCCCGCCACCACCGATGTCAGGCGATCAAGGGTGATGGCGATCGAGGCGGTTCCGGATACGGGTGCGACGAGCCCCCAGAGTGAGACGGACGCGTTCCCCTGTCCGGTCGCGTAGACGCCGATGCTGGCAAGCTGAACACCTCCGTAAGTCATGTTGGTGACGGCGGTCTTCCCGTTGTGAACCGAGACCCCGACGACGAGAAGGCGGTCGGCACCTGCGCCGACGGTGTGGCCCCATGCGAGCGAAATGCCTGTCCTCGCCGCGCTGCTGGTGGAATCGACGACGACTGCGGCGCCGGCGGTCCCCGCGCAGAGGGCGGCGAGGAGGAGCGACGCGGCCAGCAGCTTCAGGAGGTATCTCATGGCTCCCTCCCGAACAGCTGCAGTATGCGATGCACCTTGGTCGTCAGATTGAGGTAAAAGCCGTCGCGCACCGCCGACTCGTGCCCCTCGATCGGCTGCGACGCGGTATAGCCGTACCCGAACCCGAGGCGGAGATCCTGCGTCGCCCAGAAGCCGAGCTCGGTGCCGAGGCTGTCGCGGTGCAGGTCGTCCTGCCACAGGCGCAGATCGCGGATCTCGCCGGCGACGTCCCAGCGGCGGGCGAAGCGGTACTCGAGCCGCGTCTGTCCCAGGCTGACGGTGGTCGAAACGGTCGGCAGATCGGCCGGCCCGTCGCTGACGAACGACAGCGCCACCTTGCCGAAGAAGCGCAGCGTCGGCGTCAGATCGATCACGCCGTCGGTCGACAGGGTGTCGGTGCGGGTCCGCACCCGATCGAGGTCCCCCGCGCCGCTCTGTCGCCGATCGTTGCGCTCCCAGGTGAACAGCAGGCCGAAATCGTCGCGCCGCAGCGGCCGCACCGCCAGACCGCCGAGGAACCTGACCTCGGTCGTGCCGCGGCCGAACTGGCTGGCGTCGCTCGCCGTGAGACGGGCGAGCAGGGTGACGTCGTCGTTCGGTTTGCCGAGCGCACCGGCGGTCACGGTCTGCCCGGTGCCGTCGGCGTCGAGGATCTCGTAGCGGAAGGTCGTCTTCAGCGCCTCGCGCGGGAACCAGGTGAAGCCGCTGCTGAGGCTCTTGAACGATTGGCCCTGGCCGGCGACGTGCAGGCCCGCTTCGCCGGTGAAGTCGAGTGCGAAGGTATCGTTGACCGGCAGCCTGGTCCCGAGGCCGATCACGGCATATGCGTCGGCGCCCAGCATGCCGTTCTCGATCTGATAGCGGGAGCTGAAGGTCGAATGGGTCCCGAGCCGCGTCTCGGCGCCGATCCGCACCTCGCGGCTGGAGCGGGGCGGCCGCACGCCGCTGGCGCTGACGTCGGCGATCGACTCGATGGCGCCGTCGCTGTCCCGCAGGTTGAGGAAATAGCGCAGCTGCTCGCTCGCCCGAAAACCGGCGTTCAGGAACGTGCTGTCGGGGAACGAGGGGTCGCTCGCGCCGGTGAGGTTCTGCTCGCGACGCAGGGCGAGGTTCCAGCGCGGCGCGGGACGGTAGTCGAAGCCGAGCGACAGCAGGTCGGATTGAATGCTGCTGTTCGATACGCTGTCCTGGAAATCGCGGTGGTCGTATCCGCCGATCACGCCGATCTGCTCGTTGATCTTGCCCTGCAGCTCGACGGAGGCGGTGGTGCGCGAGTTGTCGACGTTCGGCGTGTCGTTGGTTTCGTCCTTGACCCTGACGCCGAGCCGCAGCCGTTCGCTCAACCGCGGCTCGAAGCCGGCGGCGATCGTGCGGTTGCCCGGAGTGACCGTGGCGCCGAACGGATTGAGGAACTCGGCGTCGACCTCGGAGTAGAGGAGACGCAGCGGACCGCGCGCTGCCGCGATCTCCTGCTCGTAGAGGAGGCGGTAGGCGGCGCCCGATTCGTCGGCGCCGCCGCCGAGCGAAGCGGTACCCCTGTTCAGCGGCCGTCCCTCGCTGCGGGCCATTTCCACCGACAGCAGGCCGGCGCCGGGGATCTCCTGATTGAGATCGGTCGCCAGCAGCCGGTAATCGTCACCCCCGTCCTCGCTGCCGCCGATGGTGGAAAAGCCGAGGCCGCTCGCCCCGTCGCCCCATGTCTTGCGGCCGCGCCCGCTCCAGGCTAGCCCCTCGAAGCCGGTCGTCTGGTATTCGTACAGCACGACGATCTCGACCAGGTTGAACTGCGGATCGAACTGGTTCAGGGCGTGCTTGAACAGCAGCGTGCCGTTCAGGGGATCGAAGTCGTAGTCGGTGCCCCGGACCAGCGCTTCGCTGCCGAGGATCGCCTCGGGGTTGCGACGGTCGTGAACCTCCAGCGTGATGCGCTCGGATCCGGGAAGCACGTTGTCGTGGGCGAGCCGGTACACTCCGCCGATGCCGCTGGCGGGGATCACCTCGCGGGCGAAGGCGGTGTTCGAAGATGCCACCGTCAGGCGCAGTAGATCGTCGGAGTCGTTCTCGAGGTTGAGCTTGAGGCCGGTCAGATTGCGGTTGTTCTCCGCCAGCTGCGTGTCGGCCATGCCGGGGTCGAAATCGCCGTACAGCAGGTAGGAGCGCGCCTTCTCCAGCTTGAGGTAGGCGCGCGAGTTGCTCACCGCCTCCTGGAAGCGAACCGAGCTGTCGCCCATGACCGGGTAGATCTCCTGCAGCGGGTCGAGGGTGTAGAGTCGATCGCCATCGGCGGTGCGGTTGAGCGGGCCGTCCGAATCGTACGCCGTGGTCAGGACCGCGCCCTGCGCCACGGTGCCCTTGTAGAAGAACGCAACCCGCCCGCGGGCGCCGTCCTCGACGGTCGCCGGGTCGGCTCCGACCCCGGGGTCGGAGCTGCCGGCACCGAGCGTCAGGTCGGCGATGCCGACCAGCAGATCGGGCCGGGGAAGCGGCTCGAACAGGACGGAGCCGGCGGCGCTCAAATCGCCGTACTCGGCGCGCAGCGCGACCGGGCCGGTGGAGCGATCGGAGGTGAGAGTGACCGTCGCGACGCCATCCCGGCTGGCGACGACGCGATCGATCGACGCGGATGGATCGCCCGTGGCTTGCAGTTGCCCCGCCGAGCTGGTGATACGGATGCGGGTGTCCTGGGCGGGATTCCCCCACGCATCGAAGAGCTCGACGCGCACGGTGGTGCCGTCGCGGCCGTCGGCGACGATCGCATCGCGGTCGAAGGCCATGCGCAACGCCGTGACCGGTCCCCGCCCGTAGACGGTCAGATCGGTGCGCGTGCCGTGCCGCGCGTCGTCCCCCATCGCCCAGACGGTAAGACGGTTCGGACCTGGTTCAACCGGCACGCCGACGAAGGTGAAGGTGGCGATGCGGTTGCGATCGTCGAGCACGGTGCGGCCGATCCGATCGGTCCTGACGCTGTGATCGTTGACCGCGACCCCGACCGTTCCGTCCCGGTGGGTGCGGGCGACGACGCGTATGCCTCCTTGCATCGCCACGGCGCCCTCCTGCGGCTCGAGGAGCAGCAATCGGCCCGGCTGCACCGGAGGGATCACTTCCGTCTGGCGCGACACGTAGGTTCCCGGCGGCAGCATCTCCTCATCCGCGCCCGCGGCGGCCTCATCGACCGAGTCTCCCGCGGGCTGGGCGCCACCCTCCGCCGTGCCGGCCGGCGCCGACCTCCCCGGCCCTGGCGCTTCCACCGGCACCGCCCGACCCTTGAACGGCCCTGTCGCTGCCGGAGCATCCGGTCCCTGCGCGCCGGCACCGGCCGCCTCGCCCGGCAGCGACATCTCGACCGGCTGGGTCGGACAGGAGGGATCGCGCGCCAGGATGAAGTTCTGCTTCAGCAGCGCACCGCCCCGCAGCGGGGTGCGCAGCAGACGCGACGGCCCGGTGTCGGAGAGGCGCTCGGGCTCCGGCGGACAGTAGCCGGGCGGGTAGGTGGTCCGGTCGAGGGCGATCATGCGCGCCCCCTCGGGGACCGACGGCAGGCTGTACAGCCCCTCGCTGTCGCTGGTCACCGACATGCCGTTGTCGAGGACGAGGCGCACCCCCGGCAGCGGCGGATCGCCGGCACCGAATTCACGATCGCCGTCGACATCCTCGAACACGCGGCCGATCAGCACCTGCTGGAACGAGAAGATCCCGAGCCGGACGAGCACCACCGCCTGCACCGGCCCGGCGCCGGTCGGATCGCCGGTGGGAAGGGTGCCGCTGACCGTGGCCAGGTTGGCGACCGGCCCGGCCGGCGCTCCCGGTGCGATGCGGGCGCGATACGACACGACGATCCCCTCGCCGGCAGGGAGGTCTCCGAGGGGGAAGGTGACGGTGCGGCCGGCCTGTGCCGGCTCGATCGGCGTGGTCGCTCCGGCGAAGGTGACGCGCGATACCCCTTCGACCAGGTCGACGAACTGCGGCAGCTGATCGTCGAGCGTCAGGCCGAGAACCGTGGCGGCGCCGCCGTTGAACACCTCCACCCGGTAGCCGATGCTCTCGCCGAGCATGGCGTGGCTGCGGTCGGCGGTCTTGATCAGGGTCAGCGGTGTGTCGGGGAACATCGGCAGATTGAATCCGACGGCGCCGACGTCCGGGATCACGACCGGCCCGGGGACCAGCGACATGGTGCCGGGCGGGGCGAGCGGCAACGTGTCGAGCGCGCTGAGCGTCACCGTATAGAGCGGCGCGGCCACCGTGCTCGCCGGCGACGGCTCGACGTCGATCCGCACCACGCGGCTGAGGAAGTTCGCTCGCACGGCATGCAGGTAGTAGGTCGCCGCCGCGCCGGGGGCGCCGATCTGGGCGGCGTCGAGCAGGAAGCTGTAGCGCCCTGCCGGATCGGAAACGAAGGGGTTCAGGTTGTCGATATTGGGCGGAGCGCCGGCGCCGCCGGCCGGGATGAGCGGCAGCAGCGGGCCGGGCGGGGGACCGGTCAGCAACGACAGAGCCGCCCCGGCGATCGACGACCCGGTCGACGCCTCGAACACGGTGCCGAACGGATCGACCAGCAGCACGGCGCGCGACGATGGGGCCGGAGCGACGCCGTCGGCGACGAAGCTCGCCACGTTGTCGAGCAGCGTGCCGTTGGCCAGGCCGCTGCCGACCTGCGCCTGAAAAGTGACGCGGTGCACTGCGCCGGGCGCGACGGCGGCGAGACGGACGGTGACGGTCGCGCCCGCGATCTCGCCGGCATCGCCGTCGGCGCCGTCGGTCAGGGCGGCGCCGTCGAGCGCCAGGCTGCCGGGCAGGTAGGCGAGCCCCGGCACCAGGGTGTCGGTGACCACGGCGTTGGTCGCGTCGGCCGTGCCGCTGTTGGCGAAGTCGAGCGCGAACGTCACCACCTGCCCGGCCACGACGTTCAGCCGCGCCTGTCCGTCGGCCGTCTTGGCCGGCGACTGGCCGGGGTTCGCAGGGTCGCTGAACACGGGGCCGCCGGTCACCTGGTCGCGAATCGTCCCGTCGTCGCTGGCCGGGCCGTTCACCGCCCCGGGCTCCAGGCTTTCGGCGGTCAGCGTCAGCGTGACCGGCGTGCCGGAGGCGAGGCCGGCGGCCGAATAGCGCAGCAGGACGCCGAGACTGCCGCCCTGCGGCACGGGCGGCGACGAGGTCACGCCGACGGTGATCGGCGCATCGGTGCCATCGACCACGCCGTTGCCGTTCAGGTCGAAGAACAGCCCCGTCAGGGTCGCCGGCGGCGTGACCGCCGCGGCGCTGAGGCGGAAGCGATCGTCCCGGTTAGCCTGGTTGGTGATCGTGAACAGGCGATCGATGCCGGCCTGGGGAGCGGGGAAGCTCGTGACCACGGCATCGTCCGGCGTCGCCTGGAGAGATGCCACGGCGACGACCGTGAGTGAGCTCGGGTTCGACTGCGTGCCGGAAGTGGCGCCGGTGGGGGAGACGTAGAGGGCGTCGGCCTGGTTGGAGATGACCTGTCCGGCAGGAGCGGCATGGAGCAGACTCCCCCCCACACCCCCCCTATGGAAGGCAATCAGGACGACGAGGGTCGCCCAGACCGGCAGACGCACGCGGCGCGACATGAACCATAGCTCCGAAGGGGGACGACCGGGTCGGAACGCCGACCCGGCCGCCGCCCTTCAGGGCGCAGGTGACACGGAGAGCGGGCGGCGCAGGGAGCCGCCCGCCCCTCCGGCCGGTGCTACTGGATCGTTCTCCGGAGGGTGAAGGTTCCGGATCCTCCAGGCATCAGTGCCGCCACGTTGTTGGTGAAGACGGTATTGGCCGGAGCATTGTCCGTCACCGTCCCCAGCGTCGCCGTGGCGCTCACGTGGTTCGTGTTGGCGGCCCAGTTGTTGGGCGCCGCCGTTCCGTCCTCGGTGATCACGATGGTCGATGCGGTGAGGGTCGCGTTGCCCGCGCCGGCCGTCACCGTGGCCACGTTGGTGTACACGACGTCGTACTGGATCTCGGCGCCGGGCACCGGGTCGGTCGGACCCCCGACGCCGGTCGCGTTGCTGACCGTCGCCGTCTTGTCGAGTCGCAGGAAACCGGCGAAGAACCGGTCGACCGTCTGGTTGG
>Ga0302046_10002734_pt1 | contig 16326 bp, 17 predicted proteins | sample RVTome_11_FD_200261 | JGI IMG/M metagenome (GOLD analysis project Ga0302046, IMG submission 200261) | Soil microbial communities from uranium-contaminated site in the Upper Colorado River Basin, Wyoming, United States - RVT147D111 (version 2) ...
GAGCTCGTAGACGGCCAGGCGGAGAATCAGGCGATCCACCACGTTCATCCGGTCGAGACGCCAGTGCTCGGCCGCCTCGGCGATCAGCGGATCGAGCGCCTCGACGCGTGCGGCGACCCCTTCGGCCAGCGAGGTGGCGAACGCCCGAATCTCTGCCGGTGGCGGCTCGCCGGCGGGACCACCGGCCCAGAACGTGGCGCACACCTCCACGATGGACATGCCCCCCACCTCGTGCTGGTACAGCATCTGAAGGGCGGCCTCCCGTCCGAGGTGCCGCGCGTCGACGGGCGGCGTCTGCTCGTACGGCTCCACCTCAGTCACCACCGACCGCCCCACCCGGAAGGCGCCGCGCGAGCGTGGCCATCTCCACCGCGGCCCGCGCCGCCTCGCGCCCCTTGTTCCCTGGACCGTCGGCCGCGCGCTCGACCGCCTGCGCCTCGGTCAGCGTCGTCAGGAGGCCGAAGCCGACCGGCACTCCCGTCTGCAGGCCAGCGTCCATGATGCCCCGCGAGGCGGCCCCGGCGATGTACTCGAAGTGCATCGTGTCGCCCTTGATGACGCATCCCAGGCAGATCACCGCGTCGAAACGCCCCGACGCGGCCAGCCGTCGAGCGGTCAGCGGCAGCTCGAAGGCTCCCGGCACGCGGGCGATCGTGATGTCCTCGTCGCGGACACCCGCCTCGGCCAGCACCGCACGGGCCCCGCGCAGCAGGCCCTCGGTGATCTCCTCGTTGAAGCGGGAGACGACGAGCGCGAAGCGGTATCCGGTGGCGGCGCGGGAGCCCTGCAGCTCGGTCACGGTGGTGTCTCGTCTCGCACCGCGGTCGCGGCCGGTCCGGAGCCGATGGGCGAGCCTCAGGCCTCCGGGCGAGGGGCCATGATACCCCACCCCCAGCACAGCATGACGCCGATCACGGCGCCGATCGCATCGGCGTACCAGTCCTCGACGTCCGGGAATCGCCCGGGCACGAAGGACTGGTGCCACTCGTCGAACGCACCGTAGCCGGTGGCGATCGCCAGCGCGACCAGCGCGGCACGCGGCGTCACCGCCGCGCCCAGCCCCCCGGCCGCCGCGCGGCCGGCGCACACGGCAAGCACGAGATAGGCCACCAGGTGAGCCGTCTTGTCCGACACTTCCTCGGGAAGCGGTGCGTGCGGCAGCGCGGAAACGAAGTAGATCGCGGCCATGCAGGCCAGCACCGGGGCCCACAACCACGTCAGCCGGGCTGTCCGGGACCAGGAAGCGTGCACGCGGCCGTCACAGGGGCAGCGGGTACAGCAGCCAGCCCATCAGGAGGCCGACGCCCACGAAGCCGGCGAAGAGCCGGGCGCCCAGGCGGAGCTGGTCTCGCGGCTCGTCCCGCATCAGCACGGCGAAGACCACCGACACCCCGAGCGAGAAGATCAGCATGAGGCCGAGGTGGCTCGTCACTTGCGCCCCGTCGCGGTGTCGAACGCGTCGAGCACGACGAGCACGTTGAGCAGCCCGGCCACGATCACGAACGTGTTGCCGTACTCGTAGGTCAGCGCGACCACGCGGCCCGCCCCCGCGCCGAGCGCGCGAGCGAGGAGGTACGGGAGTCCGATACCCAGGTCGGCCAGGGCGGCCAGCGCGACCAGCGGCTGCGACGGCTCGAAGGGGAACAACCGCCCCTCGAGCCAGAGCCCGAAGGCGAACATCAGCGTGGGCACCAGGAGGAACACCAGCCCCTTCTGCCGGCGACCCAGCCACAGGTGCCCGGCGCCCGGCACGATCCAGGCCGCCAGGCAGATCAGGAGCGGGCTGACTGGGGCCTGGGCCCGGCCGGCCGCTGTCGCGGGCATCGGCCGTTAGTCTAGCAGCCTGCCGTGTGCGGCTCCGGACGCGGCCACAGCACGGACCGCGACCACCGCGGCCGCTCCGCCCAGCAGCACACCCGCCGCGCAGCGCCACGCGTTGGACCCGCTCCAGGCCCCGGTCCACTCGAGCACGAGCGACAGGACGGTCGGCACGGCCCCGAGCCCGAGCAGCCATCGCACGGCACGACGCGGGAGCGCCTCGCGCGCGGCAGCCCCCACGCCGCGCGACACCTCCAGGACGGCGCCTGCCGCCGCGCCGGCGTACAGCCCCAGGCACCGGCCGCACACCGGCAGCCGGTGTTCGGCGAGTACGAACGACCGGTCAGGGATCTGATGACAGAGGATCGAGCCGGCGGCGTCGAGCAGGGCCGCGACGCCGTCGGGCATCACGGGGGCGGCAAGCAGCAGGGCCAGCCAGGCAACGGCGCCCACGGTCAGCAGGAGGGCGATCACGCGGTTGATTGTATGGGGCCGACGGGCTTCGGGCCACGGGCTCTATCAGGCTCCAGGCTACGGGCTCCAGGCTCCCTGTAGCCTGGAGCCTGAGGCCCGCGTCAGCGCGCGAAGCCTGTAGCCTGGAGGGCGCGGTGTACCCCGCCCGCGCGCGGGCGCGCAGGCCAGGGCGACCGACTGTGGGGCGATTTCGGCCCGAGGCGCGCGTCGCCGGCCCCGGGGCTGGCAGGTTTCCGACACGTTCCTGTCGGCGTCCTGTCGATTCCGTGGCACACTGGCCCGGTCCTCGCGTCCGGTGGCGACCCACGTGACCGACCTCCTCTCCACAGTGCGCGGCTGCACCTTCGACGACTTCCTCTTCACGCCGCAGTACAGCGTGATCGAGCGCCGTGACCCGGCGGCCATCGACCTGTCCTGCCGGCTCTCGGAGCATCTGCGCCTGCAGCGCCCGATCGTCTCGGCCAACATGGACACGATCACCCGTGCCGACATGGCGATTGCCGTGGCCGAGGAGGGTGGCATCGGCATCATCGACCGCGGGTTCCGCTCGGGCGACATCGGCCCGCAGGTACGGGAGGTCGAGCGCGTGAAGCGCCGCCAGCACGGCACGATCGCCGACCCCTACACGGTGGCGCCGGACGTCTCCCTTCGCGAGGCCGCCGACGCGATGCGGACCACCGGCGTCGGCACGCTCGTCGTGGTCGACGACGCCCGCCGCGTGGCCGGCCTCCTCACGGCACGGGACCTGCGCTTTGCGGACCTCGACGGCCGTGTCGCGGACCGGATGACCTCGCGCCCGGCGCTCGTGGTCAGCGAGGGCGCCATCGACGCGCCGGGCGCCGAGGCGCTGATGCGGGCGCACAAGATCAAGAAGCTTCCGCTGGTGGACGCCGGGGGCCGCCTTCTGGGGCTGGTCACGGCCAAGGATCTGCTCAAGCAGCGTCAGCTCCCCTTTGCCACGCGTGACGCGCAGGGACGGCTCCGCGTCGGCGCCGCCATCGGCGCCAAGGGGGATTACCTCGAGCGCGCCGCCGAGCTCCTCGGGGCGGGCGCCGACGTGATCGTCATCGACATCGCGCACGGCCACTCGGCCGTGATGTCGCGCGCCGTCGAGACCTTCCGGGCCCGGTTCGGCGACGTGGAGCTCATCGCCGGCAACGTCGCGACGGCCGAGGGCGTGCGTTTCCTCGTCGAGCGCGGCGTCAACGGCGTGAAGGTGGGCATCGGCCCCGGCGGGGGCTGCACGACGCGCCTCAACACCAACTTCGGCGTGCCGCAGGTCGAGGCGCTCGTCACCTGCCGGGAAGCCGCCGGCGGGCGCGTGCCGCTCATCGCCGACGGCGGCGTGAAGCGCGATGGCGCGCTCGCGCAGGCGCTGCTCTTCGGCGGCGACACGGTGATGCTCGGGAGCGTCCTGGCCGGCACCACCGAGACCCCCGGCGACGCCGTGCAGAAGACGGTGGTGATCCCCGAGTCGCACAAGGCGGTCAAGGTCCCCTTCAAGGTCTTCCGCGGCATGGCATCCCTGCAGGCGATTGCCGATCGCCTGGACCTCGAGGACGCCGAGTCGTCCGACGTGGAGGCCCTCGGGGCCGAGGGGATCGAGGTGAGCGTGCCGCTGCGCGGCTCGGTGCGTCCCGTGCTCCGGGACATGCTGAAGCACCTGTGCTCGGCCATCAGCTACGGCGGCGCCGGCAGCCTGGCCGAGCTCCAGGAGCGGTTTCGCGCCGACCCGGACCGGTACGTCATCCGGCTCACCGAGTCGGCGCGTCGCGAGTCGTTCGACCGCTGAGGTCGAGCCGGCTGCTCAGAGGACCTTCGCGGCCAGGGCCTTGACGTCGGCCTCCACGCGCGGGCCCATGTGGCTGATCACCTCGGCCGCCATGATGCCGCCCAGCCGCCCGCAGGCGGCCAGATCCTTGCCACGCGTATACGCGTACAGGAAGCCTGCGGCGTAGGCGTCGCCGGCTCCGGTCGTGTCCACGACCTTCACGCCCTTCTCGGCGTCGATGACGTGGACTTCGTCCCCGCTGACGATGACCGAGCCCTTCTCGCTCCGGGTGAGCGCGGCGATCTCACAGTGGCCGCGGACGTGCTGTAGCGCGTCGTCGAAGTTCTTCACCTGGTAGAGCGAGAGGATCTCGCTCTCGTTGGCGAACAGGATGTCCACGTGGTGCTCGGCGAGCTCGAGGAACTCGTTCCGGAACCGGTCCACGCAGAAGGCGTCGGAGAGCGTCAACGACACCTTCACGCCATGCTCCCTCGCCTTGAGTGCCGCCTCGCGCATCGCCGTCTTCGCCTGCGGCTGGTCCCAGAGGTACCCCTCCAGGTACAGGACCCTGGTGGTCTCGATGTAGTCGTGGTTGAGATCCTCAGGACCGAGCTGCGTGGTAGCGCCGAGAAAGGTCTGCATCGTCCGCTGCGCGTCGGGCGTGACGAAGATCAGACAGCGGGCCGTCGGGAGGCCATCCCTGAGCGGCGGCGTATCGTAGGTGACGCCGACGGCGCGGATGTCGTGCGTGAACACGGTGCCGAGCTGGTCGTCGGCAACCTTGCCGATGTAGGCGGCCTTCCCGCCGAGCGCCGCGATGCCGGCCACGGTGTTGGCGGCCGAGCCCCCGGAGGCCTCGACGCCGGGCCCCATGATGCCGTAGAGCTTCTCGGCCGTGGCCGTATCGATGAGCGACATCCCGCCCTTCGGCAGACCATGCTCGGCGAGCAGGGAATCCTCGGCCTTGGCCAGCACGTCCACGATCGCGTTGCCGATGGCCGTCACGTCGAATCGCCGCTCACTCATCGGACGGCCTCCACGCCGCGACGGGCGGACGCCGACGACTCGGTCGGCGACGCCGAATCGGCGCGGGATCTCGAACGGGCGGTACTCGGTCTCATGAAGGCTCCTCCGTCTGTGTGGCCGGCAGGTACTTGCCGACGATGGGCGCCAGGTCCCTGCGCACCTCGGGCGGGATCACCTCCGGCCTCGTGATGAGCGCGAACTTCAGGGCCGCGGCGCACTCGCACGACCGCTCGTACGGCAGCCGGTCCACCGCACCGGCGATGACCCGCTGCGCCGACGCGGCGTTGTGCGTCAGGTTGGCGATGATCATCTCCACGGTCACCGAATCGTGATCGGGATGCCAGCAGTCGTAGTCGGTCACCAGGGCCAGGGTCGTGTAGCAGATCTCGGCCTCGCGCGCGAGCTTGGCCTCCTGCAGGTTCGTCATCCCGATGATATCCCCTCCCCAGCTCCGGTAGAGGCGCGACTCGGCCAGCGTCGAGAACTGCGGCCCCTCCATGCACACGTAGGTACCGCCCACGTGCACGGTCGCCCCGGCCTTCCGGGCGCTCTCGCCGGCCAGGCCGCCGAGGATCCGGCAGAACGGATGGGCGAAGCCGACGTGCGCCGCGAGCCCGCCGCCGAAGAACGTGCTGATCCGACCCCTGGTCCGGTCGATGAACTGATCGGGAATCACGATGTCGAGCGGCCGGTACTCCTCCTTCAGGCTGCCCACGGCGCTCGCCGACAGGATGTACTCCACGCCCAGCAGCTTCATGCCGTAGATGTTGGCGCGGAAGTTGAGCTCCGTCGGCAGCAGGCGATGACCCGCGCCGTGGCGGGCCAGAAAGGCGACGCGCTTGCCGCGAAGCGTGCCGAGCAGGTAGGGGCCGGAGGGGGAACCGAACGGCGTGTGCAGGGAGACCTCGCGGCGGTCGATCACCTCGACCATGTCGTAGAGGCCGCTGCCGCCGATGATGCCGATCTGGGCTGTGTCCATGGGGTCTGTCGGGCTCCGGGCTACGGGCTACAGGGTTTCCGGGTTGGCCAGTGGCCGGGGCGTGAGCCACGGTGCCTCTGAAGCGAACCGTTCTTACGCGATAGGTCCGCGAAGCGAGCCGTGTCGCGCCCCGCCGGTAGCCCGCGTTGCGGACCGAGCGGAGCCGGTTCGCGGAAGAGGCACTGGGGCTCGCCTCCCGGCGGCTCGCCGTCACAGCACTTGCTCCACGAAGCGCTTGCCGTCACGCTCGCGGATGTAGCCGGCGGCCACGTGCGGGTCGTGCTCGAAGAAGACGAGATGCTCGCGGTCGATGGCCTCGCGAACGAACCGCTTCTTGAACTGCAGAGTGTCCACCGGAAAGAGGTCGTAGCCCATCACCCACGGATCCTGCAGGTGTACGGTCGTCGGAATCAGGTCCGCCACGAACACAGCCGTCCTGCCGCCGGACTCGAGGTAGACGATCTGGTGGTGCGCCGTGTGGCCGCCGGTGCGCACGACGCGGACGCCGGGCCGGATTTCGGCATCGGAGGCGTGCAGGTCCACAACACCCGCCTCGGCGAGTGGAGCGATGTTCTCCGGCAGGTAGCTCGCCCTGTTGCGCTCGTGCGGGTGCGTGGCATCCGCCCACTCCCCCTCGCGCACCACGCACCGCGCCGTCTCGAACCGGGGCACGAGCGCGCCGCCGTCCCGTCTGGTGGCGCCCCCCATGTGGTCGAAGTGCAGATGCGTGGCGAGCACGCAGTCGATCGTGCCGGAGGACACGCCGGCCGCCGCGAGCGCGTGATCCAGATGCCGCGTGCGGTCGAGAGCGTAGATATCCGTCTCCTTGGGCGTCATCTTGTCGCCGGCGCCGCAGTCGACGAGCAGGCGTCCCCACGAGGCCTCGACCAGCAGCGGGCGCATCGCGAGCTGGATCCGGTGGCGATCGTCGGTCGGCGCGAGCCGTTCCCACAACGTCCGCGGCACGACACCGAACATCGCGCCGCCGTCGAGCCGGAAGCTCCCGTCGTGCAGAGCCGTGAGCCGCAGGTCGCCCAGCGACAGGCTCCGGACGTCGAGCGTGGCGCCCGGCGCGTGGCGCTCGGTCAGCTCCACGAGCACGCCGTGCGCGGCCGAGGGGTGGACGAAGGCCACGAGCGCGCCGTCGGCGCCCTGGCGCGGCGCCCGATCCACCAGCCGCACGCCCCGCGACTCGAGGTGCGCGAGCACCGCGGGCAGGTCGTCGACACGGAGCGTCACGTGGTGCAGCCCGGGCCCGCGGCGCGCGACGAACCGGGCGATCGGCGACTCGGGCGAGGTCGCTTCCAGCAGCTCGAGCGAGGGTCCGCCGGCGGGGACGGACCGGACCCGTACGTGCTGGTCGGCCACTTCTTCCGGCGGACGAATCTGGAGCCCGAGCGCGTCACCGAAGAAGGCCTGCGCCTCCTCCACGCTCCGTACGGCGATGCCGACGTGGTCGAGCACCGCCTTCACTGGCGGTCGCTCCCGGAGCGCCGAGAGATCGCCTGTTCCATGAGATCGGCCACCGCCGAGTATGGATCGAGCTCGCGGGCCGACACGGCATCGACGGCCCTCGCGAACGTCCCGTCGGCCAGCACCTCGTCCACGTGACGGAGGAACCGGCGCGCGAGCAGGTCGCGAAGACGAGCGCCCTCTCGCGTACGGCGCCGGGTCCGACGGCGGAGCGCCGACCAGTCGACGAAGCGCTCGATCTCCCTCCACAGCTCGTCCACGCCGGACCCGCTCACCGCCGCCGTCCTGAGCACGGGCGGCTGCCAGTCGCCCCGACCCGGCTCGCGCAGCGCGAGGCTCGCCGCCACCGCCTGCACGGCCCTGTCGGCACCCGGCAGATCGGCCTTGTTCACCACGAACAGATCCCCGATCTCCATCACCCCGGCCTTCAGCGCCTGGAGCTCGTCGCCGCCACCGGGTGCGAGAAGCACGATCGTCACGTCCGCGGTCGCAGCGATCTCGACCTCGTCCTGACCGACGCCGACCGTCTCGACGAGGACGACCTCCATGCCCGCGGCGTCGAGCACGATCGCCGCGTCGGCCGTCGTGCGCGAGAGGCCGCCCAGCTGCCCCCGGGTGGCCATGCTGCGGATGAAGACCCCCGGATCGGCGCCGTGGCCGCTCATCCGTACGCGGTCTCCGAGCATCGCGCCGCCGCTGAACGGGCTGGTGGGATCGACCGCCAGCACGCCCACGCGGCGCTCGTTCCGGCGGATCACGCCGATGAGTCGATCGACGAGCGTGCTCTTTCCCGTCCCGGGCGCACCGGTGACGCCGATCAGGGTCGCGCGGCCGGTCTGCCCGAAGAGCCGTCGGACGAGCGAAGCCGCCTCCGGCCCCTCGGCCTCGACGAGCGAGATGGCCCGCGCCACGGCGCGCGGATCGCCGGCGATCACGCGATCGGCCAGGCTGCGGTCAGGCGGCAAGGAGCTGACGCGCGATGACGAGACGCTGGATCTCGCTCGTGCCCTCGCCGATGGTGGTGAGCTTCACGTCCCGAAAGAACTTCTCCGCCGGGTAGTCGGCGACGAAGCCGTAGCCGCCGTGAATCTGCACGCCGTCCTCGGCCACGCGAACGGCCATCTCGCTCGAATGGAGCTTGGCCATGGCGGCCTCGAGCGTCGTGCGCCTGCCGGCGTCCTTCATGGCCGCCGCGCGCAAGGTGAGCAGCCGGGCCGCCTCGATGCGGATCGCCGCCTCGACCAGCTTGGCCCGGATGCTCTGAAACGTGCCGATGGGTCGGCCGAACTGCACGCGCTCGAACGCGTGTCTCCGGGCCGCCTCGTACGACCCCTGCGCCAGTCCCACGGCCAGCGCCGCGATCCCGATGCGCCCGGCATCGAGCACCTGCAGCGCGTCGACGAACCCCTGGTCCTCGGCACCCAGCATCTGCCCGGCCGGCACGCGACAGCGATCGAGGATAACCTCGCTCGTCTCGCTCGCGCGCATCCCGAGCTTGTCTTCCTTCCGGCCCGCTCGAAGCCCCGGCGTGCCGCGTTCGACGATGAAGGCCGAGATGCCCCGGGCTCCCTTCGCGCGACTGGTCACGGCCATCACCACCACCAGGTCGCCGCCACCGCCGTGCGTGATGAACTGCTTGGTACCCTGGAGCACCCACGTGTCGCCCTCGCGCACGGCGGTCGTCTGCATGGCGGCGGCGTCGCTGCCCGCTCCGGCCTCGGTGAGGGCCCAGGCCGCCAGCCGGCGTCCGCCGGCCAGGTCCGCGAGGTATCGTGCCTTCTGATCGGGAGTGCCGAACATCGACAGATGCGCCACACCCAGGCCGTTGTGTGCCGCCACCGACAGACATACCGACGGATCGACGCGCGCCAGCTCCTCGATGCAGAGGCAGTAGTCCACCGACGACATGCCGGCGCCGCCGTCGGCCTCCGGGACCTGCATGCCCATCAGCCCGAGGCCGCCCATGGCCGCCAGCGTCTCGCGGGGAATCGCCTGAGCGCGGTCCCACTCCCGTACGTGGGGCGCGATCTCCCGCTCGGCGAACTCCCGGACGCCGCGGCGCAGCAGCTCCTGTTCCTCGCTCAACCGCACGTCCAACTGCGTACCGCCTCTGCTGTCGCGGGTGGCGGACTGCCCGCCCGGCGGGTCATCGTATCATTCGGTATGCCACTCACCCGATTCCTGCTGGCTGCCGGCGTGCTCCTGATCACCGTCGTGCCGGCCGCGGCCGACGTCACCGCCTTCCTCGGGACCTCGTCGGCGCCCGAGCACCGGACGGCCCGCGGCTTCGCCATCGGCGCGGCGCTCCTGGTCGTCGGCTTCGAGTTCGAGTACTCCGACACCATCGAGGAGTTCGATCGCGGGGCGCCCGCGCTGCGGACGTACATGGGCAACGTCTTCGTCCAGACGCCGGTGGCGATCCTGGGGCTGCAGCCGTATCTGACGACGGGTACCGGCGTGTATCGGGAGGAGCTCGGCGAGGCGGGCACGACGCACATCGGCTTCAACAACGGTGGCGGCGTGAAGATCTCGCTCGCCGGCCCCCTGCGGGCGCGCGTGGACTACCGGGTCTTCTCGCTACGGGGATCGCCCATCCAGACCACGGTCCAGCGCGTGTACGTCGGCGTCAACCTCGCGTTCTGACACGTCGGCCGGCGCGCGCGGCGCCCCGAACACGACAACGCCACGGACGGCGTAACGCCACGGACGGCGTGGCCCGCCCGTGGCGTGGAAATTCCCGCGGGACGCTGTCTACCCCGCTACCCCGGAATCGCCGGCTACCGGGCGAAGTCGATGACGACCCGGCCCTGGTTGGCCCCGAGATTCGCGGCGAACGCACCGCGGTACATCTCGTAGATCCGCATCTGCTCCATCGGATCCGGGAACGTCTCGTAGACGATCTGCATGATCGTGTAGTCGGCGTTCGGCACGACCGGATCGAGGATATGGGTGTAGATGACGTTGCCGGTCCCCGGGTTTGTCACGCCGCGCATGACCTTCCAGCCGGCCGCCATCCGCCGCGCCTCGGGACGCTCGGACTTGGCCAGCCCTTCCTTGACGGCGGCCAGCACGCGCTCGTAGTCGGCGGTGAGGTTCGGCTTGATCTCGAAGCTCCAGAGGGCGATCTCGCCGTTGAAGGTTGTCTTGTCCTGCGCCTGCACAGTCGTCGACGGAGCCGGGAACAACACGATCGCGGCAGCAAGTAGTACTCCGGACAGTCGTCGCATCGTCGATGCCTCCTCCAGAACGGGCGCTGATCCTAGCGTACCGCCGAACCGATGAAAACGGCCATCACCTCGTGGGCAAGGAGCATCCCCGCCCGTGTGAGGCGCAAGGCCCGGCCATCATAGATCAGCAGCCCCTCGTCCACGAACGGCTGCAGGTCGCCGCCGAACCGTTCCCACACGTCCACGCCGTACCGTGATCTTACCAACTCCGGGTCGATCCCCGCCGCCAGCCGCAGGCCCGTGAACAGCGCGTCCTCGAGCCGCTCCGGCGCCGTCAGGACCCGTGCCTCGGCCTCGGCCCGGCCGCCGGACGCCACGACAGAAATGTAGTCCTCGACGGCGGCGACGTTTCGGGCGCGCACGCCGGCCCGGGTGGAGTGCGCACCGCACCCGAAGCCGAGCCATTCCCCGTCAGTCCAGTACTTCAGGTTGTGGCGCGACTCGAGGCCCGGCCGCGCCACGTTCGAGATCTCGTACTGGCGGTACCCGGCACGCTCCAGGCGCTCCATCGCCTGCACGTACATGTCTGCCGCGTCGTCGTCGGGCGCCTGCGACCAGCGGGCGCGCGCCATCGCCTCCCGCAGGGGCGCGTTCGGATACACCTCCAGCAGGTACAGCGACGCATGGTCGGGCTCGAGCTCGACCAGCGCGCCCACCGACGCCACGCACTGTTGCACCGTCTGCTGCGGCAACCACAGCATCAGGTCCAGCGACAGGTTGTCGAACCCTGCAGCCCGCGCCTCGCCCACGGCCGCGCGGGCGCGCGCGGCCGTGTGGAGCCGGTCGAGACGCCGCAGTTCCTCGTCACGGAAGGATTGGACACCGAAACTGAGCCGATTGACCCCGGCGGCACGAAAGCCGGCCAGCCGGCCCGGGTCGACCGACTCGGGATTGGCCTCCAGCGTGATCTCGGCGTCGGGCGCGAGGTCGAAGGCGTGGCGGCACGCGTCGATCGCCGATGCCACCTCCTCGGGCTCGAGCAGCGAGGGGGTGCCGCCGCCGAAGAACACCGTGTCGGCGGGCAGGCCGTCGCCGCGCGTCTCGATCTCCCGCCGCAGCGCGGCCAGGTAGCGCGTCTTCAGCGCCGCGTCGAAGAGCCCGCGGTTGAAGTTGCAGTACCCGCAGATGGCCGAACAGAAGGGGATGTGGAGATACAGCCCCAGCGGCCGGCTGGCTTCAGCGGGACCCGGCTCGGCCGCCGGGCCACTTGAGATCGGCCTTCCCGTCACGCTCGCGGCCCTTCAGTTGTGCCCGTGCCTGACCGCTCGACTTCCCGGGCAGGCCTCCGGCCCGCCGGTTCTTCGGCGACGCGGGAGAGGTCTCCTGCCAGTTCGCGACTTGTTCGGCCGAGGGCTGGGGTCCGAGCTCTCGCGTGTCCACCCCCTCGATCCGCAGCCATTGGCACATTTCCTTCAGGCGAGAACGCGTCCGGAGACCCAGGTGGTAGGCAAACGAGGTCGGCTCGGTGTTGGCCGAGTCGTCCAGGTTGGTGGTGAACACGGTGACGCGCTTCTCGTTGTAGCGGGTGTTGACGACCAGGCCCATCGTCTCGTCCACCCACTCCGACTTCTTCTCCGCGCCCAGATCGTCGAGGACGAGCAGTTCCGCCTCGAGCGCCGGGCGGAGCACCTCCACCTCGGTGGCGTCCGCGCCCTGGTTGTACGTGTCGCGCAGGAGCCTGAGCAATTCCCGCGTCTCGTAGAAGACGGCATGCGCCCGTGCCCGTCTGATCGTCGCTTTCAACAGCGCCACGGCCAGGTGCGTCTTGCCCACGCCCGCGTCGCCGTAGAACAGCAGGCCCTGATCCACGACCGGAAACGCCTCGACCAGCCGTGTGGCGCTGCGGAACGCCGCCCGCTGGCTGTCGGTGTGCGTGTCGAAGTTGTCGAGCTCGCAGTGCGCGTAGCGGCGCGGTATCCGCGCCTGCTCCATCAGCGTTGCCGACAGTCGCGCGTGCCAGCAGTCGCATCGCTCCACACGCGACACGCCGTCGACGCCGACCTCCTTCCACCCGGTGTCGTCGCACAGCGCGCAGGCCACGGCACATCGTAACCTGGAACGGCGTAACCCGGAACCGGATCGACTCAGGCGGGCGTTCTGCGCTTCGGCGTGACGGTGTCGGCGTCGGTGCCCTTCGGCGGCGTGCGTCGCACGAGATCGGTGGGCGTCGACTTGACGAGCGCGGTGCCCAGGCGTTGCTCCCAGTCGTCGAGTCCGCGCGCCAGCTCGCGCTTGACGTAGTCCATGAACTCGTTGACCTCGCCCTGCATCTGCTCGATCTTGCGCCGCAGGTTGAGGATGATCTCCACACCGGCCAGATTCACGCCCAGATCGCGCGTCAGCGTGAGAATCGTCTCGAGCTGGGCCAGATCCTCTTCGGAGTACAGCCGCGTGTTCCCCTCCGTGCGCGACGGTTTCAGCAATCCCTCGCGCTCGTACAGCCGGAGCGTTTGCGGGTGAATGCCGTATTTGCGCGACACGGCGCTGATCATGTGATACGCCTTGCCCCGCTCGCCACGGCCGGCCATCGTCACGACTCCCGTACCGGGCGCGGGTTGATCCGCCCGAACTCGCGCAACAGGTCCTTCGACCGCTCGTCGAGCACGTCCGGCAGCATGATGCGCACTTCCGCGATGAGATCCCCACGCTGCCCGTTCCGCGTCGACGGCGCGCCACGCCCCCGGAGTCGGAAGCGCTGGCCGGACTGGGTCCCGGGCGGCACTCGCAGCCGGGCCGACCCGTCCGGCGTCGGCACCTGCACGCGCGCCCCGAGCGCGGCCTCGTGCACGGCGACCGGCACGATCGTCTCCAGGTCGTCGCCGCTGCGCCGGAACATCGGGTCCGGCTCCACGCGCACGGTGATGTACAGATCCCCGGGCGGCCCGACGCCGGCACCCACGCTTCCCTTCTCGGGCACCCGCAGCCGGTCGCCATCGGCGACGCCGGCCGGGACCCGCGAGCTCACGGTCTCGGTTCGTGTCTCCTGCCCGCTCCCGCCGCACGCGTCGCACGGCCGCGGATAGAGCCGCCCCGTGCCGCCACACGTGCCGCAGCTCCGCGAAAAGACCATGTGCCCGCGCACGCTGCGCACCGCGCCTGTCCCATGGCAGAGCCCGCAGACGCCGCCGGCCACCCGCGTGCGACCCGCGCCCGCGCACGCGCGACAGTGGTCCCGTCGGGTCACGGTGACCGCGCGCTGACAGCCCGTCAGCGCCTCGGCAAACGACACCTGCAGCTCCACGTGCAGGTCGGATCCGCGCTGCGGCGCGGCGGGACGCCGGGCCCGTGCCGCGATGACGTCGGCGAACAGGTCGCCGAAGGTCGCCGAGTAGTCCACCCCCCGCGTCGAGAAGTCGAAGCCCTCGAACCCCCCGGCCGACGTCCCGGCAGGCTCGCCGGCCAGGTGCCCCGAGTCGTACCGCGACCGGCGCGCCGGGTCCATCAAGGTCTCGTACGCCTCGAGGATCTGCCGGAAGCGGACCTCCGCGGCCTGGTCGCCCGGATTGATGTCCGGGTGGTACCGACGCGCGAGACGCCGGTACGCACGCTTGATCTCGGCCTGCGACGCGCCGTGTCCGACGCCGAGGACGATGTAGAGGTCCATACCCTACTTGTCGTCCACGACCTCGGCGTCTATGACGTCGCCCTGCGTGGAGCCGCCGGCGCCGCCCGTCTCGCCCGCGCCCGGCGCGCCGGCCGCCCCCTCGCCCCCTTCCGGCGGCGGTCCCGACCGCTTGTAGAGCGCCTCGGCCGCCTTGTGCTGCGCCTGCAGCAGCTGCTCCATCGCCGACGACATGGCCGCCGCGTCGCCCCCCGAGATGGCGCCCTTGAGCGTGTCGATCGCCGACTGCACGGCCGCCCGATCATCGGACGCCAGCTTGTCGCCGGTCTCCTGCAGCATCTTCTCGCCGGCGTAGACGGCCTGATCGGCGCGGTTGCGCACCTCGATGTCCTCGCGGCGCTTCTTGTCCTCCTCGGCGTGCGACTCGGCGTCCTTCATCATCCGCTCGACCTCGTCCTTGCTCAGGCCGCTCGAGGCGGTGATGGTGATCTTCTGCTCCTTCCCCGTGCCGAGATCCTTGGCCGAGACGTTCACCATCCCGTTGGCATCGATATCGAAAGCCACCTCGATCTGCGGGACGCCCCGGGGCGCCGGCGGAATGCCGACGAGCTGGAAGCGACCCAGCGTGCGGTTGTCGCGCGCGAGGGACCGTTCGCCCTGCAGCACATGCACCTCGACGCTCGTCTGGCTGTCGGCCGCCGTCGAGAAGGTCTCGCTCTTCTTGGTCGGAATCGTGGTGTTGCGCCCGATGAGCGGCGTCATCACACCGCCGAGCGTCTCGATGCCGAGCGACAGCGGGGTGACGTCGAGCAGCAGCAGATCCTTGACCTCGCCGGCCAGCACGCCCGCCTGGATGCCGGCGCCGATGGCGACCACCTCGTCGGGGTTCACGCCACGATGCGGCTCCTTCCCGAAGAGCTCCTTGACGATCTGCTGCGTGCGCGGAATCCGGGTCGATCCCCCCACGAGCACGACCTCGTCGATCTTGGACGGGTCGACGCCGGCGTCGGAGAGCGCCTGTTTCGTGGGCCCGACCGTCCTCTGCAGCAGATCCTCGACGAGCTGTTCGAACCTCGCCCGCGTCAGCTTCATCTGCAGGTGCTTCGGCCCGCTCTGATCGGCGGTGACGAACGGCAGATTGATGTCCGTCTCCATCACGGTGGAGAGCTCCATCTTGGCCTTTTCGGCCGCCTCCTTGAGCCGCTGGAGCGCCATGCGGTCCTTGCCCAGGTCGATGCCGTCGCTCTTCTTGAACTCGGCCACGATCCAGTCGATGACGCGCTGGTCGAGATTGTCGCCGCCGAGGTGCGTGTCACCATTGGTGGCCTTGACCTCGACGACCCCCTCGCCTACTTCCAGGATGGAGATGTCGAACGTGCCGCCGCCGAAGTCGTACACGGCAATGGTCTCGTCCTTCTTCTTGTCGAGCCCGTAGGCCAGGGCCGCGGCGGTCGGCTCGTTGACGATACGCATCACCTCCAGACCGGCAATCTTGCCGGCCTCCTTGGTGGCCTGCCGCTGGGCGTCGTTGAAGTAGGCCGGTACGGTGATCACGGCCTTCGTGACCGGCTGTCCGAGATACTCCTCGGCCGCCTGCTTGAGCTTCTGGAGCACCATCGCCGAGATTTCCGGCGGGGCGTACTCCTTGTCGCCGCTCTTGACGCGCACGTCCCCGTTGGCCGCGGCGGCAACCGAGTACGGCACCATCTTCATCTCCTCGCTCACCTCGGTGTAGCGGCGCCCCATGAAGCGCTTGATCGAGAAGATGGTGTTCTCCGGGTTGGTGACCGCCTGGCGCTTCGCCACCTGCCCCACGAGCCGTTCGCCGGTCTTGGTGAAGGCCACGACCGACGGTGTCAGGCGACTGCCCTCGGGGTTGGTGATGACGACCGGTTCCCCGCCCTCCATGACGGCGACGACGGAGTTGGTCGTGCCCAGGTCGATCCCGATGATTTTGCTCATGTGTGTCAGCGTCCTTTGCGCGTGTGTCTTAGCC
>Ga0302046_10002735_pt1 | contig 16317 bp, 17 predicted proteins | sample RVTome_11_FD_200261 | JGI IMG/M metagenome (GOLD analysis project Ga0302046, IMG submission 200261) | Soil microbial communities from uranium-contaminated site in the Upper Colorado River Basin, Wyoming, United States - RVT147D111 (version 2) ...
GGGCGGCGAGGACGGCGCCCCGCACCGCTACCTGATGCGGGCGCCGGGGCGGCGGCCGAAGCTTTTGAAGACCAAGCAGGAAGGTTTGGAAGTGCCGGCCGGCACGGTCTTCGAGGTGCACTCGGGCGGCGGCGGCGGCTGGGGCGACCCGGCCCTGCGCACGGCCGAGGCCCGCGCCGCCGACCGCCGCAACGGCTACGTCAGGCGGCGGCCCGGCTGATCTCGCCGCAGGAGATTCAGGACCGCAGCTGTCGCAGGCCGCGCCGCACCGTCTCGGCCAACAGCGAGACGACGGCGACATGCACCTCGACCGGCATGCCGTCCACCGTCGGCTCGAGCTTGCCGCTGCTGCCGTCGATCAGGCCGAGCATCGGCGCGGCCTCGATGAGGCGGCGTTCGAGAGCGGCCGAATGGGCCAGCGCGGCATCGTCGCGCAAGAGCGCCAGCGCCGCCAGGATGGCATAGCAGCCCCAGTTGGAGACGCCGGCCGGCAGCACCACGTCGGTGGCCGAGGCGGCGCACAGGACCTCGCCGTGCGGCACGTGCCGCAGCACCGCCTCGCGGATGGCGCCGAAGCCGATCTCGTTGCCGCCGTCGCCGACGCCGACGGTCGGGATGCCGCGGGCGACGGCGCCGGCGACGACGTGGTCGAGCCGTGCCCGGCCCTCGCTGTAGTCCTGGCCCAACATGTTGCGGTAGGTGCCGTCCGCCGTCAGCCCGGCGCGCTCGACCGAGATCACCGCCCTGGGTCGGAAGCGCTCCAGCCATGCCTCGGCCTGGGCCTGCGCGGCGCGGTCGTCGATCTCGCCGCCGAGCACGCAGGCGACCGCGGTGAAGCGCGGCGTCGCGACCGCGGTTTCCGCCTGCTCCGGCGACACCACGCTGGCACCGGCCATTTCGACCGTCTTCGCCACCTTGTCGCGGATCGAGGCGTCGGTGAGCACCACGGGGATGGCGTTGAAGCCGTAGCTAATGGCGCGCGCCAGGACGGCGACGCCGATCGGGCCGTCGTTCTCGGCGATCGAAGGATCGACCGTGGCGCGGGTGAGCGAGCCGGTGAGGAGGAAGACGTGCTCGCCCGGCTGCAGTCCGGCGAGCGGCCGGGCGGCCGCCCCGGAGATCGGGCCGCGAACCAGGGCGCGCGCGGAATCGTAGAGTCCGGCAACGCCACGGCCGCCGATGTCGAGGCCGACAATGCGATCGATCAGGTCGAACATGCCCCGACTGCGCCGGCGGATGCCTCAGAAGAGCCGCTCGCTAGCGAGGCGCGCGCCCTCGGCCATGGCCTTGAGCTTGGTCCAGACGACGTCCGTGGCGACGCGGCCCATGCCGGCGGAGGTGTCGAAGCCGCAGTCGGTGCCGGCGATGAGCCGCGTCGGGTCGTCGATGGCGCGGGCGATCCGCTCCAGCCGGTCGGCCACCGTCTCGGGATGCTCGACATAGTTGGTGACGGTGTCGATGACGCCGGCCACCAGCACCTGGTCGTCGGTCAGCCGCCCGCCCCGGAACAGCTTGTACTCGTGCGCATGGCGCGGGTTGGCGAAGGGCAGCACGATGCCGCCGACGTCGGCCTCGAGGATCGCCGGCAGGATCTCGGCCAGCGGCACGTCGGCGTCGTGCGGGCCCTCGTAGTTGCCCCAGCAGACATGCAGGCGGACCGACTCGCGCGGCACGTTGACCAGGCTGCGGTTGATGGCGGCGATCACCATTTCGACGAAGCCGACGAACTCCGCCACCGGCCGGTCGGCATAGGTGATGTGCCGTTCCAGCGCCAGGTCCGGGCAGTCGAGCTGCAGGGTGAAGCCGCGCTCGACGATGGCCTCGTACTCGACCTTGAGCGCGTCGGCCAGCGCGTCGACGTAGCGCTGGTCGCTGTCGTAGAACTCGTTCTTCACCGCGCGCGCGATGATGCCCGGCGACGGCGCGGTGACGAAGGCCTCCTCGACCTGCGGCGCCACCTCGTCCAGCACCTGGCGGAAGTCGTCGCATTCCTCGGCGATGATCGCCGGATCGAGGTAGCGCACCTCGCCGACGGCCTTCGGCGGTTCGAAATGGGTGACCGCCGGCCGCACCGCCATCAACGCCTGGCGGATGTCCTGGAAGTCCGGATGGTTGACCACGTCCCGCGGCGGCGGACGCAGCCAGCGGCCGCCGAAGCCGCTCATGCGGTGGCGGACGTACAGGAAAAAGGCCTCGCGCGTCTGCTCGCCGTTGTTGGGGATGTCGATGCCGCAGGCGAGCTGCTGCGGCACGATCCAACGTGTGGCCTCGGCGGCCAGCCGGTCGATTTCGTCGGCATCGACGGCCTCGTCGCTGGCGCGGCGGGCGTAGAGCTCGGTCAGCGCCTTCGGCCGCGGCAGGCTGCCGGCATGCGTCGTCAGTATCCGGCCTTCGCTTCTGAGCATCGGCCTCTTGCCTCCCACTCGGCCCCGCCGCCGATCTTGGCGGGCGCGCGGGGGCTTGGCAAGAATGAGTCCGTGCCCGGGGAATGCGGATGATCTCGGTGGTGATCCCGACCTTGAACGAGGCCCGGCGGCTGCCGGCGCTGCTGGCCGACCTCGGCCGCGAGCGCGAGCCGGCCGAGATCGTCGTCGTCGACGGCGGCAGCGAGGACGATAGCGTCGGCATCGCCGCCGCCGCCGGCGCCACGGTGCATCGAACTGTCGCCGGCCGCGGCCGGCAGCTCCGCGCCGGCGCCGAAGTCGCCGGCGGCGAGGTGCTGCTGTTCCTGCACGCCGACAGCGGCTTCCCGGCCGGCGGGCTGACGCAGATCGCCGAGGCGTTGCGCGCCGACCCCGGGCTGGTAGGCGGCAATTTCCGCATTGTCTTCGACGGCGACGACGCCTTCAGCCGTTGGCTGACCGGCTTCTACGCCTGGTTCCGCCGCCACGGCCTCTACTACGGCGACAGCGGCATCTTCGTGCGCAGAAAGATCTACGAGGAATTGGGCGGCATCAAGCCGATGGCGCTGATGGAAGACTACGAGTTCGGGCGCCGACTGGAGAGGGCCGGACCGACCTGCTGCCTGGACGGGCCGCTAATCGGCTCCTCGCGGCGCTTCGCCGGGCGGCAGCCGGCGGCTATCGTCGCCGGCTGGCTCTGGCTGCACGCCCTCTATTTCCTGGGGGTGCCGAGCGAACGGCTGGCGGCGATCTACCGCTCGACGCGCCGTTGACTCCTGCCGTTCGCCGCGTTGAGCGCCCAGTCGTAGGCATGGTCGTCGATGCGCTCGACATCGCTCAACGCCGCCGCCAGCGCGGGCTCGGCATAGCGGTGCAGATGGGCGATGACGCCGGCATCGTCGCCGCCGAAGTCTGCCTGGAACCAGACATAGATGGACGACACCACCAGCCGGCCATGGTTGACGGCGGCACCTCGAGGGTGGTTGACGAAAGCGCGCGCGGCGGCGGCCAGCAATGCCGGTGCGTTTTCGGCGGTAAAGGCCTGGGCCTGCAGGTTCGGACAGCCGAGGGCGGCGCAGTTCAACGCGTAATGGATGCGCGGGTCCTGCCAAAGCGGCCGCAGGATGCGGTGCTCGATGTCGTTCAGGCTGACCGGCTCGGCCTCGATCTCGATCAGCTTCTTGCCCCAAGGGCCGTCGGCGAAGAGGCCGGGCGAGATGTCGATGTCGCGAATGCTGGCGACGCCCGGATGCCGAAGCACCAGGCGTACCGTGAGGGCATTGTACAGGTTGATCCAGTAGGCGAGCTGCTCCGGTTTCGAAAGTCCGCCGACGGCTTCGCCGGCGAGCCGGTCGATGTAGCCATCGAGCAGCCGGCGGTCCTCGTTGCCGACGCCGGCATAGTCGACGCGGGCGATGCCGTCGTCGCCGACGACGACGTGGCGGGAGAGGAATTCATCCCAGGCGCCGTGGTCGAGCCGCTGCGTCGATTGTGGGTCGTGGCCCTGCCATCGCGGCCAGGGGTCGGCCCTCGGCGCGAACAATGCCTCGAACGAAGTGAAGCCTGCGAGCAGGACGATCAACAGGAAGCCGAGCGTCGCCGGCAGTGCGACGTCGATGTAGGCGTGGCAGGAGATCTTGTCCTTCACGTGCAAAAAGGTGGGGCCTGTCCGACGCCGCTCAAGTGCGCGGCATCACACGATTGCGTCAACGTCGCGTGAGCCGGCTCAGGAGCGCGCCGGCACCGCGGCCGCGGGCGCCGGGCGCTGCGCCTCCTCGCCGCCACGCTGAGCCAGGAAGATCGCCGGCACGATGGCGGCCAGGAACAGGATGCCGATGAACCAGAAGCCGTCCTGGTGCGCGAGGGCATTGGCCTGGTGCTCGATGACCTGCCGCAGATAGCCGTTCATCGCCGCCAGACGCTCGCTGCCGGCGAGGCCGGCGGCGTCGAGATACTGGTTCATCCTGAGCAGGAACTCCTGCGTCATCGCATTGGCCTCGGTCTGGGTCGCGCGCAGCAGCGCGAAATGCCGGTCGAGTCCCCGGTCCAGCACCAGCGAGACGGCGTTGACGCCACAGGCCGCCCCCATCATGCGTACGAAATTGAGCGTCCCGGCGCCGTACGGCATCAAGTCGGAAGGCAACGTGCGCAGACCCTGCAGGTTCAATGCCGGCATGATCAGGCCGAGGCCGACGCGCCCGACGGCGGTCAGGATCGCCACCGTCCAGAACGCCGTGTTCACGTCGCCGCCGGCGAGCAGGAAGTTGGAGAGCCCGAAGCAGGCAAGGCCGGCGATGATCGGGCCGCGCGAGGAGTGCTGCGCCAGCCGCCCGGCGATCGGGAACACCACCAGCAGGATCAGGCCCGCCGGCATCAGCATCAGGCCCGACTTGGTGGCGGTGTAGTTCTGCACCGTTTGTGCGAAGAGCGGCAGGATGTAGAGCGAGCTGAACATGCCGGCGCCGAAGATGAAGCCGACGCAGGAGGAGATGGCAAAGGCCGGGTTGGTGAACAGGCGGACCTGCAGCAGCGGGCTGGTCGTCAGCACCTCCCAGATGACGAAGCCGAGGAAGGCGAGCAAGGCGCCGACCAGGCCGAGCACCACGCTCGGATCATTCCAACCCAGCCGCTGGCCGTTCGAGGCCGAGGTCAGCCCGACGGTGAGGGCGAAGACGATGAGGGCGAAGCTGACCCAGTTGAAGGGCCGCCGGGACGCAGTGCCCAGCCGGTCCGGCAGCGTCGAGAAGGCCAGCACGCCGCCCAGGATGCAGACCGGCAGCGAACCGATGAAGGTATACTGCCAGGCGAAATGGTCGACGATCAGGCCGCCGATCACCGGCCCCAAAGCCGGCCCGAGCACGATGCCCATGCCGAAGATGCCCATGCCGATGCCGCGCTGGTGCGGCGGAAACGCCGCGTAGACCACCATCAGCGCCAGCGGCTGCAGCAATCCGGCGGCGCAGCCCTGCAGCACGCGGGCCAGGATGACGGTGCCCATGTTGGCGCCGGTCTGCCCGAGCAGCGAGGCGGCGACAAACAGTATGATCGCCAGCAGGTAGGTGCGGCGTGGGCCGATGCGCGAGACCAGCCAGGCGTTCAGCAGCAGACAGACCGACTGGGCGGAGAGAAAGCCGGTCGACATCCAATGCGCGGTGTCCTGGCCGACGCCGTAGGCGCCCATGATGTCGGGCAGGGCGACATTGACCATGGTCGAGGCCATGATCGAGCCGATGGTCGAGAGGTTCACCGTCAGCGTCGCGAACCAGCGCCGCTCGCGCAGGTAGGCGACGCCGGCGTCCTCAATCGGCGCCAACGTCAATCGACACCTCCACCATCATGCCCGGCTTCAACAGGCCGTCGCGCTGCTGCAGGGTGACGCGGACGGGGATGCGCTGCGTCACCTTGGTGAAGTTGCCGCTGGGATTGGGCGTCGGCAGCAGGCTGAATTCGCTGGTGGCGGCATGGCCGGTGCGCTCCACCACGCCGTGGAACACTTGATCCGGGTAGGCATCGACGCTGACCGTCGCCGGCTGGCCGACGCGCACCCGGCGGAACTCCGTCTCCTTGATCAGCGCCTCGACCCAGATGTCGTTGGGGTCGTGCAGAAGCGCGATGCGCTGGCCCGGCGTGACGTACTCGCCGGCGGCGACGAAGGTGCGGCTGACGACGCCGTCGATCGGGCTGCGGATCGAGCGGTCGCCGATATCGACCTCCTGCGCGGCGATCTGCTGCTCGATCGCCCTGGCGCGCTGTTCCAGGCGCACGCGCTCGGCCTCGAGCACCGCGATCTCGCGGCGCGCCGCCATCGCCTCGCTGAGGTCGGCCTCGGCGCTCGCCACCTGTGCCTTGGCGCGGAGTTGCTCCTGCTGCGCCTTCAGGAAGGCGGTGCGCGCCTGGTCGAGCTGGCGCGTGGCGATGACGCCCCGCTTCGAAAGCTCCTGCGCCCGCCTGAACTCGTCCTCGGCGTATTTCAGCTCCAGGGCCAGCGACTGGTTGAGCGCCCGCGCGGCGGCCAGCTCGGAACGCTCGCTGGCCTCGCGGCTCGAGGTGCGCGCGTCGACCAGCTCGATCTCGGCGGCGACGCGGTCGCGCTCGGCCAGCACGCCGTCGCGGTCGCGGCGCAGTTCGTCCAGCTTGATCACCGACTGCCGGTCGTCGACCAGTACCAGCACGTCGTCCTTCGCCACCTCGCTGCCCTCGGTGATGCGCATGTCCACCACCCAGCCGGAGACGCGGCTCGATAGCGCCACGATCTCGGAAACCACCCGGGCGTCGGTCTCGTCGACATAGGCCAGGTGGTGCAGGTACCAGTTGCCGCCGAAGCCGACGGCGGCGACGACGAACAGCAGCAGCGTCGCCAGCGGCACCAGGATGCGGCGCGGCCGGCGCCGCGGCCGGGCCGGCGCTTCGGCCACGCTCGCCGGCTTGATGCTCTGGTCGTTCATGTGCCGGCCGCCGCTTCCGTCGGCCCGACCGCCGCACGGGTCTGCTGGCTCGGTGCGCGCGCGGCGATGCGCTCGAAGACCGCAAGGCAACGCGCCATGTCCCGGTCCGAAACACCGGCGAAGAATTCCAGGCGCACCTCGCGGTGAAGCTTGTCCAGTTCGGCGATGCGGCGGCAACCCTTGGCGCTCAGGTGCACGCTCTTGAAGCGTCGGTCGTGCAGCGCTTCGCGGCGCTCGACCAGGCCGGCCTTCGACAAGCGGTCCAGGAGACCCACCAACGTCGAGCCCTCGATGCCGACCGCCTCCGCCAGCTCCTTCTGCACCGTGCCGTCACCCTTGCGCGCCAGCGCCCGCAGCACCAGCCACTGACCGGTGCTGAGACCGTGCGGCTGCAGCCGGCGATTCATTTCCAGCCGCCAAAGCCGCGCCACGTCGCCGACCGCGTCGCCGAAACGGTCGCGCAGGTTCTCGGTCACAGGTTACCCTTTCAGTGCGAATAGTTCGTAAGCGAACTATATGGCGCCAAATTTATTCTCAGGCAAGCGCCGAAGCGCCGCTCAGGACAGGTCGAAACCCTGGCGTTCCAGATAGGCGCGCAAGCCGTCGCGCTCCCGCTCCGAGACCTGGCGCGCCTTGTCCTCGGACCAGCCGTAGAAGTCGGCCGTGCCGAAGCGTCCAGCCTGGCGCTGCTTCTCGGTCGGGATCGAAAAGCGGGCGTCGCGGCGGCGGTCATAGGCGTCGAGGTCGGCGACGAAGTCGGCATCGTCGTACCTGTCGACATGCACGGTGACCTTCGGCGGCAGGCGCATGCTGATCCATCCGGCCTGGCTCGGGTGGCCGATGCAGAGGCCGGCCAGGGGGAAGACGTACGAAGGCAGCTCCAGGATCTCGCCGACCTCGTCGATGTGATTGCGCACATGGCTGATCGGGCAGGTGCCGAGGCCGAGTGCCTCGGCGGCGTTGACGGCGTTCTGCAGCACCATCGCCGTGTCCGAGGCGGCGTTCAGGAAAGCGTCCATATGGTCGTTGGCAAAGGGCTTGTCGCGCAGTTCGCAAATCCGCCGTATCCGCCGGCTGTCGCCGCAGAAGACCATGAATACCGGCACCGTGGCGATCCAGGGCATGTCGGGAATCAATGCCTGGATGGCGGCACGGCGCACCGGATCCCTAACCAGCACCACGGACGCCTGCTGCAAGTCCGACTTGGTGGGCGCGGAGAAGCCGGCCGCCAGGATCAGCTCCAGCATCTCCTCCGAGACCGGCTCGTCGGTGAAGCGCCGGTGCGTGCGGTGGCTGAGCATTCCGGCGATCGGCCCCTCGGCCAACATTCCGGTGCCGGTCGACGCCGGCAGGCCGAACCTGGCCTCGATCAAATCGGCGAGTGTCTCCGCCATTTGCCGCCCTCCCTGTCCGCTCCCGGCCCCGGGGCTGGAGCAATGCTTCGAAACCGGCGGCGGATCGTTGTACAGTGACCGATGAATCGGCCCTGGGCCGCCGAGCGAATGCCGGTCGCGGTCGAGAGCATAGGTTAACCGGGGAACGAGATGCCAGGGAGAGGCTGAGATGCGTCTAGGCGAAATCCTGTTGGCCCGAGGCATGGTGACGGCCGCCGATATCGAGGAGGCGACGCGGCGGCAGAAGATCCGGGGCGGACGCCTCGGCGACAACCTGATCGCGCTCGGCGTCATCACCCAGGACAAGCTCGACGAGGTGATGCACGAGACGCCGAAGGCGCCGACCTCGATGGCCCAGGTCGGCCTGCCGCAAGCCTCGCTGATGGGGCTGCTGTTGAAGTTCATGTACCTGGAGCAGCAGGAGCGGGTCGCCGACCTGATCGAGGCGATGAAGCTGCCCTACAACATCGTCAAGCAGCTCATCGACGAGGCCGGCGAGCGCCAATACGTGCAGACCCTCGGCGCCAACGCCGCCTCCGGCGGCGGCATGGGGGACGTGCGCTATTCGCTGACCCAGCGCGGCCGCGATGCCACCACCGAGGCGCTGGACCGCAGCCTCTATCTCGGCCCGGCGCCGGTCTCGCTCGCCGCCTTCCAGGAGCAGATCCTGCGCCAGCGCATCACCAACGAGATGCTGGACGAAAAGTCGATCCGCGACTGCTTCAAGGGGCTGGTGATCCCCGAGGACTTCTATCGCAAGATCGGCCCGGCCATCAACGCCGGCCGCACCATCCTGCTCTACGGCCCGCCGGGCAACGGCAAGACCTCGATCGCGACCAAGATCGCGGACATCTTCAAGCACGTGATCTATGTACCCTACGCCTTCGAGATCGAGGGCCAGGTCGTCCAGGTCTACGATTCCAGCGTGCACCTGTCGGCGGTGGACGAGGACTTCGCGGCGCAGATGTCGGAGCAGACGCCGCGCGGGCTCAGACGCGAGGAGTTCGATCAGCGCTGGGTCGCCTGCCGGCGACCGACGGTCGTGGTCGGCGGCGAGCTGGCGCTGGAGATGCTGGAGCTCAGCTACTCCGACACCGCGCGCTTCTACGAGGCGCCGATGCATGTGAAGGCGCTCGGCGGCACCTTCATTGTCGACGACTTCGGACGCCAGTTGATCAGCCCGGAGGCGCTGTTGAACCGCTGGATCGTGCCGATGGAGAGTCGCATCGACTTCTTCAAGCTCAGGACCGGCAAGAGCTTCTTCATCCCCTTCGACGAGCTCTTGATCTTCTCGACCAACCTGGAGCCGGACGATCTAATGGACCCGGCGTTCCTGCGCCGCATCCCTTACAAGATCGAGCTGTTCGAGCCGACGCCGGAGATCTTCCTGCGGATCTTCGAGGCGATCTCGAGGTCCGAGAACCTGGTGCTGACGCAGGAGATATTCGATTACGTGCTGGACCAGTTGCAGGTGAAGAACCACTATCACCTGGCCTACTACCAGCCGAAGTTCATCGTCGACCAGGTGGTCGCCGCCTGCAAGTACGAGGGTACGGCGCCCGCCTTCAGCGCACAACGGGTCTCGGACGCTCTGCGGAACCTCTACGTGCAGATCCAGACCGACGAGGCCAATTTCGACGCCATGCCCGCCAGCACGGCCGACAGCGCCTCGGGGGAGATGGCGCCCGCGACGTAGGCGCGGCCGCTCAGGTCGCCGGACCCAGCGCGATCTTCGGTACCTGCTCCCAGGCCTCGCCCACGGCGACGACGCAAGTGGTGCCGTCGGGCTGCGTGATCAGGATGGTCCAGGAACCGCGCTCGGAAGCGGTGACTTCCAGCAGGTTGCCGTCGCTGACCAAAGCGACGGCGTGCAGGCTCTCGCCGTGCTTGCTCTGCAAGCGCTCCATGAAGGCATCGTGCTCGCCGCATGCGACCTGTGCCAGCGCGGGAGGGGCGATGGTCAAGGCCGCAGCCAGCGCCGTTGCCCCAATCGCATTGCGTCCCATGGCTGCCTCCATCGACAGTGGCAGCGGCATTCGCTGCCTCACTACAGACGTCGGATGTCGCCGGCGCCGCGCAAGTGACCGCCATCACTGACGCCTGGACGGATTGCGGGCATGTTGCGAGGCGGTGGAGAAGCGCTAGCGGCCCCTGAAGACCGGTTCGCGCTTCTCGACGAAGGCCAGCATGGCCTCGCGCGAATCCTCGTAATTCGACAATTCCGCCGTCATGCCCTGCTCGAACTGGTAGCCGTCGCGGATGGTCATGTCCTCGATGGTGTTGAGGGCATGCTTGGCGAGCTTGATGGCGATCGGGCTCTTGCCGGCAATCTCGCGGGCCAGCTTCATCGCCTCGTCCATCAGCTTCGCGACCGGCACGCAGGCCTCGACGACGCCCAGCCGGTATAGCTCCTGCCCGCTCATGCGCAGGCCGGTGAACATCATCCGCCGGGTGCGGGAATGGCCGAAGAGCCGCATCGCGTGACGGCCGCCGCCGAGCAGTCCGACGCTGATCTCCGGCAGGCCGACCCGAGCCGGGCCTTGATGTCGGCACCGGCGGAGAAGCATTTCCCGGCGCCGGTCAGTTCCGTGTTCATGGCTTCGATCTCCCGGGCGCCGGCATATGCAACGGCGCATAGTGGGCCCGGTGCCGGGTAGCGGCCAGGCGGCTTCGGCCTTGACATCGATCAATGTTACGCTGGTTGGCAACTGCCAGATTGGCCGCGAAATCGGCACGGTCGGACGGCCCGGCGCAGTCGGCAAGGATAGGAAAGGCAGAGGCATGGAAGCGCAGGACGTCATGACCCGCAATGTCGCCACGACGACCCCGGAGGCGACAGTGGCGGAGGTGGCGAAGCTTTTGATCGACCGCCATGTCTCGGCCGCGCCGGTCATCGACACGGACGGCGGTCTGGTCGGCATCGTCAGCGAGGGCGATCTCATTCGCCGGCCCGAGATCGCCGGCGAACGCCGGCCTTCATGGTGGCTGGCGCTGATCTCCGACGAGGCCGAACGGGCGCGCGACTATGTCCGCACGCACGGCCAGAACGTCGGTCAGATTATGACCCGGGACGTGGTTTCCGTGAGCGAGACCACGCCGATCGGCGAGATCGCGCGGCTCCTGGAGGAACGGCGGATCAAACGCGTGCCGGTGGTGCGCGACGGCAAGGTCGTGGGTATCGTCGCCCGCGCCGACCTGCTGCGTGCGCTGGCGGTGCGCCAAGCGCCGGCGACGCTGTCGCGCAAGGACGACCGGGCCATACTCGCCGAACTACAGAAGATCCTGCACCAGCAGCACTGGGAGGGCGACCTCCTGAACGTCGTCGTCGAGGACGGCGTGGTGCACCTCTGGGGCCTGGTCGAGAGCCAGGACACGCGCGAGGCGCTGGTCGTCGCCGCCCGCGAGGTCTCCGGCGTCAAACAGGTGGAGACGCATTTCGCCGCTCCGCCAAGCTGGGCCTGACGGCGGCACCGAAGGCCGCGCCCCGTTCCGCGATCCGTGCCCGCTTGATGCGGTACATGGCCTGGTCGGCATGCCGAAGCAGGCCGTCGATGTCGTCCGCATCGGCACCGAGGAAGGCGATGCCGATGCTGGCCGAAATCTGCACCGGGCAACCCTGGATGCGGTACGGGTGCGCGATCAGCGCCTCGATGTTCTCGGCCACCGTCTCGGCGTCCTCGGGCCGGCCGAGGTTGTCGAGCGCCACCACGAACTCGTCGCCACCGACCCGTGCCACCGTATCGCCCCGGCGCAGCGCCCCGGTAAGCCGTTCGGCGACGCGCTGCAGCAGCTGGTCGCCTGCGGCGTGACCGATGCTGTCGTTCACCTGCTTGAAACCGTCGAGATCGATGAACAGCACCCCGACCAGGCTACCGTTGCGCTTGGCCCGGGCCAGCATGTTGTCGAGCCGGTCGGCGAGCAGGGCGCGGTTCGGCAAGCCGGTCAAGGCGTCGGTAAAGGCCTGCCTGGTCAACCTCGCGACCTTGCGCTTGCGCTCGCGGGCGAACCGCACGGCGCGAAGCAGGCCTGCCCCCTCGAGCGCCGGCTGGAACAGGCAGTCGTCGGCGCCGGCCCTGAGCATCATCTCGCCGACGAGCGTATCCGGGTTGTCCGTCAGGGCCAACACCGGGGTCTCGGGCGCGGCCAAATCGAGCGCCGCGATCGCGTCCATGGCACTGGCGCCGGCCGGTGCCAGTGCCATTAGAATGGCATCGAATCGTCGTTGCTTAACCAGCGGGAGCGCCTGGTCCACGCAGGCGGAAGTCCAGAGTCCTCCGGCATGCTCACTGCCGGTGGCCACCATCTTTCGCACCCGTTCAACCGAGACCAGCCCGCCCCCGACCATGAGCAGGTCGAGTGCGTTCGCCGACATAGTCCCACCTATTTCTTCCCTCTATGTTGGGAATTGGGGAGTGTCTTGCGCTAGATCAAGGTGCACTGTGAGATTTTTCACACAAAAGGGTCAGATTCGACCGAAGTCGGTGTCGTAGAGATCGTCCAACCGCTTCCTAATCTCCTGAGATATGGGCGGCATCGCGACGGCGGCGATTGCCTCTTCCAGATGTTCTAGCTTTGCGAGCCCGACCAAGACGCCGGATACGTGCGCATTGTCCAGGGCGAAGCGCACCGCCGCCTGCGCCCGCGTCCCGGGCCAGCCCGCCAGCGCCTCGACCACCTTGCGCGCACGGGCCTCCTCGGAGGCCATGTCGCTGCCGCGGCCGTACATCGGCGTCTCGCGGCCGTGACGGACGTCGGTGGCGATGACGCCGGCCGCCAACACGCGGATGTTCAGGACGCCGACGCCCGCGGCATCGCAGCTCTCGATCAAGCAGCCGAAGTCGTGCGCCGACCAGCCCGCCGGAACCCGTCGGCCGGCACTCGGATTCAACAGATTGTAATAGACCTGCGCCGTGTCGAAGCGCCCGCTTTCCACCAGCCTGCGGCAGCACTCCGTATCGCCGAACGCGGTGAAGCCGACGAAATCGGTGATGCCTTCCGCGCGCAGCGCATCCATCGTATCGGCGACGCCGCCCGGCTTCAGCACCTCGTCGATGTGAATCTGGGTGTCGGTGGTCTCCAAGCCGACCTGATTGTGCAGCTGCAGCAGGTCGACGCGGTCGCGTCGCAGCCGGCCGAGGCTGGCCTCGACGCTCTCGCGGATCTGGCCCGGGATGTCGTCGAGCCGCTCGCGCCGCAGGCGGAACTTGGTCGACAGGTAGGGCTTGTCGTCGATCTCGCCCAGGAGCCAGCCGAGCGCCGTCTCCGACTTGCCGTCGCCGTAGGAGGCGGCGGTGTCGATCCAGTTGATGCCGCCGTCGAGCGCCATGCGGATGGCGCGACGGCGGGTGTCGTCGTCGGCGTCGATGAGGATGCCGCCGACCCAGCCGCCGCCGAAGACGAGCTCGGAGACCTCGAGGCCGGTACGGCCCAGTTTGCGTCGCTGCATGGCGTGGTGCCCCCTCTGGCGTGCGGTTCAAGGCGATCCTAGTGCGCGCGGCGGCGGCCGACAAACCGTGCCGGCGGCGCCCACGGGCCGATCGGGCGCTTCACCTGGGCGGGGTCGGATCGAGCCGCAGCACGAAGGTCTGGTGGGTGATGCCGTCCTCGTTCCAGTCGGTGTCCCGCCGCTCCTCGACCAGGCGGAAGCCCCAGGCCTCGTAGAGGCGGCGGGCGGCATCGAGACCGGCGAAGGTCATCAGGTAGACCTCGCCGTAGCCACGGGCGGCGGCGAAGTCCATCGCCGCCTGCATCAGCCGCCGCCCCAGGCCCCGGCCCTGATAGCCGGCCTCGAGGATGAACCAGCGCAGGCGCGCGCCCGGCCGCTGGCCGTCGCCGCCGTCGATGACAATGGCGCCGACAATGCGGCCGGCGTCGACGGCGAGCCAGAGCCCGTCGCGCTCGCTGTCGAAGCGGCCGATGAAGTCGGCGAGTTCGACCGCGACCTCGGCCTCGAAGCGCCGGTCGAGGCCCCAGGCGCCGGCGTAGTAGAGGCCATGCTGTTGCGTCACGGCGCCGATGGCGCCGGGGCGATAACCGGCGACGATCTCGACGGCGCCGGGCCCGGACTGACGCATCGCACCTCCCCATAAGAAATGAATCCACTTCTCATTAAGATAATATGAGCGTGTTTTTCAGGCAAATCCTACGTATCATGAAATGAACCTGTACCATTTCAGGGACGACGGTCCATGGCCTATCGCAAGACCGCGCGCACCGAGGCGCGCAAGGCCGCGACCCGGCGCCACTTGGTCGAGGTCGCCCGCGCCGTGGTCGCCGAGGGCGGTTTCCAGGATCTGCAGATCGCCACCGTGGCCGGCATCGCCGGCGTCGCCGTCGGCACGGTGTACCGCTACTTCCCCTCCAAGGCGGACCTAGGCGTCGAGGTCTTCCGCCGGGTCTGCGACCGCGAGGTCGAGGTGGCGAGCGAGATCGCCCGCGCCGAGGGCAGCGCCGCCGAGCGGCTGCAGGCGGCGGCGCGCGCCGTGGCGTCGCGGGCGGTGGCGGGGCGCAAGACCGCCTACGCGCTGATCGCCGAGCCGGTGCACCCGGCGATCGACGCCGAGCGGCTGGTCTACCGGCGGGCGCTCGCCGGCGCCTTCGAGGCCATCGTCGCCGACGGCATCACGCGCGGCGAGTTCCCCGAGCAGAACGCCGAGGTCGCCGGCGCCTGCGTCGTCGGCGCCTTGATGGAGGCGCTGGTGAGCCCGCTCGCCCCCGACTCCGACAAGCTGGCGGGCGGTGTCGAGCCGCTGCTGACGGCGCTGGCCGGCTTCTGCCTGGCCGCCGTCGCCGCCCGGCCGGCCGCGAGCGGCCGCGCATGAGCGGGCCGTCGGCCGCCGGCGGCGGGCGGGCTGCGGCGCTGCTGCCGGTGCTGGCGGCGATCGGCACCGCCGTGCTGGTCGGCGCCTCGATGGTGGCGACGCGCTTCGTCATCGCCGAGACCGACCCGGCCTCGCTGGCGCTCATGCGCTATGCCATCGGCGTCGTCTGCCTGGCGCCGGCGGTGCTGCTGGGCGGCCGCGTCCGTTTCGCGGCGCGCGACCTGCTGCCGATCGCGCTGCTCGGCATCGGCCAGTTCGGCATCCTGATCGCGCTCTTGAACTACGGCCTGCAGTTCATGCCGGCGGCGCGCGGCGCGCTGATCTTCGCCACCCTGCCGCTGATGACCATGACGCTGGCCGCCGCCCTCGGCTACGAGGCGCCGACCTGGCCGAAGGTGCTGGGCGTCCTGCTGACCATCCTCGGCGTCGGCCTGGCGCTGCTGGAGAAGGCCACCGCCGGCGGCGCGGCCGGCTGGCTCGGCGAACTCGCCGTCCTCGCCTGCACCGCCTGCGGCGCCGTCTGCAGCGTCTTCTACCGGCCCTACTTGCGGAAATACCCGGCGCTGCCGGTCAGCGCCGTCGCCATGCTGGCCTCGGTGCTGTTCCTGGCCGTGCCGGCGGCGAGCGAGGGCTTCTTCGACGCCCTACCGCGCTTCAGCGCGCTCGGCTGGGGCGCGGTGCTGTTCATCGGCATCGGCAGCGGCGCCGGCTACTACCTCTGGCTCTGGGCCCTGCAGCACACCACGCCGACGCGCGTCACCGTGTTCCTCTCGCTCAATCCCTTCGTCGCTACGGCGCTCGGCGCCTGGCTCTTGGCCGAGCCGATCACGCCGCCCTTCCTGGCCGGCCTGGGGGCGGTGATGGCCGGACTCTGGCTCGCCCACTGGCGCCGCGAGCCAGGCTGAAACCGGGGACCGGAGCGCGGACGATTCCGCGGCCGGCGGAATCGCATTAGACTGTCGGCGTCGAGAGCGGCGCGGGAAACGCATGGCCAGGACCCCGAGACGCGGATGGGAGAGCCCGCCCGAGGCGGACAAGCCGACCGCCCGGCCCGCCCGCGGCACGGCCGAACTCAAGCCCTCCGGCGGCACGGTCAGGCGCGGCGGCAGCCCGATCTGGCCGCTGGTCATCGTCCTGCTGCTGCTGGGCGCCGCCGCCTTCGCCGCCGTGTCCTGGCTGAGCGGCGACCGGACACCCGAGACCGCAGTGGCGGTGCGCCAGGCCGGGAGCGCGAGCGACGCCGGCAGCGAGCCCG
>Ga0302046_10002736_pt1 | contig 16311 bp, 13 predicted proteins | sample RVTome_11_FD_200261 | JGI IMG/M metagenome (GOLD analysis project Ga0302046, IMG submission 200261) | Soil microbial communities from uranium-contaminated site in the Upper Colorado River Basin, Wyoming, United States - RVT147D111 (version 2) ...
ATCGGTGCCCCTTTCCGATCAGCTTTCTAGCGTTGGAGGCCCCGCCAGACGACGGGTTGCACATCGTCGGCCCGTTCGCTGGCGAAGCGTTGGGCCCGTGCGAGGTTCTCGAGGTACTGCCTCTTCCGTTCCTCAGGCATTGCCTCCCGCAAGACCTCGGGTGTGAGAACGCTCTCCCGGTTGCCCTTCCCGGCGTTGCGCACGGCCCCGAGAAACAGGGTCGATCCCCCGGTGTCCATCACGTTCACGACTTCGCATTCGAAGTAACAGAAACAGTTGGTCAAGACCGGTAATCCCAGTTCGCCGGGGCGTGAGGGTACGGCGCCGAGCTTTGTCCCGTGCTTCAACGAACGGAAGCCAAGCGCATAGACCGTCTCGAGATCCTCCGTGCCCAGGATGTGCAGCACGAAGCGTCCGGAATCGAAGATCATATCGTGCGAATAGTTGAATTTGTGAACGTACATCGACACGCGCGGCTTGTCCGGTGAAAGCGACGCCCGCGCCGCGCTATTGGCAATCATGCCATTCTCTTCATCCCCGCGTAGGGACGTGATGGCCACGATGGGTGAGGTAAGGAGTCGAAGGAGCGAATAAGTGTCGACCATGGCGGTAAGTGGCTGTGAGGAGATGCTCAATAGCGGGGTGAAAATTGTTAGGCACAATAATATGGCGTCCCCTAAAAGTCAAACCTAACAAGTCTGCGTGCCAGGAAGCTCGAGTCTGGAGCGGAGCCGCCGGTTCGGGGCGCTTGACGCGGGGCCAGCAACCGCGCACTCTCCGCCCTCCCCCCCTCTCGGGTATCTTTCCAAGCACCATGCCCTGCGATCTGCCAGCCAGCCTCCTCGCGCATATCCGCCAATCGGACCTCTTTCCGGAGCCGGGAAGGGTACTGCTCGCCGTAAGCGGGGGACCCGATTCGCTCGCCATGCTGGGACTTTTTCTTGCACTCGTACCACGGCTGCGCCTGGATCTGGCTATGGCACACGTGGATCACGGCATCCAGAAAGATAGTGACGGCGTGGCAGAGCGGGTCATCCGCATGGCCGAGGGGCTCGGTCTGCGTCTGTTCAAGCAGTCGCTCCAGTTGGGACCTGGTGCGTCGGAGACGCGTGCCCGCGCCGCACGCTACGACGCATTGAACCGGATGCGACGTCAGTCAGGTGCCCGGTATCTCGTGACGGCGCATCACGCCGACGATCAGATCGAGACGGCCTTTCTCAGGTTTCTCAGCGGCTCTGGCCTGGCTGGTCTCTCTGGGATCGCGGGGCGCAACGACGACGACGTCGTGAGACCCCTCCTCCCGTTCCGCAAAGCCGAGCTCATGGCCTGGGCTCGCGATGACGTTCTGACGTCGAGGTTGCTACACGATGTACACGACGATCCGGGTAACTACGACGCAGCGCACGACAGATCATGGCTGCGTCATTCCGTCCTTCCGGGCGTCCGTCAACGTTTTGGGCGGCAGGTCGATGACGCTATTTTGCGTGTCGTCCTACACAGCCGCAACGAACGCGCCGCATGGAGCGCAGTCCTGAGCGCGCTGCCGGACCTTTCGTTCATGCGGAGTGGGTCTGGTGTTCAGGTTGCTCGCTCAACTCTCGAGGGGTATGATCCAAGGCTATCCATTGTGCTGCTTTGTGCCGCAGCGCGCGAAGCTGGTTGCCTTCTTGGCCCCGAGCGCGCTCAGCGCGTTTGGCCACGCATCATGGCCGCGCCAAGTGGCCGGACTTTCCAACTGGGCAAGGGATGGGTGATTGAGTCCGCGTTTGATCGGCTTTGGATCCGACGATCACCAGCCACGGAAACCGAACTGCCCCGTGCCACAGCCGTGAGATGGGGTGGATCTGGTGGGGGACGCGCCACCTTTGGAGTCTGGTCTGTCAGTTGGACGCATGAAGCTGCCGAGAATGTGGGCAGGGCAGGAATGACGACCTGGGTGACCTTGGGGGGGGGAATCATCCGGAGCCCGAAGGCAGGCGAGCGGGCCTTTCCCATGGGCGGGATCGGACGGAGGAAAGTGACGCGGTTATTAATGGAAGGAAGGGTCCCTCGGTCAGAGCGGCCGGACTATCCCGTGCTTACACGAGGGGACCAGATTCTATGGTTGCCGGGTATCTGTCGGATGGAATCAGACGTACCTCGACCCGGCGAGGCTGCATTGCGACTGGATGCCCAGTTCGACGGACGTTAGCCGGCGCACGGGTGGTCGGGGCGTTGACGCGGTCGTCTTCGACGAACGCGCCATCGCCGAACGGGTTTCCGAACTGGGGGCCGAGATCACCGACTACTATCCGGATGGCGACCTGCTGGTCCTGGGGTTGCTCAAAGGCTGCTTTGTCTTTCTCCCTGATCTCGTACGTCATATTGAGCGCCCACTTCATGTAGATTTCCTGGTGGTCGCCTCGTACGGGCATCGGATGGAGTCGTCCGGCGAGGTTCGGCTGCTATATGACCCGGAGGTGGATCTTCGGGGTAAGCACGTACTGTTGGTGGAGGACATCATTGATTCGGGGAGCACCCTGGCTCGACTGGCCCGTTTACTAAAGGGCCGAAAACCCGAGAGCCTCGAGATCTGCACGTTCCTTCATAAAAGGCTCGCAGAGGCGCTCGACCCGGATGCGCGGTTCGTTGGCTTTGACGCGCCCACGGATTTCCTGGTGGGGTATGGTTTGGATCATGCCGAGAACTTCAGGCACCTGCCCTTTGTAGCGAGTATCAAGGGATAGAGCATGGCGGACATGCAATCGCCAAACAGAAAGATGAATTGGAATACGATCAGTAAGAATCTCGTGTTCTGGCTGCTGGTCATCCTGTTGCCATTCGCGTTCTACCGAATGCTGGCATCGGACGGGCAGGACCACACCGAGATCTCATATTCGATGTTTCGCTCCCAGCTCGACGCGGACAACATCCGCGAGGTGGAAATCACGAGCGGTAAGTTCGTCGAAGGGCAATTCAATCGGATCGCGATGGATGCGGGACGGGCGGTGGAATACTTCCGCGTCGTCCTCCCCATACAGGACTCGGAGCTGATTCTGCAGCGGCTCGAGGCGAAGAACATCACCATCCGCGGCAAGGAACCGAAACCGTCCTTTGGCGCCATTTTCCTGCAGATGCTGCCCTGGGTCATCCTCATCGGGCTCTGGGTGTTCTTCTTCAGACAGGTCCAGCAGGGTGGAAACCGCGCGTTTCAGTTCGGACGGTCAAAGGCAAAGCTCCTCACGGGCGATACGCCGAAAGTTACGTTCGGCGATGTTGCAGGAGCCGATGAAGCCAAGGTCGAACTGGAAGAGATCATCGAGTTCCTGAAAGATCCGCAGAAGTTCCAGAGGCTCGGTGGCCGTCTGCCCAAAGGGGCGCTGCTGATTGGGCCGCCGGGAACAGGCAAGACCCTGCTTGCCAAGGCGGTAGCCGGTGAGGCGGGTCGACCGTTCTTCTCGATGTCCGGATCGGACTTCGTGGAGATGTTCGTTGGGGTGGGCGCCTCGCGTGTTCGCGACCTTTTCGAACAGGGGAAAGCCCATGCGCCGTGTCTAATCTTCATCGACGAGATCGATGCGGTGGGTCGTCATCGCGGAGCCGGACTCGGTGGCGGGCACGACGAGCGCGAACAGACGCTCAATCAGTTGCTCGTGGAAATGGATGGCTTTGAATCCAACGAGGGCGTGATCCTGCTGGCTGCGACGAACCGGCCGGACGTACTGGATCCAGCACTGCTGCGGCCTGGCCGTTTCGACCGTCAGATCGTTGTGGACATGCCTGACATCCGCGGGCGTGAGATGATCCTCAAGGTGCACGCCCGCAAGATACCGCTGGCCGATTCCGTCAACCTCGGAATCATCGCCAAGGGAACACCTGGCATGGCCGGGGCTGATCTGGCCAATCTCGTCAACGAAGCGGCCCTCCTGGCTGCGCGCCGCAATCAGCAGCGGGTCACGATGAAGGACGTGGAAGACGCCAAGGACAAGGTGATGCTCGGGATCGAGCGGAAGAGTCTGCAGCTGTCGGAAGAGGACCTGCGGCTGACGGCGTATCACGAAGCGGGGCACGCCACGGTGAGTCTGTTCGTACCCGGCCTGGACCCGGTGCACAAGGTCACGATCGTCCCGCGTGGTCGAGCACTCGGTCTGACCTTCTCGTTGCCCGAAGAAGATCGCCATAACCTCACCAAGGAATACATGCACGGCAAACTCGCCATGGCGTTTGGTGGACGGGTCGCCGAAGAGTTGGTGTTCGGGCCGGAGAAAGTGACGACTGGGGCTGCTCAGGACATCCAGCATGCGACGGAAATGGCTCGTCGCATGGTTACGCAATTTGGAATGAGCGATGTGGTGGGACCGGTCGCCGTTGGAGAAAAGGAACAGCAAGTGTTTCTGGGTCGTGAGTTTGCGCAGCATCGGGATGTTTCCGAGAAGACGGCCGAAATTGTCGACGCCGAGATCAAGCGTATTCTCGAAGAGGCGTACCAGCGCGCCACCAGGATCCTCACGGACCAGATGGCCATTCTCCACGCGACGGCCGATGCACTTCTGGAGCGGGAGACCATCGATCGCGACGAGGTAGAGATGCTGGGCCGCGGAGAGAAGCTGCCTGACCGACCGCCAGCGGCTCCTGATCTACAGGCGCCGCTGTCGCCACCGCCACCGCGCAAAGGAGTACACGACACCGGTCCCGTTCTGGGGACTCCTGGGGCTGAGCCGGCCGGCGCGTGAGGGTTCTGCCCCTCGCATCCCAATACTCTTCTGTTCTAGCTGACGCCTTGATGCGGCGCGGATGGGATTCAGTCCGCGCCCAGTCGGCTGCCCACGGGGTTCAAACCGTGGCCTTCCTTTTTGACGGTGTTTCCGAAGAACTCCGCGAGAGTCTTGCCAACCTTTTCCATCACCGCGGTATCGAGTGCCTGACCGGCGACGGATGGGTGCTGATACTCAGCAGCCTCTCACGCGTGGCCGGGCTGGCCCGACCCGGGTTCAGTCCGCTCCCGGCGGAGGTGGCCGAGTGCATCGGTCTCTGCCTCAACAGCTTGGGCGAACCGCCTGCCTTGTGGCGTACCGGGCGTGGATCCGTTTCTTTGGATCAACCGCGCGTTGTAGGTATCCTCAACGTCACACCCGATTCATTCAGCGATGGAGGTCGTTTTCTACGCCCCGATGCCGCACTGGCTCATGCCGCCTACATGGTTGCTGCCGGGGTCGACATCATAGATGTCGGGGCGGAGTCGACGCGTCCGGGTGCCGGTCATGAGCTCTTGCCGGGTGAGGAATGGCGACGCCTCCAACCGGTCCTCGAAGGCCTGGTTGATCGGTTCCCGGAACTCGAGATCAGCGTGGATACCGTGAAGTCGGAAACCGCGCGGCGCGCACTTCAGGTCGGGGTCAGCATTGTCAACGACGTGTCCGGGTTTCGGCTCGATCCGGAGATGGCTGGCGTGTGCGCGGAGGGAGGGGCGGGGGTTGTCCTGATGCATTCGCGCGGTGGCGTGCACGACATGGCGTCCTACCAGCATGCCGAGTATACCGATCTTCTGGCGGAGGTGACTGCAGAACTGGAGGAGGGTTGCCAGGATGCGAAGGCGGCCGGAGTGGCAGGAGAATCCATCGTTGTTGATCCGGGCCTTGGTTTCGCCAAACGCCCCGATCACAACTACGCCATTCTGCGCCAGCTGAGCGTCATTGCATCCCTCGGCTATCCGGTCATGGTCGGGCCGTCACGGAAGCGATTTCTTCGCCAGCCGCCGGAAGACGGGATGGAGCTCGCCGATGACGTGACGGCCGCCGCCTGCGCTTTGGCTTTCACAGACGGGGCAGCGCTCTTCCGTGTTCACGACGTGCGGAGGACTCGAGCTGCACTGCAGGTTGCCCACCTCGTCCGAGGCTGACCGTGAATCTCGAGCGTTTCCGGTTTCTCATTCCCGGTTTCATGGATGTTCTGGAGATTCTCGTCGTTGCCTACATCATCTACCGTGTCCTACTATTCCTCGTCGGGACGCGGGCACTTCCCATCCTCTTTGGGTTACTTACGCTCGGCGTCGTCTATTTCATCGCTCTCATTCTCGAGTTTACGATGATTACGACGTTGCTGGGCGTTGTTGCAACGTATGGTGCTTTCGGGGCCCTGGTGGTGTTTCAACCCGAGTTGCGGCATGCGCTGGCTCGCCTCGGCCGGACCAGAACAATCCGTTTTCTGGGGCAGGCCGGTTCAGAGACCGTGTCTGACGAGATTGCCGCGGCGGCAGCGAACCTTTCCCGGACGGGAGCGGGAGCTATTATCGCCGTTGAGGGTGATGTTTCGCTCAACGACTACGTCGAGAGCGGGAAGGAAATGAACGCGGGCGTCTCCTCAGAACTGTTGACGACGATCTTCACGCCCTATTCTCCGCTCCACGATGGAGCGGTGCTCATACGGGGAGACCGAATAATCGCCGCCGGATGCGTCTTGCCGCTGACACAGTTTCCGGTAGAAGACAAGACACTCGGAACACGACATCGTGCCGCCCTGGGGCTCTCCGAGGAAACGGACGCGATCATCATAGTAGTTTCTGAGGAAACATCGAAGATCTCGATTGCGATGCGAGGGTTGCTGCATCGCGGGGTGTCAACCAAGCAAGTCCGCGAGGTGTTGGTCGGTCGAAGCTGGCCGTCTGCCGTATCCGCTGATATTACTGCCGGGGATTGAAACTGGAGGGAGTGCCGCGAAATCGGACCATGAGCAACAGCCAGTCTACCACGGATATGGTGCCCTTGTGGCACAGGAACGAATACCGCGCGGCCGCCGTCGTTTTTGTCGCCGTGCTTGTCGGGTATGTCTCGACGTTGGCGCCCACCGTCACGTTCTGGGATGCGGGTGAATTCCTCGCCGCTTCGAAGATCCTCGGCATACCGCACCCCCCGGGAACTCCTGTATTTACGTTTGTCGCGAACGTGTGGGCGAAGCTCGTGCCGTTTGGTGAGTACGCCTACCGCGTGAATTTGATGTCGGCCGTTTTCAGCGCCTGTTCTGCAACATTCATGTTTCTCGTGGTTCTGCATGGACTCCGAAACCGTTCCGGAGCGGACGGCGATTCCGTCTTTGCGTATGGTGGCGCTGCCGCGGCGGCACTCTGCTCGGCGTTTGTGTTCACCGTCTGGCAGAATTCGAATGAGGCCGAGGTGTACATGGTCTCCGCGTTTTCCATCGCGCTGTGCTGCTGGCTCGCATGGCTTTGGCGAGGATACCGCGGTCAGACCCGTGCCGCTCACATGCTGCTGCTCATGGTGTATGTGGCCGCGTTTTCGATCGGCAACCATCTCCTGACCCTGCTGGTTGGACCGGCGTTGATCGGATACATGTGGTATGTCATGCGGACCCAGCCGCTGGACGATCCGCGCGAACGATCCATCGAATGGGCGCAGTGGGCGGTGGTCGCAGCCATTTGGGCTACGCTGATTGGCACGGGGCTGGGAAGTACGGCGCTGCTGGCGCTCGCCGGATTGGGATTCGTGGCGGCCGCCGTCTACTCCGCCTCCACGGGGAGTGTCCGTTTTCCGGTTGTGGTTCTCATCGTGTCGGCCGTTGGCGTTTCGACCTATCTGTTTCTCTACATCCGGGCTGGTCTCGATCCCTTCATCAACGAAGCTGATCCATCGACATGGGAGTCCCTCCTGGCGGTCATTCGTCGCGAACAGTATCCACCACGTTCGCCGATCGACAACCCCCTGTTCCCATCGGGCCCCGGCAACCCCGGTCGATCGCTGACCATCATTCAACTGCAGATATTGAATTACCTCCAGTATTTCGATTGGCAGTGGGCGAACGGCTTTGCGCCGACGCAGTCCGTGTTTCATGGTAGCCGGCTGCCGTTTACGCTGGCATTTACGTCTCTCGGTATTTACGGGCTCAAAGTCCTGAGAGATCGTGATCGTCCCGTGTACTGGTTGCTGCTTCTCATATTTCTGATCACTGGTCCCGGGCTCGTTGCGTATATGAACTTCCGACCTGGATTCTCGCTGGGATACGACCGGTTTCCGGATATCGGGCAACACGAGGTGCGAGAGCGGGATTACTTCTTTCTCATCTCGTTCCAGATGTGGGGTCTGTTCGCCGGGGTGGGTGTTGCGGGTGCATACAGATGGGTCCGCAACCTCCTGGCGCAAAGGGGGTCGTCCGCGCGGATCGCGTCTCGGATGGCACTTCCGGTCTTTGTGCTCGCATTGTTGCCGTTTCTTCTGAATTTCAAAGCCGCCAGCCGCGCGCACGGACCGGAAACCGCACTCGCTCGGGACTTCTCCTACAATCTGTTACAGACCATTGAACCGTACGGTATCGTGTTCACGAACGGGGACAACGACACCTTTCCGCTGTGGTATCTGCAGGAGGTGGAGGGAGTACGTCAGGATGTGTCCGTCGTGAACCTGTCATTGGGAAATACCGACTGGTACATTCGGCAACTCCGTGACAATCCGGTGCGGCCCTTTGATCCGGACGAGGCGCCGTGGTTTGCCAACGATGCGCCAGAGAACCCGCCTCCTCCGCTACACACATGGACGGACGCCGACGTTGCATCACTGATGCCGCAGGTGCTGCAGAACGACCTCCGGTTTGCACCTAACAACACCAGGATCGATCATGTCCTGCCTGGCGGATCTCCGTTGTACGTCAAGGATCTGCTCATTCTCAGGCTGATCGCCGAAAACGCGGGCCGTCGCCCGATTTACTTCTCGACCACGGCCGGGGCGAGCAACTGGCTGAACCTGGACGATTATCTCGTGCAGGAGGCCCTGGCTGTCCGGTTGTATCCCAACGATCCCCCGCCGCTGTCGCGTCTCAGCCAGGGCGTGATGGGCATCCCCGTGGACCTCCCGCGGACAGACTCGCTGGTCTGGGGCGTTTACCGATATGCCGGGCTCCTGGAGGCGGATACTCTGGACCTGGATCCGACCAACCGGAACATCGCTTCGAATCTGAGTCTGCCGTTTCTCACCCTGTACCGGGCATACGAAGCCCTCGGTGACCGCGAAAGCGCTATTCGTAATCTCCGGCGCGTGTACCAGCTCACACCACAACCGGAAGTGCGACAGCTTTTGGACCAGATTGAATCCATGCCGGACATCTTCGGCGACTCCCCCACGACATCGATCGAGGTGCCGATCGGTTCGACCATCGTGCCGGCCGGGACCGCTGGAACCGGGGGTCGGTAGGACGCCTGGCCGTGGTTGAACGGTCAATGGGCCACATTTACTTTTGAAGGCTATGGATTTTGGCACTGTGCGGGAGAACCTCGCACGAGTGAGAGAGCATATTGCCCTGATCCAGGCGCGTGAGGGGTTGGACCACCGCGTAACGATCGTGGGCGTCACCAAAGGGCATCCGGCGGAAGCTGTCCGGGCGGCGTCCCAAGGGGGGCTCCGGGACATCGGGGAGAATCGGGTCCAGGAAGCACTGAAGAAACTGGAGCAAGTTGGCCGCCAATCGCTCCGCTGGCACCTGATCGGGCACCTGCAGACGAATAAGGCGAAGTATGTCCCCGGAGTGTTCGACATGGTTCACTCGGTCGACTCAGACAAGGTGGCGGCAGCGCTGAGGAGTGCGTGGGAGCGACGGGCTGCCGCCAAGGGGGACCGTGAGCCGATGGAGATCCTGCTCCAGGTCAACCTGGCAGGTGAGGAGCAGAAAACCGGTTGTCCACCTGAGTTGGCGACTGAGCTTGCGCACGCGATGGTGGCAAGCCAGGCACTGCGTCTCCGGGGTGTCATGACGATGGCCCCGCTAACCGGAGACGTGAAGATCCAGCGACGGGTGTTTGCGGCCCTGCGGGAGATCCGCGACACGCTTCGCAGAGACGGCTTGGATGTTCCCGAACTTTCGATGGGAATGTCTGCCGACTATGAGGCCGCAATTGCGGAGGGCTCGACAATGGTCCGATTGGGTACCGTGCTGTTCGGAGAACGGGAAACATGAACGACGATGGCTTTCGTCTCACACCGGTCGACATTCGGAACCAGGAATTCCGGGTCGGATTCCGCGGGTATGAAGTCGCCATGGTCGAGGAGTTTCGCAGTCAGGTAGCCGACGAGATGGAGCGCCTGCTGCGCGATCGTGCCACGCTCGAAGAACGCGTGTTCAATCTTCGCGAACAGTTGAAGGCGTTCCGCGAGCGGGAGAAGGCCATGAACGAAGCACTCGTTTCGGCCCAGCAGTTGCGCCACGATGCGGAGGAGCAGGCGGCCCGGCAGCGAGAGGGGATCGTGCGTGAGGCCAAGCTGGAAGCCGACCGCCTGGTCAACGAGGCGAAGGATCAGGAGAGGCAGGTCCGCCGGGATCACGCGGACGCACAACGTCAGCTTGCCGGGTACCTCACCGCGTTCCGATCGTTGCTCGAGCGCAATCTGGCTGAAATCGATGCGCTGGAGTCGATCGAGCATCAGCATCCTGCACCGATCGAAAAACGGCCATGACTTCCGGACTGCAGGAGGACTTGGGGAGTGCCGTGGCGGTCGTGCGTGAACACACGGACTGGGAACCGGAGGTTGCGCTCATCCTGGGCACGGGTCTGGGCCGGCTCGCCGAAGAGATCAATGTCGAGGTCTCCATCGAGTACCGCCAGCTACCGGGGTTCCCACTGTCTACCGTCGAGAGCCATGCCGGCCGTCTTCTGTTTGGACGGCTGAAGGATAAGCCCGTCGTGGCCATGCAGGGCCGCTTCCATCGGTACGAGGGATACACGATGCAACAGATCGTCTTCCCCGTCCGTGTCATGCGGAAGCTGGGTGCGACCACGCTGTTTGTGTCGAATGCCTGTGGCGGCATGAATCCGTTGTGGGCTCCCGGTGACCTCATGCTGATCGCGGACCATATCAATCTCCTCGGTGACAATCCCCTGATCGGACCAAACGACGATTCCATTGGGCCGCGGTTCCCGGACATGTCGGAGCCATATGACGCGGAACTGCGGCGCGTTGCGCGAGAGGTCGCGCGCGAACACCGCGTACTTCTCCACGAGGGGGTGTATGTCGCGGTCACCGGACCGAATCTCGAAACGCCGGCTGAATACCGCTTCCTCAGGGCAATCGGGGCGGATGTCGTGGGCATGTCCACGGTGCCTGAAGTCATCGCGGCGGTTCACTGCGGCATGCGAGTGTTAGGTGTGTCCATCATCACGGACGCATGTCTTCCGGACGCGTTGGAACCGGTAGCAATCGAAAGGATCATTGCGACGGCGGCGGCAGCCGAACCCAATCTGACTCGTGTCATGACGGGCGTCCTCGAGCGTCTGGCGTCATGACCTACGAACCCTTGCCCGAGACTGATGCGAACGAGTTGGAAGTCGATGTGCTGCGTCTGTGGGAAACCGAGGGCCTGTTCCGCCAGACGGTAGCGGCCACTGCCAACGGGGAGCCCTTCGTCTTCTACGAGGGCCCCCCAACCGCTAACGGCAAACCCGGGGTCCACCACGTCTTTGCGCGTACCATCAAGGATTTGATCTGCCGGTACCGGAGCATGACAGGTCGTGCGGTTACCCGAATCGCGGGGTGGGATACGCACGGGTTGCCCGTGGAGATCTCCGTCGAACAGGAGCTCGAAATCAACGGCAAGGCGGACATCGAAGCCTTCGGTATCGCCGAGTTCAATCGGCGTTGCCGAGAGAGTGTTTTTCGGTACAAGGTGGATTGGGAACAGCTGTCGAATCGGATCGGCTACTGGCTGGACTACGATAGGCCCTACGTTACGTACACGAGCGAGTACATCGAAACGGTCTGGTGGTTGCTCGCGGAGCTGTGGAAGAAGGGACTGCTGTACGAAGGTCGTAAGGTCCTGCCGTATTGCCCGCGATGCGGTACGGCGCTGTCGAGTCATGAACTCGCGATGGGTTACGCGGATCATCGCAGCCCGTCGATATACACGAAGTTCCGCATCGTCGATCCGTCGGGGAGCGATACCCGTCGCGCCCTCCTCGTCTGGACGACGACGCCGTGGACCCTGCCATCCAACGTTGCGATTGCGGTAAATCCGGAGTTCGAATACGTCGAGCTCGAGGTAAACGGAGAGCACCTGATCGTCGAGCGGACCATTGCGGAGGTGAAGACCATTCCCGGGCTCGGTGACGACCCGCTGGGATCGTATCCGGTGCGCGCAACATGGTCCGGTCAACAACTGTTAGGTACAAAATATGAACAGTTGATGGACGCGGTCGATGTTGATTCCAGCACGGCGTTTCGCGTCGTGCGTGGTGACTTCGTCACCCGCGAGGAAGGCACCGGATTGGTGCATCTTGCCCCGGCGTTCGGGGCTGACGACTACGATACCGTCGTCCGCGAGAATATGCCGTTCGTCAATCCCGTCGACGAGAGTGGCCGATTTTCCGCTACCCGCTGGGACGATATCAACGGAAAAACCGTGTTCGAGGCAAACGATAGAATCGCCGCGCGACTCGAGTCGGCCGGCAAGCTCGCCGGTCGGTACGAGCCGGCCGGTTACGAACATACGTACCCGTTTTGTTGGCGCTGTGATTCTCCGTTGATCTACTACGCCCGCCGTTCGTGGTTCGTGCGCACAACCGCGTTCAGCGACCGCATGGTGGCGTTCAACCGCGACGTGCGCTGGCAGCCGCCCGAAGTGGGTGAGGGGCGTTTCGGAGAATGGCTGGAGAACAATGTCGACTGGGCTCTGTCGCGCGACCGGTATTGGGGCACGCCCCTTCCCGTCTGGGTGTGTGACCGCGAGGAATCACACAAGACGGTCATCGGGTCGTACGAGTTGCTGGCTGATCGGTGGGGCATGAAGCTGGACGGTGACTTCGATCCGCATCGCCCTTTTATCGACGATGTGACGTTTTCCTGTGAGCAATGCGACGGGACCATGCGGCGTGTCCCGGCGGTGATTGACGCATGGTTTGATTCCGGGGCCATGCCCTACGCCCAGTGGCACTACCCGTTTGAGAACAGCCAGGAGTTCGAACGCCATTTCCCGGCCGACTATATCTGTGAGGGGTTGGATCAAACACGTGGCTGGTTTTATTCGCTGCTGGCCATCGCGGCGGGTGTCAGCGAACAGCCGGCGTATCGCAACGTCATCGTGAACGGGTTGGTGCTCGATGCGGATGGACGCAAAATGTCCAAACGGCTTGGTAATGTGGTCGACCCGTGGGAGGCCGTACGCGAGTTTGGCGCGGATGCCGTACGTCTCTACCTCGTTGGTTCAGGGCAGGTTTGGCTCGCGCGACGCTTTGATCCAAAGACCATCCCCGAGGTATCAGCCGGTTTTCTAAACCAGCTCAGGAACGTTTACAAGTTCTTCCAGACATACGCGCACGACTGGCGGCCTGACAACGATCACGCGTCCGGGCAACAGGCGTTCGTGGATCGCTGGATGCTGAGTCGTCTCGACGAACTCACCGTGGAGGTGAATGAGGCCTGGCAAGCGTATGATGTGCGCACCGGCGTGCGTCGGCTCATGGAGTTCTGTGACGTCGATCTCTCGAACTGGTACGTCCGGTTGAACCGCGCGCGTTTCTGGGCCCCCGACAGCGTTGCCGACCCCAAAGCGCTCGCTACGCTGTACACGACGCTGGTGACGCTTGTACGTATGGTGGCACCGGCGGCTCCATTCCTGAGTGACCTCATCCACCGCCAGCTTACGGGAACGTCCGTTCATCTGGCGTCTTTTCCGCAACCGTCCGGAGACGCCGATCTCACTCTCAACCAATCGATGGCCGTGACGCGGCGTCTCGTGACGCTGGCGCGGACGGCTCGGGAAACGGCGAGCATTCGTGGGCGCCAACCGCTGGGGGCCATGCAGGTCGCCGTACCGGCGTCAGCCCGTGGGGCGGAACTCGACGCGTGTCTGGGTATCCTGCAGCGGGAACTCAACGTGAAGCGGGTGGAGGTTGTGGAATCGGATGCCAGGTTGGTCACCCTGAAGGCAAAACCCAACTTTCGGTCCCTGGGCAAGGTGTATCAGGCGGAGACCCCACAGGCCGCGGCTGCCGCGGAGACGTTGACGGCCGCACAGCTCCGTCAATTGGAGGAGGGCCAGAGTGTTTCGGTCAAGGTGAACGGAACACGATTTGCATATCGTCCCGAGGACATCGTGGTCGTACGCGAGGTCAACACGGACTGGGTGGTGCAGAGTGACGGTCCGTACGTTGTAGCCCTGGATCCCACGATCACGGACGATCTCCGCCAGGAGGGCTTGGCCAGGGAGCTGGTGAACCGAATACAAAACCTGCGGAAGGAAGCCGGGTACGTCTACACGACCCGGATCATACTGGGTCTGACCGGTGCACGCTCCGTGCTGGACGCCGCGGGTCGACACCGTGATTACATTGCCGGCGAAACGCTCGCCAGGCGATTCGAGGTAGGGGCGGATGTCACCAACGCGGATCTCACGAAGCGCGTGGATATGGACGGGGAGGCCGTTGTCGTGTCGATGGTGCGCGTCGAGCGCGGTAACGATGATATGATGGGACTTTCGACCAGGGATGAAGAAGAATGAACAAGAAGCAGTTGACGCACCTCGAGAAGCGGCTCTTGGAAGAACGTGCTCGGGTGGTCCGAGAACTGGGGCACTACGACAAGCAGTTTGCGTCGACTTTGCAGGGGGCTGATGGCGATCTCTCGTCCTACTCATTCCATATGGCAGACCAGGGTACCGATGCCATGGAGCGTGAGAAGCAGTTTCTGTTTGCTTCGCAGGAAGGTCGGTATCTGTGGCATGTGAACGAGGCCCTGCGCCGGCTCTACAAGAGCCCCAAGGAATTCGGCAAATGCCACGAATGCGGCGACGCCATCGACTTCGATCGCCTCGACGCACTGCCACATGCCAGGCTGTGTATCAAGTGCAAAGCCAAGGAGGAAGATGCCAAGCAGCGGCGGTAGTCGGCGGCTGTTCTGGTATGTTCTCGTTACGGTTGTCGTTGCCGATGTCGCAACCAAGGCACTGGCGGTAGGAAATCTGTCGCGGATTCCGCTTCCGATCTTTGGAGACTGGTTGACACTCCAACTCGTCTACAACACCGGAGCGGCGTTCGGAATCAGCGTCGGACAACATTCACGGATCCTGTTCTCCGCACTCGCCGTCGTCGCGCTGATCGTCCTGGGGGTGATGATGCTGCAGGCGGAACCAAAGCAGAGACTCCGTTTGATGGCGCTCGGGCTGGTTTGTGGTGGCGCCGTTGGCAATCTCATCGACCGCGTGCGCAGTGGTCGGGGCGTTGTGGATTTTATCGATATCGGTATTGGCGCCAATCGGTGGCCAACATTCAACGTTGCGGACATCGCGGTGAGTTGTGGTGCGGTCGCCCTTGCCGTGATACTCTGGAACGAGGGGCGTCACGAAGCCAACGGCGCCCCGCCAGCACGGCGCTGACCCGTTCCATTGCCCGACGAAACGCGTTCCTTTCAAATCTCCGTTGACAAAACCGAACGACTCGATCGGTTTCTCGCCGACCAGCTCGATCTGTCTCGAACCCAGGCTGCCCGAATTGTTGCGTTGGGCGGGGTGGCGGTCAACGGCCAGCGGGGTCGGCCCAGCCGCTGTTTGACGCGCGGTGATTCTGTTGAGGTGCGGATTCCTCCGGAAGAGCCCGTACGACAGATCCGCCCGCACAGGATCAACCTGGATGTGATCCACGAAGACTCGGAAATCATCGTTCTCGACAAGCCCGCGGGACTCGTTGTTCACCCCGCGCCGGGACATTGGGACGATACGCTCGTCAACGCCCTTGTTGCGCGGGGTACCGGACTGTCGCAACTCAGCAAAGAACGGCCCGGCATCGTGCATCGGCTGGATCGGGATACGTCCGGACTGCTCATTGTGGCCAAGACGAGTTTGTCACATCGTCGGCTTGCCCGAGCGATCGCGACGCACCACGTCGAACGGACCTACGCGGCACTCAGTTGGGGACACGTCAAGGCTGACCGGAAGATCATCGATGCGCCAATCGCCCGCCACCCGGGAGACCGGAAGCGGATGACGGTCATCGCGACCGGCCGAACCGCGCGAACGACGGTGCATCGCGTTGCGCGGTTCGATGATTGTGACCTGCTCCGCGTTTCGCTGGAGACTGGACGAACCCATCAGATTCGGGTTCACCTCGCCCATATCGGTCATCCGATCGTCGGCGATTCCGTGTACGGGGGCGGTGGCTCCAAGCGGGTGGACCCGAGTCGCCGGCCACAGGCCGGGCGATTGGAAGCGCTGATCCCACGCCAGGCGCTTCATGCGACCGTATTGCGGTTTCAACATCCGATGACTCGGGAAACCGCAACGTATCGAGCCCCCTGGCCGGCCGATCTGCTTCCTGGCCTTCGATATCTTCTGGGTGAGGACGTGTCT
>Ga0302046_10002737_pt1 | contig 16310 bp, 15 predicted proteins | sample RVTome_11_FD_200261 | JGI IMG/M metagenome (GOLD analysis project Ga0302046, IMG submission 200261) | Soil microbial communities from uranium-contaminated site in the Upper Colorado River Basin, Wyoming, United States - RVT147D111 (version 2) ...
CCACACCTGCGCGTTCTGTGCGATTCCGCTCATGCGCGGTCTGCACCGCTCGCACCCGGTCGAGGAGCTCGTGCGCGAGGCGGCGGGCCTCGGCGCGGCGGGCGTGCGGGAGATCAACATCGTGTCACAGGACACGACCTGGTACGGCCGCGACCTGCGCCGTCACGATCCCTCCGCGCCGCGCCTTCCGGAGCTGCTGCGTGCGCTGCTGGACGGCACGGACGTGCCGTGGTACCGGCTGTTCTACATGTACCCCTCCGGCATCACGCCCGAGCTCGTGGACCTCGTCGCCGGCGAGTCACGGATCTTGCCCTACCTCGACATGCCGATCCAGCACGGGAGCGACAGGGTCCTGGGGCTCATGCGCAGGCCGGAGCGCCGCGCGACCATCCGCGAGCGCGTCCGGTGGCTTCGCGATGCCGTGCCGGACGTGACGCTCCGCACGACGGTCATCGTCGGGTTCCCCGGCGAGACGGACGGCGACTTCCGCGCGCTGCTCGACCTGCTCGAGGAGGTCCGCTTCGAGCGGGTCGGCGCGTTCACCTACTCGGTGGAGGAGGGGACGCGGGCGGCGGAGATGGACGGGCGCGTGCCTCGGGAGCTGATGGACGAGCGCCTCGAGGAGCTCATGGAGGTCCAGCGCGGGATCTCGTTCGACGCAAACCTCGCGCTCGTCGGGCGGCGCATGAGCGCGCTGGTCGACGAGCGTTTGCCGGACGACGACGACTATGCCGCGGTGGCTCGGACCCCGGGGCAGGCGCTCGAGGTCGACGGCGTGACGAACCTGCTGCGCGGCGTCGAGGTGGAGCGCGGCGTCGAGGTGGCGCCCGGCGGCATGGTCGACGTGGAGATCGTGGACGCGCTGGACTATGACCTGGTGGCCGAGATGCGAGGCTGACGAGAGTTCGAAGCTGACGAGAGGAGGTGTGTGATGGGGCGCTTGGGTTGGTGCCTCGCGGTGGCGGCCTGCGCGGCGCTCGCGCGGCCCGGCGTGGCGGCTGGCCAGGAGTTGGCGGACCTGGACTACGAGAACCTCTCGTTCCGGGGGTTCGGGTTCGATTGGGGCTACATGTGGCCGACGACCGTCGAGCGCACGGGGAGCTTCGGCTTGCGCTTCGACCTCGGCTACGCCGGCCCCGGGCTCCGGATCATGCCGAACATCATCTACTGGTCCGCGCCGCTGGACGCCGAGAAGGTCACGAGGCTCGAGGAGCGGCTTGCCACGCTCGTCTCCGGCCAGACCGGCGGAGCCCCGCCGGTCATCGACCTGGGGCGCATCGAGCGGACCGACATCGCGCTGGGCGTGGACGGGCACATCGTCTGGTCGATCCCGTTCAACATCCTCACCTACGGAGGGCTGGGCGTGGCGGGCCACATCCTCAACGGGGACGGCGCGGCCATCAACGACACGCTGCTGGAGGACCTGCTCGACGAGGTCACGGCCGGGCTCAACCTCCACGTCGGCGCGGAGTACTTGGTGACGGACAGGTTCCGCCTGTACACGCAGGCGCGCTACGAGGTGATACCGGACATCCAGTACTTCCAGGTCCGCTTCGGCTGGCAGATCATGACGGGCGAGAACGCCCCGGGAGAGGTCGTCGGTCGATGACCGCCGGCGCGGCCCCCATCAGGGTCGGACTGATCGGCACGGGTGCCATAAGCCAGATCGTGCACGTCCCCATCTTCGCGGAACGGGAGGACGTCGATCTGCTGGCGCTCGCCGACGTCGACGTGCACCGGGCGGAGACGCTGTCGCGTCGCTTCGGGGTGCCGCTCGTGATGTCGGCCGACGAGGTCATCGAGCACGACGATCTGGACGCCGTGGTGCTGTGTACGCCCAACCACCTCCACGAGGAGATGGCGATCGCGGCGCTCGAGGCGGGTAAGCACGTGTTCGTGGAGCGGCCGCTCGCGCTGACGTCCGAGGGGGCGGCGCGCGTGATCGAGGTCGCCGAGCGCACCGGTCTCAGGCTCGTCGTGGGCATGCCGCACCGCTTCCGACCGGGCGTGGTGGCGCTGCGCAGCTTCATTGCGGGTGACGAGTTGGGCGATGTGTACGCGGTGCGCGGAAGCTGGCTGAACCGTCCTGTGCCCATCACCCGGCCCACGTGGAGGCAGGACCCGGCGTGTGCGGGAGGGGGCGTGCTGGTGGACCTGGGCATTCCGGCGCTCGACCTTTGCCTTTGGCTCGTGGGCTTTCCGGAGATCAAGCGCGTATCCTGCGCCATCAGGCGCGGGGGTCACCAGGTGGAGGACGCCGCCACGTTGATGGCCGAATCCCGGAACGGGATCGCGCTGACGCTCGACGTGAGCAACAATCTGTTCGCGGGCGCCGACCGCTACTACGCGCGGGTGATGGGCACCGAGGGGTCGGGCTCGCTGCCGCCGCTCGAGGTCTACAAGCAGCTCGGGGGGCGCCCCATCGACGTCACGCCGCGGCAGCCGCGCCCGCGCGGGGGCGAGAACCTGTACACCAACGCGTACCGGCGGCTGCTCGACGCGTTCGTGAGGGGCGTCGCGGGCGTCACCGAGATCGAGCTGCCGCGCGAGCAGGTCGGCTTGATGCGCCTGATCGAGGCGGCCTACCGGGCCGCGGAGGCGGGGCGCGAGGTGGAGCTATAGCGGTCGTGGGGCGCGCCGGCCCGGCGGCCGCTCCGAGCCGGGCGGGCACGGGGCGCGTCTCGGGCCTCAAGTCGCTCCTGTGGCCGAGGCGGGGCGAGCGGCTCCTGCCGGCCGTATCCGCCGTGCTGCTCGCGAGCTCGTTTCCGCCGCTGCACCCGCTCCTGCCGCCGTTCGTCGGGCTGGTTCCGTTCGCACTCTGGATGTGGGACCTGCCCGCCGGCGCGGACGGCCGAAGGGCCGCGGTGCGGGGATCCATCGTGTTCGGCGCGATCTACTTCGGCATCCTGTTCTACTGGATCCTGGTGGCGCTGATCTGGTTCACGAAGCTCGCGATCCTGGCGTTCCTGGCCTCGTGGATCGCGCTGACCGCGCACGCGGTCCTGTTCGGGTGGATGCTGCACAGGATGCTGCACGGCGTGCGCGCTCCCCTGTGGATCGCGCTGCCGGTGGCGTGGACGGCCGTCGAGTGGCTGCGCGCCCACCTGCCCAGCACGCTCGCGTTCCCCTGGCTGGGGCTCGGCACGTCGCTGACCGGGTTCCCCGAGCTCGTGGGCTTTGCGGAGCTCATCGGAAGCCGGGGCGTGACGTTCTGGCTCGTGCTCGTGAACGGGCTCGTGGCGGGGCTGATCCTGAGGCTGCGACGGGGGGACGCGTGGCCCGGCCAGGCGGCGCGGATGGCGCTCGTGGTGGTGCTGCCGATGGCGTGGAGCGTATGGCGCGCGGGCACGCTCGAGGTGCGCGAGGCCGCGCGCGTCGCGGTGGTGCAGCCCAACATCCCCGAGCACGTCAAGCTGGACCCCGTCGCCGGGCTCGACAGCACCTACGCTTCGCTGAACCGGCTGATGCCGCGCATCGAGCCCGGCTCGGTGGACCTCGTGGTTCTGCCCGAGGTCGTGCTGCGGATCTTTCCCGAGTGGGAGGGGCACGCGGGGTTCGTCGACCCCATCCACCGCTGGGCGCGCGAGGTCGGCGCACCGGTCCTCATGGGCGGGATCGGCTACGAGGGAGACCTCCGGGGCGACTACGTCCCGTTCAACTCGGCCTTCCTGGTCGAGCCGCAGGGGCTCACCGACTACCGCTACGACAAGCGCTACCTCGTGCCGATCGTGGAGCGCGTCCCTCTGGTGCCGCCCGACTGGCTCGGCGACCTGGAGTACTTCGGCGCGTTCGGCGTGGGCCGCGGGTGGCCGCTCGCCCGGGACGACGGGACCGCCTACGGCGTGCTCGTCTGCTACGAGTCGACGTATCCGCAGGGCTCGCGCGCCTTCCGGCTCGCGGGCGCGGACGTGCTGGTCAACATCACCAACGACGCGTGGTACGGACGCGAGCCGCTGTACGCGCGCACCACCGCGCTCTGGCAGCACCCGGCGCACATGGTCATGCGCGCCATCGAGAACCGCGTGGGCGTCGCGCGCTCGGCCAACACGGGCATCTCGATGTTCATAGACCCCGTGGGGCGCGTCTACAACCGGACGGCGCTCTTCGAGGCCGACGTGCGGGTGGACACGGTCTACACGACCGACATCACGACCTTGTACACGCGCTACGGCGATCTGACCGGCAACGGCGCGGCGGCCGCGGCCCTGCTGCTCACGCTGGCGTCTTTGGGAGCGGGGCGGAGGGAGGAGGAGGCGTAGGAGCCCCGCGCCCCGAGCTACCGGATGATCGTGCACCTGTTGGACGGCACCTACGAGCTCTTCCGCCACTTCTACGGCCAACGCCGCTTCAACGAGGGGAAGGACAAGCCGTACGGAGCGGTGGCCGGCGTCCTGCACTCGGTCCTGGAGATGGTCGAGAAGGGTGCCACGCACGTGGGCGTGGCCACCGACCACGTGATCGAGTCGTTCCGCAACGACCTGTGGCCGGACTACAAGACCGGCGCCGGCATCGAGCCCACGCTGCGCGCGCAATTCGAGCCGCTCGAGGAGGCCCTGGCGGCCGTGGGCGTCGCCGTCTGGCCCATGATCGAGCTCGAGGCGGACGACGGGCTCGCGTCCGCGGCACGGCTCGCCGCGGAGGACGCGCGCGTCGCGAAGGTCTGCATCTGGGCCAACGACAAGGATCTGGCGCAATGTGTGCGGGGAACCCGTGTGGTGCAGGTGGTCCGCCAGAGGAGCGAGATCCGTGACGCCGAAGCGGTGCGCGCCAAGTTCGGCGTCGATCCCGAGCTCATTCCGGACTACCTGGCCCTCGTGGGCGATGCCCAGGACGGCTACCCCGGCATCCCGGGCATCGGGCCGGTGACGGCCGCCCGGCTGATCGGCCGGTACGGGCCCATCGAGGCGTTCGCCCCCGCGGAGCTCGGAGAGGCCAGCGAGCGTGCGCTCCTGTTCAAGCGCCTGGCCACGCTGCGGACGGACGCGTCCGTGTTCGAGAGCGTCGACGAGCTGCTGTGGCGGGGGCCCAGGGATGCGTTCCCCGCCTGGGCCGAGCGCATCGGTGACGATCGGCTGCGCGATCGGGCGGCCGGGGCGGCGGCGGAGGTCGCCTGAGCGGAGGTCGAGCACCGCCCGGCGCTCGACCACCGCTCCGGTCCCTGGACCCTTCTTGCGCGCTCGCTTAGGTTTTCTGGGCTGTTCGTCCGGGGCTGCCGACCGACCCTCGCAGCACCCCAGGATCCGCGGGCCGGGGCGCGACGCCCGGCCCGTTCCACTTAGGTGCTTGGAGCAGGACATGAAGCAGGGCATCCATCCCGAGTTCAAGGCGGCGACGGTTACCTGTGCCTGCGGCAATCGCTTCGAGACGATGTCCACGGTGGAGGACATCCACGTGGAGATCTGCTCCGTGTGTCACCCGTTCTACACGGGCAAGCAGCGACTCGTCGATACCGCCGGCCGCGTCGACCGATTCAAGAGGAAGTACCGGAAGGCCGCCGAGAAGTGAGTGGGCGAGTCGGGCGCGGTGCCCGGCCGCTCGATCCATGAAACCCTCCGTACTCGACCCCAGACTCGACGAGCGCCTGAGCGAGGCGGAGCGTCGATTCGCCGAGGTCGACCAGGCGCTCACCGATCCCGACGTGCTGTCGAGCCCGGACAAGCTCAAGCAGCTCGGGCGCGAGCGCTCCCACCTCGGGCCGCTCGTCGAGGCCTCGCGGGCGCTCCGCACGGCGATTCGAGAGCACGCGGACGCACTGGCCATGCTCGAGGAGTCCGACGAGGCGGACCTGACCGCGCTCGCCGAGGAGGAGGTCGCCGCCCTGGAGCGGCGCATCGGGGAGGTCTCCGCGCGCGTGAGGGAGCTCCTGATCCCACGCGATCCCCTCGCCGACCGCGCGGCCGTGGTGGAGATCCGCGCCGGCACGGGGGGCGACGAGGCCGGCCTGTTCGCCGCGGATCTGATGCGCATGTACCGGCACCTCGCGGAGCGCCAGGGCTGGAAGGTGGACATGATGAGCGTCTCCGAGGGGATCCCCGGATCCATCAAGGAGGTCATCTTCACCGTCCACGGGACGGGCGCGTACGGCCGTCTCCGTTACGAGTCGGGCGTGCATCGCGTGCAGCGCGTGCCGGAGACGGAGAGCCAGGGCCGCATCCACACCTCGGCCGCCACGGTCGCGGTGCTGCCCGAGGCCGAGGAGGTCGACGTGCAGATCGACGCGCAGGACCTCCGGATCGACGTCTTCCGCTCGTCCGGGCCGGGAGGCCAGTCGGTGAACACCACCGACTCGGCCGTGCGCATCACGCACATTCCGTCGGGCCTGGTGGTGTCGTGTCAGGACGAGAAGTCACAGCACAAGAACAAGGCCAAGGCGCTCAAGGTGCTGCGGAGCCGGCTGCTGGACCGCAAGATCGCCGAGCACGAGGCCGAGCGCGCGCGGGAGCGCAAGTCGCAGGTGGGCACCGGTGACCGCTCGGCCAAGATCCGGACGTACAACTATCCACAAGGTCGCGTGACCGACCACCGCATCGGCCTGACCCTTTATCGGCTGCCCGAGGTCCTCGACGGCGACCTCGACGAGCTCATCACCGCGCTGCGCCTGGCCGAGGAAGAGGAGCGGTTGGAGGCGTGAGCAGGACGAGCCGCCACGCCGCCTCGCCCGCGCCCGCCGCGGCCCCGGTCGAGGAGCCGTGGACGATCCTCAGGCTGATGCTCCGCAGCGCCGACTACCTGCGGGAGAAGGGCGTGCCGAGCGCGCGCCTGGACGCCGAGCACCTGCTCGCGCACGCGCTCGGCGTGGGGAGGCTCGAGCTGTACCTCCAGCACGAGCGGCCGCTCCTGTCCGCCGAGCTCGACCGGTTCCGGCCGCTCCTGCGGCGCCGAGCGGGACGCGAGCCCCTGCAGTACATTCTTGGCCGTCAGGCCTTCCGCGAGCTGGATCTGGAGGTGGGTCCGGCGGTGCTCGTCCCGCGGCCCGAGACCGAGGTGCTGGTTGACGAGGTGCTCGCGTGGATGCGCGCGGAGCAGCGCGTGGACGTCGCCGCGCTCGACGTGGGGACCGGCTCGGGGGCCATCGCGCTGTCGCTCGCGCGGGAGGGCCCGTGCCGGACGGTCGTGGCCACGGATGTCTCGGAGGCCGCGGTGCGGGTTGCGGAGCGGAACCGGGCGACGGCCGGGCTCGACGACGCCGTCGAGCTCCGGGTCGGGTGGTACTTCGAGCCGGTGGGCGCGGCCGAGCGCTTCGACGTGATCGTCTCGAACCCGCCCTACGTGGCGGAGACGGAAGCCGGCTCGCTCGAGCCGGAGGTGCGGGAGTGGGAGCCGGCCGGAGCCCTGTTGGCCGGCCCCGACGGCCTCGCGGCGTTGCGGGTGGTGGTGGGCGGGGCGGCCGCGCACCTGCGGCCCGGCGGGCTGCTCGCGCTGGAGGTCGGCGCGGGGCAAGCGGGCGCGGTCGCGCGCATGCTCGAGGAGCGGGGCGCGTACGAGGACGTCAGCGTCCGGAGGGACCTGGCGGGGAAGGAGCGGATCGTCCTGGGCCGCGGGACGAACGCCGACACCTGACATCGGCGCGGTACGACGCCGACACCTGACAAGGAGAGGGAGGGATGGCGGGGATCTACGAGATGGCGAGGGAGCTCGGCGGCGCGCTCGCGCGGACGGACGAGTATCAGGCGCTCCGGCGTGCGATGGAAGCGGCCGACGAGGACCGCGAGCTCGTGGAGCTGAGGAACAGGCTCGAGGCCCTGGAGGACCGGATCGGGGCATCGGTCCGGGCGGGCAAGGAGCCCGAGGACGACGTCAAGCGGGCGTACGGCGAGGCGGCCGAGGAGCTGCAGGGCAAGGCGGCCTTCCAGCGCCTGATCGCGGCGCAGACGAACTTCGAGAAGATCATGTACAAGGTGAACGAGACGGTGGCGAGGGGCATCGAGGAGGGCGCTCAGAGCCGCATCATCATCTCGTCGTAGCAACCATCCGGTCAGGCGCACCGGCGAGCATCGAACCCGAGGAAAGACTCGTGAAGCAACCTTCCAAGATCCGCCCCGCCGAGGGCAAGCTCGGCGTTCTTCTGCCGGGCTTCGGCGCCGTCGCCACCACATTCGTCGCCGGTGTCGAGGCGGCGCGGCGAGGCCTGGCGGAGCCGTTCGGCAGCCTGACCCAGATGAACACCGTTCGCCTGGGCAAGCGCACGGAGAACCGCACGCCGCTCATCAAGGAGTTCGTGCCGCTGGCGGGCTTGGACGACATCGTGTTCGGTGCATGGGACCCGATTCCCGACGACGGCTACCAGAGCGCGCTGGTGGCCGGCGTGCTGCGCAAGGAGGAGCACCTCGATCCAATCAAGGACTTCCTCTCCTCCATCAGGCCCATGCCGGCGGCGTTCGACAGCAAATACGTCAAGAAGCTCGACGGCCCGAACAAGAAGAAGGGCGCCAACAAGAGGGAGCTGGCCGAACAGCTGCGCGAGGACATCCGCCGCTTCAAGAAGGAGAACGGCTGCGACCGGCTCGTCGTCGTCTGGTGCGCCTCGACGGAAATCTTCCTGCGTCCGGGGCCGGCGCACGAGACGCTCGCGTCGTTCGAGAAGGCCATGGAGGGCAACGACGAGAGCATCGCGCCCAGCATGCTCTACGCGTACGCGGCGATCATGGAGGGCGTGCCCTACGCCAACGGAGCCCCCAACCTGTCCGCGGACGTACCCGCGCTCGAGCAGCTCGCCAAGGACAAGGGCGTGCCGATCTGCGGCAAGGACTTCAAGACCGGCCAGACGCTCATGAAGACGATCCTGGCCCCCGGCCTCAAGACCCGCATGCTGGGGCTCTCGGGCTGGTTCAGCACGAACATCCTGGGCAACCGTGACGGCGAGGTGCTGGACGATCCGGAGTCGTTCAAGACCAAGGAGGAGTCCAAGCTGGGGGTCCTGGAGCACATCCTGCAGCCCGACATGTACCCCAGCCTCTACGGCAAGATGTACCACAAGGTGCGCATCAACTACTACCCGCCTCGTGGGGACAACAAGGAGGGTTGGGACAACATCGACATCTTCGGGTGGATGGGATACCCGATGCAGATCAAGGTCGACTTCCTGTGCAGGGACTCGATCCTGGCCGCGCCGATCGTGCTCGACCTGGCGCTGTTCCTCGACCTGGCGGGACGCGCCGGCATGAGCGGCATCCAGGAGTGGCTGTCCTTCTATTTCAAGAGCCCGCAGACGGCGCCCGGTCTCTATCCCGAGCACGACATCTTCATCCAGCACTGGAAGCTCAAGAACACGCTTCGTTGGATGATGGGCGAGACGGCGCTCACGCACCTCGGGGTCGAGTACTACGACTAGGGCTACGACCAGGGACGCCGGGTCCGGTCGTCCGGGCTCGCCGGGCCGGGAGCGCTTCATCGCCCTGGAGGGCGGCGAGGGAGCCGGCAAGACCACGCAGGCGGCGCTGCTCTCCTCCTGGATGGCCGAGTCGGGCGTGGAGCACGTGCTGGCCCGGGAGCCCGGCGGCACGCCGGTCGGTGAGGCCATTCGGGCGATCGTGCTGGACCGCGTCGACCTCCGCATGCCGCCCGAGTCCGAGCTGCTCCTGATCCTGGCGGCGCGGGCGGCGTTCGTCCGGGAGGTGGTGCGGCCCGCGCTCGACGCGGGAAAGGTGGTGGTCGCCGACAGGTTCTCGCTCTCGACGCTGGCGTACCAGGGGTTCGGGCGGGGCCTCGACCTGGACAGGATCCGGGCGGGCATCGAGATCGCCACGGACGGACTCCGGCCGGACCTGTACGTGGTGTTGGACCTGCCCGTGGAGGAGGGAGCGGAGCGCCAGCGGCGCCAGCGCGCGGCGCCCGACCGGATCGAGCGCGAGGGAGACGGGTTCCGCAGGTCCGTCCGGGAGGGGTATCTTGCGCTTGCGGGGGTCGAGCCCGCCGTGGAGGTGGTCAGCGCGCGCGGGACGCCCGAGGACGTGCACGCGCGCGTCCGGGAGCTCCTCCAGGCGCGCTTTCCGGAAACCTTCCGGCCGGGGCGGGTTTAACGTGCGGATGGGGGCGGCCATGAGCAGCGAAGAGCGCGAAGACGATGAGCACCGGAGCGGACGGGTGAGACGGGGTCTGGGCACGCCCATCATGGTCGTGCTGCTGTCCGTCGCCGCCGGCGGGTGGCTGCTCCAGGAGGGCATCGACCGCGCGGAGAACGTCTACGTCCGCGTGCGCGTCCTACAGGAGGTGGTGGACCGGGTCGAGTCGAGCTTCGTCGAGGAGGTCGACGCCGCCACCCTCTACGACTCGGCCATCGACGGCCTCATCCGAGAGCTTGACGACCCGCACTCCTCGTTCCTGCCGGCGGCCGAGTTCGAGGACCTGCGCATCCGCACCGAGGGGGAGTACGGCGGCGTCGGCCTCGAGGTGGTGGAGCGCAACGGGTACGTGACGGTCGTGACGCCCATCCCCGGCGGACCGTCCGCGCGCGTGGGCATAAGGGCGGGCGACCAGTTCTTCGAGATCGACGGCGCCGCGGCGGACACGATGGTGACCGACCAGGCCGTCGAGCTTCTCCGGGGCCGCCCCGGCACTACGGTGTCGGTGAGGATGCTCCGTCCCGGCATCGAGGAGCCCATCGCGTTCACCATCGAGCGCGCGGTGATCCACCTCAAAGCCGTTCCGTTCGCGGCGATGCTCCAGGGCGGCGTGGGCTACGTGCCGTTGCAGACGGTGCGCGAGACGTCTGCCGAGGAGGTGCGTGCGGCCGTGGACTCGCTGCGGCAGGAGGGCATGAGGGCGCTCGTCCTGGATCTCAGGGGCAACCCGGGCGGTCTGCTCGACCAGGGCATCGCCGTGACCGACCTGTTCCTGGACGAGGGCAAGGCGATCGTCGAGACACGCGGCCGGGCCGCGGACGAGAACCGCACCTACGAGGCCTCCCTTCCGGACCGCTATCCCGATCTGCCGGTCGTGGTGCTCGTCGACGGCACGAGCGCGTCCGCCTCCGAGATCGTTGCCGGCGCGCTCCAGGACCACGATCGTGCCCTGGTCCTGGGCGAGACGACGTTCGGCAAGGGATCGGTGCAGAGCTTGTTCAGGCTCACGGGAGGCGACGTGCTGCGCCTCACCACCGCGCGCTGGTACACGCCCGTGGGGCGGTCCATCCACCTGGAGCCCGAGGGGCGCGCGCCGACCGGCCAGCCGCACCAGCTCTCGATCACCGGGCAGATCGTGGAGCCGGTGCGCACACAGGACCGGCCCGAATACGAGTCGGCGGGCGGCCGCACGCTCTACGGCGGCGGCGGGATCACACCCGATGTCTACGTCGGGCCCGAGACGCTCTCCGCGCGCGAGGTCGAGGGCGTCCGCGAGCTGTTCCGTCAGGCGGGCGCGTTCAGCACCGCGCTGTTCAACTTCGCGGTGGAGCACGTGCAGACTCATTCCGATCTGCGGCCCGGCTTCTCGCTCAGCGACGCGGACCTCGACGCGCTCTATGCCGCGCTTCCACGGTGGAACGCCGAGGTGGATCGGGGTGACTTCGACGACGCGGAGCGTTACGTCCGCTACCACCTCGAGCGCGAGATCGCGCTGCAGGCGTGGGGCGATGCGGGCCAGTTCGAGCAGTCGCGGCGTCACGACGTCCAGCTCCAGCGGGCGATCGATGTGCTCGAGGGCGTCCGGCTGCCGGAGGAGCTGGTGCGGGCGGACCGGGCGGAACCCGCGGCGGCACCGGGCCGCTGAGCGAGGCCGGGGCGGCGGCGAGCCGCTGAGCGAGGCCGGGGCGGCGGCGAGCCCCGTCGGCCGGCCCCTCGGGGTATTCCCCCGTCTCCCGCACGCGTATTGATTGTCGTGATGAGCTGCCTCAGGCCCCGCCTCCGCACGCCACGGCGTCGCTGATCCGTGTTCGTCGATCGCGCCGTCATCGAGGTCGCTGCGGGCACGGGCGGCTCGGGCTCCGACGCGTTCCGGCGCGAGAAGGGCGTGCCGCGCGGGGGGCCGGCCGGCGGAGACGGGGGGCGGGGCGGCGACGTCGTGCTGCAGGCCGACGGCCAGCTCACCACGCTGCTCGACTACAGCTACCGCCGGCACTACCGCGCCGAGCGCGGCCTGCACGGCGAGGGCAGCAACCGCACCGGCCGCTCGGGCGAGGATCTCGTGCTGCGCGTCCCGGCGGGCACCGTCGCGTACGACGCCGACAGCGAGGAGCTCCTCGCCGAGCTGCTCGAGGAAGGAGCCCGCGTGGTGGTCGCGCGCGGGGGGCGGGGCGGGCGGGGCAACACGCGCTTCAAGACGGCGACACGCCAGGCCCCCCGCCGGTGGGAGCCGGGCGAGGAGGGCGAGGAGCGCCGCGTGCTGCTCGAGCTCAAGCTGATCGCCGACGTCGGGCTCGTCGGGGAGCCGAACGCGGGCAAGTCCACGTTTCTGGCCGCGGTGACGTCGGCCCGCCCGCGCATCGCCGATTACCCGTTCACGACCCTCGAGCCCAACCTGGGCGTAGTCGAGCTGTCGGGGTACCGCAGCTTCGTCGTGGCGGACATCCCGGGCATCATCGAGGGCGCCCACGAGGGCAGAGGTCTCGGCCACAGGTTCCTGCGCCACGTCGAGCGCACGCGCGTGCTGCTGCTCATGATCCCGGCGGACTCGGCCGATCCGCAGACCGAGTACCAGCGCCTGCGAGCCGAGCTGGAGGCCTACTCGCCGGAGCTGGCCTCGATCCCGTTCCTGGTCGGGGTCTCCAAGGCGGACCTCCTTCCCGCCGACGGTTCGCTTCCCGCGCTGGAGGTGGAGGGCGCGCTCGGCATCCACGCGTTCTCGGCCGTGTCAGGCGAGGGCATGCCCGACCTCCTCGAGCGGCTCTGGGGGGCCAGCGGCACGGTACGATCGGCCGAGCGGGACCCGGGCGAGGACGAGGCGCCTTGGACACCCTGAGCGAGAGACGCGAAGCCCGGGCGCTGCTCGTGCTCGACCAGCTTCGAGGGGTCGACCTGCAGGCGATCGCCCGGCTCGCGCAGGCCTTCGGCTCGGCCGAGCGCGCGCTCGCCGCGCCGCACCGCGCCTTTGCCGCGGTCGCGGGCGCCGGCCCCGCCGCGCTGCGCGGGGACCCGGCCGTGGGCGCGCTCGTCGACCGGGGGCTGGCGGAAGCGGACCGCCTCGGCATGCGCGTATGCACGTGGGGCGGCCCCGTGTATCCGGCCAGGCTGCGGCACCTTGCCGATCCGCCGCCCGTCCTGTTCCTGCGTGGCAGGCCCGAGCTCACGAGCGGGCGAACCGTCGCGGTCGTCGGGGCGCGCCGGGCGACCACGCGCGCCCGCGAGGTCGCCGAGCGGATCGGCTTCCGGCTGGCCGGCGCCGGCGTGACCGTGGTCAGCGGGCTGGCGTTGGGCGTCGACGGAGCCGCGCACCGCGGAGCGCTCGACGCCGGCGGCGACACGGTCGCCGTGCTCGGGCGCGGGGCGGACCGGGCGTACCCTCTTACCCATCGACGGCTCTTCGACCGGATCGTCGAGCGGGGGCTCGTGGTCAGCGAGTTCTTGCCCGGCACGCCGCCGCTCAAGCATCACTTCCCACGACGGAATCGGATCCTGGCCGCGCTGAGCGACCTCGTGGTCGTGGTGGAGGCGGCCGTCGGCAGCGGCGCGCTGAGCACCAGCCGGCACGCGCTCGACCTCGGCCGCGACATCTGGGCGGTCCCGGGCCCCATCGACACGGCCGTGTGCGAGGGCGTCAACCAGCTGATCAGGGACGGAGCCTCCCCTCTGATCTCGATTCCCGACTTCGTGTGTGCCGTGTCGGGACAGGAGGAGCGGCCCGCCCAGCCCGAGCTGCGTCCTTCGGGGCCCGAGGGACGCGTGCTCGACGAGCTCGGCGACGAGTGCCTCGGCATCGATCTGCTCGCCTCCCGCGCGGGCATGCCGGTGTCGCAGGCGCTCGCGCTGCTCACCGCGCTCGAGCTGGCCGGATGGGTGCGCCAGCTGCCGGGCATGCGCTTCCGGCGCGCCGCGTGAGCGCCGCCGTGGCCCCGAGGGTCGTGGCCGCGGTCTACGCGCACGCCCCGTTCTGCGCGCGGCGCTGCACGTACTGCGACTTCGCCGTCACGGTCCGTCGCCGAGGAGACGCCGCGGCGTGGGCCGCGGCGCTGCGCGCCGAGCTCGACCTCGTGGAGCGCGAGGGGATCTTCGCGCTCGCGCCCACGCTGGAGTCGCTGTACGTGGGCGGCGGCACGCCCTCGCTGCTCGGTCCGGACGCGATGCGGCTCCTGGCCGAGGTCGTGGGCCGCGACCGCCTCCGAGGAGGCGACCTCGAGTGGACCGCGGAGGCCAACCCCGAGAGCCTCACGCCGGAGGTCGCGACGGCCTGGCGCGACGCGGGGGTCGGCCGGCTGAGCATCGGCGTGCAGACGTTCCACGCGGAAGCGCTGCGTTGGATGGGCAGGCTCCACGGACCCGACGGAGCGGAGCGCGCGGTCCGTGTGGCCCGCGACGCCGGGCTCGGCGAGATCAGCGTCGACCTCATGTTCGGCCTGCCGGAGTCGGTCGGACGGTCCTGGCGCCGCGACCTCGAGCGGGCGCTGGCGCTCGCCCCACCGCACGTGAGCCTGTACGGCCTGAGCGTCGAGCCGGCCACGCCGCTCGGGCGGGCGGTCGCGGAGGGGCGGGTCCCCGCCGTCGACGAGGAGCGCTACCGAGCGGAGTACCTCTTCGCCGCCGACTTCCTGCGCGCCGAGGGCTACGAGCACTACGAGGTGTCGAACTTCGCGCGCCCGGGCCACGCCTCCAGGCACAACGCGGTGTACTGGGACGGCCGGCCCTATCTGGGCATCGGCAACGGAGCGCACAGCTACGCGCACCCCCTACGCCGCTGGAACGTGCGGGACTGGGCGGCCTACCAGGAGAGGGTCGTGGCCGGCCGTTCGCCGGAGGAGGCGAGGGAGCGCGTCGACGACGACGCGCACCGCATGGAGCGGATCTGGCTCGGCCTGAGGACCCGTCGGGGGGTTCCGGCGCCCGCCGCGGGATCTCCCGGGGAAGCGCTGATGCGGCGGTGGCGCCGAGAGGGGTGGGCCACCCTGGAGGAGGAGCGCGTCCGCCTCACGCCCCAGGGGTGGATGATTCTGGACGAGCTCTCGGTCCAGCTCGACGCTGTCCAAGCGGGTTGACCCACACCGCGAGAGGTTTCGATCTTCGATCATGGCGGGTCTGGAGCGACGCGAGTTGGCCGGCACGGACTTGAGCGAGCGCGAGCGACAGGTGCTCGAGGCCGTGGTGCGTACCTACGTGGACACCGCGGAGCCGGCCGGAAGCCGGACCGTTTCCCGCGGCTTCGGCCTCGGCGTGTCGGCCGCGACGGTCCGCAACACCATGAGCGACCTGGAGGAGAAGGGCTACCTCTTCCATCCGCACACGTCCGCCGGACGCGTTCCGACCGACCTCGCATACCGCTTCTTCGTCGATCGGCTCATGGAGCCGCTCACGCTCTCTCCGGAGGAGCGCTCCAACCTCGAGCGCGAGCTGGCGGGCACCTCGCCCGTCGAGCGGCTCGTGCTCCAGGCGGCGCGGGCGCTGAGCCTGCTCGCCAACGAGCTCGGCGTCGCCATGGCGCCGCGGCTCGAGGACGCAGTTCTTGAGAAGCTCGAGCTGATCCAGGTCTCCTCGAGCAAGGTCCTGCTCGTCGCGACGATCCGCGGCGGGGTCGTCCGCACGGTGTACGTCGACCTGCCGGTGGAGGTGCCGCCCGAGACCCTGGTGACCGTCACGCTCGCGCTCAACGAGCGGCTGGCCGGGCTCACGCTGGTGGAGATCAGGCGCACGCTGCCCCAACGCCTCCGCGACTCGACGGCGGACGAGGCGGGCGCCGAGCTGATCAACATCTTCATGCAATCGGGCGCCGAGCTGTTCGACCTGGCCGATCTCGACGTGCCGAGCCTGCACCTCGGTCCCGCGAGCGTCCTGGCCGCGCAACCGGAGTTCGAGACCGGGGAGCGCCTCAAGCGGCTGATGGAGCTCACCGAACGTCGGGACCTTCTGGCCCGGGCCGTGGGTAACCGCGACCACGGCGGGCACCTGAAGATCACGATCGGTGGCGAGAACGCCTCCAGCGCTCTCGCGGACTTCACGCTGGTCACCGCGGAGTACAGGGTCGGCGGCCTCAAGGGAGTCATCGGCATCATCGGTCCGACCAGGATGCCCTACGAGAAGGTCGTGACGATCGTCGACTACACCTCCTCTCTGCTGACCAGAGTGCTCGAGACTTGACGTGCCTTGCGGGCCGCCCCCACGGCTCGACCAAACCCGGGTAATCGATGCCAGACTACTATCAACGCCTCGGTGTGGGTCGTACCGCGGGCA
>Ga0302046_10002738_pt1 | contig 16307 bp, 17 predicted proteins | sample RVTome_11_FD_200261 | JGI IMG/M metagenome (GOLD analysis project Ga0302046, IMG submission 200261) | Soil microbial communities from uranium-contaminated site in the Upper Colorado River Basin, Wyoming, United States - RVT147D111 (version 2) ...
CGAGGTGCCCTTGCCGCCGTACATCGATCGCCCGGTCGCCGCGGACGACGCGCAGCGCTATCAAACGATCTATGCCGCTCGACGGGGTGCCGTAGCCGCTCCCACGGCCGGCCTGCATTTCGACGCGGCGGTCTTCGACACGCTGGAGAAGCGCGGCATCGAGCGTGCCTGTCTCACCTTGCACGTCGGCGCCGGAACGTTCGCGCCGCTGCGCGCCGAACGGCTCGCGGACAACCGGCTGCATGCCGAGCGTGCCGAGGTCTCCGAAGCGCTGTGCAGACGCATCGCCGCGGTCAAGGCTCGCGGCGGCCGCGTCGTGGCCGTCGGCACGACCGCTGTTCGGGCGCTCGAAACTGCGGCGCTCCCGGGAAAGCTTGCGCCTTACTCCGGCGAGACGGAGATCTTCATCTATCCGGGATTCTGCTTTCGCGTCGTCGACGCGATCATCACCAACTTCCATCTGCCGCGCTCGTCGCTGCTGATGCTGGTCGCTGCATTCGCAGGCCTCGGCCCGGTTATGGCCGCCTACGAGCATGCCGTGGCGCAGCGCTATCGCTTTTTCAGCTACGGCGATGCGATGCTCGTGCTTCCACTGTCGCAGCAGCCGTCACGGACTGCCGGGAGCCTCAGATGAAGTTCGAGCTGATGGCGAAAGACGGCGCCGCGCGTCGCGGCCGCTTGCGTTTCGATCGTGGCGTGGTCGATACGCCGGCGTTCATGCCGGTGGGCACCTACGGAAGCGTCAAGGCGATGACGCCCGAGGAGCTCCGCTCGCTCGGCAGTCAGATCATTCTCGGCAATACCTTCCATCTGATGCTGAGGCCGGGAACCGAGGTCGTCCGCGCTCACGGCGGCTTGCACGAGTTCATGCATTGGAGCGGCCCGCTCCTGACCGACTCGGGCGGTTTCCAAGTCTTCAGCCTGGAATCGCTGCGCAAGGTCAGCGAAGAGGGCGTCGAGTTCAGATCGCCGCTGGACGGCGCCTTGATCAGGCTCACGCCGGAACGTTCGATGGCGGTGCAGCACGATCTTGCCGCCGACGTCGTCATGATCTTCGACGAGTGCACGCCGCACGGGGTCGACGCGGCCGAGGCGCGCCGCTCGATGGAGCTCTCTTTGCGATGGGCGCGGCGCAGCCGCGACGCGTTCGATCGGCTCGCCGCGGAGGATCGTCGCAACGCCGCCTTGTTCGGCATCGTGCAAGGCTCGATCTATCCGGATCTACGCCGTGAATCCCTCGCCGGACTGTGCGCCATCGGCTTCGATGGGCTCGCGGTCGGCGGGCTGGCCGTCGGCGAGCCGGAGGCATCGCGGTTGGAGATACTGGAGAGCCTGGAGTCTGCGCTGCCCGCTGCGAAACCGCGCTACCTCATGGGTGTCGGCACGCCCGGCGACCTCGTCAAGGCGGTCGCCAGGGGAATCGACATGTTCGATTGCGTCATGCCGACGCGGCATGGCCGCACGGGGCAGCTGTTCACTAGCGAAGGCGTGCTCAATATTCGCAACAGCCGCTTTCGCGGCGACACCGGGCCGATCGACCCAGCCTGTGAGTGCTATGCGTGCCGCAACTATAGCCGCGCCTACCTGAGTCACCTGCATCGCTGCAACGAGATCCTCGGCGCGAGGCTCGCCACCCTGCACAACCTGCACTACTACCAGGCGCTGATGGCGCGTATGCGCGCAGCGATTTCGGAAGGTCGCTTCGCTGCCTTCGAGAATGCTCAGCCAAGCCCTTGAATGCCGGGGCAAGGTGGGTGAACTCCAGATAACCTATGCCATAATATCCCGCTGCTGCGACTGACGCGAAACACTAGCGGTTACCTGCCATGACGTTTTTCATCGACACTGCCTGGGCTCAGGCCGGGGGGCAAGCCGACCCGATCATGAGCTTTCTGCCTCTGGTGATCATTTTCGTGCTGTTCTATTTCCTGCTGATTCGCCCACAGCACAAGCGGCAGAAGGAGCACCGGCAAATGGTTGCGGCCTTGGAGGCCGGCCAGGAGATCGTCACCGGCGGCGGCGTGCTGGGCAAGGTCACGCATGTCGGCGACCAGTGGGTGACCGTCGAGGTCGCCGACGGCGTGTCGCTCAAGGTGCAGCGAAGCACGATCGCGGCGCTGATGCCCAAAGATACGATGAAGAGCGCGTAAGCCGGAATCCATGAACCGCTACCCGCTGTGGAAGAACTTGCTCGTGGTCGGCGTGGTGCTGATAGGCACCTTCCTCGCCATCCCGAATCTGTTCGGCGACGACCCGGCGCTGCAGGTCACGCGCGAGGACGGCGGTACACTGGAGCAGAACACGCTTTCGTCGATCAGCTCGGAGCTCGAGGAGCGTGAGATCCCGTTCCTGTCGGCGGGGCTCGAGAACGACGCCGCGATCGTGCGTTTTGCGGACGTCGCCTCGCAGCTCGAGGCGAGCACGGCTCTCGGCGAGCTGCTGCCGTACCACGTCGTCGCTTTGACGTTGGCGCCGCGGACCCCGCCTTTTCTGAGGGCGCTGGGCCTGCGGCCGATGAGCTTAGGATTGGATCTTCGAGGCGGCGTTCATTTTCTGTACCAGGTCGACCTGGAATCCGCCTTGCGCCAGTACATCGAGACCTACGAATCCGACCTGCGCGCGGACCTCAGGGACGCCGGCATTCGCAATCGAATCCGGCTCGCCGGCGACACGATCGAGGTCCCCATCCTCGAGCCCGAGAAGCTCGATGCCGCCGAGGGCATCGTCCGGGCGCTGGATCCGCTGCTGCTCGTGAGCTCGGCGACCTTCGACGGCGATCCGGGTTTTCGCGTCCAGCTTTCGCCCACCCAGATCACCGAGCGGCAGAACTTCGCAATTCAGCAGAATACGATCACGCTGCGCAACCGGGTGAACGAGCTCGGTGTCGCCGAGCCGATCGTGCAGCGCCAGGGCCTGGACCGCATCGTCGTGCAGCTCCCCGGCGTCCAGGATCCCTCGCAGGCGGAGCGCATTCTCGGCGCGACGGCGACCCTGGAGTTTCGTCTCGTCGACACCGAAAACGACGCCTTCGAGGCTGAGCGCCGCGGCCGCGCGCCGCTGAACTCGATCCTGCGCCATGACGAGGCGGGGCTGCCGGTGTTGCTGCGCCGGGAGGTGATCGTGTCCGGCGATCAGCTCGTCGACGCGACGTTCCAGTATTCGCAAGGCCAGCCCGCCGTTTTCGTGCGTCTCAACAACCAGGGCGCGAGCCGTATGCTCGAGACCACGCAGGCGAACCTCAACAGGCCGATGGCGGTGCTCTACATCGAGGAGAAGCCCGAGATCGTCGAGCGCGACGGCGAGGAGGTTTTGCGCACGACGCGCGAAGAGACGGTGATCAGCGTCGCGACGATTCGCGGCGTGTTTTCGAGCAACTTCGAGATCACGGGCATAACCCCCTACGAAGGCCAGGACCTGGCTCTGCTGTTACGCGCCGGAGCGCTCGCGACACCGATCGTCAAGGTCGAGGAGCGCACGATCGGGCCGAGCCTCGGCCAGGACAACATCGAGCGGGGACGCGCGGCCGTGATCAGCGGCTTCCTGCTCGTGGTGGTGTTCATGATCGTGTATTACCGCGTCTTCGGCATCGTGGCCGACATCGCGCTGTTGGCGAATCTCGTCTTGATCATCGCGTTGTTGTCCTTGTTGCAGGCGTCGCTGACCTTGCCCGGGATCGCCGGGATCGTGCTCACGGTCGGCATGGCCGTCGATGCGAACGTGCTGATCTTCGAGCGCATCCGCGAGGAGCTGCGCAACGGCAACTCGCCTCAGGCGAGCATCCGCGGCGGCTATGAGAAGGCTTTCTCCACGATCGCGGATGCGAACGTCACGACCTTGATCGCCGCTCTGGTTTTGTTCGCCTTCGGCACCGGCCCGATCAAGGGCTTCGCGGTGACGCTGACCCTCGGCATCATGACGTCGATGTTCACTGCGATCGTCGGGACTCGCGCATTGGTAAACTTTATTTACGGTTACCGGCAGGTCGACCGCTTGGCGATTGGCGGCGGCGTTCATCAGACATGAGGCTTTTCTCCAAGACCCCGACGTTCAATTTCATGGGCGGGCGCCGGATTGCTCTATCGGTGTCGGTCCTGCTGGTTCTAGGCTCGTTGGTGTCGATCGTCGGCAGAGGCCTGAACTTGGGGATGGACTTCACCGGCGGCGTGCTGCTCGAGGTGACCTACGCCGGTGTCGCGGATCTCTCGGATATTCGGGCGACTCTCAACGAGGCGGGCTTCGAATCGCCGCTCGTCCAGAACTTCGGCACCGTATCCGACGTGCTCATTCGCTTGCCCCCGCAGGACGAGCAGGAGGGCGGCGCGATCCGGGACCGCGTGCTGACCGCGCTCGCCGAGCGCGATGCGTCGGTAGAGGTGCGCCGGATCGAATTCGTCGGTCGCCAGGTCGGCGAGGATCTGACGGAGCAGGGCAGCCTTGCGATGCTGATCGCGCTCATTCTGATATTCATTTACGTGATGCTGCGGTTTCGCTGGAAATTCGCGGTCGGGACGATCGCCGCTCTGGTGCACGACGTCGTCATACTCATCGGCTTCTTCTCGGTCTTCGGGGTGGGTTTCGATTTGACGATACTCGCGGCCATTCTCGCCACGATCGGTTATTCATTGAACGATACCATCGTCGTGTTCGATCGAATCCGCGAGAATTTCCGTGTGATGCGGCGCGGCAGCGCCGAAGAGATCATCAATACGTCGATCAATCAGATGCTCGGGCGGACGTTGATCACATCGATGACCACGCTGCTGGTGCTGGCAGCGCTGTTTCTCTTGGGCGGGGAGACCGTTTCCGGATTTGCGCTCGCGCTCATCGTCGGAATCGTGGTGGGCACTTATTCGTCGATCTATATCGCGAGCGCGGCCGCTTTGGCGCTGGACGTCTCGCCGATCGACCTCATGCCGCCGAAGCGTGAGGAGGCCGACGAGCTGCCCTAGCTTCGCGCGGCAGCGCGCTTCGGCGTGTATGGCGCCAGCAGCTTCGAGAGCGCGGCGTATATTTTCGGATTCCCGGCGACGACGTTCCCCGATTCGAGATAGGCGTCGTCGCCGTGGAAATCGCTGATGCGGCCGCCGGCTTCGCGGATCAGCAACGCTCCCGCGGCGACGTCCCAGATTTTGAGCCCCAGCTCCCAGAAGCCGTCCACGCGGCCGGCGGCGACATAGCAGAGGTCGAGTGCGGCGGATCCCGGGCGGCGTATGCCCGAGCTCTCGTTGATGACGGTCTTGAGCATCTCCATGTAGCCGTCGATGTCGTCGTTGCCGAAACGGTAAGGGAAGCCGGTGGCGATCAAGGCATCCTGCAGGCGGTGGCGGCGGCTCACGCGGATGCGCCGCCCGTCGAGCTGCGCGCCCTGGCCGCGGCTGGCGGTAAAGATCTCCTGCCGCGTCGGATCGTAGACGACGGCGTGCTCGAGCCGATCCTTGTGACGCACGGCGATCGACACCGAGAACACCGGGAAGCCGTGGATGAAGTTCGTCGTGCCGTCCAAAGGATCGATGATCCATTGGAAATCGTGGCTGCCGAGCGCGCCCCGCTCCTCGGCGAGGATCGCGTGGTCCGGGTAGTGGTCATAGATGACCTCGACGATCGCCTGCTCGGCCAGATGATCGACCTCGGTGACGTATTCGTTGCGACCCTTCTCGGTGACCTCCAAGGCATCGAGTTGATTGAGCTGGCGCAGCATGAGGTCGCCGGCCCGACGCGCGGCACGCACCGCGATATTTACCATGCCGTGCACTGTGGCTCCGATCGGTCGTGATGGTTTGCTTGAGGCGGCGGATTGGCCTGCGAGTAGAATACACTTATGCTCGAGAAATATCGCGACGCCGATGATATTCCCGTGCGTATCGTGCTCGTCGAGCCGTCGCACGCGGGCAATATCGGGGCTGCGGCGCGCGCGATGAAAACAATGGGCCTCAAAGACCTCGTGTTGGTCGCGCCGAAGAGCTTTCCCAGCGCCGAGGCGACGGCCCGGGCCTCGGGTGCGGACGACATTCTTGCTGCGGCGACCTTGACCGAGTCTCTGGGCGAGGCTCTTGGCGACTACGGCTACGTCGTCGGCGCGAGCGCCAGGCATCGAAGCCTCAAGTGGCCGACTGTCGACGCGCGAAGCTGCGCCGAGCGGCTCTGGCGCCGTGCGGCCGAGACCTCGGTGGCCGTCGTCTTCGGCCCCGAGCAATCCGGATTGACCAACGAGCAACTGGCGCGCTGTCACGCGCTCGTGCACATTCCCAGCAATGCGGCGTATTCGTCGCTGAATCTCGCAATGGCCGTTCAGGTCATCTGCTATGAGCTGCGAATGTCGCGGCCCGCCGCGAGCCCGACGGATGCTTCCGAACAGGACGATCGCGACGCGCCGCTCGCGGGTGCCGCCGAGCTCGAGGCGTTTCATGAGCACCTCGAGGAGCTGATGACGGTCGCCGGGTTCCTGAATCCCGATCATTCCCGGCAACTGAAGCTGCGGCTCAGACGGCTGTTCAATCGCGCGCGTTTGGATCTGAACGAGATCAACATCCTGCGTGGGCTTCTGTCCGCCTTGGATCCGAGAAATCCGGTGAGCCGGCATGACTGAAAGGACCGTATATCTCGATTTTGCGGCGACAACGCCCGTCGATGAGGCCGTAGCGGCGGAAATGCGAAGCTGCATGGGGCCGGACGGTGAGTATGCAAACCCTTCGTCGACTCATCGCGCAGGCCGTGCCGCCGCCCGCCGCGTCGCCGAGGCCAGAGCCGAGGTGGCCGCGCGCATAGGAGCAGCCGCATCTTCGATCGTGTTCACGTCGGGCGCGACCGAGGCCGACAACATGGCGTTGCAGGGCGCGATGCTCGCCGGAAGAGCTCGCGGGCGTCACCTGGTGACGTCGATGACCGAGCACAAGGCCGTCCTGGATACGGCCGCCGCTTTGGAGGCGCGCGGGTTCGGTGTCAGCTACGTCGGCTGTGACGCGTCGGGCCTGATCGATATCGAGCGGATCGATGCCGCGATTACCGAGGAAACCTTGCTGGTCTCGATCATGCACGTGAACAACGAAACCGGCGTGGTCCAGGATATCGGCTCGATCGGCGAGCGTTGCCGCAGGCGCGGCGTGTTGTTTCACGTCGATGCCGCGCAGAGCATCGGCAAGCTCGATTTGCGGGTCGACGAGCTGCCGTTGGATTTGGTCTCGTTAACGGCGCATAAGGTCCATGGGCCGAAAGGCGTGGGCGCATTGTATTTGGCCCCGGGCGTGGCGCTGTCGCCGCTCATTTTCGGCGGCGAGCAGGAGCAGGGGCTGCGCCCGGGAACGCTGCCGACACAACAGATCGTCGGCATGGGCAAGGCATACGCGCTGGCCGATCCTGCGGCCGACGGGCCGGCGCTCAAGCGCTTGAAAGATCATCTCTGGGCCGGCTTGAGCGCAATCCCGGATGTGCGTCTGAACGGCCACACCGAGCGCTCGGCGCCGCACGTGCTGAACGTGAGCTTCGCCGGCGTGAGCGGCGAAAGCCTGCGGCTTGCGATCGACGAGATCTATGTCTCGGCGGGTTCCGCATGCAAGGCCGAGACCCTGGAATCCTCGCATGTCCTGAGCGCGATGGGGCTGAGCGATGCGATGGCCGAGAGCGCGCTGCGTTTCAGCGTCGGCCGGCATACGACGGCGGAGCAAATCGATTATGTCGTTTGCCGCGTGGCGGAGGAGGTCGGCCGCCTGCGGGCCTTGGCGCCGGACGCGCCCGCCTGGTGCCGGGCTTGATACTTTGACGCTCTGGTTTGCGCTAAACTATTGAGCTCGCAATGGAATATAGCTCTGAGGTCCAGCGACGATTCCGCGCCCCCCGCTGGTCCGGCAGCTTGAGTGAGCGTGGGACAGGGTTCTTCGCGGGCGAGGCGGCGGACCGGAGCCTGAACGTCTGGGTGCGATTCCAGGTCCAAGCCGATACGGACTCGATTCGCTCCGTCAGATTCGAAGCTTACGGCTGCCCACACTTCGTCGCCGCGGCCGACTGGATGGCGGAGTGGCTGGAAGGGAAACCAAGCGACGTGCTGACCCAGCCGCACGCTCATACCGTCGGCAAGCTGCTCGACGTGCCCACGGAGAAGCTCGGCAAGCTGCTGGTGCTGGAGGATGCGCTGACGCGCTGCGCACCAACGGCGCGGCCGGGTGTTCGGGCTTAGGACACATCGTTGAGTCGACACAAACGGATTGTTGAGATATGGCAGTATCACTGACACCCAGCGCCGCGGATCGCGTGAGGCGCTATTTGCACAAACGAGGTCACGGCTTGGGCCTTCGAGTGGGCATCAAGAAGACCGGCTGTTCCGGGTACGCTTATCTCGTCGACTACGTCGATGCGATTCGAACGGACGACGAGGTTTTCGATCAAGAGGGCATCAAGGTCGTCGTCGACCGTGAAAGCCTAAAGCTCATCGACGGCACGGAAGTCGATTTCGTCAAGCAAGGCATCAACGAAGCCTTCAAGTTTCGCAATCCCAACGTCAAGGGAGAGTGCGGCTGCGGCGAAAGCTTCAGTGTATGAGCGGATATCTTCGACATAGGCGTTAAGGATCAGCAATGGCACTAGAGCGTACCCTATCGATCGTGAAGCCGGACGGTGTGAGTAAGAACCTGATCGGCGAAGTCTATCGGCGCTTCGAGTCTGCGGGACTCCGGATAGTCGCCGCGAGGATGTTGCGGCTCAGGCAGGATCAGGCCGAGCAATTCTACGCCGTCCACAAGGCCCGGCCGTTCTTCTCCGATCTCGTGAGATACATGACGTCCGGGCCCGTGGCCGTGCAAGTTCTCGAGGGGGAGAGCGCGATTGCTCGGAACCGAGAGATCATGGGGGCGACCAATCCGAAAGACGCGGCGCCGGGGACGATTCGCGCCGATTTCGCCGATTCCATCGAGGAGAACGTGGTTCACGGGTCGGATGGTCCCGATACGGCGGCTCAGGAGATCGCTTTCTTCTTTGCCGGAGCGGAGATTTGCCCACGAGCTCGATAAGCGCGACACGCGAGCATCCAGGCCGACTCAATCTGGTCGGCATGAGCCGCCTCGGCTTGGAGGCATTCTTCCGCGACCTCGACGAGAAACCCTACCGGGCGCGTCAGATACTGGGGTGGCTCTACCAGCGCGGCGTCCTCGAGTTTCGCGACATGACCGATATCAGCCAGCGCTTGCGCAAGCGTCTGGAGTTCATCGCATGCCTGGATCTGCCCGAGGTCGTTCGCGAGGAACGCTCCGCGGACGGCACCCGCAAATGGCTGCTGGCCGTAGGCTTGGGCCAAGCCGTGGAGACGGTCTTCATTCCCGAGCCCGGCCGCTCGACGCTCTGCATCTCATCGCAGGCCGGTTGCGCGATGGACTGCTCCTTCTGCGCGACCGGACGGCAAGGCTTCAATCGGAACCTGACTGCCGCGGAGATTCTGTCTCAGGTATTGATCGCTCGACGGGCGCTCGGTGCGGAAGCGGAGATCACCAACGTCGTTTTCATGGGCATGGGGGAACCGCTGGCCAACTATCGCAGCGTCGTGCCCGTGGCTAAGTTGCTCGTCGACGACTACGCTTTCGGGTTGTCCAGGCGCCGTGTCACGATCAGCACCGCCGGCTTAGTGCCGCAGATCCGAAAGCTCGCCGACGACCTCAACGTCGCCTTGGCCGTTTCCCTGCACGCGCCCTACGACGAGCTGCGCGATCAGCTCGTGCCCATCAACCGCCGCCACCCGATCGCCGAGTTGCTCGACGCCTGCTGGCAGTATGCCGAGTGCCTGGCATCGAGGCAGGTGACGTTCGAATATGTCATGTTGCGTGACGTCAACGACGGCTTGAAAGACGCACGCAGGCTCGGCCGCCTGCTCAGGAGCAAACCCGCAAAAGTGAATCTGATCCCCTTCAACGCCTTCCCGGGAACGCCCTACGAATGCTCGTCCGAAGAGGTCATCGCGGCCTTTTGCGATGAACTGAGATCCTCCGGGATAGTCGCTACAATACGGCGGACGCGCGGAGACGACATCGCCGCTGCCTGCGGACAGCTGGCCGGGCAGGTCGACGACCGCACGCGGTCGCGGCTGGGGTCTAAACTATCGAGAGCGGTGAGCCCATGAATCACCTGATGCGAAACGTGGCCGTCATCGTCCTCCTTGGCCTGTGTGAAGCCTGCGTTACGAGCTCGCGAGTCGCCGAGGCGCCGCCCGAAGAGGCGGCGATGGCCAACCTGAATCTCGGAGTCGCCTATCTGCGGCAAGGCCGCCCGGATCTCGCACTCGAGAATCTGGAGCGCGCGCTCGAGTACAACCCGCGGCTTGCGGCCGCCCACAGCACCATCGCCATCGTCTATGAGCAGCTCGGTGACGCGGAGGGCGCCGAGGAGCACTATCGTCGCGCGACCCAGCTCGGCCCCGACGACGGCTCGGCGGCCAACAGCTATGCGGTGTTCCTCTGCCGCAGCGGCCGATGGGAGGAAGCCGAGCGATTCTTCCAGCGCGCCGCGAACAACGCTCGCTATCCGACGCCGGCGGCGGCGCTGTCGAACGCCGGCGTCTGCGCCCGCAACGCGAACGATCTCGCCAAGGCGGAGAGCTATTTCCGCGAGGCCTTGACGCGTAATCCGGCTTTTCCAGATGCGCTCTATCACCTCGCCGATCTGTCCTATCGGAATCAGGAATACCTGCAGGCGCGGGCTTTCATGCAGCGCTCGTTGGGAACCTCCGCCAGCGGTCCGGAGATGCTGCTGCTGTGTGTCCAGATCGAGCAGGCTCTCGGCGCCGACAACGATGCGGAAACCTGCGCGCAAGATCTTCGAAGCCGGTTTCCGAATTCCTCGGAAGTTGCGCGCCTGAATGCGCTCGAACGCAATGAGTAACGATGAGACTCAAAGCCTGAGCAAGGATACCGCGCCGGACCGTGAGCCTACCGTCGGTGAGCGGCTCAAAACGGCGCGGCTGGCGCAGCCTTTGTCGCTTGCGCAGATCGCTGCGCAGCTTCGCATCGAGCAGCAATTTCTGCTGTCGCTGGAGCAAGATCGCCTCGACGTCTTCTCTGCTCCGGTATTCGCCAAGGGCTATCTGAAGCAGTACGGCAATCTGCTCGGGCTCGACGAGCGCGATCTCATCGCTCAGTATTACCGGCAGGCCGACGTGCCCGACGTCCCGGTCGTCGGCCACAAGCCGATACGGCTCCATGACGAGGATCAAATCCGCCTGTGGATCGTCTCGGGTCTCGTGCTCTTGGGCTTGGCCGCAGGCTTCGTCTGGTGGTTTTCCAGACCCGAGCCGCCGCCTTTGACGACGCAGCCAGCGGTTCGGGAAACGCCCCAGCTCGTCGCGCCGGTGGAGCCTGTCACGACGGCGACGAGCCCGGAAGAGCCCGAGCCGCAAGCGCAGTCCGAGCCGCCGCAGGAGGCAATCGCCGAAGCCGTGGCAGCGGCCGACCCGGTGCCGGCGGATCCGCCTGCGGGCGCGTCGGTTCAAGTCGAGCTTGTATTCAGCGAGGACTGCTGGACGGAAGTATCGGACGCGCGCGGCGAACGCCTGTTCTACGGTCTCGGAAGCGCGGGTGCCCGCTCGCGCTTTGAAGCAACGCTGCCGATATCGATCTTCTTCGGCAATGCCGGCGGCGTGGAGCTCAGCGTCGATGGGAGCCTATATCCGATACCCGTGGGAAGCTTGCAGGGAAATCTCGCGCGCTTCGTCATCGCCGATCCTGGAATCTGACGCCGTGCCCGGGCTCATCCCGTCCGTTCGGGGCATGAACGACATCCTTCCCGAGCGCGCGGCGCAATGGACGTTCGTCGAACGCGCCGCCTGCGAGCTGCTCGACGCTTACGGTTACCGGCGGATTCGAACGCCCGCCCTGGAGCGCACGGAGCTGTTCAAGCGCTCGATAGGCGAAGCGACGGATATCGTCGAAAAGGAGATGTACACCTTCGAGGACCGCAACGGCGACAGCCTCAGCTTGCGGCCGGAAGCCACGGCCGGCATCCTGCGCGCAGGTTTGAGCCACGGTCTGTTTCACAATCAGCAACAGAAGCTCTGGCTCAGCGGTCCGATGTTTCGCCATGAGAAACCGCAGCAAGCGCGTTACCGGCAGTTCCATCAGCTCAGCGTCGAGGCCGTGGGCTTCGCCGACCCCGAGATCGACGCGGAGCTCATCGCGCTTTCCGCTCGCCTCTGGCGCAAGCTCGGGCTGACGAGCCCGGTGCTGCAGCTCAACTCATTGGGCACGCCCGAGTCGCGCGGCCGCTACCGCGAGGCGCTGCTCGCGTACTTCTCGGATCACCGCGGCTCCTTGGACGCCGACAGCCGGCGCCGGTTGGAAACGAATCCGCTGCGCGTGCTCGACAGCAAGAACCCGGAGCTCAAGGCGCTCATCGAAGCCGCGCCGCTCATGAGCGACTATCTCGATTCGGAGTCGCGCAACCACTTCGCGCGCCTTACCGAGCTCCTTTCCGACGTCGAGATCGACTTCGTGCTCAACCCGCGTCTCGTCCGTGGGCTCGACTACTACACCAAGACGGTGTTCGAGTGGGTGACCGACCGGCTCGGCGCGCAGGGGGCGATCTGCTCCGGCGGACGGTATGATGGCCTCGTGCTTCAGCTCGGCGGACGCGACACCCCCGCCAGCGGCTGGGCGCTGGGCTTCGAGCGAGTCATCGAGTTGCTGGACGCGGAGGCGTTGAGTATTCCGGAGCCTGTGCCCGACGGCTATCTGGTCGCGCTCGGCGAGCCTGCCCGACGGCGCGCTTTTTCGATCGCCGAGACGCTGCGCGAGCGCGTGCCGGGCATGGCGCTGACGATGGACGGCGGGGGCGGTGGATTCAAGGCCCAGCTGCGGCGCGCCGACCGCAGCGGCGCACGTCTGGCGCTGATCCTCGGCGAGGACGAGCTCGAGCGCGAATCGATCAGCGTCAAGCCGCTCAGGAACGATGCGCCGCAGGCCATGCTCACGCTGGATGAGCTCGTTGCCGAGCTGCTCCGGGCGCGGACGTCGGGATTAGAATAGGCGCAGGCCCGGAGGCTCAAGTGGACGAATTTCTCTCGGAAAAGGAACAGCTGGAGCAAATGCGCGCATGGTGGCGCGAGCACGGCTGGTATTTGATCGGCGGGGTGGTGCTCGGCGGTTTGCTGCTGTTCGGCTGGAACCGCTACCAGGCCTATGAGGAGCAACGCGTCCTGGCGGCTTCCACGCTCTATGCTGAGCTCAGAGCGGCGGTGCTCGATCGCGCGGACGTTCAGGCGACCGAGCTGGTAGCGGAGCTCCGAGCGGATTTCCCGTCGAGCCCGTACACGGACCAGGCCGGGCTGCTCATCGCCTCGCTGTATCTCGACATGCAGGATACCGACCGCGCGGTCGAGGAGCTTCGCCGCGTGCTCGCCGACACCGACGACGACGAGCTCGCGATGATCGTGCGGGTCAGGCTCGCGCGGCTGTTCCAGCATCTGCAACGCTACGACGACGCCTTTGCCGTTCTCGATGACGCGGATCCCGGCAGATTCTCGGGTCGTTACGACGAATTGCGCGGCGACGTCTACCTCGCTCAGGGGGATACCGAGCGCGCCCGCAGCGCTTATCAGCAAGCCTTCAACGCGCAACACACGGACGTGCTCGACCGAAATCTACTGCAGATGAAGATCGACGACCTTGGGGCTCCCGCGCTCGAGACGCCGGCCGCCGATGCTCCCGCGAGCGAGGACGGCTCGTGAGAATCGCGTTTACAGGGCTCGTGCTGGCGCTACTCTCGGCGAGCGGCGGCTGCTTCATGTTCGGCAGCAGCGGCGAAGACCCGATCGAGCCGCCGGCGGAGCTCGTCGAGTTCCAGGCGACCTTGGATGTGCGCAGGGTATGGAGCACCAGGATCGGAGGCTCCTCGGAACAGTTACGGCTGGGACTCATGCCCGCCACCGACGGCACGCGCATCTTCGTGGGCAGCCACGACGGTGAGGCTGCGGCCCTCACCGCGGAGAACGGCCGGCGGATCTGGACGACGCGAACGCAGTTGCCGCTGGCTGCGGGCCCGGGATACGGTGAGGGCGTCGTCGCCTTCGGCAGCAACGACGGCGACCTCGTCGTTCTCGACGCCGAGAGCGGCGAGGAGCGCTGGCGCCTTCAGGTCGGCAGCGAAGTGCTCGCGCCGCCGGCGATCGCCCGCGGCGTCGTGGTCCTGCGTACCGTGGACGGGCGCTTGCGCGGCTACTCGGTGCTCGACGGCCGATTGCTCTGGACGGTCGAGCAGGCCGTGCCGAGCCTGACCCTGCGCGGCAACACGGCGCCGCAAATCGCAGGCCCGATGGTCGTTGCGGGATTCGACAACGGTCGCCTCGGCGCCTACGACATCTTGACCGGTGAGTCGCGCTGGGAGTTGCCCCTCGCCGCGCCCGCGGGTCGAACCGAGCTGGACCGGCTCGTCGATATCAGCGCAGGGCTGGGTGTGGCCGGCAACGACGTCTATGCCGTGGGCTACCACGGCCGCTGCGTCGCGATAGCGCTCGAGACCGGATTGTTGCTGTGGCAGCAGGAGCTGTCGAGCTACGCCGGCTTGGGCGTGGATTGGAACAGCGTCTACGTGACCGATGAGCTCAGCCAGATCGTCGCTTTGGACCGCGCCGGCGGCACGCCTCGCTGGACTCAACCCGCGCTGCGGCTCAGAGACGTCACCGCGCCGCGCGCCTATCGCAGCACGCTGGTGGTCGGCGACCTGGAGGGCTATTTGCACTGGCTGCGCCCGGAGGACGGACAGTTTCTTGCGCGCGAGCGGGCGGGACAACAACGCATCGGCGCGGCGCCGCTCGTCGTCGGCGACAACGTCATCGCCCAGGCCGACGACGGCACGGTCGCCGCGTATACGATCGTGCCCGAGACCGGATAGCCTCGCAGTGCCATGCTTCCAGCCGTGGCTCTCGTAGGGCGGCCGAATGTCGGCAAGTCGACGATCTTCAATCAGCTGACCGCCTCCCGCGACGCGCTGGTAGCAGATCACCCGGGCCTGACGCGCGATCGCCGTTACGGCTATGCTGCGGCGCACGGCCGGTCCTTCGTCGTCGTCGATACCGGCGGCCTCGGAGACCAAGGCGAAATCGGAGAGCTCGCGGCGCGGCAAACGCGGCTCGCGATCGCCGAGACCGATCTGGTGGTGTTCGTCGTCGATCATCAGGAGGGCTTGACGGCGATAGACGAAGGTATTGCCGCAGAGCTCAGGAACACCTCCAAGCCCGTGCTATTGGTCGTGAACAAGTCCGAGGGCGTCGCGCCCGAGATCGCGGCCGCGGAGTTTCACCGCCTCGGCCTGGGCGAGCCCGTGAGCATCGCGGCCCTGCACGGGCGCCGCATCGAGGCATTGGTCGAGGCCGTGCTGCGCGCATTGCCGGAGGATTCGGCGGCCGAGGCCGGTCCTCGCGGCGATGCCGGGCCGCGCGTGGCCGTCGTGGGCCGCCCCAACGTGGGCAAGTCGACGCTGATCAACCGGCTGCTGGGCACGGAACGAATGATCACCTCGGCGGAGCCCGGCACGACTCGCGACAGTGTGCACATTCCCTGTGAGCGGGGCGGCGAGCGTTTCGTGCTGGTCGACACGGCCGGTGTCCGGCGACGCGCCAAGGTTGTCGACGTGGTCGAGAAATACAGCGTCGTTCAGACTTTGCAGGCGATCGACGCTGCCGGCGTCGTCATCGCACTGCTCGACGCGCGACAAGGCATCGCCGATCAGGACCTGCACCTGCTCGGGCTCGTGGTCGAGCGCGGCCGGGCGCTCGCGATCGGCGTCAACAAGTGGGACCATCTGCCGCTCGAGCAGCGCCGCAGGATCGAAGCCGAAATTCAGCGCAAGCTGCGCTTCGTCTCGTACGCGCCCGTGAGCTTCATATCGGCGCTGCACGGCAGCGGCATCGACGCGCTAGTCGAGACCGCGCTGGCCGCCCACCGCACCGCGGGTGAGACTTTCGCCACGGCGCGCCTGACCGAGATCCTCACTCGCGCCGTGACCGCGCATCCTCCACCGCTCGTGGCCGGCCGCCGCGCTCGACTGCGATACGCTCACCAGGGCGGACGTTACCCGACCATCGTTGTCGTTCACGGCTCTCGCGCCGAACGCGTGCCGGACCACTATCGCCGCTATCTCGTCAACGCGTTCCGAGAGGAGCTCGATCTTGCCGGCGTGCCGCTGAAGTTGGAGCTCAAGTCCGCGCATAACCCGTTTGCCGGACGTCCGAATCGGCTCACGCGGCGCCAGCTCAAGAGCCGGCAACGCGTGATGCGCCACCGCCGCTGATCCGCGGGCTCGGCGCGGCCGAACTAATGTCATAACCAAAAGTTACTAGC
>Ga0302046_10002739_pt1 | contig 16303 bp, 12 predicted proteins | sample RVTome_11_FD_200261 | JGI IMG/M metagenome (GOLD analysis project Ga0302046, IMG submission 200261) | Soil microbial communities from uranium-contaminated site in the Upper Colorado River Basin, Wyoming, United States - RVT147D111 (version 2) ...
TACTTTGAAGGTGACCGCAACTTCTGCCCGTTCATCTTCATCATTTCGAGACAAGGGTACGTCGGCGACACGCCTTCATTCGACTGCATCAACGACGTCCAGACAATCAACGTCCAGCTGCAGAATACAGCCCTCGCGGCAGGACCAATCGACTGAGACCCGCCGAACGCGAACGGAAAAAAGGGCCCCGAGTTGCTTCGGGGCCCTTCTGCGATCCGCACTATTCCGTTGATCGGCTCTTACGGTTTGATCTCAGCCTATCGCTCGAGCGTGAAGGATTCGATGCGAATATCGAGATTGTGATTGATACGCACGCCGGCAATTCCGTCCGTGTGAACCTGTGACTTGGGTGTCGTTATGACGACGGTACCGTTGACGAGAAACTGTACGTCGTTGGCACCTACACGAATCGCGAGTTCATTGGTGCCGACCCCTTCGCTGTTCTCGGAATGAATAGCCTCATGGGCGACATAACCAGCCCGGTCCCCACCCTGCGTCAGCACGGTGAGGTTGTCACCATCACGTTTTTTGAGCAGGTACACGCCATCACCCCGAACCACGAAGTACGTGTACGCCTGCCCCGCGCCCTGAAGATCACTCCCGCCGAGGATCAGTCCGTAGCTGTGAGCATGCCCCAGGGAACTCATCTGGGTAAAGGTGCCCGAGACCTCATACTGTCCTGACGACCGATCGCCCTCGCGATAGAGCACCACGGCGGGACCTACCGTTACGCGATAGTCCGCTCCTTCCATGCGGAAATTCACGTTGTCGAGTGGCTCATTTCGGTCGGTGCGAACCATCCAGCCTTCTACGATGTGACCGCCGCCCGCCACGGCGGCATCCGGGTCATGGTCGTGACCCTGCGCTGCGGCGCCGCCCAGCGTGACCGCCGTTCCCAGAACCGCCAGTTTCAATACGCGCATTTACAATCCTCCGATGACGAATTTTGATGGTACGAATGTGTAGCACAATGCACCGGGGTTTGGTAGGCGAATACCGCACCACAGCAACGCCTCACGTCTTACCCGCCGTTAAAGGCTGCACCGGGTCGTTTCTCCAATATGCCACCTGCGTCGACATACAAAAGGGGTGTCCCAGGATGGTCCAATCCATCCACTGGGTCTGCTCTACCCCGCCCTCCCGAAGAGGTTCGAGGTCGGCGAGCGGACGTGTACCCGACCATCGAAGGGGCCCGTCTCAATGCTTGTGTCCATGGAGGGAGTCCTGCACGTGAGCCTCGTAGTGCTGGCGGAGAATATCCTTGCCGTAGTCGTTGCCGTTTGGCGTCCGCATCACGGAGTGGATGTGTTCCCGCGTTGCCTCACTCCCGTCGAGGGCCACCGGTGACTGATGATCGAACTCAATGAGAATCACCGGGCTCTGGACGCGATAATAGAAGACGCTCTCCGGACCCCACCCACCAATCCAGGCGAAATAGGTTTCGTCCAGATGGTCTTCCACTTCGGACATCTTGATGCGGGCATGCCCGTCATCCATGTTGCCCACGTATTCATGGATGACGTCGAGCAGTTGAACCCGTTGCGCATCCGTGAGCGCATCGGCCCGAATTCCCACATAGTCCAGGACGAGGTTGTCTCGAAAAGCCTGGGCGAGCGCATTGCGGCGGCTCTTTGCGGAATCGATGACGGCAACGCGTTGCTGTTCGGTCGTAAGGGAGCGCATGAACGCCAGTCCCTTGGTCTGTTCGTCTTCGAGGACGCGCGTTCCCGCGTAGCGTCCGCTACGTGCGAACACGGGTTCGGACCCCATGAATGTGGGCGTCATCACGACCTGGTCCCGCAGGACGAAGTAGTTGACTACCAGATGGTGACCGTCGAGCTGCCAACCCCAAGGTTCGGTTGCCGAGGGCTGACCCATAACCGTGAGCCAGTAGAGCCCTTCGCCGTATTCTTCGAAATTGGATACCAGTTCACCCAGGTGATGATTCAACCTCATGATGTTCCGCGACTCTTCGAGACCCTCGGCGCTCAAACTCGCCGCCAGCAGAGCAAACGCCGCGTCACGCTGCGTATCCGCCATCTCGTCGAATCCAACGCCTTGACGAGTGTACCGATGAACGTTGTTCCACAACCGCCATTCGTCATCGTCGACCGGAAACGTGGTAGCTTCCCGCTGCCTGGGTGTGAGGGACGCCAGGAAGACATCGGCTGCGTGTCGGACCGGCTCCGTCGTCACACCCGTCACCCTGATGGGAAACAGACCGGTGATGACATTCCCATCTGTCGTCACACCGCGAAACGGTTCATCAACCTGATGGTCTATCAGCCCGGCAACCAGCACAGCCACCAGCGCAAAAACGGCCGTGAATTGACGTGTCCTGCTCTGTCTCATTCGCTCAGCCATGATGATAACCTCGATAGCGCGATACACGGTACAAGATCTGAGATTTGGGATCTGCGGTTTGCGATTTCGAGCCTGCAGCCTTCGGTGGGCAACGGACTCCCGTTCCCGGCTTGGGACATCCTGGCTGGTCTGGCGCGCTGTCCGCCACGGACTGACGGCTGCGGTCCCGAAATTATGGCACCTCGACGTGATTCCCAAAGTACAGTGCATTCAGGAAGAGCCGGTTCGTTCCTCTCCAGTAACCCCGGAAGTTTGTGTTGTCAATCAGGAGAATAACCGCTCCGCTGTCGAGTTGATCCGCCAGGACGGATGGAGATCCCTCAAGGCGCTCGCGATTCCGTTGGGAGATGTAGCCGCTGAGATGTGGGTCGTCTTCGGCGAGCATGGCCACGGTGCCAAACGCGTTCCGACTCGACGCGAAAAACATGTTATGATCCCACCAGACAGGAAGAAACCGCCGCCGGTATCCAAAGCCCAACGGGTGTGTTGTGTCGACGTCCGCCTGCCAGATGGATCCACCGATAGCCTGCGCGCCCGAGAACTCATCCGCGTCAGCATAGTTCAGTCGACCCGGTTCGGCAGCGGATGCCTCTTCGCCCGCCGGTGCGCCCATGCCGGGCGCGTCGATGTTCGGTGTGAAGCCGTTGCGCGCGGCCCAGGCCGCCGATGTACGCTGTGCGATCAGCGTACCGCCACGCCGCACCCAACTTTTGAGTTGCTCAACCTCGTCCGAAGCGAACACGCCTCCGGCACCTGAGGCGAGAACAAGAACATTGTATGCAGACCAGTCGATGCTCCCCAAGTCAGTCACATCCACTTTGGTCACGGGCAAGCCAATTCGCGTATCGAGCAGATGCCAAAGCTGACCAGCTTCGTAGGCTGAAACCCCGTCGCCCATGGGGATGAGAACCCGCGGCGCACGAACGGGTCTGAAGTTTCGGCTGCCCAAATCCACTCCCTCCACCGCCATGCCACTCGAGATGTCATACACCTCGACACGGTGTCGCAGGAGCAGATCGAGGAACTCACGATTGAACCGATTGGGTAACCGAGGAACTGTTCCGGCGATGGGACGGAAGGATCGAGGAACGTGGACGTGGGAAAGAAATAGTCGATGTCCTGAGCGACTGTCGAAGTCGTGGCCGTGGCCAGGAGGGTCAGCACGATTGGAAAACGGATCATCTTGCCGGTCGATTGGGTTCCGGGTGAAGATACGCTGGATTACGCCCGTGCGCGATTTGAGATATGAGACTTCCGGGCCGGGCCCCTACGAAGACGTTGACAGAACGGTGAGGGTGGTGCGGGTCAAGACGCTCGCCGCGTGAGCCGGCGACCCCCTCGTTCTCACTGGCCTTTTCCGCGAACTGCAGCGGCCGGAGGGACCACCACGCCACTTGGCAGGGGTTCCCTAGACCGAGTGACCGCCACTCGGTTTCCGAAGATTCGATCGGTGAAACGGACCCTCGATATTCGAGGATCTCGGGACTCACAGTCGAACTTGCACGCCTCATGGGAAACCTCAGATCTCAAATCATTGAGTATCTTTGATCGATGTCCAAACCCCAATTCATCTATTCGATGGTGGGCCTCGCCAAGATCGTCCCTCCCAATCGGCACATCCTCAAGGACATCTATCTCTCGTTTTACCCGGATGCAAAGATCGGCATCATCGGGTCCAACGGCGCGGGCAAGAGTTCCCTGCTTCGCATCATGGCCGGTGTCGATCAGGACTTCCTGGGTGAAGCGCGTCCCGCGAGCGGGGTCACGGTCGGGTACCTTCCCCAGGAACCCGAGCTCGATGCAACCAAGGACGTGCGGGGGAACGTCGAGGACGGGTTGGGTGTGGCCCGAGACCTGTTGAAAGAGTTCGCAGAGATCAACGCCCGGTTTGGCGAGCCGATGTCGGACGATGAGATGACCGCGCTCATGGAACGACAGGGCGAGGTCCAGGAACGCATCGACCAGCTCGGCGCGTGGGAATTGGGACACAAATTGGATATGGCGATGGACGCGTTGCGGTGCCCACCGGGAGACCGGGATGTCTCGTCCCTCTCGGGGGGAGAGAAACGACGCGTGGCGCTGTGCCGGCTCCTGCTGTCACAACCGGACCTGCTCCTGCTCGATGAACCGACCAACCATCTCGACGCGGAGTCAGTCGCCTGGCTGGAACGCCACCTTCAGGAATACCCGGGGTGTGTCATCGCCATCACGCACGACCGGTACTTCCTGGACAACGTGGCGGGATGGATTCTCGAGCTTGATCATGGCGAGGGCATTCCCTGGCAGGGCAACTATTCCGGTTGGTTGGAACAGAAGCAACAGCGTCTGGCCGTCGAGGAGAAACGCGCGTCGGCCAGACGCAAGACCCTCGAGCGCGAACTGGAATGGATCCGGATGGCGCCGCGCGCCCGGCAGGCCAAGAGCAAGGCACGCATCACGGCGTACGAGCGACTCGCCGCGGACGAAGGCACCGAACAAGAAGACAACGCGGAGATACTGATACCGCCGGCGCCTCACCTGGGAGAGGAGGTCGTTGTCGCGGACGGCCTAACGAAAGCGTTCGACGACCATCTCCTCTTTGACAATCTGAATTTCCGGTTCCCACGGGGTGGTGTCGTCGGCATAATCGGGCCCAACGGTGCTGGCAAGACCACGCTGTTTCGACTCCTTGCGGGGCTGGATCAACCCGACGGCGGAACGTTGAAGATCGGGCAAACGGTGAAGGTTGCGTACGTCGATCAGAGTCGCGACGTGCTGGACGGTGACCGTACCCTGTATCAGGAAATCTCCGATGGCGAAGACGCACTGATGTTCGGCAAGCGCGAGGTCAACGCGCGGGCGTACTGCGCCTGGTTCGGCTTCCGGGGGGCCGACCAGCAGAAAAGTCTCAGCATGTTGTCCGGCGGTGAACGCAACCGACTGCACCTGGCCAGGCTTCTCAAGGCCGGTGGCAATCTGTTGTTGCTGGATGAACCTACTAACGACATCGACGTGGACACTCTCAGGGCGCTCGAAGACGCGCTGTTGCGGTTTTCTGGCTGCGTGGCCGTCATCAGCCACGACCGCTGGTTCCTCGATCGTATCGCGACGCACATCCTGGCCTTCGAGGATGACGGTGAGGTACGCTGGTTTGAGGGCAATTATCAGGAATACGCCGCCGACTACAGGAAACGAAAGGGCGTGCATGCCGATCAACCGCACCGCCTGAAATACCGGAAGCTGACCAGGTAACACGCCTGCCGGGACGCCCTCCTGTCCCTCACTGGTGCCGTTCCAACTATTCGAGTCTAACGTGGCGGACCCGCGGGCGCTCCGGCGGTCCCTTCGGCCGCCGCAGTTCGTGAGCAAGGCCAGTGGGTACGAGGAGTCGCCGCTCACGGACGCGTCCTTCGGGACCACCACCCGACTTGTGCAGAGCCCTCAGGGATCGTGGACCAACTATAAGGTTTCCGAGAGAATCCGGTTCAAAGCATCGTCGAGATACCTCACCGTTCGATCCACGTCCTGGATCTTATCCAGGCCAAACAGCCCGATGCGAAACGTGCCGAACCCCGCTGGCTCGTCGCAGCGCAGGGGAACCCCCGCCGCGACCTGCAAGCCGGCCTTGACGAACTTCTTTCCATTCTGGATGTCGCCATCGTCCGTGTAGCTCACCACGACTCCGGGGGACTTGAATCCATCCGCCGCCACGCTGGGAAACCCCCTGCCCTCGAGCAGGGCCCGGACCCTGTCACCCAGCTCCTGTTGTTTCTCTCGCGCCGTTCCGAAACCGAACGCCTCCGTTTCCTTCATCACGTCTCGAAACTGTCGAAGCGCGTCGGTGGGCATCGTGGCATGATACGCGTGGCCACCTTTTTCATAGGCTTCCATGATCTGCAGCCATTTGAGGAGGTCGGCCGCGAAGCTCGTACTCGTCGTGGACTGGATACGGTTATAGGCGCGGTCACTGAACATCACGAGGCCGCCACAAGGCGAGCCACTCCATCCCTTCTGTGGGGCGCTGATCAACAGGTCGACACCGATAGCGTCCATATCGATCCAGATGGCGCCCGAAGCCACGCAGTCGAGGACAAACATCCCGTCGACTGCGTGGACGGCATCCGCAACAGCGCGAAGGTACTCTTCGGGCAGGATGATGCCGGAGGATGTCTCTACGTGCGGCGCAAAGACAAGATCCGGCTTCTCGCGCGCGATCGTGGCGATCACCTCATCGATACGAGCCGGCGCAAAAGGACTCCTTTCGCCATCGCTGACACGATGCGCCTTTAACACAGTGGTTTGAGCGGGGATGTCTCCCATTTCGAAGATCTGGGTCCATCGAAAGCTGAACCAGCCGTTGCGAATGACAACACACCGTTTGTCAGTGGCAAACTGACGCGCTACCGCTTCCATGGCAAACGTTCCACCACCGGGAACGATCGCAACCGCATGCGCGGAATAGACACTCTTGAGTGTGGCGGAGACATGATTCATCACTCGCTGAAAGGATTGGGACATGTGGTTGAGCGAGCGATCCGTAAACACCACCGAATATTCCAACAGGCCCTCGGGATCGACCTGGGAAAGCAACCCCGGCATAAGATCTCCTTGTCGCGATCAGGAAGAACGCCCTCTGTCACCCCACCGAAGTGACGGGACAGGACTCAGATCGTGATGGCACGTCCGACCGGGGATGTCAAGCCGGTCCGGAGCCGGCACCGTGGCCGGAATGTCCTCGGGGTCCGGGGAGGCCCAACCGGCCCCAATCGACTATCTTCTCCATGCTTCCCCTAATCCGAGAGTGGTCATCATGAAAAGACTTCTGGTTGCGTGTGTCTTCGGTGTGACACTCGGCCTGATCGGCCCTGTGAGTGCCGAGGCCCAGGACGAACAGACTTTCCTGGCCGTCGGCGCAATGGCACCTGACATCGAGTTCACCGGCGCCACCCGTTATGGCATCGTGCAGGAACCTCTCTCCCTGAGCGACTTCCGTGGCGAGACCGTTGTGCTGGCGTTCTTCTTCAGAGCGAGGACACGCGGCTGAACGGTCCAAATGGAAGCGTACCGTGATCAGTACGCCAGCTTGTTCCACAACGGCCAGGACGTCGTCCTCATTGGCATCTCAACAGATTCAGCAGAAGAACTCCGGTCGTGGGCTCACGACGCGGACTTCCAGTTCCTGTTCGGCAGCGATCCAACCAGCGCCGGGTATTCCGCGTTTGGTGGCAACCCACGGGACAATGGGATGGTCGGTAGCCGGGCCGTCATCGTGGTCGATCCCGAAGGTCGGATTGCCGGGGTCATCCCGACATTCATGCAGATGGACCCCACCGCATACGAAGCGCTGGGTGAAGTCATCGATCGTGTGACCCCCGAGCGCGAAGCGGGTCAGTAGCGAGCGGAACAACGATCAGGCCAGCCGCGGGCCTCCGCGGTTGGCCTCCCGTCCATGGATGACAGTTCACCCCGAAGGTTCAGGTCCCGGCGCCCTCAAACATGCCGGACAGATATCACCAAGGTCGGTGCGCAGCTTCCCGCACTGTTTGCAGAAAGGCATCAGGCCGGCCATACGTTTGACCTCCGCCACCTGACGTCTAAGCTCAAAGAGCGAAACAACCTGCCTCGACAACGCCTCGAGCACCGACACCTGCCTCTCCCCCAACTCGCGCGGGACACGATCAATGACGCAGATCGTACCAAACGCATGACCCCCTGGCACCCGCAGAGGCGCACCCGCGTAGAACCTGATGTTAGGCGGCTCGAGTACCATTGGATGAAAGGCAAATCGATGGTCTTCCAGGGTATCCGGGATCACCAACGTGCCGGGCTCAACAATCGCATGGGCACAAAATGACAGGTCTCGAGGGGTTTCCGTTACGTCGGTCCCGTGTTTCGACTTGAACCACTGCCGATCCTTGTCGATGACGCTGATCAGCGCAATCGGCGTGTCACAAACGAACGAAGCCAGCAACGTCAGGTCATCGTATGCCTGTTCCTCGGGCGTGTCGAGAATATCGTAGGTCGCCAACGCCTCGAGGCGGGCTGGCTCATCCTCGAGTATTGGTGGCTTGAAAAACTCGCCGCCGGGCCTTCGTTTCCCGTGCGTCACAGTTACCAACCCCCGTTTGAGATCCCCAAGCCGGACACGCCCGGCCTGACCTGAGTCACTTTTCCATAGTGGCGAGCCGGACGCAAGAGTCAAACACCGGGGACGACCCTTCCCGGACCGATCACGGGCCGTTTGCCGGAAAGCCCTGAGTGACGCGCCAGCGTATGGGCGAGTATCAGGGGGGAAGACCCCAAGCCATGAGGTGTCCATATGTTCTCACGCCCCGGGTTTCATCCGCTCGGATGTGCCATCGTATTCGCAGGCCTGCTTCACACGTGGGTTGCCCCGACGGACGCCCAGCTCATCTCCATTCGGACCGTGCCCGTATCCCAGGCTCACCAGTTTGACCTGTATCCTTCGCATACGCTCGGCATGGGTGGAGCGTCCATTGCCCTGGAAGACGAGCTGCTCGATCCGTTCTCGAATCCCGCCATGGGAGTTCGCGTGGGCATGGCCCGCCTGTTCACCTCCCCGAACGCCTACACGGTGACCAGCAAGGCAGGCGCTGGACGGACGCTTCCGATAGGGGCGCTGGCAAAGGTTGGGGGCTGGTTCGGAGGGATAGCGCTGGCAGTGCAGGAGGTCGAGATGAGTCAGCTGAACGGTTTTCAGGTGGGCCCGTTTCGATGTCTCGCCTGCACGGATCTCGGAATTGAAGTCGGGCCGGCCGACCTTTCGAAGGGCAACACGCACGGGTTTGCGATGATGGGCACCGAAATAGCCTCCGGGCTCTCGGTGGGAGGGAGTGTGTCGTGGTCCCAGTTGAACGCCATCGACGGAGTAGACCTACTCTACGCAAACAGTGCACGGGTCAACCAGCACGGGCACTCGACGGACCTACGGTTCGGACTACTAAAGGAATGGGAAGGTGACCGATCGCTCGAAGCGGTCGTTGTCCACAACCGCTTCAATATGAGGCACGACGTCATCTATCTGGATGGGTTCTGGGATCCCGGAACCCAGCAATTTTCCCAACGCGCCCGTGTCGAACAGAATCTCGATCGGACCACGACCTGGGGTGTTCACACCGTCTACGTTCAACCGCTGGCCTCATCCGATTGGCGTCTCGGCTGGCTCGTTACGGCAAACAGGATGAATCATCCGAAGATCCCGAATTACGAGATCATGAATATCCCGCGTGATCCCGGCAACTCCTCCGCGTTCAATTTTGGTTTGGGTATCTCGCGAAGGCGCAACCAATCCACCGTCGCCCTGGACGTCATCTACGAGCCCATCTGGAGTCACACGTGGGCGGATTCTGAATCGCCGATCGAGACGGCCGTTGGAGATACGATCCAACCTGGGGGCATGACGATTGAGAACAACTTCGTCTTTTCAAACGCGATGCTGCGCATGGGCTTCGACCAGGCACAGAGTCTCGGGCAAGGCGGGACGGTGATGGGATTCCAGTTCGGGCTCTCCATGCGGAGCATCGATTACCGGTTGCGCCAGCAGGATCACGTGCAGCTCACGTCCCGGCGGCTCGATGAGGGATGGGTAGAGTGGGCTCCCACATTTGGCTTGCGACTCGAGTTCACGGACCTGGAGATTCGCTACCGGGCCAGCGTTACCAGTGGCACAGGGCGCCCGGGGGTCGTACCCGGGGGCGGTGCCATGCTCGAAGTCTCGGCCCCGTCGACCAACATTCTGGCAGCCCCGAGTGGTCCCTTGACGCTGGGCGAAGTCAATGTCGTAACGCATCAGATCTCGTTTTCCATTCCGCTGCGCTGACCGGGGGATCCATGAAACGCACGACTGCCGCCATCTGGCTCGGTTCTTTATTGATTGTGGGGTGTGAATCGGAAATCATCCCGCCACAACCAACCACTGTTCCGGTCGACGCCCAGCTGCGCCAGGACTTGAGAAATTGGGGCGTCATACCGATTGGTCCCATGCCCACGCAAAACGCCGCCGGTGTGGCGCTGGGTCGGGCGCTCTTCTTCGACAAGATCCTGAGCGGCAATCGGGATATTTCATGCGCCACCTGCCACGATCCCGTTACATCGATAGGCGATGGTATGTCCCTCCCGGTCGGTACTGGCGGCACAGGCAGAGCTCCTGAACGAAGTCTTGGTGCCGGCCGTCAGTTTGTGCCTCGGCAGGCCCCATCGTTGCTCAATGCCGGCCTGGGAATGTTCTACATGTTCTGGGATGGTCGTCTTTCGGGGACCGGCTCAAACAGCTTTTTCTTCCAGCCCGATACGATCCATCTGACGGGTGAGACCATCCTCGCGGCTCAAGCATTGCTGCCAGTGCTGAACCGGACGGAAATGCGTGGGCGGCCGGGAGACGTGGACGGGTTTGGGAATCTCAACGAGCTGGCTCAGATGGGCGACGAGGATCACGAGGAAGTCTGGGAGGCAATCATGGCGCGCCTGTTGGACATACCCGAATATGTCGACCTCTTCCAAGCCGCTTTTCCCAACCTGACGCCATTACAGCTCCGGTTCCGGCATGCAGCTGAGGCTATTGCGGTCTTTCAGCGGGAAGAATTTACCAAGACCAACTCACCGTTCGATCGTTACCTGGACAGGGACAACGATGCGCTGTCACCGGAACAAAAACGCGGTGCATTGTTCTTTGCCAGTGAGGGCCAATGCATAACGTGTCATAACGGACCATTTCTGGGAGGGCAACAGTTTGCCAACATCGGCGCCCCGCAGGTCGGCCCGGGGGTAGGCGCCGAGATGCCCCTCGATCTGGGCCGTGGGGAAATCGAAGATTTTGAGGGATATCGATTTGCGTTCCGCGTCGCTCCGCTCCGCAACGTCGAACTCACCGCTCCCTACATGCACAGTGGAGCGTATCCCACCCTGGAAGCCGTGGTCGAACACTACAGCGACACACCTGCGGCCATGACGGCGTACGATACCAATCAGCTCCCCGCAGAATTACGGGACAGCTACCACGGCGACGGCAGCACGTTCAACGCCCTCAAGACCACACTGGACTTCCGACTGCACAGTCCATTGGACTTCACCGAAGAAGAAAAGAGGGATCTGGTCGCTTTCTTGAAGGCACTGACTGATCCGGCGGCGCGTGACCTCGGCTCCCTGATGCCGGCACGCGTACCGAGCGGGTTGCCGGTGCCGTAAAAACGATCTACCGGCCTTCTCCGACCAGGGACGCAATGCGGCGACGGAGTTCTTCGATCTGCGGTTGCATCTCCTGGTCGGCCTGACTCCAGAGTTCGACGAGTTCATTGTAGTTGAGCACCGCTTGCTCCCGATCTCCCTGCTGTTCGTACAGTTCCCCGAGTCTGCGGTATGCCGTCGGGAGATTGACGTGGTCAACTGGCGGGGCACGCCAGCCCGTATCCACAAACGCCTGCCAATAATACGCCGCGGAGTCCGCGTTTCCGCCGGCGTCATGGGCCCGCGCCAGATCGCTGAAGATGCATCCCTCACACGCACGATCGGATGTCCCGCGGCGAATGAGATCCAGGGCACGACGATGATCACCTTCGGCCGATGCCAACCAGCCACGCGCTCGCTCAGTCGCCCGCTGAAAACTACGACCGAGGTCTGCCCATCCAGAACGCTCCATGTCGGCAGCAACCGCCCGAGCGCGGTCCAACTCGCCTGCTTCAGCGAAGTGCGCAATCAGGGATTCATAGGGTCGATCCGGAACCGCCATCTCCTCGACGGGATAGCGTGCCAGGGCTTCTTCGACGATCGCTTCGGCGGCGGACGGATTCTGGGCGATGACCAGTTCGGTTCTGGCGGCCAGCAACGCCGCAGCGAGGTAATTCGCTTCGAGGCCGCGCTGGGCTTCCGCCTGCGCCGAACCCCGCGCGAATCGCCTGGCCTGTGTCAGCTCGCCGCGCAACGAATGCAGGGCGCCGAGACTCCGGTTGAGATACGCTGCCCATCCAAGACTGGCCCGTTCACGTTCGAGCAGCAACGTCCACAAACTGTCGGCCCGATCGTGGTCCTTCCGGGCGAAAGCGATGGTGGCGCGTCGGTCGTCGACGTCCGGATTGCCGGGAAAACGTTCTTCCATGGCATCAATCGTTGCTTCTGCCTCCTCGAACCGGCTCAAGGCGATCTGCGCAAACTGGACATTTCCAAAACCCGGAGACCATGTCGAGTCGCGTGCAAGGGCTCGTTGATAGAAACCCAATGCGCGCTCCCAGTCGCGCATCTGGGAGTACAACACGCCTGTGTTGTTGAGCGCCCTGAAGTCGTCGGGATGGTCTTCGAGGATGGTCCGGTACGCCGCAATGGCGTTCTCGCGCTCACCCGTCACATCGGTATGGTATTGCGCAACGGTGTATCCACGCTCGAGATCCGTCAGCCGCTCCCGCAACTCATACGCCTTGGCAATCGCCGCCATCGCGCGGGCTGGCTGCTCGAAGCTGTTTCCCAGGATCGTACCGACCTTGCGATACGCCATGGCAAATCCGGAATCCTGAGCGATTGCCTCGTCAAGCAGGCTCAACGCCCGGTCGACATCGCCTGCGATTTCAGCCTGGAGGGCCTGCGTGTAGAGACGCAGCGCCTCGATCGACGCCGTCGTCACGAGGTCGAGCGGCACCGTACGCCGAATGGTTCGCAGGGACTCGCCCATCCGTTCACGCAACTGGGCCGCGAGCCGGTCCACGGCAGTCATGATTTCATTCGTGCTGCCCGCCGACGCCTGATGCGCCGTCAGCACGGAGCCATCTGCCGCCACCAACCGTGCCGATATTACGAACCCGTCGCCCAGCGGGACGACCTCGCCCGCCAGCACGGCCTTGATGGCATCCCGCTCCGCCATCTCCAGTGCCACGCTCTCGTCGATGACGGTGTTGGGATCGCGCTGCATACGGGCCAGACTCTCATTGAGCCGGGCGGGATCCACGAGGCGAACGAACGGCGATTGCGACAGGCTCACGCGCAGCAACTCGGTCACTGTGGAACCCATCGACGCGTCCTGAGTCCGGTTCTCGAGTTGGGCCAGCACTATCGGTTCCCGCTCGGCGAGGCTGCCCGACGAAGCCAACGTGGCGACGGGCCCGATCCCGAGTGACCTCGCCCCCATGTGCACGCCAGCCAGCACGCCCAACCCGGCAAACGCCAGACCACCCCCGGCCACAGCTTTCTTCCACGTAAAATGACGCTCGAGCCCCACAGGCGTCACGACTGGTACGCCCTGCAGGCTCGCAACGGCGCGCATGCGCTCCCGGCGGCCGGTGACCATGACGATTGGCAATCCAATCACAATGAGGGCGACCGCCCCCGCGAATATCCAATCAGGCAGACCCAGCGCAATCATCAACGCATACACGAAGAGAAGGACAAACGCCGAGGTGGCGCCGAACACGGCAGCAACCTTCAGGGGTGTGTCCACGAACAAGCCTACCGTACTGCCCGCCGAGCCCGGATGCGTTGAGACCGACGCAACGGGTTGAATCCCGGTTGGCGTGATTCCACCGCTCCGCGGCGTGGCCATCAGATCGAGCTGGGCCTTCAACTCGCCGGCGGTCTGCCAGCGATCCGCTGCGCGTTTGGCGAGACACCGCATGACGACTTGCGCTAATTCGGTTGGTGTCGTGCCCCGATGCTGCGTGACGGGTTCTGGTTGTTGTGTGACGTGAGCCGCCAGGACCTGCTGGGGCGACGTGCCGGTGAATGGAGGTCGTCCCGTGAGTAACTCGTACGCCAGGGCTCCCACCGCGTAGATGTCCGCACGGTGGTCGACATGTGGATCACCCGCCGCCTGTTCCGGACTCATGTACGCGGGGGTTCCCAACGCCACGCCAAGGGACGTGAGCGAAGACCGGGTGCCACCACTCGAGGCGGACACCGCCTTGGCCACACCAAAGTCCGTCACGACCGCGTGGCCCGCGGTAACGAGGACGTTGTCGGGCTTGATGTCCCGGTGGACGACCTCGTGCGCATGCGCATAGGAGAGAGCGTCCACGACCTCTCTGAGCATCTGGACCGCGAAATCAATCGGCAGTTCGCCGTCCCGTGCCAGCCGGGCGCGGAGCGACTCACCCTCGATGAACGGCATGACGTAGTAGAGCACATCCGGGGTCGCGCCGGCCCTCAAGAGTGGTACGATGTGGGGATGCTGAAGTCGGGCCGCGAGCTTGATCTCCCGTTCGAATCGCTCCCGGTTGACCCCGGCGGACATATCGGGAGGCAGGACCTTGATGACGACCTTTCGCCCCAACGCGTGTTCCTCGGCCAGGAATACGCGACTCATGCCGCCGCCCCCGAGTTCCTGGTCCAGCCGGTAGGTATCACCGAGCGCCGCGCCGAGCCTTGCCTGAAGATCAGACACGCTACGAACTTCCCACTTTGAGGCGAACTCCGTGTGTATCGAAGCTCTGATCCGGTAGTTGCACCACCCAGACATTGTCGCAAGTGCGGGGTGGCCAAATGTGTTGCGTAATCACTATGAAGGTCTGATCCCTTGGGGCCGAGTTTCCACCGGCTTGAATCTAAACCGCCCCGGCACCACACGCGAAGCACCCCCCGGTGACGAACTCAGTCTTCTCGCAGAGTATCCATGGGATCTCGCCTGCTGGCCACCCGCGCTGGAGCCAGACTGGCGGTGAACCCGATGGAAAGCAATACGGCGGCGGTTCCACCCAGCATGAGGGGATCGAACAGTCGAGTCTGAAACAGCAGGGGTTGTAGCCATCCGGACGCCGCGAACACAAGCAGGAGTCCGAAACCAGCGCCTATGATAACGGTCAGGATCCCCTGCCTCACAACCGGGATGGCCACCTGCCTGCCCGTGGCGCCGATAGCCAATCGGATTGCAAACTCACGTTTTCGTTCGGCCACGACATAGGAGAGGGTGGTAAAGAGTCCGAGCGTCCCGATCATCGTGGCGAGGATTCCCATGGCCGTGAACGTATAGGATCCGAGCCGCCAGGGAGCCACCAACGGCTCGAACCGGTCCTCCATTTCAACGAGTTCGGCGGCAGGGAGATTGGGGACGAGGCCCTGCAGGACCTGCCGCAACAACGGAAGCACCAGTGGAGAGTCCCCGGCCCGCAACACGAACAAACGAGGTGTGAATGAGTACTCATGACTCTGAGCCAGAGGCAGAAAGTATGCGGGCACGGGCTCGCCATCGAGCGATCCGGTAAAGCGATGATTGGCAACAACACCAACGACATCGCGACAAGGCGTGTCGGGGCCGCCAATCCCCATGCAGCGCCCGATTGCGGATTCGTTAGGCCAGTACAGATCGCCCAGGGCTTCATTGATGACGACGACAGGGGCACTTCCGGGAACGTCGTTCTCCTCGAGCCATCGACCCCGCAGCAACCGCAGTCCGAGTGTGCGAAGGTAATCCGGTGTGACGGCGTCAAAAGCGGGCAATCCGAGACCGGCCGCAGCCGGGAGGGAATCGCGCCCCGGAATGACGATTCGTTCGGTCCGGTTGTTCCACCAGGGTGTCATGTATCCGAGGCTGGCACTCTGCACACCCGGGATCGATTGAACACGTTCCCACGCCGATTGGTAAAACTCCCGTTGCTGCTCACGCGTGAAGCCGAGGTCGCCGAGGGGAACCGTCGCAACGACGACGTCCTGTCGAGTGAAGCCGAGGTCCAGCCCTGCTGCACGGCGAAAACTCTGCACGAATGCCAGACACGCGATGAGCAACGCGAGCGACAGCGCCGCCTGCGCGGCAACCAACCCGAGCCGGAACATGTTCGCGCCCCGGTCCCGACCGGCGCGCACCGACCCTGCCTGCGAGAGCAGCACGGCCGGGTCGGATCGATCGTGCATGGCCGCGACCGCGGCGATCACAATGCCTATCAGCACAGCAACGCCCGTCGTTATGAGACCGATCTGCAAGGTGAGAGCGCCTGTAGTGAATTCGACACCACTGGTGAGCACGGCACGG
>Ga0302046_10002741_pt1 | contig 16296 bp, 15 predicted proteins | sample RVTome_11_FD_200261 | JGI IMG/M metagenome (GOLD analysis project Ga0302046, IMG submission 200261) | Soil microbial communities from uranium-contaminated site in the Upper Colorado River Basin, Wyoming, United States - RVT147D111 (version 2) ...
ACGACGGGCCGGCGGGTGGGTGCCGTCGCGGAGCGGCGCGCCGATCGTATGGAAGCAGCCCCGTGAACTCCGGAGTCCCTACGCCGAGGGCCCGGAAGTCGGACTCGTCTCGGAGCCATCGAGCGAAGCTCGAGGGCCACAGTGGCGCACCAGAAGCGCGCGCGCCGCGGAGGACGGCACCCACCCGCCGGCCCGGCTCCCCCGCGCCCGCTCCGCCTCGGTCCGTCCTAGTGCGCGTTCCGGCCGGAGAGCACGTGGGCCACGGTCAGGAGCAGGATCCGCACGTCGAGCGCGACCGACCAGTTCTGGATGTAGTGGATGTCGTGCTCGATGCGCTCGTGCAGCGAGGTATCGCCGCGCCAGCCGTGCACCTGGGCCCAGCCCGTCATGCCGGCCTTCACCTTGTGGCGCAGCATGTAGCCCGGCACCTCGTGGCGGAACTGCTCGATGAACACCGGCCGCTCGGGGCGGGGCCCCACGATGCTCATCTCGCCGCGCAGCACGTTCCAGAGCTGGGGCAGCTCGTCGAGGCTCGTGCGGCGCAGCCAGCGCCCGAGGCTCGTGCGGCGCGGGTCGCTGGCCTGGGCCCAGACGGGCCCGGTCTCGTCCTCGGCGCCGGCCTGCATGGTGCGGAACTTGAGCATGTGGAACAGGCGGCCGTCGAGGCCCATGCGCTCCTGGGCGTAGAGGACCGGCCGCCCCGAGCCGAGCCAGACGGCCAGCGCCACGGCCCCGAGCAGCGGTGAGCACAGCACGAGCGCCGTGCCCGCCAGGGCCAGGTCGAAGGCGCGCTTGCGCACGGCCGCCATGCCGACGAACGGGCTCTCGCGCAGGCCGATCACCGGCAGGCCCTCGAGGTCCTCCACGGCGCTGCGCAGCGTCAGCAGGTGGCGCAGATCGGGTACGAGCTGCACGCTGGCCACGTCGTCGTCCAGCGAGGCCAGCACCTTCTCGAGCTGATGGCTCTCCTCGCGCGGCAGCGCGAGGATCACGTGGTCGATGCGCTGGCCCGCGGCGCGCTGGCGCGAGAGATGCTCCTTCAGCTCGCCGTAGGAGGTCTTGACCGGGACGCCACGCACCACGCGGCGCGTGGGGTCGTCGCTGGCCACGGCGAGCACGCGCAGCCCCGCTTCGGGGTGGCCTTGGATGCGTTCGATCACCTCCTCGGCCAGCTCGCCCGCGCCCACCACCACCACGTAGCGCAGGTTGTAGCCGCGCCGGCGCAGGCGCCGCAGGCCCAGGCGCACGGCCGAGCGGAACGCGATCACCGAGCCGGAAGAGAGCCCCGCGAAGATCAGGATCACCAGGCGCGAGTAGTCGTAGCTGCGCGCGAAGAAGCCGATGGAGACGAGCAGCAGCACGCCGAGCGTCGTAGCCCACAGCACGCGCGCCGCCTCGCCGGCCGCCGCCTTGGCGCGCTGGGGCTCGTAGAGGCCGCGCGCGCGGAACAGCCAGGGCCACAGGGGCAGGATCACCGGCAGGAGCAGCGCGTACTGGCGGAAGTCGGGGATCTCCGGCGGCTCCGGCAGGCCCGGCAGGTAGAAGCGCACGTAGTAGGCGGCCACCCACGCGGCGCCCACCAGCAGCACGTCCGCCAGCAGCAAGCCCGAGCGGACCACCTCGCTATAGCGATGGAGCACGGCTAGTCGACTCCCACCTCACCGGCGGGCCCCTCGGGCTCGGCGATCTCGACGACCCACGCCACCCGCCCCTCGGCCTCCACCCGGTGCAAGACGCGCAGGCGGGGGTCGGGCGCGCGCGTGTCGAGTCCGGGATACCGCTTCGAGGGCCGTTCGTCGACGATGGCGTAGCGGACGTCCTGCTCGGCCAGCAGCGCGATCCAGTCCTTGCCGCGGGCCCCTCGGGGGTCGGGCAGCGTCGCGTGGGAGGCACCCGCGTAGTAGGCCTCGCGCTCCTTGGCCGCCGCCACCCGCTCCACCGGTAGATCCTGCGCGGCCAGCCATTCGGCGGCGGCGCGTGCGGCGGCGCGCTCGGCCCGCTGCGGCCGCAGCGCCATCACCGTGGAGGCCGTGGCGAGCAGCGCGAGGCCCACCGCCAGGGCCAGGTGCGGCGACGGCGCGCCGCGCCGCAGGAGGGCGGCGGGCGCCCAGAGGACGGCACGGCCCACGGTCGGCAGGCCGAGGGCCACGTAGCCGAGCAAGGGCAAGAGAGGCGGGAGCGCGTGGCGCATGCTCACGTAGCCCACGGACGCGTGCAGCCCGATCAGCACGAAGCCGTAGAGCAGCGCGAGCGCACCGAGGAAGGCTCCGCGCAGGCCGAGCGGGCCGCCCGCCGCCCAGGCCCCGAGCCCGGCCACGAGGAAGTGGTCCAGCCGGAAGGCGCGCTTCGCCGCGCCGGCCAGCTCGCCCGCGGCCAGGCCCACGGGCCGCAGGCGATCCGCGACGCGCTCGCCCCAGTCCGCCTCGACGCCCTCGCCCGCGGCGCTCCCGGGGTGGGCGCGCCGCCCGGCCTCCAGGGTCGCGATCGCCAGCACGGACTTCTTGCGCGTGAGCCGGACCTCGCCGGTCTCGCGCGCCACCGCCGCGGTGTACGGCACCACGAACACGGCCGCGCCGAGCGCGAGACCCGCACCGAGCGCCGCCATCGCTCGCGCGGGCCGCAGGCCCCGCGCGAGCAGACCCGCCGCCACGGCCATGCCCACGAGCGCCACGCCGATGCCCTCGGGCCGCGCCAGGTACGCGAGGCCGGCCAACGCTCCGGCCAGGAGCGCCGCCGGCAGGCGCGGCGCGAGGAGCGCCCGCCAGGTGGCGGCCACGGCCGCCAGGAAGCACGCCATGTAGAGGCCCTCGCTCTGCACGTCCGCCGAGTAGGGCGCCGCATAGGGATGGACGGCCAGCAGCAGCGCGCCGATGGCCGCCACGCCCGGGCCGAAGGCCGAGCGCAGGAAGGCGTACAGGCACGCCACCGCCACTGCGCCCGCGGCCACCGAGACCGCCGCGGCCGCCCCCTCCCAGCTCGCGAACAGGGGCCGGACCAGCGCCACGGCCAGCGGGTAGAGCGGGTGATAGGGATGGGCGAGCAGCTCGCCCAGGCGGCCCGCGGCGGCGTCCTGGGCCAGGGCGATGAAGGCCGGCCCGTCGTTCATCATGGCGGCGCTGCGCTGCCAGATCGCGAAGCGGACGGCGACGGCCAGCGCCGCGAGCGCGGCGAGCCCGGCGCGCTCGCGCGGGGTCACTTGCCGAAGTGAGGAGAGCGCGCGGGCCCCAGCGCCGTGTCGAGGGCCCGCACCTGGACGAGCAGGCGGTCGAGACCCTCGAGCGCGAGCTGCACCGAGCCGTCACAGGGGGCCCGCTCCGGCGTCGGGTGGACCTCCACGAACAGCGCGTCGGTGCCGAAGGCCACCGCCGCGCGCGCCAGCGGCGCAACCATCTCGCGGTCGCCATCGGAGCGGTCGCCTGCCGCCACCGGGAGCTGGGCCGCGTGGGTGGCGTCGAAGCACACCGGGGCGAAGGCGCGCATGACCGCGAGCGCGCGCATGTCCACCACCTGGTCGTTGTAGCCGAAGCTCGTGCCGCGCTCGGTCAGGAACACGCCCGCCGCGCCGAAGGAGCGAGCCTTCTCCACGGGCAGTCGCGCGTCGCGGGGCGCCATGAACTGGCCCTTCTTGATGTTGAGCGGCTTCCCGGTGGCGGCGCAGGCGGCGATCAGGTCCGTCTGGCGGCACAGGAAGGCCGGGATCTGGAGGCAATCGACCACCTGGGCCGCGAGCTTCGCCTGATAGGGCTCGTGGACGTCGGTGAGGATGGCGACGCCCGTCTCCTGCTTCACGCGCTCGAGGATGGCGAGGCCCTCGTCGAGGCCCGGGCCCCGGTAGCTCTCGTGGCTCGAGCGGTTGGCCTTGTCGAAGGAGGCCTTGAACACGAGCGGGAAGCGGTGGCGCGCGGCGATCTCGCCCACGGCCGACGCCGTCTCGACGGCCGCGACCTCGGACTCGAGGACGTTCAGGCCGGAGATCAGGACGAGGGGGTGACCCCCGCCGAGCGGAACCGAAGCGATGCGCACCGGCTCGGAATGCAACTCAAGCCCCTTCCTGGAGGTCCACCTCGACGGCTTCTTGCAGCTCGCCCAGCAGATCGGGCAGCGCCGACGTCACGCGATTCCAGTTCGGGATCAGGGGGGCTCCCATGGGGTCTCGCACGAACGACAGGCCGGCCGCGCGCAGGGCCCGGGAGAAGGTCTCCACCGCCACCTCCTCCTCGTGACGGTCGAAGACCAGGCCGTTCAGCGCGGCGTCGTCACTGTAGCGGGCGACCGCGTCCTGTGCCGTGCGGACGTAGGCGGAGATCAACGTATTCAGGAAGCCGGCGTCGAACTGGACGCCGTAGCTCGCGAGATTCCGGATCAGCGAGCTCGCGATGTCGGTGACCATGCGGTGCAGGCCCCGGCTCGGGTCCGACTCGGAGAGCTCCTGGTGCTTGTGGTCGTAGTTCTCCACGACCTCGACCTGGCAGATCCGCTTGAGCGAGCAGTTGCGGTAGACCTCGGCCAGCATGCCGACCTCGAGGCCCCAGTCGGCCGGGATGCGGTTGATGCGAGCCAGGTCGGTGGTCATGGAGCACTCGCCCGCCAGCGGATAGCGGAAGGAATCCAGGTAGGCGAGCAGCGGGATCTCGCCCAGCACCGACTTCATGGCCCGCAGGAGCGGCGTCATGAACAGGCGCGTGGCGCGGCCGTGGAGCCGGTCGCTCACCCGGCCGTAGTAGCCTTTGGCGAACTCGTAGTTCAGGTTCGGGTTGACCGTGGGGAAGCACAGCCTCGCCAGCAGCTCGCGGTCGTAGTCGAGGATGTCGCAGTCGTGGACCGCCAGCACGCGCGCCCGGTTGCTGGCCAGCACGTAGCCGTAGGCCAGCCAGGTGCCGCGTCCCTTGCCGTCCTCGCCGGCGTCGAGCCCCTCTTCGCGCAGGCGCTGGTAGATGCGCTGGATGCGCGGACTGCCGTTCCAGACGAAGGTGGTGGGCCGGTCGTCCAGGGTGCGCACCACGTCGAAGGCCGCGCGGAAGCGATCGAACTCCTCGCGCGAGCGCGTCCCGGACACGCTCACCACCACCTGCTTCAGGTAGCGGACGCCCGACAGCTCCTCGACGATCCGGCCGAACGCCGGACCTTCGAGCTCCTGGTAGAGGCAGGGCAGCACCAGGGCGATGGGCCGCGCCTGGGCATGGGCGAGGATCTGCTTCTCGAGCAGCTCGATCGGCTGGCTCCCCAGCCGGTGCAGGGTGGTGATCACCCCGGTCTGATGGAAATCGGCCATGAGGGCGGGAGGCTCGCATTGCCCCGCCGGAAGTGTCAAGACGGGCCGGACGGAGGGGTGGGCGCGCTACTCGAGGCCGGAGGTGGCCTCTTCCAGCAGGCTCAGGGCGACGGGATCGACCTCGATGAACTCGAGACCCACGTCGAGCGTGAAGGGATCGACCTCGGTGGCCCACTTCACCTGGCCCGTGGCCACCACCGTCTGCTGGCCCACGTTGAAGGTGACCTGGAGATGCTCGCCCTCGCCGATCTCGCAGCCCACCACCTCGAAGCGGATGCCGCCGCGCGAGAGGTTCTTGCCGACGGCGAGACGATCGCGCGCGGCCACGTGAGCGAACGAGATGACGTGGTCGGTGGAGATCCGCTTGTACTTGCGTCGCTCCTCGTTCGCGGTCTTGCCCACGGGCGTCCTCCGACGATCGGCTGCCAGGGATGGCAGCGGACTGCCAGAGACGTTTCGGCGGCGCTCTCGGGCGTCTTGAGCGCGAAGGGGCGGAAGCCGGTCAGGCGCGCCGGCCGAACAGATCGAGCTGCCGGTCCTCGCGGCCGACGGGGGTGAGGCCCCCCAGCACGATCCCGATGCCACGCACCGGGCGCGAGCCCGCCTGGGTGCGGGCGAGCAGAGCCGCCACCCGCTCGTGGACCTGCGGCGCCGAGACCAGCGCCGTGTCCACGGTGCAGCTGCGCGACACGCGCTCCTGGTCGGCGTAGCGGACCTTGAGCGTGACCTTGCGGGCGCGCAGCTCCTCGCGCGCCAGGGCCTGGGCCAGACCCTCGCACAGCGTCCCCAGCCGGCCCAGGATCGCCGTGGAATCGAGCTCTTCGGGCTGGAAGCTCGACTCCTGGCTCAGGCTCTTGCGGTGGGCGGCCGGACGCACGCGGCTCGGGTCGCGCCCGTGGGCGAGCTCCCAGATCGTGTGGCCGTGGACGCCCAGGGCCGCCTCCACCTGGCGGCGATCGAGGCGCGCAAGCTCGCCGATGCGCCGCGCGCCCAGCTCGGCCAGGCGCGCGGCCGTGGCCGGGCCCACGCCGGGGAGCCGCTCCACGGGCAGCGGCGCCAGGAAGGCCGCCTCCTCGCCGGTCGCCACGCGCCCGACCGGCGCGCGCGCGTCCTCGGCCGCCAGCCGGGCCAGGAACTTGCTGGCCGCGATCCCGACCCGCAGGGGCAGGCCGAGCTCCGCACCCACGGCCTTGGCCAGGTCGCGCGCCAGATCCTCGGGCGGACGCGCCAGCGCACCGGCGTCGAGGTAGGCGGCGCCGAGCCCGGCCGGCTCGAGCCGCTCCACCAAGCGGCGCAGCGCCGCGCGCAGGCGCGCCGAGGCCTCGCGATAGCGACGCATGTCGGTGCGGAACAGGCGCGCGCGCGGGCAGCGGTCCAGCGCCTCGAGCACGCGCATGCCGGGCTCGACGCCGGCCGCCGCCGCTTCGCTCGTGAGCGACTGGACGGTGCCGTTCTTGCGCGGGTCGCCGCCCACGAGCACGGGGCGATCGCCCAGGTCCGGGTGCGCCGCGCGCTCCACCTCGGCGTAGAAGCCCGGCACCTCGGCGTAGAGCACCGTCACGGCGCCGCCTCTTCGTGAAGCACCGTCACGGCGCGGCCTCTTCGTCGGGCTCCATCACGGCGCGACCTCGGGGACCAGCTCGAGGCGCGCGACGGCCTGCTCCTCGAGCAGCACGGCGCTCGTCACCAGCAGCGCTGGCCGCCCGGCCAGCCAGGCCTCCACCTGATCGGCGCGGTGGGGATGGGCGGGCTCCTCCACCTGGCCCGGCGCCATGGATACGAGCAGCGTGTCGAGCTCCGCCGCGTCGGCCACGAGCCGATGGGTGGAGGCCGTGCGCACCGCGAAGGGCTCGTGGAAGGCGTAGGCGCCCGCCGCCACGCTGGTGGGATCGCCCGGGTACTCGTGAGGCCCGAGCGCGCGCTCGGGGAGCTGCGCCCAGCGCAGCAGGCCGAAGGGCCGGAACTCGAGGGCGTGGAGCCGGCCCCAGCTCCACTTGTCGCGGTTCGGTCCCACGGTGACGCCGAAGTGCAGCCAGGTCTCGCGCAGGGTGCGTTGGAGCGCCTCGCGCACCCGCGCGCGCGTCCACTCGGGCGACCCCTGGGGCGAGCCCGGGCGCCCGCCCGCGGCGGCCGCGAGCACGCGCGCCACGACCGCCGCCGGGTTGGCCTGGGCCAGGCCCACGTAGCGCTCGTAGAGCGTGGGGCCCAGCACGGGCTCGAGCAGCGCGCGCGTCAGACGGCCCAGGAAGACGTGGTAGACGGCCGCGCCCACGCTGTCGCGCGCGGCTTGCCGGTCCCAGTCGCGCAGCAGCGCCAGCACTTCGCGCTCCTCGGGCCCGAGCTGGGCCGGCGAGCCGGCCAGCTCGAGCACGGGCTCGAGGATCCGCTCGGCGCCGCCCGAAACCACGTCGAGCTGGAGCGCCGCCATCTGGCGCGCCGTCACCCCGCCCGGGGCGGCCGCCTCCCCGAGCAGCGCCTCGATGCGCCGCGCGCGCTCGCCGGTGCGCCACAGCCACTCCATGCGCCGGCCCGGCCCCGCCTCGAGCGCGGCGTCGGCGACCACCACGACGTCGCGGCCCGGCCCCACGCGCGCGGCGGGCAGGTGCTCGGGCGGGTGGCGCCCCTGCCACTCGGCCCAGGCGGAGCGGCCGCTCACGGGCACGAGCCCCGACGGCAGCGGCCGGCGCGGGATCCAGCCGGCCACCTGCATGCCGCCGTTGCCGTCGGCGTCGATCCAGGCGAAGGCCAGGGCCGGCTCGTGGTGCACGGCGAGCGCGGCCACCAGCGCCGCGCCGTCGCCCGCCCGCGCGACCCGCAGCAGCGGGCCGATGCCATCGCCGGGCTGGGCGCTCGCCCAGGCCAGCGCGAGCGGCTCGCGCGGCTCGGCCAGCAGGTCGTTCACCAGCGGACCGTGGCGCGTCTCGAGCACCGAGAGGCTCGCGTCGGCGCGGCCGCCGCGGACGGCGAGCTGCTCCTCGCGCGCCAGCACCGGACGCCAGCGCTCGCCGTCGTGGTAGCGGCCCGCGCCGCCGTCGCGGGCGGGCTCGAGGCTCTCGATGAACAGATCCATGACCGACGCGCGCGCGGCCGTGGCCGCCCAGGCCACGCGCCGGTTGGCGCCGCTCCAGATCACCGGGAGGCCCGGCAGCGTGGCACCGGCCACATCGAGCGCGCCGCCGCGCAGGTGGACCTGGTAGTAGTGCGCCGGCACCGTAGGCTCGAGGTGCGCGTCGGCCGCCAGCAAGGGCTTGCCGCTGGCGCTCTTCGCGCCCGAGAGCACCCAGGCGCTGCTGCCCACGCCCGAGCCCTCGAGCCCGAGCGCACGGCGCAGGGGATCGCCGAACGGCGCGCCCGCGGCGTTCACCGTGCCGGGCGCGCCCGCGGCGTTCACCGTGCCGGGCGCGCCCGCGGCGTTCACCGGGGTGGGCCACCCCAGCGCACGCGCCACTTTCGGGGGGCCCTGGCCGGGCAGCGGCGCCACGCCGGCGCCGGCCGGGAAGAAGGGCCGAGCGCGCACGGGGCCGAGCGCGCGCAGCAGGTCGTCGAGCACGAGGCTCGCGTCGAGGGACCCCGACAGGCCCCACGACCACGCCTTGAGCACGGCGATCGAGTCCGCGGGGAGCCAGCGCTCCACCGGCAGCGCGTCGCGCTCGAGCTGGCCCGGCGGCGCCCCGAGGCCCGCGCGCAGCCGTGCAAGCCGGGCGTCCACGCCCGCCGAGTAGGCGCGCAGGAGCTCCGCGGTGCCCACGTCGAGGGCGGCGGCCTGGCGGTCGGCCAGCGCGCCGATCCCCAGCACGCGCGCCAGGCGGTCGGCCGGCAGCGACTCCTCCCCCGCCACCTCCGCCCCACGACCGCGCGCGGAGAGCAGCAGGCTCAGCATCTGGCCGAGCCGGTCCTGGGCGTGGACGAAGCCCAGCCCGAAGTAGGCGTCGCGCTCGCTCGCCGCCTCCACGTGGGGCACGCCGCGCGCGTCGCGCAGGATGCGCAGGGGGGCGGCGAGCCCCTGGACCTCGATCCGGCCCTCCACCTGGGGGCGACGGGCCTCCAGGCGCCGGCGCGCCTCACCGGCCCGCTGGACGAGGATCCAGCCCAGGCCCGCCAGCACCACCAGGACCACCACCGCGACGGCTCGCCTCACGACGGAACCTTATCGAGCCGCGGCCGAAACCTCCCGTACGCCGCCTGGCGGGCGCGGGCGCCTCCGCTTGCTGTTACCCTCGCGACCTTTGCCGGAGGCCCCCCATGTCGACCCGCATCGCCATCAACGGATTCGGTCGCATCGGTCGGCTCGTGCTGCGTGCCGCGCGCGGCCGAGACCTCGAAGTGGTCGGAGTGAACGACCTCACCGACGAGAACACCCTCGCCCACCTGCTCCGCTACGACTCGGTTCACGGGGGCTGGCCCGGCAGCGTGGCCGCCGAGAGCGGGGCGCTCGTGGTGGACGGGCGGCGCATCGCCGTCTCGGCCGAGCGCGATCCGGCCAAGCTGCCCTGGCGCAAGCTCGGCGTGGAGATCGTGATCGAGTCCACGGGCATCTTCACCAAGCGCGAGCAGGCGGCCCTGCACCTGGACGCCGGGGCCGATCGCGTGGTGATCACGGCGCCCGCGCCGGACCCGGACGTGACCGTGGTGCTCGGCGTGAACGAGAGCGACTACGACCCCGCCCGCCACCGGGTGGTCTCCAACGCGTCCTGCACCACCAACTGTCTGGCGCCCGTGGCCAAGGTGCTCGACGACCAGTTCGGCATCAAGCGCGGCTGGATGACCACCATCCACGCCTACACCAACGACCAGCCCATCCACGACTTCCCCCACAAGGACCTGCGACGCGCGCGCGCCGGCGCGCTGTCGATGATCCCCACCAGCACCGGGGCGGCGCGCGCCATTGGCCTCGTGCTGCCGCACCTGAAGGGCAAGCTCGACGGCTACGCCATGCGCGTGCCCACGGCGGACGTCTCGATCGTGGACCTGGCCGTGGAGCTCGGCTCGGCCACCGACGCGGGCGCCGTCAACGAGGCGCTGCGCAAGGCTGCGCGCGGGCCCATGGAGGGGATCCTGGACGTGTGCGACGACCCCTGCGTCTCCATCGACTTCCGCGGCAACCCGCACTCCTCGATCGTGGACGCCGAGAACACCAAGGTGATGGACGGCAACTTCGCCAAGGTGCTCTCCTGGTACGACAACGAGTGGGGCTACGCCTCCCGCGTGGTCGATCTCGCCCTGCGCATGGCCGGGACCGCGGCGTGAAGCTCCCCGAGCTCTCGGCGCTGCTCGCGCGGGGCGTGCGCGGGCGGCGCGTGTTCGTGCGCGCGGACCTGAACGTCCCGCTGCGCGACGGCCGGGTCGCCGACGACACGCGCATCCGCGCCTCCCTGCCCACGCTCGCGCGGCTCGCGGAGGCGGGCGCGCGCGTGGTCGTGGCCTCCCACCTGGGCCGGCCGAAGGGGGGCCCGAGCCCCGAGCTGTCCCTGGCTCCCGTGGCGGCGGCGCTCGGGCGCCTCCTGGGGCGCGAGGTGGGCTTCTGCGCCGAGTGCGTGGGCCCCGAGGCCGAGCGCGCGGTGGCGGCGCTACCCGAGGGCGGCGTGCTGGTGCTCGAGAACCTGCGCTTCCACGCCGGCGAGACCAAGAACGACCCGCGCTTCGCCCGAGCGCTGGCCGCGCTGGCCGACGACTACGTGAACGACGCCTTCGGCACGGCACACCGTGCCCACGCCTCGACGACCGGCATGCTGGCGGGGGTGGAGCGCGTGGCCGCGGGGGATCTCCTGCGCGCCGAGCTCGAGCAGCTGCGCATGGTGCTCGAGCCCGAACGCCCGCTGGTGTGCCTGCTGGGCGGCGCCAAGGTCACCGACAAGCTGGCCGTGCTGGCCGCGCTGGCGGCGCGCTCGGACGTGCTGTGCGTGGGCGGCGCCATGGCCTACACGTTCCTGCTCGCGAGCGGCCAGCCCACCGGACGCTCGCTCGTGGAGCCCGAGCGCGTGGAGGATGTGCGCCGGATCGTGGCCGCCGCCGAGGCCGCCGGCCGCGAGCTCCTGCTGCCCGTGGACCACGTGGTGGCCGAGCGACCCGAGGCCGGCGCCCCCACGCGGGTGGTGAGCGAGATCCCCGACGGCTGGCTCGGCGTGGACATCGGCCCGGCCACGGCGCGCGCCTACGGCGCTGTCTGCGCCCGCGCGCGCACGATCTTCTGGAACGGCCCCATGGGCATCTTCGAAGTGGACGCCTTCGCCGCGGGCACGCGCGCGGTGGCGCAGGCTGTGGCCGACTCGCCCGCGCGCTCGGTGGTGGGCGGCGGGGACTCGCTGGCCGCCGTGAACGCCTGCGGCGTGGCCGACCGGATCACGCACCTCTCGACGGGCGGCGGCGCCTCGCTCGAGTTCATCCAGGGCCTCGAGCTGCCCGGCGTCGCGGCCCTGTGCGCGCATGCGAGAGCGCACGCGTGAGTCGCACGCCCCTGCTCGCCGCGAACTGGAAGATGCACAAGACCGTGGCCGAGTCGCAGGCCTTCGCCGCGGACTTCCTGCCGCGCGTGGCCGGTCTGCGCGGGGTCGAGATCGTGCTGGCGCCGCCCGCCACGGCGCTCCACGCCCTGGGCCGCGCGCTGGCCGGCTCGGGCGTGGCGCTCGCCGCGCAGAACGTGAGCCCCGAGCCCGCCGGCGCCTTCACCGGCGAGATCTCCGCGGCCATGCTCGTCGAGGTCGGCTGCACCTGGGCGCTGGTGGGCCACAGCGAACGGCGCAGCCTGTTCGGCGAGAGCGACGCGCTCGTGGCCCGCAAGGCGCGCGCCCTGCTCTCCGCCGGCGTGCGCCCGATCGTGTGCCTAGGCGAGACGCTCGAGCAGCGCGAGGCCGGACGCACCCTGGCCATCTGCCAGGGCCAGCTGGAAGGGAGCCTCGCCGGCCTGGGTGCGGAGGACCTGACGCGCATCGCGTTGGCCTACGAGCCCGTCTGGGCCATCGGCACGGGCCGCACCGCCACCCCGCAGATCGCCCAGGAGATCCACGGCTTCCTGCGCGGCTGGCTCGTGGAGCGCTTCGGCGCGGCGGGCGAAGCCGTACGCATCCAATACGGCGGCTCCGTCAAGCCCGAGAACGTCGCCGAGCTGCTGGCCCAGCCCGACATCGACGGGGGACTGGTGGGCGGCGCCAGCCTGGATCCCGAGAGCTTCGCTAGTATCTGCCGCTTCGCGTCTCCGGGGAGCCCGTCATGACCACCTTCCTCATCGTGCTGCACGTGATGGTCTGCCTCGTGATCATCGTGGTCGTGCTGCTCCAGCGCGGGAAGGGCGCCGAGATCGGCGCAGTGTTCGGCGGCGGCGCGAGCTCCACGGTGTTCGGCAGCCGCGGCGCCGGCAACTTCCTGACCCGGATCACCACGGGCGCGGCCATCACCTTCATGCTGACGAGCCTTGCGCTGGCCTACTTCAACGCCGAGGCCCGCCAGGGCGAGCGCCTGTTCGAGGAAGGCGAGGCCGAGGCGACGACGCCCGCCGCCGAGAGCGAAGACGCCTCGCCTTTCGGCGAGTTCGGGGAGTTCGGAGAGGCGCCGGGCGAAGCGCCGCCCGAGGCGCCCGCCGAGGCCACCCCCGACCCCGCGCCGCCCCCCGGCTCCTGAGCGCACCGCGCGCGGCGGCAGCCCGCGCGATCCGGTATCGTCCGGCCCGCTTTCCGACGCGTGCGGCAGTGGCGGAACTGGTAGACGCACCAGCTTGAGGGGCTGGCGGGGGCAACCCCGTGGAGGTTCGAATCCTCTCTGCCGCACCAGCCCCTTCCCCACCGCCCGTCCCACCGGAGGAACGCCATGCCCACGGCTCGCCGCATCGCAACGCTGGCCCTCGCCCTGCTGGCCGCCGGCTCGCTCGCCGGCCACGCGCTGGCCGCTCCCAAGGCCAAGCGCTTCGGCATCGAGGGGCGCATCGTGCGTTTCGAGAAGGAACGCGACGTGCTGGTGGTGAACGTGGCCAAGACCAAGGTCTCGGGCGGCTTCGGCGGCGGCGGCGTGGCCGGTGACCCGGCGCCGAGCTCCGTGAAGAACGGCGCCGAGCTGAGCTTCGCGGTGGTCCCCGAGGGCAGCGTGCTCAAGCGCACCGTGGTGAAGAGCGTGAAGGGCGGCGGTCTGAACGATGGCACGCGCGAGTCCTTCCTGGCGGCCCTGAAGGCGATCCCGGGCGACCGCAACGTGGTCTTCTCCTTCGAGAAGAATCCCAAGGGCCAGCCCGAGTGGCTGCTCAAGATGATCCAGATCCGCATGACGCAGGAAGAGCTCGACGCGCGGCTGGCGGAGATCAGCGTCGAGGAGTGACGCCCATCCGCCGGCTCGTTGCCGGGTTCGGCTAGATGCGGCCGTCGAGCTTGCGGTGGATCCAGCGGCGGTAGAGCTCCGTCGGGTTGGCGCCGACGATGATGGCGTCGTTGCCCTCCATGCGGGCGGCCGGAACGCCGGTGACGCCCACCCCGGCGGCCTGCTCGTGCTCACGCAGCGTCTCGGCGAGCAGCGCGGGGTCGTCGCAGCGCTCGAAGGCCGCCGGCGGCAGGCCGGCCTCGCCCCACAGCGCGCGCAGGGTCGAGCGATCGCTCACGTCGCGGCTCTCGGCGAAGTAGGCCTCGAGCAGGCGGCGGTGCAGCGCGCGGAAGGCATCGGGACCGAGGCTCGCCGCAGCCTTGGCCGCGACGTGGGGCGGCACGCTGTGGGAGGGCGGCGGCGTCTCGCCCTGCCAGCTCTGGAAGCGGCCGGCGTCGGGCTCCGCGGCCGGGCGCTGCCAGCTCCCGGTGTAGCCGCGGAAGCGCGCCAGCGCCTCGGCGGAGACGCGACGCGGCGCCTCGTCCTCGGCCGGGAAGGCCGGCGGACCGCCGCGCGGATGGGGACGGAGCAGGAAGCTCCGCCACTCGATCGACAGGCGATCGCCGAGCTCGTCCTCCAGGCGCGCCAGGCGCGCCGCAGCCACGTAGCACCACGGGCACAGGTAGTCGGACCAGACCGTGAGCCGCGCCGCCGCCAGGGCTACTCCTCGGCCGCGAGCCCGCGGTAGCGCCCACGCCAGTACAGGAGCGGCTCGCCTTCGCGCTGGCGCAGGGCCTCCACGCGTCCCACGTAGATCACGTGATCGCCGGCGTCGTGGCTTGCGTCCACGCGACAGTCGATCCCCACCAGGGCGTCGTCCAGCAGCGGCGCCCCGGTCACCGCCTCGCTCCAGGCCACGTCCGCGAAGCGCAGCTGCTCGTCCCGCTGCACGGCGAAGCGGTCCGAGAGCGCGCGCTGCCCGAGAGCCAGCACGTTCACCGCGAAGCGGCCCGAGCGCGCGATCACGCCGTTCGTGTCGGAGGTCTTGTCGGCGCAGACCAGCACGAGCGGCGGATGCAGGGAGACGCTCGAGAAGGCCGAGACCGTCATGCCGTGGATGGCGTCACCGTGGCGCGATGTCACGATCGTGACGCCGCTGGCCCAGGTGGCCAGGGCCTTGCGGAACGCGTCGGCGGAGACGGACATCCGGGCTCCCTCGGGCCTCGCGGGGCCGGCGGAGTCTAGCGGTGCGTCGCCGGCCTGTCGTACACTGCTCGGCCTCCAAGAGGAGGTCCCCATGAACGTCGGCTACGACCGTCCGCTCTACGTCCTGCCCTTCGACCACCGCGGCTCCTTCCAGACGAAGATGTTCGGCTGGGAGGGCCAGCTCGACGCGGCGCAGACGGCCGAGATCGCCACGGCCAAGGGCGTGATCTACGACGGCTTCAAGCAGGCCCTCGCCCAGGGCGTGCCGCGCGAGAAGGCCGGCATCCTGGTGGACGAGCAGTTCGGCGCCGCCATCCTGCGCGACGCCTCGAGCCAGGGCTTCACCACCGCCATGCCGGCCGAGAAGAGCGGCCAGGACGAGTTCGACTTCGAGTACGGCGACGAGTTCCGGGCCCACATCGAGAAGTTCTCGCCCACCTTCTGCAAGGTGCTGGTACGCGGCAACGTGGAAGGCGACCCGGGCATGAACGGACGCCAGTCCAAGCGCCTCGCCACGCTCTCCGACTACCTCCACGGCGCCAACCGCCGCTACATGTTCGAGCTGCTGGTGCCGGCCACCAAGGGCCAGCTCGACTCCGTGGGTGGCGACAAGAAGCGCTACGAAGCCGAGCTGCGGCCGGGCCTGATGGTGGCCGCCATCGAGTACTTCCAGGACCAGGGCGTGGAGCCCGACGTCTGGAAGATCGAGGGCCTGGACCGGCGCGAGGACTGCAAGCGGATGGTGGCGGCCGCGCGGCGCGGCGGCCGCGACCGGGTGGGCTGCATCGTGCTCGGCCGCGGCGAGAACGAGCAGAAGGTGCGCGAGTGGCTGTCGGCCGCCGCGGGCGTGCCCGGCTACATCGGCTTCGCCGTGGGCCGCACGACGTTCTGGGATGCGCTCGTGGAGCTCCGCGCCGGGAAGATCGAGCGCGCCGCCGCCGTGGCGCGCGTGTCCGCCAGCTACAAGGGCTTCGTCGAGCTGTTCGAACGCGCGGTCTGAAGCGGGGCGGACGGCGCCCCAGCCAGGAACTCGAGCACGTAGGGGCCCACCACCTCGAGCGGCCGGATGCCAGGCGCGAGCTCCACCGCCAGCCCGTAGAGCAGGTTGAAGGCGCGGCCCAGCATGACCACCCCGTCGGGTAGCTGGAAGCTGCGGATCTTCTTCATGTTGCCGCGCATCTGGCCCAGGTACTCGCCCAGGTCGATCTGGACGGCCTCGGCGGGCGTCAGGTTGTAGTAGCGCGGATCGAAGCCGAGCCGGGCCAGCTCGAGGGCCGGCGCGCGGTCGCGCGGCTGGATGATCCCCACGTCGAGCAGCGACTGGACGTAGAGCTCCGGGTCGCGCTGGAGCGAGGCCAGCACGTTCTTGCGGATCGCCTCGCGCAGCTCCCGGCTGATGCGCTTGTTCATGCCGAAGTCCACGATGCCGAGCCGGCCCTGGCGGTCCACGAGCAGGTTGCCCGGGTGCGGGTCGCAGTGGAAGAAGCCGTCACGCAGCATCATGTGCAGGAAGGCGCGCGTGGCCCAGGTGACCACGT
>Ga0302046_10002742_pt1 | contig 16293 bp, 12 predicted proteins | sample RVTome_11_FD_200261 | JGI IMG/M metagenome (GOLD analysis project Ga0302046, IMG submission 200261) | Soil microbial communities from uranium-contaminated site in the Upper Colorado River Basin, Wyoming, United States - RVT147D111 (version 2) ...
GGCCCGGCATGAACCGCTTCCCTCGAGGCACCTCCTGGCTCACGCGCAACGTGACGGGCGTGGCCTTCTACCGCTTCCTCTGCTTCATCCAGCGGGGATACAACCCGGAAGAGAACCCGTACCTGGTCGAGCTCGAAGATCTCCGCCGGTGGCGGAGTGAAGCGGAGGAACGAGACTGATCGGTTTCTCCTGACCCGGAACGACTGGTCATCGCCGGCGGCCCAGCTGGCGCAGGCGCGCCAGCTTGCTCCGTGCACACTGCAAGAAGAGCGGGGGCTTCCTCTCCTCCAGCACGCGGTCGATGTGGGACGTCAAGCGGTTGTCGAACGCTCGCCGGAGCGCCTCTCGCGACGGCTCCTCCCCTCGCCCGAGCATCTCGTCGTAGGCGTCGCGTACCCGCTGTCGTTTGGCCTCCTGATCGCGTTTGTAGACGGAAGGGTCCAAGAGATAGGGATTCTCTTCGGGGTTGAAGCCTCGCTGGACGAAGCAGAGGTAGCGATAGAACGACACTCCGGTCACGTTTCGCGTCAGCCAGGGCGTGTCCGGCGAGAAAGCGTCGACCGATGGCCATGCACGCCCGTCGTCCGGAAAATAGTTGACATGGTTCATCAGCTCGCCGAAGAACCGGACGACGCCGGGAAGGCGGATGATGTCCTCGACGGCGTAGATTCCGCGCGGCGCCAGCGCCGGGAACAGCACCGAGAAGCTCGTCAGGATCGCCTCCTCGGAGTGGAGACCGTCGTCCATGACGACGTCGAAGTCGCCGCCACTCTGGGACACGAAGGCGTGCAAGAACGCGGGGTCCATCTGGTCGCCGATGAAGATCCGGCGGCGTCCTCCCTCGAAGGACTTGCAGCTCGGGTCGATGTCGATTCCGAGGATCTCTGCCTTGGGGAAGAACTCCTCCCACATCCTGAGCGAGCGATCGGTCTCCACGCCGATCTCGACGACCCGTCGGGCACTCCCGCGGATGTCTCGGAGGTGCGTCCAATAGTGTCTCAGGTAGTCGTGTGAGCGCTTCGACGGCTGGTAGCGTTCTCCGATCTCGTGGAGAGGGGAGGCTCGCAGGTCAGGGTCGGGTCCACGGGTGGGCGCGGTCCGCCCCCGCAGCAGAAGAGCGGCCTCTTCCTCGAGCTGGTCGAACCAAGTCCGGAGCCTCGTCATGGGTCCTCCTCCCTGAATTCGCCTCTGCCATGCGCGTTTTCGGGGCGGATCCTACCACCGCGTCGCCAGTTCCTGGGGCCGCCCGGCCGTCCGGCGAACCCCCGATTCGCCTCGAAGGCCCCCGCATCGCTCGTGGCCGCGGTGATATGTTCGGATCGTGCAGAGGCCGAGGCAGCGCAGATCCACGCCCGGCATCGGTGCGGTGGCAGGGGTCTTCGTCTGCTGCCTCGCGCTCTACTACACGAACTGGCGAGCCCTCTCCCAAGCCGACACGATCCCGGCTCCGTACGTCGCCTTCTCGCTGGCCAGCGGCCGCGGCCTCGACCTGCGCGCGTATGACGTCCTCGACAAGTTCGTCGGCCTGAGCGTCGTCGAGCTTCCCGATGGACGCCGCCATTCCAAGTATCCGCCGGGCAGCGCGCTCTTCGCCCTGCCCGTGGTGCTGCCCTTCGCGCTGCTCGCCGAGGATCCCCCGCGCACGAGCGTCATGCGCCGGTTGGGGAAGCTCTCCGGAGCCCTGGCCAGCGCCGGGGCGGCGGCAATGCTCTACTTCGTTCTCGCCAGGCTCGCGCCCGCGGGCGCCCTGCCCGCCAGCGTGCTGTTCGCCGCGGGCACCTCCCTGTGGCCGGTCGCCAGCCAGTCGGCCTGGGGCCACGGAGCGGCCACCTTCTGGCTGTGCGGCGCCCTGCTCCTGCTCCTCGCTCCTCCCGCTCGCTGGCAGGGCAGCGTTCGCGTCCTCGCCCTGGGCGCAGGGCTGTGTCTGGGGATGGCGGTCCTCGGCCGCCCCACCACGATCCTGTTCGCAGGGGCGTCCCTGGCCGCCCTCGCCGTGAGCCGCCAGCCGGCGGCGGCGCTGGCTTGCGCCCTCGGCGCGGCGTTCGGGGCGGGCGTGCTCGTGGCGACCAACTTCGCCACCTATGGCGCGCCCGTCGCGGGCGGCTACGGAGCCGAAGTCCGGGAGTGGACGACGCCCCTGCACGTGGGGCTCGCCGGCCTGTTGGCCTCACCCTCCCGTGGGCTGCTCGTCTACTCCCCGGCCCTGCTCGTCATCCCCTTCGGCCTGCGCGCTGGCGCGAGGCGACTCGACGGCCATGCGCGCACCCTGGTCGCGCTCTGGGGCCTCGCCTGCCTCGGGACCTTGCTGCTTTACTCACGCTGGCACGTGTGGTGGGGCGGCTGGTGCTATGGGCCCCGGTTCCTGATCGAAACGCTGCCGCTGCTCTGCCTGCTGTTCGGCCTCGCGTGGCAGTCTGCCGGGAGCGGGAGCGCCATCCGTCTGCGCCGCGTGGGAGGCGCGCTCATCGCCCTCTCGGTGGCGGTGCAGGCCATGGGCGTGTTCGGCTACGACCACAACGCCTGGAATCGCCGGCATCCGCTGGGTCCGGGGTTCGAGCTGCGCGACACCCAGATCGGGGCGGCCCTGCGCCATCTCGTCGGAGCGGACGCTCGACGACCTTGAGGGGCCCGGCCTCGCCCCGGGCGGCCTCGGGCGAACCCCTGATTCGCCTCAAGGCCCCCCGCACCCCACCGAAACGTCCAGGGGGTGCCCTTCCCGCGGGATGGTCGGAGACGTCCGCCCGCACGCCGGAGCCGAGAGCGCCATGGACGAGCGCAAGCGCGAGGTGGTGCTGATCGCCGGCTGCGACCCGCAGGAGCGCCTGCTGGCCAGCGCGGCCGTGGAGCAGGCCGGGCTCGAGCCCTTCGAGGTGGCGAGCGGCGGCGAGGCCCTGCTCGCCTTCGTCTCGGGCGCGCCGGCGCTCGTGCTGCTCGACCTCGACATGCCCGGCGACGACGGCCCGCGCACCTGCGAGGCCCTGCGCGCGCGCCGCGAGAGCCGCCACACGCCGATCCTCGGCATGAGCGCACAGGCCGATGCTCAGGCCATGACGCGCGCCTTCGACGCCGGCGTGACCGACTTCCTGGCCAAGCCCGTGAATTGGGGCCTGTTCGTCCACCGCGTTCGCTATCTGCTGCGCGCCAGCCGCACGCTCGCCGATCTCCAGACCAGCCGCGAGCAGCTCGCGGCTGCCCAGCGCCTGGCGCGCGTGGGCGCCTGGGAGTGGGACGTGCAGAGCGGCGAGCTGCGCTGGTCGGCCGAGCTGAAGCAGATCCTGGGCGTGCGCTCGGAGACGGACTCGGTGGCGCTCGAGGCGCTGCTCGACCTGGTCCACCACGAGGACCGCGCCGCCGTGCGCGACTGGTTCCGCCTGGCGGCCCAGGGCCGCTTGACCGCCGACCTCGAGTACCGCTGCATGCGCGCCGACGGCGATGAGCTCGCGCTCCACCAGCAGGCCGAGGCCGTGACCGGCGAGGGCGGCGACGTGCTGCGCGTCTCGGGCTTCCTCCAGGACGTCTCCGACCGCAAGCGCAGCGAGGAGCGCATCCGCCAGCTCGCCTACTACGATGTGCTGACCGGTCTGCCCAACCGTCGCTTCTTCAAGGAGAGCCTGGACCGCGCGCTGCGCCACGCGCGCCACAGCGGCAAGCCCCTCGGGCTGCTCTTCCTCGACCTCGACCGCTTCAAGATGATCAACGACACGCTCGGGCCCGAGGCGGGCGACCTGCTGCTCAAGGAAGCCAGCGAGCGTCTGCACGCCTGCGTGCGCCCCGACGACTGGGTGGCCAGCGCGCGCGAGGGCAAGCCCCAGACCACCGTCTCTCGCCTGGGCGGCGACGAGTTCACCCTGCTGCTGCGCGACCTCGACGATCCCCACGACGCGGGCCGCGTGGCCGGGCGCATCCTCGAGCGCTTCGCCCAGCCCTTCGCCATCGACGGGCGCGAGGTCTACACGTCGGCCAGCATCGGCATCGCCGTCCACCCCATGGACGGCGGCGACGTGGACACGCTCCTGCGCAACTCGGACGCCGCCATGTACGCTGCCAAGGACCGCGGCCGCAACAACTTCCAGTTCTACGCCGACGCCATGAACCTGAAGACGGCGCGCCGGCTCGACATCGAGAACAACCTGCGCCGCGCGGTCCAGCGCGGCGAGCTCTCGGTGGTCTACCAGCCCAAGCGCGACCGCGTCTCGGGCGAGGTGCGCTCGCTCGAGGCGCTGATCCGCTGGGACAACGCCGAGCTCGGCAAGGTGCGCCCGAGCGAGTTCATCGAGGTGGCCGAGGAGTCGGGCCTGATCGTGCCGATCGGCGAGTGGATCCTGCGCACGGCCTGCTGCCAGCAGCGCCACTGGTGCGACGCGGGCTTCGAGCCCGTGACGATCTCGGTGAACCTGTCGAGCTACCAGATCCGGGCGCAGCGCTTCGCGGAGCTGCTCTCCCACGTGCTCCAGGAGACGGGCGTGGACCCGCGCCACGTGGAGCTCGAGATCACCGAGAGCGCGCTCATGCGCTACGAGGACGTCTCGATCCGCACGCTCGGCGAGCTCAAGCAGATCGGCGTTCGCCTCGCGCTCGACGACTTCGGCACCGGCTACTCCTCGCTCTCCTACCTGAAGCGCTTCCCGATCGACTCGCTCAAGATCGACCGCGACTTCGTCCGCGACGTGTGCAGCGACCCCGACGACGCCGCCATCACCCGCGCGATCGTGGCCATGGCCCAGGGCCTGGGCCTGTACGTGGTGGCCGAGGGCGTGGAGACGGCCGAGCAGGCGGCCTTCCTGGCCGAGATCGGCTGCGACGGCATGCAGGGCTTCCACATCGGGCCGCCGGCCTCCCCCCACGAGGCGGTGGCCTACCTGCGCCGGCGCGCCTGAGCCCGCCGCCGGCTTCGGGGCTTCTTCACCGGACGTGACCGGATCCGTCACGAGCTGGTGTTCTCCTCCCTCCCATGGGCGTGACGCCCTCGCCCCGGCGCCCGGAGGAACCACCCCCATGCTCTCAGCCACTCGTACCCTGACCCGCTGCCTCGTCTGCGGCTCGAGCGAGGTCCGCACCGACGAGGTGGTGGACCGCGGCATCGTGCTGCTGGCCGAGTGCCCCCGCTGCCAGCACCTGTGGACGGTGCGCTCCGCCGCGCCGTCGGCCCGGCCCGGCCGCAGGCTGGGCGCGGGCGCCGGGTCCGGGCTCTCCGCCGACGCCGCCTGACCCGACGCCGCGCGCCCGGCGCGATACCTTGGGCGCGTGCGCCTCGTCCTCTACACGGGAAAGGGAGGCGTCGGGAAGACCACCACCGCGGCCGCCACGGCGGTGTGCGCCGCCGCGCGCGGCGTTCCGACGCTGGTGGTTTCGGCGGACGCCGCCCACAGCCTGGGTGACGTGCTGGCGCATCCCCTCGCCGGCGAGGCCGAGCGCCGCGAGCCCCAGCCGGTGGCGGACCGGCTCCACGCGCTCGAGGTCGACGCGCGCCGGGCCATGGAGCGCCACTGGGGTCGCGTTCGCGACTACCTGATCTCGCTCTTCCGCTACCAGGGCATCGAGGCGGTGGTGGCCGAGGAGCTGGCGCTGCTGCCGGGCGCCGAGGAGCTGGCCACGCTGCTCGCGGTCCAGGAGCTCGCCGAGAGCGGTCGCTACGAGCTCGTCGTCGTGGATTGCGCGCCCACGGATTCGACCCTGCGCCTGGTGACCCTGCCAGACGTGGCCGACGGCGCCCTGCGCTGGCTGCTGCGGCTCCAGCAGGCACTCTCCGCCGTGGTGACCCCCCTGGCGCGCAGCCTCGTGCCCGTGCCGCTGCCCGGCCCCGAGGTGTTCCGCGACGCCGATCGGCTGCTGTACCGGCGGCTCCGCGGCTTGCGGGCGCTGCTCTCGGCGCGCGAGACGAGCGTGCGCCTGGTGGTGACCCCCGAGCGCATGGTGATCGACGAGGCGCGGCGCGCCCACACCGATCTCTCGCTCTTCGGCGTGGCCTGCGACGCCGTGGTGATGAACCGGCTGCTCCCCGAGGCCGCCTGCGCCGAGCCGTTCTTCCGCGACTGGGGTGTGCTCCAGGAGGAACGGCTGCGCGAGGTGGAGGAGGCGTTCGCGCCGCTACCGGTGCTGCGCGCGCCGCTCCAGGAGGACGAGGTGGTGGGCACGGAGCGCCTGGCGCGCCACGGCCACGAGCTGTTCGGCCGGCGAGAGCCAGGGGCCGTGCTCGGACGCGCGCCGCGGCTGCGCTTCACGCGCGCGGGCACGGGCTATCAGCTCACGCTGTCGCTTCCCGGGGCCAGCGCCGCGGAGCTCGACGTCACGAAGGTCGAGGGCGAGCTGCTGCTCTCCACGGGCCGCACGCGCCGCGCCATCGTGCTGCCGCGCCGCGTGGCCGCGCTCGACCTGGCCGGGGCGAAGCTCGAGCGCGGGCGCCTGCTGGTGCGCTTCGCCGGCGGGGCGCCCTGAGTGCGCGGCCTGCGGCTCCACGGGGCGCCCTGAGTGCGCGTGCTGCTGCTCACCGGCAAGGGAGGCGTCGGCAAGACCTCCATGGCGCTGGCCACGGCGCTCGGCGCCGCGCGCCACGGCCACCGCACCCTCGTGCTCTCCACCGACGCGGCGCACAGCCTGGGCGACGCGCTCGGCCGTCCCGTGGGTGCCGCGCCCGTGGCCGTGGCGCCGGGCCTCGTGGCCCAGGAGGTCGGCGTGCTGGCCGAGCTCGACCGGGCCTGGTCCGAGATCCAGGAATGGCTGCGCGCGCTGCTGCGCGAGGAGACCGACGAGCTGGTGGCCGAGGAGCTCCTGGTCTTCCCGGGCATGGAGGAGCTGGTCTCGCTGCGCGCGGTGCGCGAGGTGGAGGCCACCGGCGCCTACGACGTGTGCGTGGTGGACTGCGCGCCCACCGGCGCCACGCTGCGCATGCTGCGCTTCCCCGACGCGCTGCGCGTCTTCATGGAGAACTTCTTCGACCTCGAGCGGCGCGGCGCGCGGCTCCTGCGGCCGCTGGTGGACCGCCTGAGCGCGGGGCGCCTGATCCCGCGCGAGGAGTTCTTCGAGGCCTTCGAGCGGCTCTACCGCGAGGTGGAGGACGTGCGCCAGATCCTGATGGACGGCGAACGCACCAGCGCGCGGCTCGTGGTGAACCCGGCGCGCGTGGTGGTCGAGGAAGCCCGCCGCTCGTTCGCGTACCTCTCGCTGTACGGCGTGGCCACCGACGCCGTGGTGGTGAACCGCGAGCTGCCCGACGGCGCGCGCGGCGGCTGGTTCGGGCGGTGGGCCGAGCGCGAGCGCCGCGAGCAGGCGGAGATCGCCGCCTCCTTCCCGATCCCGATCCTGCACGCGCCCCTGCACCCGCGCGAGGTGCGCGGCGTGGAGGCGCTCGACACGCTCTCCCGCCAGGTGTACGGCGAGACGGACCCGGCGCGCATCTTCACACGCCAGCGCCCCGTGCGGCTGCGCAAGCACGCCGGGGCGACCGTGCTCGAGGTGGACCTGCCGGGCGCCTCGAAGGAGGAGATCGAGCTGCGCGTGGTGGGGGGCGAGCTCGCCATCCGCGTACGGGACGCCGAGCGGCTGGTGGCGTTGCCGGCCACGCTCGCGGGCCGGCAGCTGGCGGGCTCGCGCTTCGAGGACGGAGTGCTGCGCATCCGGTTCCGCCCGTGATGCGCGAGGCGCGCCGCATCGTCTCGCTCGTGCCGAGCGTGACCGAGGCGCTGTTCGCCCTGGGGCTGGGCGAGCGCGTGGTGGGCGCCACCGATTGGTGCGTCCATCCCGCCGGAGCGGTCGAGAAGCTGCCCCGCGTCGGGGGCACCAAGGACACGGACGTGGCGGCCGTGGTGGCGCTCGCGCCCGATCTCGTGCTCGCCAACCGCGAGGAGAACACCGAGCGCACGGTGCGCCAGCTGCGCGCGGCAGGCCTGGCCGTGCGCGTGGACTACCCGCGGACCGTGGCCGAAGGCGTGGCGCTGCTCGCGGACCTCGCCGCCCTGGGCGCCCCGCCCGAGGCCTGGGACGCGGTGGTGGAGCCCGCTCGCCGCGCCCTGGCCGAGGCCCTCGCGAGCCGGCCGGCGGCGCCCGTCCGGGTGTTCTCCCCGATCTGGCGCGACCCCTGGATGGCCGTCTCGGGCGACACCTACATCCACGACCTCCTCGTCCTGTGCGGGGGCGAGAACCCCTGGGCCGGCGCCGGCCGCCGCTACCCGATCGTGACCCGCGCCGAGGTCGAGGCCGCCCGGCCCGGCGTCGTGCTGCTGCCCGACGAGCCTTACGCCTTCGCCGAGGCCGATCGCCAGGAGCTCTCCGCCTGGGACCTCCCGGCGGCCCGGGACGGCCGGATCCATTTGATCGACGGCACGTTGGTTTCTTGGTACGGTCCGCGCATCCCCCGTGCGATCGAGACGATCCGGCTCCTGTTTTCCTCCGCCCAGTGCCCTTGACTCGCCCGCGGTGGGGGCCCGCGACGCTCGACGGAGGGATGAGCCCATGCGACGGATCCGATCGACGAGCCCGAGACCGCGGCTTGCGGCTTGGCTCCCTGCCCTGCTCGTGGCGCTCGCTGCGACGCCGGCCGCCGCCGTGCGCGTGCAGCAGGTGCGCGTGGGCGACCACGCCGAGTTCACGCGCATCGTCCTCGAGCTCGACGGCCCGGCGCCCTACACGCTGAGCCAGCGCCCGACCGCCGCCGGCGGCGAGCTGCTCGTGGAGATCGAGGCCCAGAGCGGCACGCGCGTGGTGGGCTCGCGCAGCCGGCTGGTCGAGAGTGTGTCGCTGAGGCCCGAGGCCGCGGGCTCCGTGGCGCGCGTGCAGCTGCGCAGCGCCAACGTGATCGTGAAGGAGATGGTGCTCAAGGGGCCGCACCGGATCGTGCTGGACGTGGCCGCCGCGCCCAAGGCCGCCACCGCCCCCGCACCCAAGGCGCCCACGTCTACCCTGGCGGAGCTGCCGCCGCCGGCGCCGGCTCCGACCAAGGTCGCATCCGCTCCAACGGCGGCGAAGCCGCCCGCGCCGACGGCGACCAGGCCGCCCGCCCCGACGGCGGTGAAGCCGCCGCCCGAGGTCGCCCAGGCTCCCAAGCTCCCGCAGCCCGAGGTGCAGGCGGTGCCCGAACGCCGCGTGGTCGAGCGCGCCGCCGCGCCGCGGCCCGGCGAGAGCGCCGCGCCCGCGCCGGGTGCGAGCGGACCCGCGCCCGCGACAGGGCTGGCCGCCTCCGAGCCCGCCGCCTCGCCCGAGTCCCCGACCGAGCCGGCCTTGGAGTCGGGCCCGGGCCCGAGGCCGAGGCCGGATGCGGAGGCCACCGCGCGGGCCGCCCGGAAGCCGGCCGAGCCGCCTGCCCCCGAGCCGAGCCCGAGCTTCGCCGAGCGGCTCGGCGCCGGCGATCCGACGGCGGGCTTGAGCTTCGCGCTCGGCGGCGTGCTGATCCTGCTGCTCGCCTTCGTCGCCCTGCGCCGCCGCTCGGCGCGGATCGCGCGCGAGGCGGCCGCGACCCCCTGGCCTCCGCCCGGGGCCCAGGAGCGTCCCGAGTTCGCGACGGCCCACGAAGAGAGCGCCGAGGACGCCTGGGAGCAGCGTGGCGACGCCGGTCCCCTGTTCGCCGCCACGGAGGCCGAGCCCGCCGGCGACGACGCCGCGCCGGCGGCCGCGCTCCCCGACGTCCCGTTCCACGTCGAGCCCGAGGTGGTGGCCAAGGAGGCCGATGCCTCCCGGGTCGAGGAGCTCGAGCGGCGCCTGGAGCGGCTCGAGGCGCGCCTCGCCGACAACCTGGACGCCCGGGACCGGCTCGAGCGCCAGCTCGCCGCCCACACCGAAGAGCTGCGCGTACAGCGGGCGGCCATCGCCCGCACCCAGCGCGCCGTGCGCGCGGCTGTGCGCGGCCCCGAGGGCGCGGGCCAGCCCGGCGGCGATCCCCAGGGAGCCGGCCCCCAGCCGGGTGAAGGCTAGGCGGGCGAGGGCTCCACGCCCCGGCGACGCGCCCGCAGCCGCTCCGCATCCGACCCGCAGAGAACGGGCTAAGCCCCGGCCCCTGGCTGCCGATGAGTGCCCCACGGAGCCTCGTCGGAACCCCGGAGCCACGTCTCCGGGGAACATCGCGCACGCTCCGGAGGGGGAAAGCATGGGGACCACCATCCTCGTCGCCGACGATCACCAGATCGTGCGGCAGGGTCTGAAGCGGCTGCTCTCGAAGCGGGGCGACTACGACATCGTGGCCGAGGCCTGCGACGGCGAGCAGGCCGTCGAGATGGCCGAGCGCCAGCAGCCCGACGTGGTGTTGATGGACATCTCGATGCCGCGGCTCTCGGGCATCGACGCCACGCGCCGCATCGCCGCCATGGGCCGCACCAAGGTGCTGGCGCTCTCGATGCACGACGGCCAGGGCTACGTCGAGGAGGCGCTGCGCGCGGGCGCCGCGGGCTACGTGCACAAGAACGCGTCGGCCGAGGACCTGTTCAGCGCCATCGACGCCGTGCGCACGGGCGACTCGTACCTCTCGCCGGCCGTCACCCAGCAGGTGGTGGACGCCATCGCGCGGCCCGGCGAGCGGCCGAGCTCGGCCGTCTCGGCGCTCACCCAGCGCGAGCGCGAGGTGCTCAAGCTCATCGCCGACGGGCTGTCGAGCAAGGAGATCGCCACCAACCTCGGCGTCTCGCTCAAGACCGTGGAGTCCCACCGGGCCAACCTCATGGACAAGCTCGACATCCACAAGGTGTCGGGACTGGTCCGTTTCGCGGTCCGGGCGGGCCTGGTGACGCCCTAGGCGAGCGGCGCGGAACGCGCGGCGGGCGAGCGCAGTCCAACACCGAGGGAAGGGGATTCCGCCCCGCAAACGCCGTGTTAACTTCCGGCGCGACGACGGCCATACCACCCCTGGGACCGCTCGCCATGTACCTCCAGTCATTCGGGCTCCGCGAGAAGCCTTTCACGCTCAGCCCGGACCCCCGCTATCTCTTCCTCGCCGAGTCGCACCGCGAGGCGCTCGCCCACCTGCTCTACGGCGTGGACCAGGGCGAGGGCTTCATCGCGGTGGTCGGTGAGGTCGGCACCGGCAAGACCACGCTGTGCCGCACGCTGCTCCAGCGCCTGGGCGCCGAGACCGAGGTCGCCTTCCTCTTCAACCCCGACCTCTCGCCGCTCGAGCTGCTCGAGTCGGTCTGCACCGAGTTCGGCATCGCGGTGCCGGGCGACGCTTCGCGCCGGGACCTGCTCGATCGCATCAACGGGTTCCTCGTCCACAACAAGCGCGAAGGCCGCCGCGTCCTGCTGATCATCGACGAGGCCCAGAATCTTCCGCCCGAGACCCTCGAGCAGGTGCGGCTGCTCTCGAACCTCGAGACCGAGACCAGCAAGCTCGTGCAGATCGTGCTGCTCGGGCAGCCCGAGCTCGAGAGCAAGCTCGCCTCGCCCGAGCTGCGTCAGCTCCGCCAGCGCATCAGCGTGTGGTGGCGGCTCGGCCCGATGAAGCGCGCCGAGACCTTCGAGTACGTGCGCCACCGCCTGCGCGTGGCGGGCAGCACCGGGCGCGCGCCCTTCGGCGACGCGGCCCTGCGCGAGGTGCACCGGCGCAGCGCGGGCGTGCCGCGCGTGGTGAACATCCTGTGCGACCGCGCGCTGCTCTCGGCCTACGGCGCGGGTGCGAGCCAGGTGGCGGCCGGTCACGTGCGGCGCGCGGCCGGCGAGCTCGGTCCGGCCCGCGCGCGTGGCGTGCTCGCGCGGGCGCGCCGCTTCATCCTGCACCCCGCCTGGATCGCGGCCGCGGGCGCGGCGGCGGTGGGGCTCGGCGCCTGGCAGCTCCTGGGCGGCGCCGATCCCAGGCCCATCGCGAAGGGCGCGGTGCCCGAGCCGCCCGCGGTCTCGGCGCCGCCGCCGGCGCTCGCGCCGGTGCCCGTCGATCCGGCCGCGCTGCCGCTGCCGGCCGCGCCGCCGGCGGCCACCAGTGGCGGCGCCGGGGAGCCGCTCGACGCGCTGCTCGACCGTCTCGACAGCGGCGCGGCCGACGCGGCGGCCGCGAGCGCCCTGCTCTCGAGCTGGACCCTGGCACCCGAAGGCGCCGGTGGCGCGGCGGGCTCGCTGCCCGAGCTGGTGGACGCGCTCGAGGCCCAGGGCCTGCGCGTGGAGCGCCTCGAGGTGGCGGACCTGGACACGCTGCGCGTGCTCGGCCATCCCGCCCTGCTCAGGCTCGCAGGAAGCGACGGCCGCGCGCGCTCGGTGGTGCTGCGTCGCCTCGACGGCGAGACGGCCACGCTCGTGGGCCTGGGCGACGCCACGGTGGTGCGCGTGCCCGTCGCGGAGCTCGCCGCCCGCTTCACGGGCGAGGCGTGGGTGCCCTGGCGCGACTTCGTCGCCCTGCCGCCAGTGCTGCGCGACGGCCAGGCGGGCAGCCCGGTCTACTGGCTCCAGACCACGCTGGCCGAGCTCGGCTTCTACGCCGGCCGCCTGAACGGGCGCTTCGACGATCCCACGCGCCTGGCGGTGCGCGCCTTCCAAGCGAGCCGCGGCCTCGCGGCCGACGGACAGGTGGGGCCGCGTACGAAGATGGCGCTCTACCACGCGCTGGAAGACTACGCGCTGCCCCGGTTGGACGGCCTCCGCTCCGGGCGCCCGATCGGACAGACCGCCGACCACGCGGCCGATCCGGCCGGCGACGCGGCTCACGGCGCGGGCCCGGAGGCCGGGTGAGCACGATCCTCAAGGCGCTGCGCCGGCTCGAGCAGGAGCGCGAGGCCCAGGTCGAGCGCGATCTGCGCGACCAGGTGGTGGCGCATCCCGAGCGAGCGAGCGAGTCCGCCGCGCGGCCGCGCATCCCGCTGCTGGTGGCGACGGGCGCGGTGGGTGCCGTGCTGGTGGTGGCGCTCGTCGCATGGGTCGAGCGCGGCGGCGGGCAGGCGGCTCCGGCTCCCTCGGCTTCGCCTGCGGCCCAGGCGGCGCGCTCCGCGCCGTCGCTGGCTCCCGCCCGCGAGCGCCCGGCGCCGGCCCCGGTCCCGGACGCGGCGGCACGCGCGGCCGAGCGACAGGCCCAGCGAGCCGTGGTAGCGAGCGAGCCTCCGGCCGCCGTGCGGCCTCTGGCAGCGAGCGAGCCTCCGGCCGCCGTGCGGCCTCTGGCAGCGAGCGAGCCTCCGGCCGCCGTGCGGCCTCTGGCAGCGAGCGAGCCTCCGGCCGCGCCGCGTCGCAGCGCGGTGATCCCCGACCGCTCGCCTGCGCCGAGCCTGCCGCAGGTCGCCGCCGCGGCGCGGCCCGAGCCGCCGCCGGCCGTCGCTCCCGCGCCGCGCACGGAGCCCGAGCCGGCCGCGCCCGTCGCGCCGGTCTCGACGGTGCGGACGAAGCCCCCGTTCAAGGAGGAGCCGGCCCCGCTGGTCCACGAGCGCGCCGGCATCGCCGGCCAGCCCGAGGTCGCCGCCCGCACGCCGCTGCCGGGGCTCGTGGTGGAGCGCACGCTCTGGCACCCCGATGCCGGCCGGCGCCGGGCCGTGCTCCAGGTCGAGGGCCGCGACGGCACGGTGGAGCTGCGCGAGGGCGACGCCGTGGGGGATCTCGTGGTCCAGCAGATCGACCCGAGCGGCGTGCTCTTCCTGCACCGCGGCGTCGAGATCCGCCGGCGCGTCGGCGCGCGCGACTAGGCAAGCGGCACCGCGCGTGTGCGGCATCGCGGGCGCCTGGGAACGGAGCGGTGCGCCCCCGGATGCCCGCGCGCTCGAGCGCATGCTCGACGCCTCGGCCCACCGCGGCCCCGACGGCCGGGGCGCCTGGCTCGACGCGGGCGTGGCGCTCGGCCACGTGCGCCTGGCCATCCTCGATCCCACGCCCGCCGGCCACCAGCCCATGCGCACGCCCGGCGACCGCGGCGTGCTCGCCTACAACGGCGAGGTCTACAACTTCCGCGAGCTGCGGCGCGAGCTCGAGAAGGAAGGCATCGACTTCCGCAGCCAGGCCGATACCGAGGTGGTGCTCCACGCCCTGCACCTGTGGGGCCCCGAGCGCGCCCTGCCCCGCTTCGACGGCATGTTCGCGCTGGCCTACTGGGACGGCCGTTCGCGCTCGCTCTGGCTGGCGCGGGACCGCCTCGGCATCAAGCCGCTCTACCTGCACCGCTCGGCCGCGGGCCTGCTGTTCGCTTCGGAGCTGCGCGCGCTGCTCGCGCACCCGCGCGTCGCGACGCGTCCCGACGTGCAGGCGCTCGTGGCCTTCGTCGTGGCCGGGCGCCTCTACGACACGCGGACGCCCTTCGTCGGCCTCGAGGCGCTCGAGCCGGGGAGCTGGCTCCGCGTCCGCGAAGGAGAGGAGACCGAGGCCGTCTGGTACGACCCGATCGAGGCCCTCGACCCTGGCCGGCTGCTCGCCAACCAGGAGCGCCGGGTCGCGGACTGGCCCGCGGCCTTCGAGGCGCTGCTGCGCCGCAGCGTGGACCTGCACCTGGTGAGCGACGCGCCCCTGGCCACGACCTGCAGCGGGGGCGTGGACTCGGGCCTCGTGACCGCCTTCGCCCGCGAGCGGCGGCCGGACCTGGTCGCCTACGTCGCCGACCAGGCCGGCGAGCGCAGCGAGGGCGAGGCTGCCTCCCGCATGGCGGCCCAGCTCGGCGTGGAGCTGCGTCCGGTGCGGGTGGACCGCGATCTCTTCCTGCGCACCTGGCCCCGGGCCGCCATTGCGGAAGAGGTACCCACCGGCCGCGCCTCCGACGTGCCGCGCCTGCTCGTGGCCTCGGCCGCGCATTCCGACGGCTTCAAGGTGCTGCTCACCGGCGAAGGCGCCGACGAGCTGTTCGGCGGCTACGACCGCCACGTGCTGACCCGCCGGCAGTGGCAGCGCGCGCTACGCCGGCGCTGGACGAGCCCGCGCCACTGGCGGGACTGGCCGCGCCGGCTGGCCCGCCTCACGCGCACGCCCACGTCCATGTCCCCGGCGCGCAACGACGCCGCGCTCGAGCGCCGGCTCACCCTCGCCGTCGACCCGGCGGATCGCCTGCGCACCCGGGCGATCTTCGCGCGGCTCGCCGGCGTGCGCTCGTTGCCCGACCGCGCGTTCCTGGCCGACGGCCTGCGCGATCTCGGCGGCAACCTGCGGCGGCTCCTGCACGTCCACGACCGCACGGCCATGGCCGCCTCGGTCGAGATGCGGGTCCCCTACCTGGAGAACGAGCTGGTCGACTTCGCCCTGCACCTGCCGCCCCGGGCCAAGCTGCACCGCGGCATCAGCAAGTGGGCGGTGAAGACCGTCGCGCTCCGCCACCTGCCCCGGGATCTCGTGCTGCGCCCCAAGCAGGGCTTCCCGACGCCCGAATACTTCACGGCCGGCACGACGGCGCTGCTCGCCGACGGCTTCGTGGCCGACCTGCTGCGTTGGCCGCGCCGTCACCAGGCCGCGCTGCTCGCCGAGATCGAGGCCAGCCCCGACGAGCGGGGCCGGCTGGTCGGGCTGGAGCTCTGGGGCCGGGTCTCCCTGGCCGGCGCGTCCGCGGAAGAGCTCGGCGAGCGCCTGCTCGCAGCAGGCAGCGCGGCGTCAGCGCGAGCGTGACGGACCCCTCGCCACGACGAGCATCGCGGCGAGGCCCAGCGTGGCGAGTGCGGCGCCCGCGAGGAACGTGGCGGGCGCGCCCAGCCGGTCCCACAGCGCGCCCGCGAGCACGCTCGCCAGCAGCAGTGCGATTCCGCTCGCCAGGTGGAAGGCGCCGAACGCCGTGCCGCGCAGCGCCTCGGGCGCGGTGTCGGCCACGAGCGCGCCGAGCAGGCCCTGCGTCATCCCCAGGTGGAGGCCCCAGAGCGCGACCCCGAGCAGCGCGACGCCCGGGCCGGGGGCGGCGGCGAGCACGAGGTCCGCCACGACGAGCACCCCGAAGCCGGCGCCGACGATGAGCCGGCGGTCGACCGAGTCCGAGAGCGCGCCCAGCGGGTAGGACGAGAGGGCGTAGAGCAGGTTCATGACCACCAGCACGAGCGGCGCGAGCGCGAGCGGCAGGCCCAGCGACGAGACGCGCAGAACCACGAAGGCCTCGCTGAAGCGCGCCAGCGTGAGCAGCGCGCCGACCGCGACCACCGCCCAGCAGGCGGGCCCGAGCTGGCCGAGCCCGGCGCCGCGCCGCGCGCGCGCGGACCGCCCGGCGCCGCGCGGCCGCTCGGGCTCCGTCACCGCGAACACCATGACCGCGACGGAGACGAGCGCGGGGATCACGGCCACCCAGAAGACCAGCCGGAAGTCGTCGTGGCTCGCGCGCACCAGCGCGATGGCGAGCAGCGGTCCGGCGAACGCGCCGACCGTGTCGAGGGCCTGACGCAGCCCGTAGGCGGCGCCGCGCAGCTGCGCGGGCGTGATGTCCGCCACCAGCGCGTCGCGCGGCGCCCC
>Ga0302046_10002743_pt1 | contig 16293 bp, 12 predicted proteins | sample RVTome_11_FD_200261 | JGI IMG/M metagenome (GOLD analysis project Ga0302046, IMG submission 200261) | Soil microbial communities from uranium-contaminated site in the Upper Colorado River Basin, Wyoming, United States - RVT147D111 (version 2) ...
AGCCGTCCCTGTTCTACTTGAAACGCTCGGGAAGGCGCAATGGTTCACAGGGCCTCGTGCCCGGTTCGGTGGAGATTCCGGGCGGCGTGGCCTCGAGCATCGACGTTCCCGACGCCCAGATCACTAGGGGCGCGCGCGGCATCGACGCCCGGGGAGACATCGTCGGGAGATGGGTAGATGCCGACCCTCCTGGGACACGGATACCTGCTGAGCGATGAGCAGTCACCCAAATCGACTTTCCTGGGGCCAGCGCCTCCACTGTCCTCGGAATCAACAATGCCGGAGACCTCGCGGAACGCACTCTGACGAGTCAGAGAACGCGAGCGGCCGGGTGCTCATCGTTGGACCTCTGTGATGCCTCGACCACTTTGGCCGTCGGGATCTCATTCAAGCGCGGAAGGGGTGTTCGATGCGAAGAGCGACGGCGATCTTGATTGCGGTCACGTTGTTCCTCGGCTGTGTCTCGACCAAGCGACCGGACCGGACGCTCCAGGACATGGTTTCGGCCCGTCGGGCCGATGACGTCGCGCGCGCGGATGAAGCGAGCGAGCTCTTCGAGAAGCTACTCAACGTGCCGAAGTCAAGGCCGACGCATACGAGAACGATATCCATGCGGCGCGGCCGACCCTCGATGTGCTGATCATCTCCGGGCACGTTCGTGCCGGAGGTAATGAACGCCCTGGCCGATCTCGGCGAGCAAATGGGAGCCGATCCGACGAGTTGGCGCACCGAAGCTCCGTGAGGTCGTTCCCCGCTTGATCGTCCGGCCGGCGCTCCGAGTGCCGACAAAGATCGCTGGACCACTTCACGGCCGGCGGAATTCGGTGTATCCTCCGGGCAGCGGTGCTCGCATGAAGTGACCGTGCCCGTGGTTCGATCGTTAAGGGAGATGCACCATGACCCAATCGACGAAGCTCGGTCTCTTCTCCCTGTACGCCGTTGTGCTGCTGATACTGGCGGCGTGTTCCGACAAGCAGGAGGGCGCGTCCGTCGCCGCACCTCCGCCCGCCGCGCAGCGCAATGTCGAAGAGAGCCAGGCCATGGTGCTGCTGCGTGGCCTGCCCACGCTCGGCACGGTCCACAGCGTCGCCATCGTGGAGCTGGACCCGGACGCGGCGAACTTCGGTGCGATCCTGCAGGAGGTCGAACTGCCGGACCTCACGTTGCCGTTGCACCACCTTTACTACAGCCCCACCGGACGGCTGTACTCGACCGGCCTCGACCCCAGTTGCAGCCTGGCCGAGGTCGGTCTGTCACGCAACGCCGAGGGGGCGGCCGTGATCAACGGCGTCAACTGCCTCGACACCGGGGGTCAGCAGGTCGGTGAAGACATCATGTGGCACACCGTCGACGGCAAGGAATACATGTTCGTCACGTTCATGGGTGGCACCGGCGTCGATCAGGCCGACTGCGGCTCGGTAGGCGTGTTCGATCCGCAGAGCAATGCCGTGATCAAGATCATCCAGGCGCGCAAGAGCGCGGCGGCCGAGGGTGCGCCGTACATCCTGTATCCGCACGGTATCTCCGCGTACCAGGATCGACTGGTGGTCAGCTCCACGGTTCACCCGGATCTCGCCACCGGCGTGGGCAACGCGATCACCGTCATCGACCTGAACACGCTCGAGCCGATCCAGAACATCGTCGTCGAAGACGCGAAGCCGGTGGGCTTTCCGTCGTCGCCGGTCGAGGTACTGTTCGTGCGACCCAGCATCGCGCCAGGGGCCGCGCCGGCGGTGTTGGTCAACACGATGTTCGGATTCGAAGTCTGGAAGATCCCGTACAACGAGGCGGACAAGAGCTTCGGCGCACCCGTGAAGGCCTACGACGGTGCGACTGCGGGTACGGGTGTCCCGCTCGAGTTCTACGGCAACGCGACCGAGTTGTTCATCAGCCACGCCTTGCCCGGCATCGTGAAGCGCTACCAGCTCTCGAGCCTCCCCGAGCTCGTTCCCTCGGGCGAGGACATCAAGGCCGAGGCCGGTGCGCACCACATGATCTTCTTCACCGCCGCCTCCGGCCGTAACGTCATCGCCATACAGAACAACCTGCTGAATCTCGGCAAGGCCGAGGACGGCGATCCGACCGACGTCGATTTCATGGCCAAGGTCAACGACCATTCCATCACCGTGCACGACCTGCAGAGCGGCGAGCGTCTCGCGAGGCTCGGGTTCAAGGAGCGCTACAACAAGGGCGTCGAGAACCTCGAGGCGTTGTTCGGCTCCGGCTTCGTGCACCACCATTGACGCGTGTTCCGCTCGCGTCTCGTCGGTGCCGTGGCGGCTTGGATCGCCGCGTTGCTCGCGGCGATGGCGACGGGTGGCTGCGATGAGCGGCAGCGTGTGGCGACGCCGCTGACCGGTTTCTCGGCGCCGTTCGTGTTCGGCCGGTTCGAGGTGCCCGCGGACAACCCGCTGACCGAGGAAGCGGTGGAACTCGGCCGCCGATTGTTTTACGACCCGCGCCTGTCGGCTGCCGGTACGACGTCCTGCTCGACCTGTCATATCCAGCGCTTGGCCTTCACCGATGGCCGCACGACCAGTGTCGGCGTGTCCGGCCGGCCGCTGGCGTTCAACAGCATGACTCTGGCCAACCTGATGTGGGGCCCGCAGCGTTTCTTCTGGAACGGCCGCGCGGCCAGCCTGGAGGAGCAGGCGCTGATCCCGATCCAGCACGCGGACGAAATGGCGCAGGATCTGGGGCGACTGGTTGCGGAGCTGGCCGCCGACGCCAGCTACCGGGAACTGTTCGAAACGGCCTACGGCGAGACCAGCCCCGCGGCGATCGCCCGCGCGCTGGCCTCGTTCCTGCGAACCTTGGTCTCCTCCAATTCGCGCTACGACCAGTTCCTGCGCGGCGAGATCGCGCTCGACGCGCAGGAGGAATCGGGGCGCAAGCTGTTCATGGCCCACCCGGACGTCAAGGTGAGTTTGCGTGGCGCCAACTGCATCGACTGTCACAGCCAGTTCCTGACCGGAGGTTTCAGCGCGCGCTACGACGGGTTCGCCAACAATGGCCTCGACGACGAGGAACACCTGCAACCCGGCCTGCAGGTGGTCACAGGCAACCCGGCGCATCGCGGATTGTTCAAGGTGCCGTCGTTGCGGAACGTCGCTCTCACCGCGCCGTACATGCACGATGGCCGTTTCCGTACCCTCGAGGAGGTGCTGGATCACTACGACCGCGGCGTCAGGAACAGCAGCACCCTGAGCCCCCTGATCGTGGAGGCGGACAACCGGGGCGGGCCGGCAGGGGGACGGATCAGCCTGCATCTGACGGCAGGAGAGAAGGCAGCGATCATCGCTTTCCTGCACACCCTGACCGACCAGGACTTCGTGACCGCGGGACGATTCTCCGATCCGTTCGCGAGCAAGTGAATCCGATGCGCAAGGCTGCGTTGCGGATGCCGGTGCTGCTCGCGGTGGCCGCGGCCCTCGGCGTGACCGGCTGGTGGCTGTACCGCGGAGCGCGGCCCATGGATCTGGCGCTGTATGTTCATCCGTTCGTGGGCCCGGAGCCGCTGGTCCTCAACGAATCCCGCTATCCCAATCCGGGTGGCGAGGGCCGTTTCACGGTGCGCGACTTCCAGTTCTTTCTCAGCAACATCCGGCTGGTAAGCGCGACCGGCGCATACGTCGAATCCGACAGTTACCACTTGGTGCGATTCGACGGCGAGGAACCCGCCGCCGTCATCGTATTGCACGACGTGCCGCGCCGGGACTACGAGCGGATCGAGTTCGGCATCGGCGTGGATGCCGCCGCCAACCGGTCGCTCGCGTCGCGCGGAGACCTGGATCCCAACGGCCGCATGGCGTGGACATGGGAGGTCGGCTACAAGTTCGTGCTGCTCGAAGGCGCGCTCCTGCGCGGCGACGTGAGCGAACCACTCGTCTATCACGTGGGATTCGACGAAAGCTACAGGCTCATCTCGACCGACTTGCGCGGCGAGTCACTGGACAGCCGCCCCGCCCGGCTGGATTTCCGGGTCGACATCCTGCGCCTGTTTCAGGGTTCCACGACCGTCGACATGGCCGCGCTACCCACTGTGAAGTTCGATCGGGCCGACGCGGCGCTGCTCGCGCGCAATTTTGCCGGCCTGGTCACGCCGATGTGGCCTGATGCGTCCGGTCAACCCGACGGAGCCCGTCGAGCGGATAAGTAGCATAAGCAGGCGAGCGAGGGCGAGGTGCCAACCCCCGCTGCGCGCGGGGCAGAGGGCGTCCGATAGTGGACCCCCATGTCTGGGTGAACTACTTCAACTACGGGAACCGGGCGACGGCCTACCAGGCCGTTGATCGGCACGTCTATCACGCGATGCGTCACTTTCTCAGACGACGCCACAAGGTGCCGACGCGGGGTGCCCAGCGCTTTCCTCCGTCGCGGGTCTTCGGCGAGATCGGGGTCCGGCCACGGGAGCTGTGTGTGGCCCGGCCTGCGTGTGTGCCATGGCGTGAAGCCAGTCGGAGAGCCGTATGCGGGAAACCCTCGCGTACGGTTCGATGAGCGAGGATGGGTCACGGTTTCAGGGTCGTAACTCCCGAGGGGATTCGGCACCATGATGAGATGATACGCGACATCGGCCCCCGGAAGACCAAGGAGAGGATGCGAACCGCGAGGAAGAAGTTCTTCCTCGCCGGGATCCATCGGCGGCCGCTCGGGTCCAGGCCGCCGCTATCCTCAGATGCTCGAGATCGAGGCAGAATCGCCCGGAATGGCCGCACTCGCGACACCGGAGAACCGCACGGGAGGGGCGTCGGCTCCGGGCCTTTCGTGCCCCCACAGGTGAAGGCGTAGGCGCTCGCCGGAGCCCTCTTCGCGCTCCTGCGCTGGTGGATCGACCGCGACGCTCCCTTCACCCCCGACCAGATGGGCGAGATGTTCCACGCGATGGTCTGATCGATCCGCCATGGTGCGGGAATCGATCCTCTGCACAGCCCGGGAAGCGGCTACCTTCGCCGGCGGGCCACCCGGGCCGGGGCCCGCGAGCCATGGGCCTGCGGCTCGTCGTTCCGAGAGTCGAGTAGTCAGGTCCGTGTGGTCGCCGTCTGTGCATCCCGAGTCCTTCGCGTCGCGACCATCGACGGCGCGCACTACGTCGGACGAGGCAAGCTCTCGGACTCGTCGTGATCGTCGAGGTCTTCCTGCGGACCGGTCGAGGACATCCGGTGATCGGAGTACGAGAGCCTCACCCTGATTCACTTCAGACGGTGAGCCGCGATGATCGCGGCGTTCCTCGGGCTGTTGCGCACCAGGATGATGATGCCGTGAGCGCGGTACACCGTCACCCAGCCGGGGTCGGCGGTGATGCGGGCCACGAACGCGCGCGACCACGGGGTGATGTCCCGCTCGTTCCAGAACACGGCGTTGATGCCGTACCGTTTCGATTCCCGCGCCCACACGGCTGGGTACTCCTGCATTCCGATGTAGGTGTTCCGAATGAAAGCCGCCGGGTACGCCTCGGGCCGGCCGTCGATGAAGACCGGCTCCTCGGGAAGCTTCCAGATGAGGAACGAACCGACGTCGAAGTTGTTCAGCAGCGGTCCCTTGATACCGGCGGCGCGGAAGAAGTCCACCGGCTCCTGCGGTCCGACGGGCACCGTCAGACCGAAGTCGCGGCCGCCCAAGCCCACGTGCCGCACGAAATGCCCCGTGACGACCGAGGCGCCGAGCAGGGCCACCAGCGCGATCCCCCAACCGACGGCCGCACGGCTTCGCCAGTGCCATTTCCCTTCGTCCAGGTTCTTGAGAACCACCGGCATCATGCACAGGGCAAGAAGGGGGAAGTTGCGTATCATCGTCAGTGCCAGCGGCGCCGCGCCGGCGAGCAGCAGAAGCCCGAACACATTGCCGCGCAGTTGCTTCCTATTGATGATGAAACTCGCCGCGGCGACGGCGATCGAGGCCAGCATGGCCCAACTGGTCAGCCACGGATACCCGAACGGCCGCAGAAAGAACGGCGATTTGTTCTCCGCGATGGAGTAGCCGTAGTTACCCCACAGGGTCAGCGGGTAGACCGCACCCGCAAGGCCGTGCGGGTTTCCCAGTGTCGCCAGTCCCACCAGTCCGGCCAGAAGCCAGTACCGCTTCGCTTTCAGCGCGGACGTGCCCGAACGGGTAATCTCACCGGCCCACCACGCCAGCACCACGAACGGCCCCATGAAAAAATAGACGTGCGTGTTCACCCACACTGCGGCCACCGCGGGAAGAGTCCACACGAGCCATGTGCGCGGCCTGCGATAGAGGACGAACAGGAACCATCCCAGAAACAGAAAGCTCATCACCTCCGGCCGCAGGTCGGTGCGCTCCATCATCACCAGCGCGGCCAGCACCCCCGCCGCAATGCCCCACGGTGCCGTGCGGGTGCGCCAGCACGCGGCCAGCGCGAGTCCGAACGCGGTTGCCACCACCGCTGCTTTGACCACGATCAGCCGCCGCAGTCCCACCGCGCGCTCGCCCCCAAACAGCAGGACCTCGGCGAACCAGTGGTGGTTGGAGAAAGGAAAGTCGGGGTTGGTGTAAGAGAACAGGTTCGTCGCCGGCACGGAGCCTGTTTCCCAGATGACGCGGCCAAGGGTCAGGTGGCGGCCGATGTCCTGGTAAATGGAGCTCAACGTGTGCACGCCCAACAGGAACATCAGCCCCACGACGACGGCGAACGGGACAAGGCGGGCAAGACGCATGACCCGTCATTGTACAAGGCCAAGACCCTTCGGGGGTGCGGATAGGCAGTACAGTGCGAACAGGCAAGGCTGGTCGAAGAGGAATGGAGGGCGCGATGACTCCATCAAACTTCGTTCGTCGTCCAGCGGGTGCGAAGCCCGCCCGGCCAGGGGTGAGCCCGCCCGAGCCGGTAGCGAGCCTTGCGCCGGTGGCGGTGACGCGATCGGCGAAGCGTAGGCACGCGAGCATGTGGGCCGTGGGTGTGTAGCCTCGGCCGCGACTCGGCTGTTGACTTGGTCAGTCAATGGCGTATATTGCCTGCGACGCCAACCACGTCAAGCACGGCATCTCCTTCGAAGAGGCTACGGGATTGTTCCGGAGCGGCGCGGACTACCTGGAGATCTACGACGAAGAGCATTCCGATGAAGAGGATCGTTTCATTGCCGTGGGTCGGATTCGGCGCGGCGTGGTGGTCGTGGTCTACACCGAGCGCGACGACGAAGTCGTGCGGATGATGAGCGCGCGCTTGGCGACGAAGAAGGAGCTTCAACAATTCGAAGGGTACAAGAAGAAGCGGACGTGAGCGACGAGGTTCGTGAATTGACCGACCGGGACTTTGCCCGTGCGATCCCGCGCAGGCAGCGGGAGAGGATCCTCCGTGGACGACTTGCGGGGGGAGAAGATGTCATCGCGCTTCGACGCTTCGTCGGGTTGACCCAGCAGCAGTTTGCGGACGCCCTCGGAATCAGCGTGCACACACTGCGCAATTGGGAGCAGAGTCGACGAAAGCCCGAGGGGCCGGCCTTGGCGTTGCTGCGGGTGGCTGCGCGGCATCCTCGTGTGCTGCGGGAGAACCTGGCGGCGGCTGCGGTCTGACCGAGCGAGCGCCAGCGAGCATCAGTCTCGTGGTCGTCGCGTCGTCCGCGCGCCACAGGCTGGCCGCGGCCCCTCGTGCTCTCGCGCGCAGGAACGCCAGGTGAGTCGCAAGAGAATCCGTCCGCTCCGAGCCTATTTCCCGACGACCTGCATCTCGGTCGCCTGGTACCCCCGATCCTCGGTTGCTCGAGATCGAAGCAAGAACGCGCGAAATGGAAGTCGCACCGCACCCTGTAACGTTCGGAGCCGCCGTTGCGCATGGGAGTAACCAGGAGGTCCCCATGCGAATCTCGGGTTTCAGCAACACCCTCGTGATCCTGCTTGTTGTCGTTATCGGGCAAGCAAGTCCATCCGCGGCGCCCGAGCTATCCGCCGAGGGCGCGGCAGGAGGAGACAATGCGCCCGCGGCCGTTGCGCTCCATGTCAGCGACTTCAGCAGTGTCCCGGTCGGCAGCTTTCCAACGCATCTGACGTTCGGGGGAGGCAATATGCAGGTCGACGACAGCCAAGGCGATGCCATGCTGCGGTTCGAGGGTGGGAGCTGGTTTCACATCCCTCTCGAGAGAGACTTGCCGGAGAGCTTCACGATCGAGTTCGACTACTACACGACGGAGTCGTACGCCGTGCTATTCGTCGCACCCTTTGATGCAGCAACAAGCGGCCGCCGGCCTCCCAGCTACTCGGGGTATCGGCAAGGCCAGTTCAATTTCTTTTCGATTGCCAACACGAGCGTGGGTGCAGCCATTGACGCCGGGTCGGACAGTTTGCCAAGTGCACACGGCGCAAACAGCGCGTTCACGCAGGGAGTGGTGCCCGTGCGGCTCGAGGTGAACGGCGGTCAGGCGAGAATAATCATCGACGGCAAGCAGGTGGTCATGCTCCCGGCAGCCACGCTCCATCGAACTGACGTGGTCGAGTTCTTCTACGGCAGCATGGGCTCCCCAGGCAACGGGTATATCGGGAGTATCCGCATTCTCTCGAGCTCAGGCTTGGACGTTGTCGGTTCGGGCTCCGATTGCATCTGCCCCAAGGAGGGTCGCTGGAACGCGCAGAACCTGGAGGGCAAGATGGACTGCAAGGGGGCCTTCGTCCTGTCCCGGAAGCTCAAGCCGGAGCGCGACAACGGAGCGATCTTCGTCATGGAGGACGACTGCTCGAGCCTCTTCGGCGACAGCATGACGAAGGACGAAGAGGATGTCCTGATGACCCGGGTCGAAGGCTGCCGTTACGAAGGTACGATCAACGGCGAGGAGGAGGGGGTCAGGATGGTCATCGATGTCGTCTGGACCGTCGAGAATCGGGAGTTCATCAAAGGCGAGATGAGCTCGAGCCAAGCGCAGCTGGGGGTCATCGAATGCGATCTCTTCCGTCCCTTCGAGCTCACCTTCGACGAGGCGCTCAGCGAGGACCAGCACCACAAGTGGCAGAAGCGCATACAGGAGAAGATCGAGCAGACGCAGAAGACGAAGTGACGGTCCTGCGTTGGTGGTTCGAGGAGCGCACCACCTGTGGCGAAGACGACGCCGGCGCGGAGACGCCGCCGTCGAATCGCCACAGATGGCAGCGACCGTAGCGGTTGGCCGTGAGCCCCTCTCCCCGTCGCTCCCATGAAACTTCCGCCCTGTACTCCGCCATCACCGAAGCCTCCACTTCGTTCCCCGGTCCGCGGGTGACGACCATACTTTACAATGAGCGGTGATCGTGGACAGCGGAACCACCGGATCAGAGAGGGACCTCGATGAACTGGGAACGTGTGGCCGCGAGTTTCTCCGGACCGCTCTTCAAGCTTGGCGAAACGGAGGTGACGCCGATCCTGCTCGCGTCGTTCGTCGCCTCCCTGTTCCTCGTCGTGTTGCTGGCGCGGTTCATCCGGCGGATACTGCGCACGCGACTGCTCGCGCGCACCAGGCTCGATCCAGGCGTGCAGTACCTGATCTCGCGGATCGCCGGCTATGTGGTGCTCGTGCTGGGCCTGCTGGTTGCGCTGCAGACCGTCGGGGTGGATCTGAGTTCGCTCACCGTCCTGGCGGGCGCGCTCGGTGTCGGCATAGGATTCGGTCTTCAGAACGTGGTCAACAACTTCGTCAGCGGCCTGATCCTGATGGGGGAGCGCTCGATTCAGGTCGGCGACCGCGTTGAAGTCGGCGACGCGCACGGCCGCATCGTCCACATCGGCGCACGCGCCACCACCGTCCAGACCAACGACAACATCAGCATCATCGTCCCGAACTCGGAGTTCGTGTCCGCCCAGGTCATCAACTGGAGCCACGCCGGTGACCCGAGAGTGCGGTTGCGTATTCCCATCGGCGTTTCGTACCGGAGCGATCCGCATCAGGTGGAGCGGTTGCTCCTCGAGGTCGCCGCCGGGAACGAGCACGTGCTCGAGGAGCCGGCGCCGCGCGTCATGTTCCGCGAGTTCGGCGACAGCTCGCTGAACTTCGAGCTGCGCATCTGGACCTCCGACATGACCCACCGCCCCGGTGCGCTCAAGGGCCAACTGAACTTCGCCATCTGGGACAAGCTCAAGGAGGCCGGAATCGAGATCCCGTTCCCGCAACGCGACCTTCATATCCAAGGGCCGCTCAGGGTCGAGCTCGACAGTCCGGGTCAATAATCGCCCGGGCACTCACCTCCGCCCTCCGGCAGGGCTTTCCCCGCGGAATCGGCTGGCGGCAGGCACGTCATGGGCCTCGAGGATCTCGGCAGTTGCGGCGTCGAGCACGATCCGGTCGCGCGGCGACTCGGACGCGAGATCGATGATGTGGAGACCGTTCACGGGACGCGCCAGCGCGTCTGCCACGTTCTCTGTCTTGCCGATGGGGAGACCGACTGCATCCTCGGGAGTCGTCGTGCACTCGGGAAAGCGCCTCGGCGAACCTGCGCGTCAAGATCGTTGGCGATCCCGTGTCGAAAATGAACGACCGGGTCTGCCCGTTCACGGCCGCGTCCACGAACAGTCTGCCGGCGCGCACTTCGATCGGAACGGCGGTCACCACTGCAGTGCGTTCGATCGTGATCGGCGCGGTGAACACATCCCGCAGATCACGCTCTTGCACCGACGCCGACACGACGAAGGCAAGCAGTGCAAGCGCCGGCGCGACGATGACGCCCGACAAGCGCGGACGCCAGCAAGCATGGTCCGTATGGGAGCCCTTCTGCACGTCATCTATCCCTCCGCGAGTCACTTGGAGCGGATAGGTTCGCGCGTCCTACTCCGGCTGAACGTTCTACGCCGTCGCGGCGTCGTCATCATCGGCGGCGAACACGTTGTCGTCGAACAGTCCCTCGCTCTTCGCCACCACCAGCGTGACGGCGGCATCGCCGGTGACGTTGATCGTGGTCCGCATCATATCGAGGAGCCGGTCGACCCCGATGATCAGGGCGATCCCCTCGACCGGCAGGTTGACCTGGCGCAGCACCATCGCCAGCGTGATCAGCCCGGCCGACGGCACGGCGGCGGTCCCGATCGAGGCGAGGGTGGCGGTGAGAATGACCATCAGGTAGTCGCCGAATGCCAGCTCGATGCCGTACGCCTGGGCGATGAAACCGGTCGCGACCCCCTGCATGATCGCCGTGCCGTCCATGTTGATCGTGGCGCCGAGCGGGATGGTGAAGGCGGCGACCGAATTGTGCACCCCCATCCGCTTTTCCACCGCGCGCAGCGTCACCGGGATGGTGGCGCCGGACGAGGCGGTACTGAAGGCGAAGGCGAACACCGCCCGCATTTTGCGGAAGAAGCGCACCGGACTGAGCCCGGCGCCGAAGCGGACGATCGCGGGGTAGGTCAGGCAGGCGTGCAGCAGGTAACCGAGCACGACCACCGAGAAGTACTTCGCCAGCGGGCGGATGGCGCCGAACCCTTCGCTGGCGAACACCTTGGCCAGCAGGGCGAACACTCCGACCGGCGCGACCTCCATGAGAAACAGGACCATCTTCATGACGACTTCGTTCAGCCCCCTGAACAGGTCGAGCACCGGCTGCCCCGCGCGCCCGGCGAGGGTGATCCCGAGCCCGACCATGCCGGCGAAAACGATGATCGGCAGCATGTTCCCTTCCGCCATCTCCTTGACCGGATTGGTCGGGAAGATGTCGATGATCACGTCGATCAGAGGCTGCGGCGGCTGCGGCTGGAAGGAGGCGTCGGTGGTCAGCTCGAACCCGGCGCCGGGGCGGATCAGGATCGCGCAGGTCAGGGCGATGATGATGGCGATCGCCGTCGTCGTCAGGTAGAGCGCGAGCGTCTTGCCGCCGATCGCGCCGAGCTTGCGGATATCCTCCATCGCCGCCGTGCCGCACACCAGCGACACGAATACGACCGGCACGACGACCGCCTTCAGGAAGTTGATAAAGATCTTGCCGACGCCGTGGAACAGGCCGCCCACCAGCCAGCGGTCGGCGAAGCCGCCCGGCTCGTAGCCGATCCAGTTCATCAGGCCGCCGATGGCGAGGCCGGCCGCCATGCCGATCAGGATGCGGGCGGTGAGGCTGAGCCTGTTCCTGCCGGCGGGGCGATCGTCGTCGGCCGTCATTGCAGCGTCATCATCCAGATATACTCGTAGCTGCCGCGGGATCGGTGGGAATAGTAGGTGATCTCCTCACCGTCGGGCGACCACGACGTGCCGCGGTCCTTCGCTGCATCGTTGGTCGGCTGGCGGCGGTCGCTGCCGTCCCGATTGACGAGATAGAGATCCTCCTGCCCTGCTCTGCGCGTGGCTACTATCCGCTCGCCGTCCGGCGACGGGCTCGGCCAGGTGAAGAAATGCCTCCCTCGGGTGGCGGGAACCGGCTCGCCGGCCGGCTCGCCGGCGATCGGATCGAAATCGAAGGGGATCCTCTGCAGGTTGCGGGAATCCTGTTTGGCGACATACGCGAAGGTCCTGCCGTCGGCCGCAGCCTTCAGAAACATGGTGTTGCCGGCGCCGGTCGTGATCGCTTCGGGGGGGCCGAGGGTGCGCCCCGTCGCCTCGTCGATCGGCACCCGCCAGGAATTCATGCTGTCGCCCCGGTTGCTGCCGCAACAAAGGTACCGTCCGTCGGGCGACCAGACCGGGTTCCAGTCGCTGTGTTCGTCCTGCGTGACCGGCACCGCCTCTCCCCCCGCGGCCGGGATCCTCCAGATGTCACGGATGCCGCCCCCTTCGCGCAAACCAAAGAATGATGCGCGAGCCGTGCGGAGACATGACTGCACCGCGTCGCCGTCGTACGGGATGGCGCGGACCGCACCGCAGCCATTTCGGGCGATTCTGCCTCGATGTCGACAGCCGCGGATAGGTAGTATAGAAGCGACCGGGCAAGGCTGGTCGAAGGGGAATGGAGGACGCGATGAGTCCATGAAACTTCGATTGTCGTCCTGTGGGTGCGAATCCCGCCCGGTCAGGGGTGAGCCCACCCAGACCGGTAGCCAGCCTTGCGGTCGTCGCGGCGACGTGGCGGTTGATGCGTAGGCAGGCGAGCGTGTGGGCCGTGGAATTAGCCTCGAAAACTATCTCATCCCGGGTGCCCAGGGTGTTGTATTGCCTGAAGGCGATGGCGGCCTCTCCGCGAGATGGGCGAGGGGAGGACGTACCCGGCGGGGTCTTGGACCACGGCACGCAGGAAGAGGACGGCCCAGCAACCTGGGAGACCCTCTGGCCTGGTTCAAATGGCTGTGCCGTCGCAGCCAACGCAAGCGCCTGACGTGGGAGCGGTTCGCGGACCTTCTCCGCGATTTGCCGCTTCCGCGTCCTCAAATCACCGTACGGATCTGGGGACCGTGACCACGAGCCGCGTCAACGGAGGAGCCGGATGGGGGAAACCTCCACGTCCGGATCTGGCGAGGGCCCCGGGGAGGCAACGACCCGGGGCTACTCAACAGCAGGCGAGCGAGGGCGAGGACGTCCGATAAGGGGCCCTATGTCAACTGCCCCCGATCCTCGGCTCCGAAGACGCTGCAGAAAAGGCCGCGAATCCAGACCCGACGCGTTCCGGCTCGTTCGTCGTCTTCGCGCATGCTGGATCACACCGTTGTGGCCAACTTCCGCCAGAACGCGAGAGCCAGCGCGAGACCCGCTTGCAAGAGTAGGCCGCCCAGTGGGTACGGAGAGCGAAACTGAAGAAAGACCGCGGCAAGAAAAACGATACAGACCAAGAACTTGAGGCCGGGGCCGGCTTCGCTCGCGAACAGGTAAACCAGGCCCAGGACGGATGACGTAATCACGGGCACCAACATCAGCAGACCCAGCATGAGCTCACCGCCTCGCCGCTCGAAGGCTGACAGATGAAACACCAACAAGGATGATGACTCCCTGTAGGGCCGCGCCGACGCCAAGAAGCGCGACCCGTACTTCGGTTGACTTCCCGGCATCGGGTATCTCCGCCCGTACTATGCAACAAGAGCGAACGAGATTCCCAACGCGTGGCTCACGCACAGAACCACACTCATCGGCCAAATTCTTCCACGTGCGAAGAGATACCCTCCCAGAAGAAGGCCGTAGACCGGGAATTGGAGCACGTCCAGCACGAAGCGTTGCACATGTACCATTGACGCTCGGGCGGCCTGAACGCTCGTGTATGGGAATAGAAGCTCCGCCAGCCTCGTGGGCTGTTCACCCAATGGCACAAAGGCACTCCACGTGTTGAAGACTGCGCCGATGGACATGCCAAGCGCAATAAGCGCAAGCGCCTCCTGGGCCCGGATGCTGACCGGTCGCGATAAGCGTGCCCGCGGGAATGTCCTTTGTCGGCCGAGAAAGATCACAAGTCGCGCTGCGACGTACACCACGGTCAAGGAGAACGCGAAAAAGATCCAGCTAGCAATCGCGTGGCCGCCGTCGATGCGGTCTTGGGTATCGAGCGCCCCAAGGGCCCCGCTTCCCCGACGATCAACAACAAAGTACAGCGGAAACCCCCACGTCTTGGTGAGAATGCAGGTTGACTCATGCAACGCCGCTTTCGGATCGGGTTCACATACAGTATGTAGTCTGTGCGGACCACGCTGCTGCCCGTGAGCAGCATTGCCACGACGATGATCGAGACCGCGACGCCAAAAGGGTGATGCAGGCCTCGCACCTGTTCTCCGATCAGTCTAACGTCCGGTCACGTTGCGTGCGCGACCCTACGGCTTCTTCGCCACTCGCGCGAACACCACGCAGTACTTTGGCTCACCGGTACGAAAGCCACCGAAACACGCCGCCCCGTGGTTCGTCAACTCAGCGCGCCTCGTGGTGCCGACTACCTCGGTCACTACCCGGGCACGCTACTCGACCAGCTCACGCCGGCCATGAGTCCGTTCGTGCGCCTCGAGGTTGGTCGCGCCCGTGTCGTCCCCTACGCGTCGCGGATGCTCGGCTCGTTCATCCACACATACCTCGAAGACCAGAGCATGCTCACTGACTACACGGACAACCGTCCCGTCGCCGTCGGACGCGTAGAGCAGGACGTTGACGTCGACCGCGAAGCTCAACGCCTTCGAGGCTCGCGGGCAGCTGAGGGGGGAGCCTGATCCATCGCGTCGAGCACCGCGTCGCGGTCGGCGAGGTCGACTCTGGCCCCCATCGGCTTCGCGATCCAGTGGAACTCGGCACCACGGCGGGCGCCGCTCCCGAGGCGGCCCAGGGCCTCCCCCAGGAGGTCCGAGACCAGGCGGCCGAGGGACTTCTTCTCGCGCTTCTGGAGGCGCTTGAGGTCGCGGAGGACGGGGTCGTCGATGTCCAGCGTCGTTCGCATGATGCTGTGATGATACGGACCGTCGCATCAGATGTCAAGCTGGCTTCAGAGGCGCGGGACGACCGGCGCGGTCCTATTCGCGGCGAAAGCGTCGATGTACGGTGCCAGCGGCCCAACGAAGAGGGTTTATCTGGAGTGCGCTGCGCATTCCGGATAAACCCGGTTGGACTGGGCCCCGCGGAGACTGGCAAACCACACTGGGGATTGTACTCCCGTCAGGCGGCGACCTGAGGTGTGGAGGCGGGATGTGCGGGGAGTGGGTGTCTGTCCCGGTGCGACGGAGCGCCCGGCGCGGGGATGAGGTGAGGAGCAGGAGTGTCGGTTCGACAGCTGCTGCGCGGTGTATGCACGCACGGGTGGATCCAAGGCACGCTGCGACGGCCGAGAAGAGGTGGACGGTTCATGACGCCGCCACCGTGGGAGCGCGGGCTCGCGGGATGATCGACGCGGGAGGGAGGGTTTCGCGGCGGATGCGGGGGCTGCCACAGGCGTGGCAGCGATGGGGATCGATGCCGAGACGTGTCAGCAGGGTGGTCGCGGAGACGGTGTCGTGGGGGGCATCGCCGTCGCGGTTCGTGTCCGTGCCGAAGTAGCGGCGGCAGGCGGCGAGCTTGGGCGTTTTGTGGCGGTTGCCGAGCAGGCCGTAGCGGCGCACGCGCTGGAAGCCGCGAGGCAGTACGTGCAGGAGGAAGCGCCTGAGGAGATCCGTGGCTTGGAGCTGCAGGACCTTGTTCTTGCCACCGTGGGCGTAGTCGCGCCAGCGCAGACGCACGACATCGTGGTCGAGTCCGAGCAGTCGGTCGTTGGTCAGCGCGACGCGCTGGGTGTAACGGGCAAGGTAGTCGAGTACGCGTCGTGGGTTGGCGAAGGACTTCTTGGCGTAGACGACCCAGTCGTGCCGGCGGAGATCGGGCCAGTCGATTTGGCCTGCGAGAGCCGGATCGTCGGCCACCGCGCACCGCAAGGCGTCGAGGTACTTGCCACGGAAGACGCGGGACAGGGCGCGTACCGGGAAGAGATAGCCTCCTTTGGCTCGTATCCAGCGTCGGCGAGTGG
>Ga0302046_10002744_pt1 | contig 16290 bp, 15 predicted proteins | sample RVTome_11_FD_200261 | JGI IMG/M metagenome (GOLD analysis project Ga0302046, IMG submission 200261) | Soil microbial communities from uranium-contaminated site in the Upper Colorado River Basin, Wyoming, United States - RVT147D111 (version 2) ...
GCCCCGCGCCAGGATGGTTATCGGGATGGTGGACCAGACGGTGTCCGCCCGCAGGGTGTGCGTCTCGCCGTTGGTTTCGTAGGAGACGGTGCGGGCTTCCGGCCTCGACAGGTCTACCGAGCGGACGGTGGCGCCCAGGTGTACCTGGGCGCCGGCCTCGACGGCCGCCTGGTAGTACGCCTCGGAAATCTGGCCGAAGCCGCGACGCGGATAGAAGAACCGGCCGCTGCCCGGCGGTTTCAGCCCCGGCACGGCGGACAAGACCTTCCCGACGATCTTCTTCAGCGAACCGGCCGCCACGCGGCGGCGGGCCTGGATGGCGGAGAGGGTCTCGGGCTCCATCCCCCAGATCTTGCGGGCATAGGGAAAATAGAAGTCGCGGCATATCGTGCGGCCGAGCCCGGTCTCCAGCACCGACGCAAACGTGGCGTTCTCCTCGCCCCGGCTGCCGGACGGCATGATTTTGCGCACGAGGTCGGCCGTGACGCCGCCGGCAAAGCTCGGGGGCAGCCGGAGCGCCAGATCGATCGGCTTCAGGGGAAAATGGATCCAGCGTCCGCGTAGCCGGATCCGTCCGTGGCGCGGTCGGTCGATCAGGTCGTCGCCGAGCAGGGCGCGGATGTCGCGCAGGACGTCGGGGTCGCAGGCGGGATGCAGCCGATGGCTGCCGTAGTCCACATGCACCCCCGCCAGCTCGAAGCTGCCGGCGTTGCCGCCCACCCGGTCGTTCCGTTCCAGCACACGTACCTCGGCCAGGCCGCGACGGGCCAGCCGAAAAGCAGCCCCCAGCCCGGCCGGTCCGGCTCCCAGTATGACGACGTGTGGCTTAGTAGGCATGGCTGATAGGGCTGGTGAAGATCCGTCGTTGCAAACGCGGGCGGCAGGGCAAGACGGTATGAATGATTACGAGGAGAGTTCTTCCTGGGCTGTGCCGGCCACGGCGATGATGCTCGGGGACCGGGAGCCGCCTCGGCTCAGGCTGTAAAAGAGACCGCCCAGCGCACCGCCTGCCAGCACCACGGTTTGCCACAGCAGCCCCACGCCCACCGCACCGGCCGTCGAGACGCCGAACCGGCCCAGCAGGGCTGCCAGCGCGGCTTCTCGAACGCCCAGCCCGCCCAGGCTGATCGGAAGCATCGCCGAGATCTTGGCCAGCGGCCAGGCCAGGAACCAGGCCGGCAACGCTACGTCGATGCCGACGGCGGCCGCCAGGTAGGCATTCAAGAGGATGAATGTGCCCTGGATGAAGAGCGATATGACGAAGCCCGCGAGCGCTCGCTGGGGCCGCTTGATGAGTTCCCGGATCGTATGGCGGGCGCGAAGAATCAGGCGGGCCAGGGGCTCGGGCGTCCGCTTCGGCAGGGGGAGCAGCAACAGGCCCAGGCCGCCCAGGGCGGCCCCGGCAAAGACGATGCCCACCCAGCGCAAGGCGCTCTGGCCTTCCGAGGCCAGCACGTCCGGCGCGAGCAAGACCCCGCCGGCGATCAGCACCGCCAGCGCCCCTACGTCCAGCAGCCGGTCCAGCAGGCTGCCGAGGATGACGGCTTCTTTCTCCTGGCTGTGCCGGATGGCCATGCCGGCCCGGATCACGTCGCCGCCTGCCATCGAGGGTAAGAACAGGTTGGCAAAGAGCCCTGCAAAGTAGAAACGGAGCGCGGCGCCGAAAGGAATTTTGCGCTGGCCCAGGTTGATCAGCAGGTTCCACTTGACGGTGCCGACGACGTGGGCGGCCACGAAGACCAGGACCGCCGTGCTCCACACGCCGAGGGAGAGCTGCGTCAGCGTATCCCACAGGTCGGACAAGGGCATCATGCTCAGGAGCAAGGCCAGGATGGCCGCGCTCGTGATGAAACGAGCGAGCGGCTTTCTCCAGAGTCCGACAAGGAAGGATAAAACAGACCGCTGCATAGCTATGAATCCCTGGATCGCATCCCGAATCCTATTCGTGCAATCTGGTCGGATAGGAGACCTATCGTCCAGATGATGAAGCCGCCGAGCAAACCCAGCACAGCCGTCTCAGACAGGTTGTCGAGGAAGATGTCGTAGATGAGCTTGGCCAGGCCCGTAACGAAGAGTACGGTGCCGAGGGGTAAAAAGACCCGCAAGGGGTTGAAAAAGACAATGGTTCGGAGGATCAACAGGAGGAAGTGATAGGCGTCGATCGGCCGAATCTTGGAGCGCCCGACCCGCTGATGATAGTCGATGGGATGGTAGTGGACCAGGTAGTCGTTACACAGCAGCGAGAGCGTGATCGTCGTCGTAAAAGAAAAGCCGGAGGGCAGGATAAAGTCGAAACGGTCCACGACGGATTTCTTCATCACCCGCAGGCCGGAATTCAGGTCGGGGATCCGGTATTTCGCGACGTAGCTGGCCAGCGTACGCAGGAACCATTTCGCCGGGCGCCGGGCAAGCGGGACGGCCACATGCTCTCCGGTACGGGCGCCGACCACCATGTCGTAGGTTCGTGCTTTGTCGAGCATGGCCGGGAGGGCTTCGGCCGGGTAGGTCCCGTCGGCGTCGATGATAGCCACCGTTTCGTACAGGGCCGCCCGAATGCCGGTTTTCAGCGAAGCGCCATAGCCCCGGTTGCAGGGATGCTGGAGTACCCGTGCCCCCGCTTCGTAGGCTTTGTCGGCGGTATCATCCTCCGAGCCGTCGTCCACCACGACGATTTCATGCTCGATGCCGTGGTCTTCCATCACCTTTCGGATCGCCTTGATCTGGGCGCCGACGCCGTCCTCTTCGTTGAAGGCCGGCATCACAATAGACAGGGCGAGCCGGGCGGCGTCGGATGCATCTTCCCGGCTCTTCGTTTTCGGGCTCCGGGAGCCTTGATATTCGATGACGGGCTGTGTTCGGGTGTGTAGATTCATCGTGCTCGGTTGGATCCGACGCGTATCGCCCAGGGCGTTTCCGAAGAAATCAGGGGGGCCTCATCGTGCGCAAGCTCGGCCTGAGGCAAGGAGAAGGTAGCGGTTGTCTCTGACCGGCAAACGAAAATCGTGCCATTTCCCAGGGTTCCGTCGAACCGTTTGATTACGGTGAAATCGCGTTCGATCATGGACAAGACATCGCGATGCAGGGCTTCCATGTGCGGGCGAAAAGCATAGATCAGCCAGGTACGCCGGGCTTGTTTGCGGAGGTCGTAGAGGACCTCTGCCGACTCAATGCTGGGCCAATTCTGCCGGTAATACTCCCGAAACGTAAAGGCCGCCATGCCCGTCGTGACGACGAGGTCGCCCGGCTGCCGGTTGGCCTCTACGAAGGCAAGGGCACCCTGGTAGTCCTGCTTGGGTCCGTAGACGAACAGGACGGACAAGGCGGACAGCAGGATCAACCCGAGACTCAGCGTGATCCCGAGGCGGGTTGCCAGGGGGGCCGGAAGCCGAAGCCGGCGGGCCAGCCAGTCGCCCAGCACGAGCAGGCCCCGGATGACGACGAGGATGCCGAAGCCCATGGCGAAGAAGAACAGCCTCGGCCAGAGGTTGTGCCCCGTCGCGACGGCCGCGAGGGCACAGATCGCCGTCGTGATGAACAAGAGCTGGACGACGAGGCTGTTCGTACGGATCCAGCTCCGCAGGCCGATGCCGAAGACGACGAGGCCCGCCAGCCCCACGCTGCCGCCGGCAAAGCCGATATGCATCGCGCGGACGATTTCGAAGAGGGTCCAGAGCGGGTTTTGCCAGGTCGAGAAGGTCGTAGCCTGCGTCCGTCCCGTGAAGTCGGCTAGAAACTGGGGTACCACGAGGGCATAGAGCAGCAGGGTACACAGGCCGGCCAGGCCGAAGCCGAGGAAGAGGCCGGCCCACCGTACGGGCCGGGCCTTGCGGTGTTGCCGTACCTGGTGCAGCAGATAGATCACGAAGTGCCCGGCGATGACGAAGAGCATGGCAAGTTGGGTATAGACGCCAAGCGCCGCCGTCACGGCATAGCCCAGCCAGATCTTCGGGGGGGCGCCCCGCAGGCCGCGTACCAGGAACCAGCTGGTCAGGAGGGTCCAGAACAGCAGGCCCGAGTAGCCGCGTGCGTTCTGGCTGAACCAGACGTGGTGGTAGGCAAAGGCCATCAGGGCGGCCGAGAGCAGCGCTTCCCGCACCGTGCCTACTTCGCGGCCCAGCAGGTACATCGCCCAGATGCTTCCTACCCCGAAGAGGACGGCGGGCAGGCGCAAGGCCCAGGCGCCCTCGCCGAAGAGGGTTAACGAGGCCCGGGCCAGCAGGCTGAACAGAAAGTGCTGGTTCTGCGAGTCGTACGTCGTGATGAGTTCTCCGACCGAAAGGTGCCCGTAGTTGATATAGGTTGCGATCTCGTCGTGCCAGAGTCCGTCGCCGAGCCGGTACAGGCGCAGGATGAGTGCCGTCACGAGGAGCACCGTCAGCATCGCCAGATGCATGGTGTCATGGTGCGGAGGGGAGACGGAGGGGTCGGCATGGGCCGACCCCAAGCGCAGCCGCCCGAGCACGAGGACGACGAGCCCGGCGACGACCAGGGTTCCCTTGAACAGGAGCGCACCCAGCAGCAACGATGCCATCAGGTCGGCCGGCACGGCGGCCGTGTCCCGGAGCCACCCGATCCAGGTGGATGCGGAGGGGATCATCCCGGCCAGCACCAACAACCCACCCAGGGCCGTGCTCAGGTACGATGAAGTCCGAGAAGGCATGGGGATACCTGCTTGCGATGTCACAGGGTGGCACCGACGATGATCAGCGCCACGACAGCCCCCACGGCGTAGCTGACGGGGTCTTTGACCGTGAAAAGAATCGGGTCGTCCGTCACGACGCCGCGATGGGCCAGGAGCCAGAGGCGGGTGATCCAGAACAAAAGACAGGGACCGATGAGCCACAGGATCGTCGGCTGCTGGTACAGTTCGACGACGTTGGTGCTCTGGATGTAGAGGGCCAGGACGAGGACGGACAGGTAGCCGCTGGCCGGGCCCAGGCTGCGGATCAGTTCCAGGTCTCCGACCAGGTAGCCTCGCCCCGAAGCGTGTTGCCGGTCCTCTTCTTGCACCCGGGCCAGCTCGGCATAGCGCTTGATGAACGCCAGGCTCAGGAAGAAGAAGGTGGCGAAGGCAAGCAGCCAGTGGGAGATGGGAATGCCGGTGGCCACACCGCCGCACAGGATGCGCAGCGTGTACAACCCGGCCAGCATCAAAACGTCCATGACGGCGACGCGCTTGAAGAAAAAGCTGTAGCTGTTCGAGGCGATCAGGTACAGGAGGAGGAGGCCGATGAACAGGGGCGTGAGCAACCAGCCCGCGATGGCCAGGCCGGTTGCAAAAAGCACGACAGCCAGCACGACCCCGGTACCGGGCTGCAGCGCGCCGGAGGCAAAAGGACGATGGCGCTTGACCGCATGCTTCCGGTCGTGCTCCACGTCCATCAGGTCGTTCACGATGTACACCGACGAAGCGCACAGGCCAAAGGCCAGGAAGGCATAGCCGGCCTGAAGTAGTTGATCCAGGTTGGTGATCTCATGCGATGTGACCAGCGGCACGAAGATCAACGTGTTCTTAATCCACTGGTGCAGGCGGCAAGCCTGCACGATCGAGCGTAAGGTGTTCGTCTTCAAGGGCTGTGTCTCAACCAGCATATTTTCTTCTACGATCATGGTCCCCGATGGATCAATGTTTTATGCGGCCTTTCCGGGGCCGACGCCGACGGCTTCTTTAACGTCTCGGACGAGTTGCCGGGTGCGCAGATAGGCTGCGAGGACGTCGCTCGACAGGTTTTTGAAGAACCAGGGCGGCTGCAGGTAATACATATCCATCCGGCAGAGGGCATGCAGGTCGGCACGGGGCCGCGCGCGGCCCAGCCGGGTAGACACGGCGCTCAGAAAGTGGCGCCGGGCGATGGCTTTGACGGCTCCGTTGAAGGAGCCGTACGGATAGGCAAAGACGTCTACCGTCGTGCCCAGCCGGTCCTGGATGACGGTTTTAGACGTGACCATCTCATGCTCCGCCGCTTGCGGCGAGAGCCGGGTCAGGTCGGGATGGGTCAGCGTATGGGCGCCGAACTCGACCCCGTAGGCGTGCATCTCGGCGATGGCCGGCCAGTCCATGACGGGCAGGCGTCCGGTGGCCGCCGAAGGGCCATACCCGTCGATGGCCCCGCCGCAGTAGTCGGTAATGAGAAAGACCGTGGCCCGGAAGCCGTAGCGTTCCAGCACCGGAAACGCCTCGGTGTAGACGTTTTCGAAGCCGTCGTCGAAGGTAAGGACGACGGCGTCGGGCGGCGTCGGGCGGCCGGAGGCCAGGTGCCGGACGGCTTCGGAGAGCGTCAGCGTCTGCCAGCCGTACTCAGCCAGGTACGCCATCTGCTGCCGGAACAGCGCGGGCGCTATCGAGATGACGGAGCCACTGTCATCGATCGAATGGTAGGTGAGTATGGGCAAGCTTGCGGAAGGCATGGGCTCAGGCCGTACGCCGCGCGATCAAGGCGACCATCTCGCCGACGTCGTTGAGGCCGGCTACTTCGCCGGTGTTGAACCGTATCGAGAACGCCTGTTCGATGGCTACCAACAGTTGAATGTGCGTCAGCGAATCCCAGTCCTCTACGTCGGCGGCCGTCGTCTCCGGGGCGATCGTGAGGTCGGGGTCTTCGAAGAGGTCGCGGAAAATATCCGTCAGGCTCTTCCAGATGTCGGCGTCGGTCATACTCAGTAGTCCTCCACGTGCTTGATGGGTACGTCAAAGGGCGAAAAGTGGTCGAGGTCGAGACGCCAGTGCGTTGCTTCTTCCTCGGCCCGGCCGTTGCGCTGGGCCTCGAAGCCGAGCGTCGGGAAGAGGTCGCGCACCAGGCCGTTCTTGGCGGTAGGACGATAGACGCCGTGCAGGCGCGAGACGCCGAAGGCGCGGGCCTGCTCGGCGACGTAGTTGCAGAGTAATCGTTCGACGCCGCGTTTGAGGACGCGGCAACTCATCAACCACAGCTGGATCTGTAGTTCGTCGCCGAGCCGTTCGGCGCAGAAGACGCTGATGAGGCCGTTGTCGCCGAAGCGGTCGGCTACCCGCACGTAGGCCGTCAGCATGTTGGGATCCTGCATCCGTTCTTCGACCTGAGACCGGCTCAGGCGGAGCGTGGTAAGGTTAAACTGGTTGCTCTTGTTGATGAGCTGGGTGATGCGGTCCAGGTATCGTTCTTCGAACGGGCGAATGACCGCCCGCTGTTCGAGGGATTGGAGGTAGCTCTCATAGTCGGCGACGGACTCCTGGAGCTGTTTCCGCCGCGCGTTGCCCTGGTACTGGGCGACGCGCTGCATATCCTCGTTGCTGAGGGTGGTGATCTCGAAGCATCCGGCGTCGTCGAGCAGGCGGGGGTATTCGGCCGGGTCTTCGGTGAGGTCCACGACGCGCACCTCCGGCAGCCACTGGCGGACGATCTCGCGCTCGGCCGGGTTGTCGTCCACGAAGACGAGGGCGTTGGTGCCGATGTTGAGCTCGGCCGCGATCTCGCGCAGGTTGTTGGGCTTCGGCTCCCAGTTGGCTTTGAAGGCCAGGAAGTCGTTCTCTTTGAGCACCATCTCCGGGAGTTCGCGGAAGGGTGCGCGGGCGTTTGCGTCTTCGTTCTTGCTGCACACGGCAAGCAGGATGCCGCGTTGCTTCAGGGCGCGTATGTATTCCTGAAACGCCTTGAAGGCTTCGCCGACGGCATCGCCTTCGCCGATCTTGATACCCTCCGGGCCGTCGTCCCCGACGACGCCGCCCCAGAGCGTGTTGTCCAGGTCGAGGACGAGGCATTTGGCCGTGTAGCCAAAGAGCGCCGCGATGATCCGGGCGGTGTTGCGGACGTAGGGAACCAGGGCTTCGAACGAGACCGGCTGCTTGGCATGGAACCAGTAGCGGGGGTCGAACCAGTGGCGGACCCCGTACTGGGCGGCCAGCCCCTCGACGTCGTTGAGGTGGACGTAGTTCGGCGCGCGGTCTCCGAGGGCGAGGTTGACGCGGCGGAGGAAGTTGTTGGCGTCCCAGGGCAGCTTGGCGCCCAGATTGCCCATAGGGCGTGTGGGCAGGGCGTGGAAGTTGTTCAGGACGATTTCGCAGGGCGTATGCGCGTGGAAGCGGTCGCACAGCCCCAGCCAGTGCTCGCAGGCTTCATCGACGAGGGCCTGCACGCGGTCGAGGTCGTCGCCGGGTTCCGGCCAGGCGGGCATGTTGGCCGGCGTACTCACGATCACGGCTACGTCCGGCGCGAAGGCGGCGGTGGCGCTGCCCGGATCCAGCATCTCCTGCGCGAACAGGTTGTACGAGGAGCGATGGATCTGGCACCCCAGCCCGAGGGACGCCACGGCCAGCCGCAACGGGGCTTCCAGCATCTCGGTCGACGCGCCGCCGAGGAGGGCCAGCTTGACGGTCTTGGTCACGCGTTGCGGGGCGCGTGCTTCGAGGCGTCGATGCCAGCGGCAGAGCGACAGGAAGCGCGTGTAGTCGGTCTCGCTGCGTGCTTCGTCCAACAAACGGTTCCAGCCCTCGTCGTAGTGTTCCGCCTGGATCAAGGCTTTAAGGTCAGGCATGGTTTTTTCGTCCCTGTTCATCAAAACGTCATGCCGGAGGTCAGAGGGATGTTGCATCCCGTCACCTCCGGCCCGGCCTCGGCGGCGAGCCAGAAGACGGCCTGCGCCACCGAGCGCGGATCGATCCATTGACCCCCGGGGATGGCCTCGCGCATCTGGTCCGTGAGCAAGGCCGGTAGCTCTTCGAGCAGCGCCGTCTGCATAGGGCCGGGCGAGACCATGTTTGCCGTGATGCCGCGCCCCGCATATTCGGCGGCCAGGCTTTTCATGTAGCCGGCCAGGGCGTATTTGGCCGCCGTGTAGCCGGCGAAGCCGCGCGGCGGCGTGCCGAGCACGACGGCCGAAAGGACGCTGACGATGCGTCCGTGTCCCCGGCGTACCATACGCTTCAACAAAGGCCGTGCCAGCATGACGAGGGGTTTGAGGATGCCGTCGAGCTGGCCCTGGTAGGCGTCCCAGGGCAGACGATGGATGGGCGCCACGTCGAACTTGGGTGCGGCCAGGTGGATCAGCGCATCCGGGCAGTACGTGTCCGGCAAGCCCTCCAACAACCCCTGGATCTGGGCGGCGTCGCCCAGGTCGCACGCCCGCATGTCGATCGATCCCGAGGCGTCGGCCCGGCGCATGGCTTCGGCCTGGTCTTCATTGCGGTAGTACAACCCCAGCACATTCCAGGCGTCCGCCTGAGCCCGCTCCACCAGGGCACGTCCTACGGCCCCCGTGGCTCCCGTTACCAACATCTGTCTGCTTTCCATGGGGCTATGGGCTATCGACTACGGCTGGATTTTGACCATTACGGAACCCCGCGCCCGCACGTCTTCGCCGCAATGGATGCGTATCCGCAGCACGACGACCTGTTGCTCGGCGTGCACGCTTTGCACCTGCCCCGCCACGGCTACCGTATCGCCGGGAAAGCTGGGGGCTACGTAGTCCATCTTCATACTCAGCAACAGACTCTGCCGGCCCGGTAGTTCCATACCCACGAACCGCGAGACCAGGGCCGAGAGCAAGGCGCCGTGCACCACCCGGTCGCGATACCCGGCCTGTTGGGCATAGGCTCGGTCCGTATGTAACGGATTGTAGTCGCCGCTCAACCGGGCGAATGCATCTACGTCGGCCTCGGTAAGGCGCTGTTCAAAGCGCGCTTCGGTGCCGACGGTTAATTCTTCCAGCGTCCATACGCGTGGCTGCATCGCTACCCTGTTTCTATGGGCTAAAAACCTCTGTATACAAAGTCCACCTCGCTTCTCGAAAGGAGCATCAGGATGAGTATCAAGACGAACGCCGCCGTCAGCTTCAGCGTGATGCGATACGGTTTCTCCTGCGTCAACCGCGCGAAGAAGTGCACAGCGGGCTTTTCTTGTTCAGCCAGGGACGTTGTCCCTTTTTCGGAAGGCATAGGCGGGGTTGTCTGGCTCATCGGTATAGCGTCTCAGTCGGTAGCGCCGTCGGAGAGGGCCTTGTCGAGTTGTTCGGCGAGGCGCCGGTAGCCCTCCGGTGTGTAGTGCGCGTGGATATGGAACGGAAAGAAGGATTGAGGATCCGGGTCTGCCGCAATCGTTTCATGAAAATCGACGACCGGGATGCCTAGTTCTTCTACCAGCGCCAGCACCTTCCTGCGATCATACAGGTTGTCCTGGTTGACGAAGCGGGTGTAGCGTTTCCAGGTAGGCAGGTAGACGAAGTACAGGGTGCCGTCCCAGGACGCTACCTCGTCTTTCGCTTCGACCAGCGTCCGGCGCAGCCAGGCATGATTCCGTTCTCCGAAATATCCGGAGAGGCTGAGTTTGGTCCTCAAATCCCGCAACATGCTGCGCAGGTGGTAGAAATTCGGGATGCCTTTCCAATCGGCCAGCGTGATCTCATCCTGGGAGCCTTCCGATGCGTCTTGTTCCTCTTGCCCTTCGAGCTTGCGCTGCGCTTCCGCGATGTAGGTCGCCAAGGCGCTGTCGATTTCGGCTTGCCGGGCGAGGAGGCGCTGCGAAAACGCACGTTCTTCGAGGTATTGCTTGAGCAGGGCGGTGTGGGCTTCCATGAGGACATCCCGCGCGGCCAGGTCGTTGTGCTCATAATAGAGCCAGAAGACGGCCCTGGGCTTGAAGGGGCGTGCGTATTCTTTCAGCGTGGCGAGCTCCAGCAGGGGACCGTTGCCCCAGGAGCCCAGGCTGGCGACGACTTCCTGAGGCCCTCTGCGTTTTCTGAGCTGGGATCCCACATCTTCGCCGGGATTCACACACGCCCCGTGCGTGAACGAGTCGCCGATCAAGGCGACGTCCCACTGCGGATGGTCATACAGCCCTTTGGGGTTATTGAACCCGTGCTCGTCGCTTTCATAGACGCTCCAGGTGCCTGTCTCGTTGCAGAGAACGGTCGCCTTGTTGGAGATCCCTGCCAGGGGAAGGATCGTCGCGTCGGGCGTTTCCCGGCTCGGTAGGCCGTTCGAACCTAGAAAGAGGGACGGGCCCGAACTCGGAAAGGCGTCGATGCCTTCCCGGCGAAGATCCTCAACCACTTGGACTTTGGACCGCAGATCGAACGTGGTCTGGCCATATTTCTGCGCCGCCATCGCCCTGTGTTCCAACTGGACAAAGGCATCCGGGAAGGCGCCGGACAGCTGGAAGAAAAAGAAAACCTCTACCAGATAGAGCGGAATGAGGAAAGAACTCAGGGCCAGGGCTACGCGGATCTTGTTTTCCTGGTTGAAGCGCAGCGCTATACCCAGGAAGCCGAGCAGGGTGCCCACGAGGATGAGCAGCCTGGGATTTCCCGAACCATCGCGCAGCATGAGGGCGGCCAGCATAAGGAGGCACCAGGCGATGAGTCCTCCCAGGGCTCTATCGGCATAATTAGGACGTACTTTCATTGCGATCAATGGGTTTGTATAAACGCACTCACACGATCCGTCATCTGGACGGAGGCAGGTAAGGTGAGGTGGCCGGCATCGTAGAAGCCTTCTTCCTGAAACAGGTCGCGCAGGTTCAGAAAAGGGGTGTCCCCGAGAGAGGCCTGTACCAGCTCCAGGTACTGCTCATAGCGTCCGGGCCGGTACCCGGCCCGGTTGACGGGATGCTCGGGAAGGTTGACGACGTAGAGGCGGGTGTTCCATTGCTCGGCCAGCGTTTTCAGCCGCTCGAACTGGCGATGGATCAAGGCGGCATCCTCGGCCGGTTCCCAGGCATGTACCGCGTACCAGAAGGATTCAGGGTGCTGTATCCAGCCCGTGATGGACTGGAGCGAACGCGGCGCCCCGTGGTGGTATTTATAGGGAGAGATATAGATAGCCGACCAGCGCCCCAGGCTCGGACGTAGCTTGAAGACCCGAATGCTTCGCAGCACCATAGGGCCGGGCGTCCCCGACCGGCGGATCTTCGTAAAGTAGGCTTCTTCGTACACGGGATAGGGCAACGTGTCGCCCATGATGCGGTTGAGCACCGTGAACATCGCCGTGAGGTAGCGTTGCCGTTGCTTGGACAAAAACCGCACCCTGCCGGCCAGGCCTTCCCACCAGGGCTTGGCTACCAGGCGCGACCCCTCCGGCGTATGCTCGACCGCGTAATAGGGACTGTATCGGTTGATGGCGCCGTACAGGGGCGGTTCGTCCCAGGATATGATGTTGGAGACGAAGCGCGGCGTGATGCCTACCACGAGGGCTTCGGGCCTCGCATCCGGGCCGTAGACGCGGTCGATGTACTCCAGGGCCAGCAACATATCGTCGAACGTGCCGGAGGCCTGCCCGCCTTGAAAGACGCTCATCGTCGGGAAAGCCTCCTGGAACCGCTGGTAGATAAACCCTTCGCGCGCCTCCGACGGGCCTACGAGGAGCATGCGGTCGGCACCGCGTTCCTCATGCAGGCTGGGCAGCAGGTAGCGCAGATAGTCTTCTTCTTTCCAGGGGTAGCTGTCCTGGTGAATCTCTCCCCAGCGCGACACGGCATTCAGGCCGGTAAAGACTACCGTCCAGAGGAGCAGCACACTGCCTACGGACGTGAGCACGAGCCGGAGTTTATGAGGACGTTGCATAGCACTCAAAGGCCGATGAACCGGGCGAACAACCGGATCGCCTGCGTCGCGTCGAGTTGGAAGAAGACGAGCGAGAAGGCGACGGCGTTGAAGGTGATGACGATGCCCAACAGGTGCACCCACCCCCGTTGCCGCCAGGCGCGGAGCCGTTGTTTCCCGAGGTGCCGGGTCAGGACCGTCTCCCAGGTTCGAAAGAGGATGAAGTAGAGGCCGTGCGCCAGGCCGAAGAGGAAGAAGCTGAACGTCGTTCCGTGCCACAACCCGGAAATGAGCATCGTCAGGAGCAGGGCCCCGTTCATCGCCAGCAGCGGGCGAGACAGGCCATTTTTCCGGCTGAGTGCCCATTTATAGCCGGGCGAGAACACGTAGTCGGTCAGCCACGACGTCAGGGAGCGGTGGAAGCGCAGCCAGAAGTCGGAGATGTTGCGGGCCAGGAACGGCTTGTCGAAGTTCTCCGGAGGCTGTACGCCCAGCAGGCCGCCGATGCCGATGACCACGTCGCAGTATCCGGCGAAGTTGAGGTAGAGGTAAAAGTAGAAGACATATATCTTGACCAGCAGGGTGGTCAGGGGAAGGCTCTGCACGTCGGTGCCGGGCTCAAGGCCGTAGGGGGCCAGGTACTCGGCCAGGACGTAGGCTTTGACGAGCCCGACCAGGATGCGCAGCACGGCGTCGAGGTGGGCCTCAAATTCGAGCGGGACCTTCCGCACGCGGCCGTGCCATTGCGCGTCGAAGTCCTGGTATCGCTGGATCGGCCCCATCATGAAGGCCGTAAAGTTGAGGCCGTAATTGAGGTAGTTGACGAAGGTAAGCGTACCCAGGGTGCCGCTGCGGGCTTCGATCATCACATGGACTACCTTGAAGAACAAAAAGCTGAGGCCGACGGTGGCGAGGAGGTTCGTGCGCATGCCTCCCGGAAGGACCCAGCCCAGGAAGTCGTAGTTGCGCATGTAGAGGAAGAGCAGCACGTAGAGGGCCAGGCTCCCGGCGAAAGCGCGCTCCGGGTAGGCCAGGATCAGGCGGACAAGCAGGTAACCCAGCAGCGCGAAAGCAACCGCCGAGAGCGCCCCCGCAGGTCCCAGCAAGAGCCCCCAGAGAAAAACTACGTTGGCCGCCAGAAAAGTCAGCTGGCGGGCCGTCCCTTTCAGGACAGCCAGCAACAGGGCGGTTGCCAGGCCCAGGCTCAAGACTTCGAGCGAAATCCAGGAAAGCATACGTATCGTGCTGGACGCGCGAGGTTAATGATCGACTTCGAGGATGGGCCGAAGGTCGGATAACGTCGCCAGGTGATCTTTCCGCACGAATACCTTCACCGGGGGGTTGACGTAGGTAATGGGGCGTTCGGAGAACAGCGAAGGGGTTTGCACGCCGAGGACTTGCGCGTAGCCCAGGGAGCCGTCGCGGAGGGCCTGATAGGTTGCTGCCGGGAGCGACCACTCGTGGACCGGCTCGTATTCCTGTTGCGGGATCACCATGAGGAATTCGGGGTCGCGCGCGGCCAGCTCGGGTCTCCCGAGCGGGACGAGCTGCCCCGGCATCGGCCGCGCCGCCACCTCCTCATCCAGCGCGGGCAGCTTCAACGTAGCGCCGTAGTAGCCGACCTGATCGCCCGGCCGGGCGTGTTCCCGAAACCAGTCGACCACTTCGTACCGCACGTCATAGATCATCTGATAGGTCAGGTCCAGGCCACGGACCAACGCCCAGCCGGCCACGATCGCCAGCGCGGCGAAGGCGCCGAGCCAGGCCGCGCGCCGGGCCGTCATCGTCTGCCGCAGGCACGCGGCAAAAACCGCAAGGCCGAGGCCGGGCAGGTACAGGAGGCCGGCACCCAGGAAAAGGAGCAGCCCAACTTTTCGGTCCGAGTCCCAGAATGATCCGGTTATCATCTCTCCCTGATACGAGGGCCGTGCAGTGAAGTCGGTTGTTTTATCTCGATGCATGCTGTTTGGACATAGCGAGGGACGCCCCTTGTTGCCCTCGTTGTGGCTCATCGTAGACAAAACGCTTCCGTCCCTGTAGGTAGAAGACGAGGCCGAGCAGGCCGATCAGCAACGTCAAGAGGCGCCACCCCAGCAGGGTTTCGGCGCCGCCGGACAGCCCGGCCAGGGAAAACAGGGTGTCGAAGGCGGCTTCGCCTACGCCCAGGCCGCCCGGCGTCAGCGGCAGCACGTTGGCCAGAAACCCGAGCGGCATCAACAGGACCATCTGCCACGCCACGTCTCCGTGCTGCATGGCCATGGTCGCGAGCAGCGTGGCGCCGATGACCAGGGTTTGCACCACCAGCGAGAGCCCGATGGTGCCGAGTAGAACCGCCGGATAGGCCCGGTAGCCGTGGAGGGTTCGCAGGATGTTCTCGATGTGGCGGCCCATCGGGATCCGGGCCAGAGCCCGCGTCGTCCAGGGGTGGTTCAGCACGCCCTGCGAAGAGCCGACCCACAATCCCGCCACCATGGCTGCGGCGACCGCCGCACCTCCCCATAGCAGGCCGCGCAGGATCGGCAGGCCGGCCGTCAGGTCGGCAAAAAAAGGGACGGCCAGGAGCGGCCATACGAGCAGTGCGAACATGCCGATGGCCCGGTCGAGCAAGATGATCGTGGTGACCTCCAGGCGTCTGCCCTGGTTGCCCTTCGTCGCGTAGTAGATCTTTACGAAGTCTCCGCTTGCGGAACCCGGCAGGCAGTTGTTGAAGAAGACGCCGATCAGCGTCAGCCGTATCGACGCGGCGGGCGAGAGGTCGAAGCCGCGCGGTTTTAACAGCAGGCGTAGTCGAAAGGCCAGCAGGATCATGCTGCTGAGCAGGAGGCAGAGGGCGACCAGCGACAGCGGCCAGGCATCCGCCATGTGCAGCAGGGCCGACCACTGGATCGCCCCGGAGAAGCCGAGGTAGAACAGCAAGCCGAAAGCCAGTGCTATCCGGAGCACCGTGAAGAACGTACGTAGGCCGCGCGTTGCCATCAAACAAACACCACAAGATAACGGAAGGGCTAGTCGGCGTGTTCTTTTACCGCCATCGACGGATCATAGTCGTAGCGGCGATCCATCACGGGCGGGGCCTGAAGCAGTTGCTGCCGTTGCATGAGCCACAATTCTCGCTGGACCATAGACCCTTGCTTTACCACGATTCCAAATAAGAACAAGACGATAGCCAGAATAAACAGAGAAACACTCATCAGGGCCAGGTAGACCGACACCAGCTCCAGCAAAAACAGGACCACAGCCGCGATGAGGAATACCAGGCTCAGCCCGAAGGCCCCGAAGCTCAAGGTCCAGATGTAGCGGATCGGGTTGCCGAAGAGGCTGAAAAGGCTGTGCGAGACGATGAAGCGGTTGATGCTGGACGAGGTGATGCTGCGGCCTTTCGCGTTCACCCGGCGCTCGACGGGCCACCGGAGCACGGCCGGGATCTCTCGGATCGTCATACCCAGCGCCGAGGCTTTGAGGATCACCTCCAGGTGAAACTCTTTGCTTTTCTCGGACAACGGCAGCGATTGGATGACCTCGCGCCGGTAGGCGCGGGTCATGCCGGTGTTCATCGTCACGGCGTCGGACATGCAGGCGCGGATGACGTGGTTGCCCCACTGGCTCAGCCGCACGCGGTTCCAGGGCACGTTTTCGTAGCCGCCCTCCTCCAGGTGCGGGCTCGCCACGACGATGTCTACTTCCGGCCAGCGATACATCGCCGCGAGGAGTTCGTGTACGATGTCCTCACCCCACGAGAGGTCTACCTCCGTCGTCACAATGACCTTGCCCGTAGCCGCT
>Ga0302046_10002746_pt1 | contig 16289 bp, 17 predicted proteins | sample RVTome_11_FD_200261 | JGI IMG/M metagenome (GOLD analysis project Ga0302046, IMG submission 200261) | Soil microbial communities from uranium-contaminated site in the Upper Colorado River Basin, Wyoming, United States - RVT147D111 (version 2) ...
ACGTGGGATAGCTGGTGGACAAAGAGCGGGCCGGCGTAGAGGAACTCGTAGCCGTAGATCTCTTTCCACCTGTAGGTGGAGAGCCAGGCCGAGTAGCTTTCCTCGGGTATCGGAGAGGTCGGCGAGCCGAGCGCGAGGGCATAAAGGAGCAGGGCCTCGTCGTATCCTCTCCACCGGTACCTCAGAAAGCCGCTCTCCGGCTTCCATCCGTGCGTCAGAGTCGTCCCGCCGTTTAGGGCCCATCTCCAGTCGGCGCGTTCGTAGAGCCCATGCGCCAGTCTCCGGATCCTTTCCTCTTGCTCGTCCTCCCAATCGAAGTAGACGGCAGCCGTGAGCGCCCCTGCGAACAGGAAGGCCGTGTCAACCGTCGAAAGCTCGCAGTCCCAGACGCGCCGTCCCCTGGCCATGTCGAGGAAGTGATAGAAAAAACCGTTGTAGCCCGCGGCGTCCGGTTCCGTTCCCTGCGGGCTCCTCCAGAGAAACTCCAGCGTCGTCGCGATGCGGCGCGCCGCTTCCTCGCGCCCAATGAAACCTCGTTCGATGCCCACCGGATAGGCGGCCAGGGCAAGGCCGATCGCGGCAATACTGGCCGGCCATCTCTCTTGCGTCTTGTCCGCCACCAGTCCGCTGTCGGGGTTCGTCTCCTCGAGAAAGTACTGGAAGCTCTCCCATTGGAGCCGGTCCAGCATCTCGGAGTCCGCTTCTGCAGTTCCTTGAGTACGAGACACGCGATCCCTCCACAGCTTGCTTGCGCCGGCGCTTCTCCGGCGCGGGAGAATGGCGACGCGCTACTGAGTCTCTGGCCGCAGTGCCTTGAGCAGCGGTGGCGCGAGAAAGGTCGTCGCGAAGACCGTGAGCACGACCGCCACGAAGACCCGCTCCGGCAGAGCCCCCGTCGAGCGCCCGATCGAGGCAAAGATGAGCCCCACCTCGCCACGGGGCACCATCCCTGACCCGATGAATGCGCGCCGCACCTTGCCCCAGGCGCCCCATCCCGCAGCGAACTTCCCCAGGAAGCCGACGACCGTTAAACCCAGGGCGAGCAGGAGCGCCGCGCGGTTCTCCGGGTTGAAGGGGTTCAGAAACCGGACGTCCACCTGTGCCCCGACGTAAACGAAGAAAACCGGTGCGAAGATGTCCACGATCGGCTTCAACGCCGTATCGATGTCGTGCCGCCGGTTTGTGCGCGCGAGCACCAAGCCAGCCGCGAAGGCACCCACGATCGGCGCTGACCCCGCCGTGTCCGCGGCAAAGGCGAGGATCAGAGCCAGTGCCACCGAAACCGCCACCAACACGCCCCGCACGTTCGCCTGGCCGACCACTCGCACCAGCCGGTGACCGAGTGGGATACCGAGCGCCAGAGCGAGCACCAGGAAACCGATCGCCAGGCCAGCGGCGCCTGCCGCTGCCCCGAGCTCGAGCTTTTCGCCTCCGGCGACCTGGCTCACGACGGCCAGGAGGACCAGACCCATCACATCGTCCACGACCGCGGCGCCGAGGACGATTTGACCTTCGCGGGTTCCAAGGACCCTCAGCTCCGAAAGAACCCGCGCTGTGATCCCGATCGAGGTCGCCGTGAGGGCCGCTCCGACGAAGATCGCGGTCAGGGTCGAGTGGCCGAGGGCACGGGTCAGAAGTAATCCACCGAGGAACGGCAGGACCATTCCGAGCAGCGCGACGGTGAGGGCGGGACCCCCGACCCGCACGAGCTCCTGCAGATCCGTCTCGAGACCGACCTCGAAGAGCAGCAGGATCACCCCGATCTCGGCCAGCAAGAAGATCCCTCCCGAGAGCGGCACGAGACCCAGCACCGACGGGCCGAGCAACACACCGGCGAGGAGTTCTCCGAGAACAGCGGGCTGGCCGAGCCGCTCTGACAGTTCCCCGAGCAGCTTTGCCGCGACGAGCGCGGCGGCCAAGGCGAGCAGGAACCGCGGATCGAGGTGATGCTCCACTGCCGGATCCTATCGGCGCCTCGCCGAAGGTCCAAGTCTCGGCGGCTTGCGATGGGGCACGGGGCTGTTCTTGTCTCGATCAGCGGTCTCAGCGAAGCCGCAACGGTTCGAATAGGCTCGGCAATCGCCGTCCGGACCTCGCCGAGGTAGCAGGGGACAGGAGACAGTTCTGCACCGTGAGCCCAGGACCTCGGCTGAAGTGTGCATCGTTGTTCGTGACGACGGCGAGTCCGTGGACGAGCGCGGATGCGGCTATGAGAATGTCTGCGTCCCCGATCGGGAGTCCGCGGCGCCGCAGCTCCGCGTAGATCTCCGAGGCCTTGACAACCGCCTCGGCTGTTAGGAGCCGGATCCTCGTGGGGCGAGCTTGGTTTTGAAAAGACGGTAGCTTTCCTCAAGAACCTCGTGCCACTCGGGGGAGAGAGGACTCACCCCAAGATCGACAATGCAGAACCGAATCACGTCCTCGATGGTCGTATATCCGGTCGGGAGATGAAGATCATTCAGGTTCAATTCATGGCGCCCGAACGGCACGGCAACAGCGCCTTGCAGGTGGTGGCGACAAGGATTGCCCTCCGAGAACTCCCGCACGTACTCCCACCGAAGCCGCGGCTCTGAGTCGCCCTCGGGCCTGAGCGCGTAGCGGTATCGGATCGTTCGTAGCCGATGCTCGTCTCCCTCGTGCTCAGTGAGGCACGTCTGAGCCAAGCTTAGATGCGCTACTCCGAAACGGGTCTGTAGCGGCACCTCGGCTGGGTCGAGACGACCAGACCTGCGAAAGCTGAGAGCAAAACCCTTCGTAACGTTGACGAGCGAGAGCGGGGCCTGGGTAAGGGTCCGGTGGAGTAGGCGGTTTAGGTGGTTGCGAAACTCGGCGATGACCCGTTCCGGAGACGACCCCGTTATCGGGCTCAGGCGGCGTGGGGCAGGAGATCGACCAAGAAAGCGATATCGGAGGCGAACAGGCTACCAGGAGGTAGAGATCCCTCCTGCGCAGCCCTTACCGCTTCGTCAAAAGAGAGCCCGATTTCCTTCGCTTCCGTGGTGATCAGCTCCCTGAGCTGCTCTTCCGTGATCGGCTGGCCCTGCTCGATTGCTTTGATCAGGTCCTGTGGCAACTTCCCCATCGTCCTGTCCTCAGATTGAGAAGTGTATTGCAGGGCGTAGGCGGCCGTCAACGCTCCCAGGGAGGAGAGCGAACGTGATTTCTTCAAAGCCCAAACGCGATCCGCTCGATTTCGTCGATCTCCTCGGGCCGGATGCCTCGGTAGACGCGCGCGGCCAGCTCGAGCGGGTCCTCGGCCCCAGGTTGCCTGACCTTCTCGACGGTAATCTTGACGTGCGCTCCTTCGGGAATCTCAGGGCGCTCGACTGGCTTGAAAACTCCGTCTTCGAAGACTGCCTCGACCGTGGCTTTCACCGGGTCACCGCCTTTCGATCGCCATGATTCTAACGCGACCTTGGCCTGCTCCTCGGCGTGCAATCCGGCGCTTGTAGTTCAGCAATCCGTCAGGCAGGCTGAGCGGCGGCGCAGCCATTGCTGGCCGATCCCCAGCGCCCATCGAGACAGAGCGAACGAGCGCCTGAATGGCATTCAGGAGGTCGACGGTTCGATCCCCGTTCAGCTCCACCATTGCTTTTCCCCACAGTTCATCGATCAAGAAGAGCGCAGGATCGAACCGTCGACCGACGTCGGGGGGCTCGGGGGATCACTCCGGCTCCGTGCCGATCGGCGCCAGGCGACGATCGGGCGTTCGCAGCGTGAAGTACGGGACCTGCTCGGAGACGTGACACTTCATACATGCCGTTCGAAGCCGCTCGAGGGCCTGCGCCGCCGTGTCGGGCTTGTGCGAGCGCAGGCCGGCCTGGCCAGTCTTGCGTCAGAAAGGCCGTCGCAGACGGCGCACGCTTCGGCCGGCGCTCGATCGCGAGTTTCAGGACCACCTCGATCTTGCCGAGTTGGTAGTCCGCATATTCCCAGTTGCGATCCTGCACGGCGAAAAACAACTCCGTGTATCGGTAGCCGATCTCGGCCATCGCGACATCGAGCCCGCGAAAATGATTCTCGATCTGTCCGAAGCGCTGGTCTCCCTCGCCACGGATCCATGAAGACGTGGTTGGTCGAGCAGCCATCCGTGGCTCCGGCTCACCCTGACCGCTCGCCCGAGCGGCAATCCAGCCCAGAATCACGCCGGCCGAGAAGGCGACGCCCACCAGAAAGCCCCTCCGCTTTCGCATCCGTAACCTCCCGTCTCGAAAAACTCTGGACTCGGCGTCGCGATCCCTACCACAAGAGTCTGACCGCCAAGCCGGCCAGCGCTCCGCCCAAGACCAGCCAGCTCGAGTTGTCACGCTGATTCTCAGGGTGTGCCTTTCGATAGGGCATAGGCGTCCCCATCAGACAAGCTCGAGTGCGATTGCGAGCGCTCGGTTGAGGTCACGAATCCGGGATTCGGACAGACTGCCGACGTGGTCGGTGAGAGTTAATTTCGGCAAACTCACGAGCTCGTCGCAGTGAATCGCGCTGTCGTGCTTGAGCCCCTCTTCGCTCCCGACGGGAACCTGCGTGGAAAGACCGTGCCGTGCGGAATAGACCGGGGCGCAAGTAACTGTCGAAAAGGCCGAGTCGAGGAGTGCCGTGCGGCTCACGATGGCGAAAACGCGTGAGCGCTTCGGATCTCCTTTGGGATGTCGGACGCGGTAGAGCTCGCCCCGCTTCACCAGTCGGTCTGATACTCGAGAACGTCGAGCGCTTCGGAGTTCAGCGCTCGGGCTCGACGATCGAGAATCCGAGCGTCGCGGGCGTCCCGTCGCCGGCGCTTCAGGAGCGCGATGCGGTCCCAGGCCGCCCTCTCGAGGAACTCCGACCGATTGACGTCCCGGCCGGCAACCCGGCCGATCTCGGCAAGCAGCTCCTTGGTCAGACTCACGGAGGTCTTTGCCCTCATACCACAATCATACCACCAGCATGTGACCTTCGGAAGCATTCGAGGGCGGAGCGCTCGGCAGGTACGTGTCGCGGAGACCGTTGGCCGTACCCAAGGTCCAGAAACGCCGTTGATAACTCAACGAAATATCGATATCTTTCGATCTAATGAAGCGCGGGGCCAATCTCGTGGCGGTCTTCAAGGCTCTCGGCGACCCGACGCGTTTGAAGATCCTCGAGCTCCTTCGATCGCGCGGGAAGTCTTCCTGTGGCCTGATTGCCTCCGACGAGCGAGGCCTGTGCGCCTGCGATATCGAGCGGGCAGTTGGACTTTCCCAGGCGGCCGTGTCTCACCACATGGATCTGCTCCGTCGCTCCGGGCTGGTCCAAGCGGAAAAGCGCGGGCGTTGGATGTACTACCGGAGGAACGAAGCCGCCCTCGCAGGTCTCGCAGAGGCAGTCGCGAAGGCGGTTTGAAAAATTTGAACTGACAAATCGACTGTTTTCGGCTTATCGAGATGTCGGAACGCCCAGACGATTCACCATGAGTCAGCCGCTTCGAGTTCTCTTCCTCTGCACGGGCAATTCGGCCAATCGAATCCGCGTCTGCATGGCTCTGACCAACGTGTCTTCCCGTATCGCGAGCCCGGAAAGCTCTCGTGGCGGCTGAGCCAGCCCGCAAGCTCGCGGAGCGCGTTGGCGCTCCGACAAAGCGCATGAATGCGTTCGAGCGCTACCTCTCGCTGTGGGTCGGCGCCAGCATGGCGTTCGGCCTCCTTCTGGGGAAGACCTTCCCGCAACTGACTGCGTCCCTCCGACGGCTGGAATTCGGCGAGGGCTCGCACATCAACGTTCCGATCGCAATCCTGATCTGGCTGATGATCTATCCGATGATGCTGAAGATCGACCTGCGGTCGATCATCGGCGTCGGCCGAAAACCTCGAGGCCTTTTCGTCACACTGTTCGTCAACTGGCTCGTCAAACCGTTCTCGATGGCCTTTCTGGGTTGGTTCTTCTTTCGGCACGTCTTCTCGCCCTGGATCGGCCCCGAGCTGGCCGGCCAGTACATCGCGGGAGTCATCATTCTCGCCGCCGCGCCATGCACGGCGATGGTTTTCGTGTGGTCGCATCTCGCCGACGGCGACCCCGCATACACGCTCGTGCAGGTATCGGTCAACGATCTCGTGATGCTGGTCGCCTTCGCGCCGATCGTGAAACTCCTCGTGACTGGAGCAGCCGGGCTCGAAGTCCCATTTCGGGTGCTTATCGTGTCCGTAGTCGTCTTCGTCGTCTTCCCGCTCGCGCTCGGCGCCGCAAGTCGCGCCGTGATCATCGCCCGCCGCGGTGCCGCCTGGTTCGAGGAGCGGTTCGTGCGGATGTTCGCTCCGGTGACCACCGCCGCGCTGCTCGCAACCCTCACCCTCATCTTCGCGTTCCAGGCGGAAAACATCACCGGGCGGTGGCTCCACGTGCTGCTGATCGCCGTTCCCATCCTGCTGCAGGTCTATTTCAACGCCTCTCTGACCTACGGCCTGATGAAGCTCGCGGGCGTCGAGTACGCGGTGGCAGCGCCCGGCGCGCTCATCGGCGCGTCCAACTTCTTCGAGCTCGCGGTGGCGACTGCCATCGCGCTCTACGGCCCCGGCTCGGGCGCCGCCCTGGCGACGGTCGTCGGGGTCCTCGTCGAAGTGCCGGTGATGCTGTCGGTGTGCCGAGCGTGCGTGGTAACTCGCCGCTGGTTCCCGACGGCCGCTCAAACCGCATCTTCTTCGTCCGTCACCGCGGCGTCGGAGTAGGCCGCGGCGGCTTGAGCAGCTGCCGCAGCACGTCGAGGGGATCCGTCTTCTTTCCGGCGCCGCCCTCCAGCACCTCCCCGACCACCCTACCGAAACCGCCGGGGACCTTCTCCCCGACCTGGCGAGCGAGAACCCGCTTGCCGAGGTCGAGGACGATCCTTTCGTCGATCGACACCTTCGGCGCGGCGATCTGGCCCGATACCTGAAAGGGCAGCGCGAGACGCCCCTGTTGGTCCGCGAGATATCGGCCCGCGCTTCCGAGGCTCTTGACGAGCGCGGGGCCGAGGACGATTCGGCCCTGGTAGGACCGCCGTCGGTCGCGGCGCCCAGCGAGATTCCCGCCTGACGACGAGGAGAACTGCCAGGATCGAACCGTTACGCCGGGTGCCCCTCACGCTCGCTGAATGACGGAGTCCTCGGGCTCTGCCGGACGTGGACCCGCCGCGTCGCCGACCTCCCGACGCCAGGCCTCGAGTCCGCCGCGAAGCGCGGCCGCGTCGAATCCCATTTTCTGAAGCTGCCGCGCCGCCCGGGCGCTCGTCGCTTCGTCCGGTCAGGTGCAGTAGGCAACGATCGACTGATCCCGGTTGCGTTTCGCCGCCCAGTTCTCGACCTCGTCGGGCGGAACGCGTACGTCCCCGGGAATGCCCTGCGGATCCTTCGCGTAGCTCGAACGCGATCGCACGTCCAGTACGAGCGGAGGGCTCGCTCCGGACAGCCGTTGAACGAGCTCACGCGGCTCGATTCGAGGCGTGTCTTGCGCTGCCCGGGAATCGGAGCGAAGGAGGTCGCTTGCCGTGCTGGCACGCTCCTCAGCCAGCGTCGCAGAAGAGACGCGTTGCGCATACCAGCCTGCCAGGGGCGTTGCGGTGATGCCGTGGAGCACCACCGAGACCGTCACCACGACCCCGACGATCGCGAGTATCGCTTCGCTTCCGACGAGGTTGGCCTGAACGACGAGGAGCGCGAGCAGGAGGGAGGCGAGCCCGCGCGGCCCGAACCACGCGATGAACCAGCGGGCGCTCGGCGACACCGCCGCTCTCCGCAAAACGATCGCCACCGCCGCCGGGCGGGCGACGAACAGGGTGATGGCAGCGAGGGCAAGCGCCGCTCCGACCGGAATGGTTCCGACGAGAGTTGTGAGAACGGCGCCGAACAGGATGAAGGTGAAGAGCATGATCATCTCGGCCGTTGCATCGCCGAATTCGAGGAAGCAATCGCACAGTTCGAGGTCGAGCGCCGCGATCGCTGCCCCGGCCGCAAACGAGGCGAGAAAACCGTCTCCCCCGGCCGCCACGGCCGCGGTGTACGTCGCAAAGACCAGCCCCATCCCGAAGAGCGCCTGGTATTCCCGGCGGATTCCGTACCGTCGGTCGAGCCGCGTCATCAGCCATGCGCCCAGCGCACCGACGGCGAAGCCGATCGCCGGCCCGAGAACGAGAAGCTTGCCGAAGAGAACCGCCCACTCTCCGAGCGTCGAGGCGCGGGCCCTCGAGATCGCGATCGTGACGAGCACGATGGGGAGGACGACGACGTCGTTCGTGGCCGCCTCGACCTTGAGAGTCTCGCGAACGGCTCCGGGGAGTCTCTGGTCCCGCACGATGTCGCGGACGACCACCGGGTCGGTCGAAGAAAGGATTGCGCCGATGAGAATCGACGCGGCGACTCCCGTCCCGAGGAGGACGTACGCGGCGGTTGCAATCAGGAGGAGGCAGAGGATCGTCCCGGGACCGAGCACGAGGGAGGGAACGAGCCACTCGCTCGGGGAGCGGTCGAATTTCATCCGGACGGCGTCGAGAAACAGAACCAGCGACAGCGTCACGACCGCGACCGCTTCGAGCATCGGAGAGCGCGGAGAAAGCGAGATCACTCCGCGGTAGCCGAGCAGAACACCGAGCCCCAGGAAGATCATCGGAAACGACAGAGGCGCCCTCGAGACGAAGCCCTCGGAGAGGCCCGCGAGGACGAGGACGAACGCTACGAGCGCGAGAAACGTCAGAAGATCGGGCACCGCGGGATTCTACGGCTCGAGGGAGGGCTCGCTTTGGAGCCGTGCGATCCGGAGATCCCCGGCATCCGGAAGCATTTCGCGCTCTTCCAGAAGTAGAGCCCAGGTACGGCGAGCCGGCTCCGGCAGGTCTTTTCGGGAGAAGAACGCAACCTCCGGAACGTCGGGTGGACCGACAGGATCTCGTCTCTGCGCCGCGTCCGCGGCGGAGGAGGATTCCGGCCACCGATCGGAAAATCCGGAATCGTCCTCTACGACGAGCCGTTCTTCCGGGGCCGGTCGGTCACGATCAAAGATCCGACCGAGAACCTCCGCTTTCAGAACTTCCATGACCGGGCAGAGAGCGTCCGCGTGCTCCAGGGAACGTGGGAGATCTGCGCCGAGCCGAGGTTCCGGAGATGTCAGACAGTCGACCGCGACATCGCCCACCTGTCGAGCCTGGGCTTGAACAAGAAGCTCTCCTCCGCGCGCCCCGCCGGTCCCGGAGGGGGAACGAATCCTCCGCCGTTTCCAGGCCGCGCGCGCCTGGTGCTCTTCGCGGGGGAGGGATACCGCGGCCCATCTGTCACGCTCGAGGGCGCGTCGGGCAACCTGGAGGGCTTCGGCGGTCGCGCCCGAAGCGTTCAGGTGCTGAGTGGCTCCTGGATGTTGTGCGACCGGCCCAGGTTTTCGGGTCGGTGTCAGCAGATCTCGGCGAGCGTCCCCGACCTCGACCAGTGGGGCCTGGGCGGCCGGGTCATGTCTGCGCGACCCGAAAGGGGATACTGACGAAGAGCTACCTGCGGACGAAGCGCAAAGGACGCTTCATCCCGGTGGAATAGATCAGGAGCGCCGGGCCGTCGAGCGCGAACCGTTCGGCGTTCTGGAGCGCCTCGAGGTACTTCTTCTCCTGCGCGTTCGCCGCGTCGTCGATGCAGGCCATCTTAGTCGCCGCCAGTGGATCGAATTTGATCGACTGTCCGGAGATCTCGACGGTCCCGAAGAAGCGATTGCAGGAGCCTCTGCCGGCGACCTTGCCGGCTTCCGGAAACTCGAGCGTCGCCTCGACCCCCTCGAGCGCCTTATCTGCGCCGAGGTCCTCGAGTCGCCACGAGGTCCCCGAAAGCTCGCCGGGCGGAGCGGCGACCGGCGTCTTCGGACTCGTGCACGCGATGAAAGCAAGCCCGACGACGGCGATCACCGGGAGAGACGAACGGTATGTCACGAATGGACTCCTCTCTCTGATCGGATTCAATCCGCGGAGACTTTTCGCGATGCGACGCGAGCGGTGTCCAGCATTCGTTTGACGTCGTCGGCCATCCGGCCCGTCAGCTCCCATCGGATCAGCGCGGCCGGAACGAGGCCGGCCGCTTCGAATTCCTCCATGAACCGCCTCATGGTGAAGGCCTCTCCGAGCTGCTGCTTGCGCTCGGACAGGATTTTCTCGATCTCGATCTTGCCGATCACGTAGCTCGTCCCGTAACCCGGCTGCTGCAGATACAGATGCTGCTCGCCGCGGACGAGGTTCCCCTTCAGGGAAAGCCACCCGCGCGGCGTGTTGGCGGAGGTGAAGGCCGCCGCCTGCTCGAGCGTGTATTCGTTGCTGTGCATCCTCAAGTCGCCCAGGGCCCGCGCCGCCCGCTGGGCGAGAAGGATGTAGAGCAGCTCGCGCGTCCGCGGGCGCGCGTCGAACATCCCCGCCTGCATCATCAGCTCTTCCCATCCGGTCGCGTGGCCCTCCGTGCGCGTGATGAAAATGTTGTAGAGGAGCGCTCCCCGGCGAATCGGGCTCGCGTGGGGCGAGTGCGCCATCCGACCCTTGTCGAACCAGTGATATCCGTGGGTGCGCATCACCTCCGGGTCCCGGTAGTCCACTTCGGAAAAGAATTCGCGCGGGCCGGAGCGGTAGCTCCCGATCCTCGCGCGCAGCGCCGGGTCCATGTAGTTCCGGATCTCGAGAATCTCGTGATCCTTCAGAAAGGCCATGTACTCCGTGACGGCCGCGCCGAAGCGGCGGTCGTATTCCTCGGCGCTCGCGATGGGCGCCTGCGCCGGCAGCTTCGCGTTGCGCAGCTCCTCCATGGCCAGAAGGGCGTGCGCTCTCGCCAGCTCGCGCTCCATGATCGTCACTTCTGCGCGCCACGTGTAAGGCGCAAGCTGCACGTTCTTCAGGTACCAGTCGTAGTTGTCGACGCCGATGCCCGACGGCCCGGTCTTCGACGGCGCCTGGGCGTCGAGCCACGCCGCGAAGTCGTCGGTCGCCTTTTTCGCGCGATCGACGTCGGCTTTGAGAGCGGCATCCGTCACCTTCGACGAGAGATCTTCCAGGTCGGCGCTCTGCAGCCGGATGCTCTTCGCGCCAAAGACCCAGAGGTCTTCTCCGTTACCGACGAGGTTCGACTTCGCCTGCTCGAGAAGCTTCGGAATCGCGCGAATGGCGGGATCCATCTCGGCAGCGCTCTCCGGGGTGAGCGGAAACGTGTAACTCCACAGCTCCACGGCGCCCAGGGCGAAAGGACCTTCCCGCGCGGGCTGATCACTCTCGTCGGGGAAGACCGTGACGTAGAACGCAGGATTGTTGGCCCAGGGCTTGGCGACGCGGTGATCGAAGTCGAGACCGTTCGTCTCCGCCCGCACCACGTGATAATCGACCTGCTGACTGACGGGCCAGCCGCCCGGGTCGATCGATGCGAGCCGGCGCTGCCAGGCATCGAGCTCCCGATGCTGTGCGGCCATCGCTCGCGCGCTGTAGTCCGGCACGCCGTCGACGAGCTTCGGCTTCTGGAACGACCGCCACTCGGAAAAGAGTGAAACGAGGTCTTCGTAGCGCGCGCTGCGCGACGCCTTGGGGGGAGCGGCGCGGCCTCCGACGAGAGATGCGCCGACGACCAGACATGCCGTGATCCAGCCGACAGAGGAGAGCGACATCGCCGAACCTCCGGATTCTGGGCGGATCGTAGCGCGGTTATCCTCGAGTTATCGCCGTCCCCTCCGACCGACCCCGACGAGCACCGGAGCTCAGCCTGCTCGCGCTGGCCGCGGCGGCGCTGGCGTTCCAGCTCCTCGTTCCACCGATCCTGGGCATCGCCGACAACGGAGATTTCTCGAGGGTCGCGGAGCCGCTCGGCATTCTCCCGCCGGAGGGTGCGGGTGCCGCCGCCTATTTCGGCTGGATTCTCCCCGAATACCAGTTCGACGCAAAGAAAATCTGGCTGCGCGGTCTCTGCTGCTATTCGAGCGAGACGCTGTTGGCAGTGGCGGCCGTGCCCGTCGGACTCCTGATCTCACCCCCGGGCCGATTCCGGCTGGAAGCGATGGGGATCGTCCACGCGCTCGGCTTTCTCGCGGCGCTCTCTGCTCTGCTCATAGCCCTTCGGCCGCTCCGTCCCGCGACGCAGATCCTGGGCGGCCTGCTCTTCCTTCTCGTGTTCACCGACGGTGCTTACGCTTCCTACTTCAACACTTTCTACACGGAGCCGGCCACGCTCATCTTTTTTCTCGGCTCCGTCGGCCTGGCCCTGCTGATCGCCGCGCGCCCGGACCCTCCGGCGTGGCTCTCCGGCGCTTTCTTCCCTTGCGCCGCGCTCTTCGCGACGTCGAGGCCGCAGAACGCGCTGCTCGGGATCATCTTCGCTCTGCTGGGAATCCGGCTCGTCTGGCCCGACCGCGACCGCGCTCGCCGCCGTTTCGCGGTCGCCGCGGCCGTGGGGCTCTGCGTCGTTTCCTTCGCGTACTTCCGGAATCCTCCCGGCCCGCTCGGCAAGATCCACCTCTACAACGCGGTCTTCCGCGAGCTGCTGGTGGGATCGCCGGATCCGCGGGGGGACCTCGCTGCATTGGGGCTCGAGCCGTCACTCGCCCGGTACGTCGGGCTTTCGGGTTTCAGCCGCGACGCGCCGATCGTCGATGCCGGCTTTCGAAGCGACTTCTACGGTCGGATCGGCTACCGAAAGCTCGCGGGGTTCTACGCGGCGCGGCCGAGAAGAGTCTGGAGAGCTCTCGAGCGAAGCGCGTCCCATGCATTCGAGATTCGACCGCTGAGGCTCGGCAACTACCCCAAGGAGACGGGAAAACCGGCGGGTGCCGTGAACTGGAGCTTCGCGTTCTGGTCTCGCGCGAAGGAGCGATTCCTCCCCGCGCGCCTCGGGTTCGTGATGGGTTTCCTGATCGTCAACCTGGCCGCTGCGCTCGCGACGCGTCTTCGCGCGAGGAAGCGGGCGGCGCGCCTGGCCGCGGAGGTCTGGATCGCCGTGGTCCTCGTGGCGGCATTTCAGTTCTCGGTCTCCGCGGTGATGAACCACGAATCGAGGAGGTCGCTTTTCCTCTTCAACGCGTCGTGCGACGTGCTCTTCATTGCTCTGTGCGCGCGGGTCCTTGCCGCTTTCCGTGGACGCGAGGTGGCACCGATTTCGCGTTAACCGCCGGCGAATGAAGAAGCCAGGAATCGCGGAGCGCCGGGGCACGCGCCGCCGGCCGTGGAGATCCCTCGTTCTTTTCGTGACGGTTGTGGCGGCTCTCGGTCCTCACGTCGCCGCGGAGCAACCGGAGCCGGTGAAGTTCGCTCTGATGGACGGCGTTTCTCTGATCAAGACCCCGACGCCCGAATTGCGCCTCGATCCGCAATTCAAACCGGAGCCGGTTCCCGAGCCGGTCCGCCCTCCGGGGCGTCGCCGTTTCTTCACGGCGGCCGGTGAGCTCGCGCTTCTGGAGCTCATTCCGTGGGCGTTCGACCGCTACGTCGCCCGGTACGACTTCGCGTTCATCTCGACCGAGACCATCCGGGAGAACTTCCGCCGCGGCTTCGGATACGACCCCGACACCTTCGAGGTCAATCAGTCCTCGCACCCGTATCACGGGAGCCTCTTCTTCAACGCGGCGCGCGAGAACGGGTACAGCTTCTGGGAGTCGAGCGCGTTCGCTCTCGCCGGCAGCCTCATCTGGGAATGCTGTATGGAGAACACCCGGCCGTCGACGAATGACCTCGTCAACACGACGCTCGGCGGGATGACGCGCGGCGAGGTCTCGCACCGGCTATCGAACATGATCATCGACAACGAGGCCACGGGAAAGACGCGGCTGATCCGAGAGATCGCCGCGGGGGTAATCAACCCGGCGGCGCTCCTCAACCGGCTGCTCCGGGGCGAGGCGTTCAAGGAGTTCGACAACGCACCCGATCGGTTCCCGAAGCTCGTCGCTCTGTCGACGGACGTCGGCTACCGCCGGTTCGAGCACGGCGCCCACCGGAACCAGTGGATCGCGACGCTCTCGTTCCTCTACGGCGACCCGTTCGAGGGTGACCTCTCGCGGCCGTTCGACTCCTTCTGGGTGGGGATCGACGCGAGCTCGCCCGGCGGCGTGCTCTTCACGCGCATCGAGGAGCGCGGTCTGCTCAAAGGCTGGGAGCTCGGCGACAACACCGAGCCCGTGCGCAGCATCTTCGCGTTCGGACAAGAGTACGCGTATCTGAACAACGTCTCGCAGGTCTTCGGCGCGCAGCTCCTCTCGGCAGGACTTCTGTCGCGATTCCAGTTACGCGAGGGGTTGATCGGCCTGACGGACGTCTCGATCCTCGCCGTTCCGCTCGCCGGGATCCGGACGACCGACTTCGAGAATCCCGAAACGGGCCGGAACTACGATTACGCGCCGGGCGCCGGGGCCCGCATCGCGGGGCGGGTCTTCTTCGGCGGCCACGAAATCCTGGGTACCGAGTACGGGGTGAGCTGGGCCCACACCGTCAACGGCGTGTCGGACAACCACACGCTCCAGTTCCTTCGGGCGATCGCGCGCGTCCCACTCGGGCTCTTCGGCGCGGGCGCCGCCTACTCCTGGTACAGCCGGAAGACGAGCTATCCCGGATTTTTCGAAGAGCGCCAGACGCAGGCGGAATGGCGGGTGTTCGCGAACGTGTCGGTCGTCTTCAAGTGAATGTCCGGGGTCTGATCCCCGGAGGGGGTCAGATCCCGCGCAAATTTCGGGGTCTGATCCCCGGAGGGGGTCAGATCCCGCGCCGTACTCAAGGCGTGATCGTCACGAAATCGTCCGCGACCGCTTCACCCGCCGAAACTCCCTGGCCCGTCAGCTCCGCGCGGACCCTCGCCGACCGGCTGTTCTCTCCGGGAGAAAGAGTCCCGACCACCCGGATGTCGAGGTTCGATCGGGTGTTCGAATCGAGCGTCTGGAGGTCCCAGCTCACCGAGTTTCCCGAGATCGTCGCCGCCGTCCCGGCGGAAGCATCGACCGACCGCGGAGCCAGCGGCGTTTCGAAGGTGATTGCGACCCGCCCGTTGCGGACGTTCGAGAAGCCGACGTTCGCCGCGTTGATCTGGATGCCGAACTCGACTCCCGACTGGGCGAAGCTCGGCGCGTCGACGTCGAGGGAGACGAGCGAGCCGCGCGACCCGGCGACGTCGTTGTCGTCGTCGTTGCAGCCGAGCGCGGCCGCGAGCATCAGAACGGCGGCCGCGGAAATTGCGAACTTGCTCATCACCCGAACCTCCCGGCCGGAGTCCAGCAATCGGGGTGCCACTCAGGCTACGTAGAAGAGCACCACGAAGAAGTGCAGGACGCTCCCCGCCAGCACGAACAGGTGGAAGACGCCGTGGCTGTGCGCGTATTTCTCGTCGACGAGGTAGAAGAAGACCCCGATCGTGTACAGGATGCCGCCGGCGACGAGCAGGAGCATTCCGGCGGAGCCGATCGCGGCGCGCAGCGGAACGAACACCGTGACCGCGAGCCAGCCCATCAGCAGGTACAGGGAAACGGAGAGGCCGCGAATCCGCGTCCGGACGAGGAACTCCTGCAGGACACCGACCGCAGCCAGGGTCCAGACTGCGGCGAGGAGCGGATATCCCCAGCTTCCGCGAAGGCTCACGAGCGCGAACGGCGTATAAGTGCCCGCGATCAGGACGTAGATGCTCGTGTGATCCAGCCGGCGGAAAACGCGTTTTGCCCGGCCCCGAACCGCGTGGTACAGGGTCGAGACGAGGTAGAGCTCGACCAGCGCGGTTCCGTAAACGGCAAAACTCGCAATTTTCCAGGGGTCGCCCGTCGGGATCGAGGTCACGAGGAGCCCGACGAGGCCGGCGAATGCGAAGATCGACCCGATCAGGTGCGTGACGCTGTTGAAGATCTCGCCGCGGTCCAACAGATCCGCCACCCTGAAGCGGCCTCTTTTTTCGGGTCTTGACACGCGCCTTCTCACGGGTCTAACGCCGCCTCCAACCCAAGAAGAACAATCGTTCGGTCCGTTTCTAGCTACTATCGCGATCGAATCGCAATGTGGGGTGGCTCCGGTCGCCCCGATTCTCATTCGAGATCCCGATGGGCCTGAAGGGATTGGAAAACCGCACCGTGGTCGTGACCGGCGGGGCAGCCGGGATCGGCCTCGCGACCGCGAGGCGCTTCGCAGCCGAGGGAGCTCGCGTGGCGATCTGGGACATCACGGAAGCTGCCGGGCGCGCCGCGGAGGAGGGCATCTTGGAGGGAGGAGGGCAGGCGCTCTTCTCCCGCGTGGACGTAACGGACGCGAGCTCGGTCGAGCGCGGCTTCGAAGAAGTGATCGAGCGCTTCGGGAGCCTTTCCGTTCTCGTCAACAACGCCGGGATTCTGCGCGACGCCCAGCTCGT
>Ga0302046_10002747_pt1 | contig 16283 bp, 8 predicted proteins | sample RVTome_11_FD_200261 | JGI IMG/M metagenome (GOLD analysis project Ga0302046, IMG submission 200261) | Soil microbial communities from uranium-contaminated site in the Upper Colorado River Basin, Wyoming, United States - RVT147D111 (version 2) ...
TAGTCCTCCATGCGGGGGACGCCGCGGCCGGGCGACCAGGGGACGCCGGCGGCCTCGGCGCGCGCCTCCAGCGCGGCGAGGTCCTCCGAGATCAGCCGGTCGAGCTCGTCGCGCAGGGTGGCGAGCTCGCCGCGGGCGATCTCGAGGGTCCGCCGGTGGGTCGGCGTGGGACCGTAGTCGGAGAAGACCACGCCCAGCTGCGCGACGCCCAGACGGTCGAGGATCGTGGGCTCGGCCGGCTCGTTGTAGTCGCCCTTGATCTCGCTGCCGGAGAGCTCGAGCCTCAGGTCGGCCAGGCGCTCCTCGAGCGCCCGCACCTCGGCGTCGAGCTCGCTGGTCGTCGAGCGCAGCAGGGCGGCCTCGAGGCCGGCGAGGCGCTCGCCGGTGCCGGTCAGGAGGTTGGCGATGCCGTCCGCCACGCGGTGGACCGCGGCGAGCTCGGATTGGAAGGCGCGGGCGGCTCCCGGGTCCTCCGGCAGGGTGCCGGTCGAGACATCGACGACCTCGAACGAGGTCTCGAGCCCGAGGTCGGTGAGCTCACCGTCGACGCGCTTGGCGAGCGAGACTGTGTAGGTGCCGGGACCGGCCGGAGCGCCGAAGGAGAACTCGGGGTCGAACTCGGCCGTCTGGGCGTCGGTGATCGGGTAGCGCAGGTCCCAGGCCACGCGGTGGAAGCCGGCGCCCGCCGGGCCCTCGAGGCGGCGGACGATCGAGCCCTGCGCGTCGCGGACGGTCAGCACGACGGCCGGGTCCTCCTCTCGCGCCTCCTCCTCCAGGGCGTCCCAGCCGGGGTAGGGGGTGTCCTCGCCGGCCTCGGCGCGCTCCTTCTCGACCTCCTGCCGCTCCTGCTCGGCCGTCTGGTAGCCCTCCGCCAGGTAGTAGGTGACGACGGCGCCGAACGGCGGGTTGGGGGCGGTGAAGAAGGCGTTGCCCTGCGAGGCCTTCTCGCCGAAGCCGAGCGGGCGCCGCTCCAGGTACCAACGGGCGGTGCGCACGGGGAAGAGCAGGGCCTCGCGCTCGAGGGCCTGCTCGTCGACGTGGCGCAGCGCCGAGTAGTCGTCGAGGATCCAGAAGCCGCGCCCGAAGGAGGCGCCGACGAGGTCGTTCTCACGCGTCTGGATCGCCAGGTCGCGGAAGGAGATGGTCGGCACTCCGCCGGTGAGCTGGATCCAGCGCCCGCCGCCGTCGAACGTGAAGAAGATTCCGTACTCGGTACCCGCGAAGAGCAGCTCCGGCTTCTCGTGGTCCTGGACGAGGCGCCACACGACGTGCCGGTCGGGGAGGTCGGAGGCGATCGAGCGCCAGCTGCGGCCGCGATCGGTGCTGCGGAAGAGGTACGGCGAGAAGTCGCCGATCTTGTGGTCGTCGCCGGCCAGGTAGACCGTGTCACCGTCGTGGAGGTCGGCCTTCACGTCGTTGACGAAGAAACCCTCGGAGACCCCCGGCGGGCTCGCCGCCCGGCGCCAGGTGGTGCCGCCGTCGTCGCTGACGTGGACGAGCCCGTCGTCGGAGCCGGTGTAGAGAAGCCCCTCCTCGACCGGGGACTCCGAGATCGAGGTGATGGTGGAGAGCTGCGACATCGCCCAGAGGTCCCAGACGGCGTCCGGGCTCCAGATCCGGTCGTCCATCATCGGCAGCACCATGCGGTCGAGGCCGCGCGTCAGGTCGCCGGAGATCGGCGTCCAGCTGTCGCCGCGGTCGTCCGAGCGCCAGAGCCGCTGGCTGGCGTAGTAGATGCGTGCCGGATCGTGCGGGCTGAGGAGGATCGGCGAGTCCCAGTTGAAGCGCTCGGGCGCGTCGTCCGGCTCCGGCTGCGGCCGGATGTAGACCATCTCGCCGGTGGAGCGGTCGAAGCGCACCGGGTTTCCGCCCTGCCACTCGGAGTAGATGATGTTCGGGTTCGAGTAGTCGATCGCCGGCTGGTGGCCGTCCCCGAAGAGGGTGATCATCCAGTCGGAGTTGCGGATGCCGTGGACGTTGTCCGTGCGCGACGGTCCGTACTGGGTGTTGTTGTCCTGGGTGCCGCCGATCAGGTGGTAGAACGGCTCGTCGTAGTCCACCGCCACCTTGTAGAACTGGGTCACCGGGAGGTTGGCGACGAACTTCCACGTCGCGCCCAGGTCGAAGCTCTCGTAGAGGCCCCCGTCCGAGCCCACCAGCAGGTAGTCCGGATCGTCGGGATCGAAGGCCATGGCGTGGTTGTCGCCGTGCTTGAACTCCTCGTCCATCTGTACGAAGGTGGTGCCGCCGTCCTCGGTCTTGTAGAGCGGAGCGTCCATCTGGTAGACGCGGTCGAGCTGGTGGGGGCTGGCGAAGATCTCCTGGTAGTAGTGGGGCCCGGTGCCGCCGGAGAGGTACTCGTTGCGCTTCTCCCAGCTCTCGCCGCCGTCGGTCGAGCGGTAGAAGCCGCCCTCGCGATGGGCGAGCTCGATCGTCGCGTAGACGATGTCCGAGTCGAACGGCGAGACCGCGAGCCCGATCTTGCCCATGTCCTCGGTGGGCAGGCCTTCGGTCACCTCGCGCCAGCTCTCGCCGCCGTCGGTCGACTTCCAGATGCCGGACTCCGGCCCGCCGTTGATCAGCGCCGCCACCGTGCGATAGCGCTGATGCAGCGCGGCGTAGAGCACGTCGGGGTCTCGCGGGTCGATGACCACCTCGTTGGCGCCGGTGTACTCGCCGGCGCCCAGCACCTGCGTCCAGCTCCCGCCGCCGTCGGTGGTCTTGTAGACGCCGCGCTCACCGCCCTTCGACCAGAGCGGTCCCTGGGCAGCCACGAAAAGGACGTTCGAGTCGCGCGGGTCGACGACGATCGAGCCGATGTGCTCGGACTCCTTCAGGCCCTTGTTCTCCCACGAGGCGCCGCCGTTGCGGCTCACGTAGACCCCGTCGCCGAAGCCGACGTGACGGCCGCCGACGTTCTCGCCGGTGCCGACCCAGATCGTCGCCGAGTCGTTGGGGTCGATGGTGATTTCGCCGATCGAGTAGGAGCCCTGGCCGTCGAAGATCGACTCCCAGGTGGTCCCGGCGTTGGTGGTCTTCCAGACCCCGCCGCTGCCGACGCCGACGTACCAGGTGTTGCGGTCGTCGGGGGAGATCGCGATGTCGGCGATGCGCCCGGACATCAAGCCCGGGCCGATGCCGCGCAGCTCCAGGCCGGCGAAGGTCTCGGCGGAGAGCGTGCCCTCCTCCTTGCCGAGGTCGGCCTCGTCCTGCGCGGCCCGCGCCGCGCCACCGGCCAGCACCAGGCACGCCAATCCCGCGATCCACAGCTCCCGAGCTCTCATCGAACGACCTCCCATGGACGGATGCGGAGCGGGCCCGGGAGACACGAGCGGTCGCCACGGGAGGTGCCCCGCCGTGAAGATTCCTCGGAGGATACGCGACCCGGACCGGAAGGTTCAGCCCATGGCCCCGCCGGGGGTCGGGGCATGACAGACTGTCGCCTCCTTCGGAGCGTGCTCCATCTCCCCCGACGACCGTACGACGCGACGACTTCTCGAGCTCGGCACCAGCAAGGGGTATCTGCTCCTGGACGAGCTCGAGGAGCATCGCGCCGTGGCCTCTCCGGTGGAAGCCGCTCGGGCCGCCGAGATCCTCCGGCAGGCGGGCCTCCCCGTGCTGGGGCGTCCGGAGTCCTATCAGGGTCCGTCCCCGTCCGTGCCCCACGGCGTGGAGGAGGTCGAGGGATCCCATCCGAGCGTCGTCCCGGAGGACGGTCCGGGGGGCGGCGACGCGGTCCGTCTCTACCTGCGGGAGATGGGCGTCACGCCGCTGCTCGACCGCGACGGCGAGCTGTGCCTCGCGCGCAGCCTGGAGCGCGGAGAGAGCCTGATCTACGGCGCCGTCTGCGAGCCCGAGGCGCTCCCTCGTGAGCTGCTCCGCGAGCTCGAGCTGGCGCGCCTCCAGGGGCGCTCACCCGGCACGCTGGCCGAGACACCCCTCTCCGCTCCGCTGGAGCAGACCGTGCTCGCCCGGATCGAGGCGGACGTCGAGATCTTCCGCCGAATCGCCGCCCACGGCCGCGAGCTGACGCGGCTGGAACGGCGCCGCCAACGCTTGAAGGAGGGCGGATCGGCTCGTGAGGCGGTGGAGCGGGAGATCGACCGCGAGCAGGCGCGCCTGGGGGCGCGGATTCGTGCTCTTGCGCTGACCCACCCCGGGCGACGTGGCCTGAGCGACCTCCTGGGCGGCATCGTTCGGCGCCTGGACGCGCGTGAGCGCGCGGTGCGGCGAGCGGTCGCGGCGCTCGACGGCGAGCGCGGTCCGGAGAGGATCGCGCCGCTGCGCCGTCGGGCGGATCGCTGCCGCTCGAGCCTCGCCGAGTGCGAGCGGCGGTACGGGGCGAGCGCTACGGAGCTGCGGCGCCGGCTCGCCATCGTGCGCCGCGGCCAGGCCATCTGCGAGCGGGCGCGGCAGGAGCTGGTCACCGCCAACTTGCGGCTGGTCGTGTCGGTCGCCAAGAAGTACGCCCATCGGGGCCTGCCCCTCCTCGACCTCGTCCAGGAGGGCAACATCGGGCTGATGCGTGCGGTGGAGAAGTTCGACTATCGCCGGGGCTACAAGTTCTCCACCTACGCCCACTGGTGGATCCGGCAGGGCATCACCCGTGCGCTGTCCGACCAGGTGGAGACCATCCGCATTCCGGTCCACATGGCCGAGATCGTGACCAAGCTGGTGCGCACGGGAAGCTCGCTCGTCCAGGAGCTCGGCCGCGAGCCGACGACCGAGGAGATCGCCGAGCGCATGGACCTGCCGGTCTCGAAGGTCTGGGAGCTGCAGAAGATCGCGCAGCGGCCCGTGTCCCTGCAGACCCCGGTCGGCCTGGAGGGCGACATCGAGCTCCAGGACCTCCTCGCGGATCCGACCGCCCAGTCTCCCGTGGACGCGCTGACCGTCGTCGAGGGCAGGGAGCTCACCTCGGAGGTCCTGCTCGGCCTGACGGCGCGCGAGGAGAAGGTCCTCCGCCTGCGGTTCGGCCTGGGCTTCGACCGCGAGCACACGCTCGAGGAGGTCGGCGACGTCTTCGGCGTCACCCGCGAGCGGATCCGCCAGATCGAGTCGACGGCCCTGCGCAAGCTGCGCCACCGCCGCAACGCGGAGCGCCTCGGGGTGCTGGTCTAGGGCGCGAGCCGCTCCCGCGCCGCCTCCACCCGCCGCGCGATCCAGTCCGCCTCCGGGTCGACCTCGAGGGCGGTCTCGAAGAGTACCAGGGCCTCGGCGAAGCGGCCCTGCAGGGCCCGTAGATCGCCGAGGCCGGCGAGGACATGGGGGTCCCGCGGCGCGCGCTCGTGGGCGGCGATCAGGCGCTCCTCGGCCTCCTCGAGCCGTCCCGCCGCGAGATGGAGCCGCCCCAGCCGGGTGAGTGCGGCGACGGCGAAGGCCTCGTCGCCGACCGCCCGCTCGTACGCCCGGGCCGCCTCCGCCGTGCGGCCCAGCCCCTCCTGCGCCAGGCCGAGGTGGTACCAGAGGTCGGCGCGCTCGGGGCTCACGTCGAGGGCGTTGGCGAAGTAGATCTCGGCGCGATAGGGCTCGCCGCGCTCGAGCATCGCCATGCCGTGCCGCGTGTAGGCCCGCGTTGCCCGCTCGCCGTAGAGGGCGGCCCGCGCCTCGTCACCGCGCTCGGCGTAGCCCAGGGCCATGATGCGGTCGAAGGGCGCCATGTCCTGGCCGCCCGGGTAGAGGTCGGGGACCGCGACGAGGAGCGCGGCCGCCGCCGCGACCGCCGCCCGCCCGAGGACGCGCCGGCGCCGGCCGCCGCGCCAGTCGAGAGCGGCGCGACGGACGAAGCCGACGCCGAGCACCAGCAGCGCCGGCACCGCGGCCAGGCGGTAGCGGTCCGCCACGTGGAAGAGGACGGTGCCCAGCACCAGCAGCGCCACCGTGGCGCGCAGAATCCACTCGGCCCGCCCGCCGCCGCCGCACAGCGTGCCGCCGAGGCCGAGCGGTGCCACCAGCCAGAAGCCGAGCGGCGCCAGCCAGAGCCAGGGGACCGCCTCGAGCGTGTAGTGGAAGCTCAGGTTGTCCGCCGCCTCGTAGCGGTTCCAGAAGAGGAGCGTCTTGCGGCCCGTCAGGCGCAGCCAGGCGCCGGGACTCTCGCGGATGAAGCGCAGGGACTCGCCGAGCCAGAAGCGGGAGGCCTCCCCCGGCGTCAGCGACGGATCGCCCGCCCGCCGCCGCGCCTCGGCCAGCGAGTCCTGCTGCTCGCGCGCCGGGTCGAGCTGGATGAACTCCGGGATGTCGAGCCCGCCGTCGGTGCCCTCCCGGTTGCCCTGGTAGAAGTTCATCCCCGCGCCGGTGGTGAGGAAGGTCGGCTCGCCCGCGAGCACGCTGTTGCGCACCACGATGGGGAGGGTCGCCAGGACGATCCCTCCGGCCACCCAGGCCGCGCGGCCGAGGGCGCGCCGCCGGGAGGTCCGCACGGCGAGCCACGGCGCGGCGAGGGCGACGGGGACGAGCACGAGGAAGTTGGCCTTGAGGGTCGCCGCCAGGCCGAGGAGGAGACCCGCGGCCGGCCAGATCGGCTCCCTTCCCGAGGCCTGCACGGCGCGCACCAGGAGCCAGAGGAGCAGGGCCGCCGCGAGCACCTCGGCCGAGGTCTTGAGCAGCAGGGCGTCGTAGAAGACGAAGGGGCCGTAGAGCGCCGCGCCGAGCCCGGCCGCCCAGCCGGCGCGGCGCGAGTAGAGGCGCCGGGCGAGATCGAAGCAGAGCACCGCGACGAGCGCTCCGCCGAGCGCCTGCAGCAGGCGGACCGCCCAGAGACCGCGCCCGAAGGCGCCGTAGACCGCCGCCAGGAGATAGCCGTAGAGCGGCTCGACGAAAAAGGGCTCGAGCGCCGCCCCGGTCCCGGCCAGCAGCGCCACCGCCAGGTCGTCATAGGTCTTCGAATCGAGGTAGATCGAGTCCCCGATCGGCGTCCGCGCGAAGGCCAGGGCAAAGGCGAGCCGCACCGCCAGCGCCAGGGCGGCGATCAGGGTGACGGCGACGGCTGTCCCGCGGCGAGTCGACACGGTCCGGGGTGGCCGTCAGTCCCGCGGCAGCCCCGAGGCCGGCCGCGGCGCGCTCTTCTCGCGCACCGGCTCGGGGGTGAAGTCCTCGCCGGGATTGACGTAGAGGTTCTCTTCCCAGCGGTGCTGGCGCTCGTAGAGCGCGCGGTAGCGGCCGTCGAGGGCCAGGAGCTCTCCGTGACGGCCCCGTTCGACGATCCGGCCCGCCTCCATCACCAGGATCTGGTCGGCGGCGAGGATGGTGGAGAGCCGGTGGGCGATGACGAACGACGTGCGGCCGGTCTTGAGGGTGGCGAGCGCCTCCTGGATGAGGGCCTCGTTCTCGCTGTCGAGGCTCGAGGTCGCCTCGTCGAGGATCAGGATGCGCGGATCGGCGAGCATGGCCCGGGCGATCGAGACGCGCTGGCGCTGGCCGCCGGAGAGCTTGACGCCGCGCTCGCCGATGACGGTGTCGTAGCCGTCGTCGAACCCGGCGATGAACTCGGTGCAGCGCGCCAGTCGCCCGGCCGCCTCGACCTCCTCGCGGGTGGCGCCCGGCTTGCCGTACGCGATGTTCTCGGCGATCGAGCCGTCGAACAGGAAGTCGTCCTGCATGACCACGGCGAGCTGGCTCCGGTAGTCCCTGAGCCGCACCGTGGCGAGGTCCACGCCGTCGATCAGGACGCGCCCCGAGGTCGGCTGGCGGAAGCCCATGACCAGGCCGATCACCGTGCTCTTGCCGCCGCCGGAGGAGCCGACCAGCGCCGTCGTCGTCCCCGACGGGCTGGCGAAGGAGACGTCGTGCAGCACAGGCGTCCCGGTCTTGTACTCGAAGGAGACGCCGTCGAAGGCGACGTCGCCCCGCACCCTGCCGAGGCGGACGACGCGCGCCGGGTCCTCGTCCTCGGGCTCGACCGAGAGCACCTCGCGGATGCGGTCGAGACCGGCGAAGGCCTCGGTGATCTGGGTGCCGATGTTCGAGGCCTGGACGAGGGGGGCGACGAGCAGGCCGGTGAAGACGACGAACATGAAGATGTCGCCCACCGTCATCTGGCCGGCGAGCACGGCGCGCGCTCCGGCCACCGACAAGGCGATCCCGACGAAGCCGAAGAGCAGGCGCGACAGGCTGCCGATGGTCGACATGCCGACCATGGACTTCGTGATGTTGCGCAGCAGCCCGTGGGCCAGGCCCGCGAAGATCCGCTCCTCGCGCTTCTCGGCGGTGTAGGCCTTGACCACGCGGACGCCCTGCAGGCTCTCGGAGAGACGGCCGTTGAGGTCCGCGAGGAGCTTGCCGCGCTCGCGGAAAATCGGTCGCAGCTTCGAGAATCCGACGAAGAGCAGGGCCCCGAAGACGGCGAGGAAGACGAGGGTGAGCAGCGTCAGCCGCCAGTTGAGCCAGAAGAGCACGCCGAGCGCCACGGTCGCGGTGACAAAGCTGCCGGTGAGCTGGACGAAGCCGGTGCCCACCAGGTTCCGCACCCCTTCGGCGTCATTGATGATGCGCGAGATCAGCTCGCCCGACTTGTGCTCGTCGAAGTAGGCCACGGGAAGGCGCGCGATGTGGCGCTGGACCTTCAGCCGCAGGTCGGTGATCGCCCGCTGCCCGGCCACCCCCAGCAACACGGTCAGCGAGAAGCTCGTCGCCGCCTGGACCACGGTGGCGATCCCCGCCGCCAGGGCGATCCACCAGAGCAGCTCGACCTCGCGCTGCCCGATGACGCGGTCGATGAGCACCTTGGTGGTCGCCGGCAGCACCATGCCGGACAGTCGCGAGATCACCAGCAGGCCGAGGCCGAGAGAGAGGCGCCGCCGATGGGCCCAGAGCAGCTGCTTCGCCTCGCGCCAGACCACGCCCCAGCGTGGGCTCTTCCTCTTCCCGTCCCCTGCCTTTCCGTCCTCGGCGTTCCCGTCCTCCCGGGCCTTCCCGGCGTCCGCGGCGGGGGTCTCGTCGTCGGTCACCCCGGTACCCTATCCCACCGCTCGGGGCTCGCCGGCCCGCTCGGGGCAACCCGGACCCCCCGTCGTGCGTAGAGAGGTCCGTCCCCGGCCGCGATGCCGTCGTGAGAGGATGCGTCCTCGCCGTCCGGGCGGCAATCCGCCGATCCCGCACCCAGATCCAGGAGAGCCCGATGCATCGTGCCAGCCGCAGCTCCGCCGTCGCCCTCGCCGCAGCCCTCGTCGTCGCCGCCGGCTGCTCCCCGCCTCCCGAGGAGCCGGCCGCCGATCCGGGGGCCGTGGCCGCCGAGCTCGACGGGCTCTTCGAGCGCTACTTCGAGGAGTCGATGGAGCGCAACCCGCTGCTCGGGACCTTCATCGGCGACCCGCGCTACAACGCCGAGATGCCGAACTTCCTCGCGCCCGAGTACATCGCCGAGCAGGAGGCGTTCGAGCGGCGCTGGCTCGCGACCGTGCAGGCGATCGACCGCGAATCGCTCTCCGGCCAGGACCGGCTCTCCCGGGACATCTTCGTCTACGAGCGCGAGACGGCGATCGAGGGAGCGCGCTTCCCCGGCGAGCTCGTCCCGCTCGACCAGTTCTCGAGCTTCCCCTCCTTCTTCGCCCAGATGGGCTCCGGACAGAGCGTCCAGCCCTTCCGCAGCGAGAAGGACTATCGCGACTTCCTGGTGCGCATCGGCGACGCCGTGGTCCTCTTCGATCAGGCGCTCGTCAACATGCGTGAGGGCGTCGCCCGAGGCGTCGTGCAGCCGCGGCCCCTGATGGAGAAGGTCCTGCCGCAGCTCGAGGCCCACATCGTCGACGAGGCCGAGGACTCGGTCTTCTACACGCCGGTGGCCGAGTTCCCGGAGGAGGTCCCCGAGCAGGTGCGCGACGAGCTGCGCCAGGCCTACGTCGAGGCGATCGAAAACCAGCTGGTGCCGGTCTACCGGCGCGCCTGGGAGTTCGTGCGCGACGAGTACCTGCCGGCCTGCCGGGAAACGATCGCGCTGACCGCCCTCCCCGACGGCGAGGCCTGGTACGCCTACCTGGTGAAGACGCAGACGACCAGCGACATGACGCCGGAGGAGATCCACCGGTTCGGTCTCGACGAGGTGGCCCGCATCACAGGCGAGATGGAGGCGGTGATGAAGGAGGTCGGCTTCGAGGGGACGCTGCAGGAGTTCTTCACCTTCCTCGAGAGCGAAGAGCGCTTCTACTTCGACGACGTGGAAGCCCTGCTCGACGGCTACCGGGAGCTGCAGACCGCCGTCAACGCCAGGCTGCCGCAGGCCTTCGACATCTTCCCCGAGGCCGACTACGAGGTGCGCGCGGTGCCGGACTTCATGGCCGAGTCCTCGGCGGGCGCCTTCTACCAGCCGGCGACCCCCGACGGGTCGCGGCCCGGCGTCTTCTACGTCAACACCTTCAACCTCAAGTCCCAACCGAGGTTCGGCATGGAGACGCTCTCCCTGCACGAGGCCTCGCCGGGCCACCACTTCCAGATCTCGATCGCCCAGGAGATCGAGGAGCTGCCGCGCTTTCGCCGCTTCGGCGGTCAGACGGCCTTCTTCGAGGGCTGGGCCCTGTACGCCGAGTCGCTGGGCAAGGAGCTCGGCCTCTTCACCGATCCGTACAGCTACTACGGTCGCCTCTCCGACGAGATGCTGCGCGCCATGCGCCTGGTCGTCGACACCGGCATGCACGCCAAGGGCTGGAGCCGCGAGCAGGCGATCGCCTACATGATGGAGCACTCCTCGATGGCCGAGAGCGACGTCGTCGCGGAGGTCGAGCGCTACATCGCCATCCCCGGCCAGGCTCTGGCCTACAAGGTCGGGCAGCGCGAGATCTCGGCCCTGCGCGCCGAGGCCGAGCGGCGTCTCGGCGAGCGCTTCGACCTGAAGGCCTTCCACCGCGCCGTGCTCACCGACGGAGCCCTGCCGCTGCAGGTGCTGCGCCGCAAGATGGAGGAGTGGATCGCCGGGCAGGAGGCCTGAGGTCCGGGCTCCCGGCGCGCCGGGACCGAGGGCCGTCCGGCGCCACTATCGCCGGGAGGGACGGCCTGCTATCCTGCCCGCGGGGCGGACAACGCGAGCGGAGTCTCCAGCCCGCAACGGGCCGAGCTCCCTCCAGGGCGACCCGGAGAGGCTCGCCGGAAGGCAAGGGATGATCAAAGAGCAAAGGGATCTCGGTCTCGAAGGACAATCGGTGCGCGACCTGGTGGCGAAGCTCTGCGTCGAGGGCACGGCACTGGCGGAGCGCTTCGACGCCGAGGTCCGCCGCGACGCCTTCCATCCCTTCCTGCCGGCCGACTACCGCAAGGTCCTCCGCAGCCTCGAGGGCCTCCAGCCCCGGGGACGACGGTTCCTCGAGGCCGGCTCGGCGATCGGGATCATCGCCATCCTGGCCGACCTGCTCGGCTACGAGTCCTACGGCATCGAGCTGGACGAGTCCCTGGTCGAGACGGCGCGCGTGCTGGCGAGCCGCTACGGCTCGCGAGCCGTGTTCGCCGCCGGCAGCTTCCTGCCCGCCGGCTACGAGTGGGTCTCCGACGCCGGGGACGCGCGCATGGGCACGATCGGCGTCGGCACGCCGGCCTTCGCCGAGCTCGGTCTGGAGCTCGCCGATTTCGACATCGTCTGCGCCTTCCCATGGCCCGGGGAGGAGGCGCTGTTCCACGACCTCATGGCGCGCCACGGCGCGCCCGGCGCCCGCCTCCTGCTGCCCCGGGGGCCGGGCCGCGACATCGCCGTCTATCGGAACGGTCGCCGCGAGAGCTAGCGCGTCGCCCGCTCTCGTCGCCCCCTCGCAACGAGCGCCACCCGTCGTCCCATGATCGGCCGCAAGCTCTCCCACTACCGCATCGTCGACAAGCTCGGCGAGGGCGGGATGGGCGCGGTCTACCGCGCCGAGGACGTCCGCCTCCATCGCGAGGTCGCGCTCAAGCTGCTCCCCGTGGACCTGGCCTCCGATCCGGCCTACCTCGAACGCTTCCGCCGCGAGGCCCAGGCGGTTGCGGCCCTCAGCCACCCGAACATCGTCACCATCCACTCGATCGAGGCCTCGGACGAGGGTCACTTCATCACCATGGAGCTCGTTCGCGGCCGGAGCCTCGCCGACATGATCCGCGGCGACGGCCTGTCGGTCGAACGGGTGGTGGAGATCGGGCTGCCTCTGGCGCGGGCGCTCGCGGCGGCCCACCGCGGCGGGATCACGCACCGCGACCTCAAGCCCGCAAACGTGATGGTGACCGAGGACGGCACCGTCAAGATCCTCGACTTCGGCCTCGCCAAGCGGCAGCGGGCCGACGCCGCGGACGACGAGGCGACCGACGTGCTGACCCGGATCGGAGTCGTTCTTGGCACGATGCCCTACATGTCGCCGGAGCAGGTGCAGGGTCGCGAGGTCGACCACCGCACCGACATCTTCTCGCTCGGGATCACGCTGTTCGAGATGTGCACCGGCCGTCGCCCGTTCCGCGGCGACACCTCGGCCGAGATCATCTCCTCGATCCTGCGCGACACGCCGGAGCCGATCGCCGAGCTGCGGTCCGACCTGCCGGTCCAGCTCGACCGGATCGTCGAGCGTTGCCTGGAGAAGGACCCTGACCTGCGCTACCAGTCGGCGGCGGACATCGAGACTGCCCTGGCGCGGATCGGCGAACAGGCCCGATCCCGGCCGCGCGAGGCCAAGCCTTCGGTCGCCGTGCTGCCGTTCGTCGACATGAGCCCGGAGCAGGACCAGGAGTACTTCTGCGAGGGACTGGCCGAGGAGCTGATCAACGCTCTGGTCAAGGTCGAGGACCTCCACATCGCGTCGCGCACCTCGGCTTTCCGTTTCAAGGGCTCGCACTCGGACATCCGCGAGATCGGGCGGCGCCTCGGCGTCAGCGCCGTGCTCGAGGGCAGCGTCCGCAAGGCCGGCAGCCAGGTGCGCATCAGCGTCCAGCTGGTCAGCGTCGACGACGGCTATCACCTCTGGTCGAGCCGCTTCGACCGCGAGCTCAAGGACGTCTTCGCGATCCAGGACGAGATCGCCGAAAGCGTCGTCGAGGCGCTGCAGGTCACCCTCAATCCGCGCGCTCGGGAGGCGGTGGAGAAGGCTGCGCCGGCGGATGTCCAGGCCTACGACTACTACCTGAAGGGCCGCAAGTTCTTCTACGAGTTCCACAAGCGGGGCTTCGAGCTGGCGCGCCAGCTGTTCGCGCGCGCCATCGTCATCGACGCTCGCTATGCCCGCGCCTACGCCGGGGTGGCCGACTGCTGCTCGTACCTCTACATGTACTACGACGCCAGCGAGGAGAACCTCAAGGAGGCGGGAACGGCGAGCCGCAAGGCCGTCGAGATCGATCCGGAGAGCGCCGAGGCGCACGCTTCACGCGGGCTGGCCCTGTCGGTGAGCGGGCGCTACGACGAGGCCGAGGCCGAGTTCCAACGCGCCATCGCCCTCGACCCCAGGCTCTACGAAGCGCACTACTTCCGCGCCCGCTCGCAGTTCTCGCAAGGGCAGCACGAGGGCGCCGTCGAGAGCTTCGAGGAGGCCTGTCGAGTGAACCCGGAGGACTATCAGGCGCCCTTCTTTCTGGCTCAGACGTATATCACCCTGGGTCGCCGCGCCTATGCAGCTGCCAGCTTTCGCCGCGCCGTCGAGGCGGCGCGGAAGCACCTGGCCTTCCACGCCGACGATCCGCGCGCCCTGTACCTGGGTGGCGGCGGATTGGTCGAGCTGGGCGAGCTCGACCAGGCGAAGGAGTGGGTCGCGCGTGCGCTCGCGATCGATCCGGACGACGCCAACACGCTCTACAACGTGGCCTGCGTCTACGCGCAGCTCGACGAGTCGGATCGGGCGCTCGACTGCCTCGAGCGAGCCATCGACTCCGGCATGGGTGAGGCCGACTGGATCCAGAACGACCCCTACTTCGACCCGCTGCGCAAGCTGCCCCGGTTCCGGGCCCTGCTCGAGCGGCTCGCGGGCCGTCGCCTCGAGTCGGACTCGGGCGTCGACGGCGCCTGAGCGCGGCCGTCGCCGGCCCCGGTAAGCTCGGAGCCGTGGAGGTCCTGCTGCTGGACCGTTCCGACGTGGCGCGGCTGCTGGACGAGCGCGAGGCGCTGGCGGCGGCGGAGGAAGCCTTCGCGGCGCTGGGGCGCGGGGACGTGGCCAGCCCCCTGCGCCAGGCCGTCTTCCGCCCCGACCGGAGGGGCCTCCTGGGCTCGATGCCCGCCTTCCTCGCCGATCCGCCGACCTTCGCGCTCAAGGCGGTGAGCGTCTTCGTCGGGGCGCACGAGGCAGGGCTCGACAGCCATCAGGGGGCGGTGCTGCTCTTCGACGGCGAGACCGGGCGGCCGCTGGCGATCCTCGAGGCGGGGGAGCTGACGGCGCGGCGCACGGCGGCGGTCTCGGCGCTGGCGACGCGGACGCTGGCGCGGCGGGACGCCGGCGACCTCGCGCTGCTGGGGGCTGGAGCCCAGGCGCGGGCGCACCTGCGAGCCCTGGCCGGGGTCCGGGAGCTGCGCCGGGTACGGGTCTGGAACCGCACGCCGGAGCGCGCCGGGCAGCTGGCCGCCTGGGCCCTTTCGACGACCGGTCTACCCGTCGAGGTCGCGGCCTCGACCCGGGGGGCGGTCGAGGACGCCGACATCGTCTGCACCCTGACCTCGTCGGCCGAGCCGGTGCTCGAGGGGGCGTGGCTCTCCCCGGGATGCCATGTCAACGCCGTGGGCTCCTGCACTCCCCGCGCCCGCGAGATCGACGGCGAGCTCGCGCGCCGCGCCAGGATCGTCGTCGACTCGCGCGAGTCGGCCCTGGCCGAGGCGGGCGACCTGCTCCTCGCCATCGGGGAAGGAGCGATCGTCGCGGACGACATCATGGGCGAGCTCGCCGACGTGCTGGTGGGGCGATGTCGCGGCCGGGCGCACCCGGACGAGATCACCCTTTTCGAGTCCCTCGGCCTGGCGGTCGAGGACCTCACCGCCGCGCGCCGCGTGTGGGAGAGGGCGGGCGAGCGGGGGGTCGGACGGCTCGTGGAGTGGCCCGGGTGAGCGGCTCTCCGGCGGACGGGACGCCGGGCCGGGCGCCGGTGAGGGTGCTGGCTTCTCCGACGGTCGACGAGATCCGGGCGGCGGCGGCCCGGCTGGAGGGCGTGGCGCTGCGCACACCCCTCGTGCGACTCCAGTCGGAGGCTCTCCCGGGGCCGGTCTGGCTCAAGCTCGAGAACCTGCAGCCCATCGGCAGCTTCAAGCTGCGCGGGGCCGGCAACGCCATGGCGCTGGCCGACCAGGGGACTCTGCGCGAGGGAGTGGTCACCACCAGCGCCGGGAACATGGCGCAGGGGGTCGCCTGGTGTGCGCGCCGGCTCGGCGTACCCTGCCGGGTCCTCGTCCCCGACCACGCGCCGGCCGCCAAGCTCGACGCCATCCACCGCCTCGGCGGCGAGACCGTACCCATTCCCTTCGACGAGTGGTGGCGGCGTCTCGTCGAGCACGACCCGGGGGACCTGCCGGGTCTCTTCATCCACCCGGTGGCCGACCCGGCGGTGATCGCGGGCAATGGCACGATCGGGCTCGAGATCGCCGCGGAGCTCCCCGACGTCGAGACGGTGATCGTCCCCTACGGCGGGGGAGGCCTCTCCTGCGGCATCGCGGCGGCCCTGCGCGAGACGGCCCCGTCGGCGCGGGTCGTCGCCGCAGAGGTCGAGACGGCGGCGCCCCTCGCCGCCGCGCTCGCCGCCGGCGAGCCCGTCGCGGTCGACTACCGCCCGAGCTTCGTCGACGGCATCGGTGGCAAGAGCGTGCTCCTCGAGATGTGGCCGCTCGCCTCGACCCTCCTGGCCGGCAGCGAGGTCGTCACGCTCGCCGCCGTCGCCGCCGCTATCCGCCTCCTCGTCGAGCGCCACCACGTCGTCGCCGAGGGCGCCGGCGCGGCCTCCGTCGCCGCCGCCCTCGCCGGCGCCGCCGGCCCCGGCCCCACCGTCTGCGTCGTCTCCGGCGGCAACCTCGACCCCGCCCGCCTGGCCGCCATCCTGACCGACCGGTGGGGAGAGGTGTCCCCGGGGAAACACGGCGCGGCGGTACGCCGTAGGGTGGAGGGAGGCGAGCGTGGCGATACCCCTGGAGCGACCGGTCCCGGATGCGGCTGAAGAGGCCGCGGAGCGGTTCGCCCGCAGCTGCGAGGGGGCGCTTCGGCGCTGGCGCGAGACGCCCGTGCGGCCCCCGGAGCCGGGTCCCGTCGTCGGTCGATGGGCGCAGTGGAGGGCGGCGCGCGAGGCGCGACGCCTGGTCGAGGCGCTGGCGCGGGAGATCGAGGACTGCCCTCCCGCGGGCGCCGAGAGGGAGGCGTGGAAGGGTCGGGTGGAGGAGCGGATCC
>Ga0302046_10002748_pt1 | contig 16281 bp, 11 predicted proteins | sample RVTome_11_FD_200261 | JGI IMG/M metagenome (GOLD analysis project Ga0302046, IMG submission 200261) | Soil microbial communities from uranium-contaminated site in the Upper Colorado River Basin, Wyoming, United States - RVT147D111 (version 2) ...
GCCCGCCAGGCACGCAGTCACAAGCGTCGTCGCGGCGATCACCCCGGTCAGCTTGCGTGCCAGGGGCGGCAGCCATCCCAGGGGGGCATTGATCCAATCCAGCCCGTTCTCGATCCCGCGCGTGAATCGCTTCCACCAGAGTGGCGTCGGGCGCGGCGGCTTGCGCGGGGGCCGCGCGGCGTCCGGCGGCGCCTGCTTCGCTGCGAGTGTGGCGTCGGCGCCTTCTGCGCCCTTCGGTCCGCCGATGCGAAACTTCATCTTGCGCCCGGCCGAAGGCGTCGCGGCCGGGTCGGGCGCCGGCGCAGCCCCCGCGTCCGCCTGAGGCGCGTCGTCCAGGCTCGCTATCTTCTCGCCGCTAGTCTCGACCTCGGCGCGCGCAGCCGCAAGCTCATCGTCACTGACGAGCGACTCCGGCGGCGCGTCCGGCGCCTGCGCCGACGCCGTCCGGTCGGCGCCGAGCGCCGCCTCGGCGGGCTGATCCGCGACCGCGGTGGAACTGGCCGTTTCCACAGATTGTCGTCCGAAAAAGGCGCCTTGCGCCCCCCCTCTAAGACAACGCGGGGCGCGACGCGTCACAAGGAGTGTTCCAAACAGCGGGCGGCGGCGGCGTGGCATCCCCCCCTTTTGCACTCCGCCGCGCGAAACGATTCGAACGATTCCGAGGTGAGACACAAGCTTCCCAATCATCGCGCGTGCCTGCTGGCCGCTGCGCTTGCGGCGGCGGGCCTGTTTCAATTCTCCGACGGCGGAGCGGCGCGGCGCCAGCCTTCAGGCCGCGTCGGGACCCACGCGTCGGTCCAGCCGCCGGGCTGCGCCTGCTTCGCGCCGGGCACGGATCCCGACTACATCGAACACTTCGTCGGCAACCTCGCCGCCCGCTACGTCGCCGCAAACCGCTGGACGAGCACGGTCACGGACGGCGGCGTGAACGGGGCCGGCGTGCCGATCTCGCTCACGTATTCGTTCGTTCCCGACGGAACCGTGCAGACCGACGACGGCCCGCTCGACAACCAGTTGCACGCCGTCTTCGACGCGCAGTTCGGCTCGCGCGCCGCGTGGCAAAACCTGTTCCGCGACGCGCTGGAGCAGTGGACCGCCCTGGTCGGCGTGCGTTTCGTTCTCGAGCCGAGCGACGACCGTGCCGCGTGGCCCAATTCGCCGGGCCAGAGCGGCGTGCGCGGCGACCTGCGCGTCCTTTGCGCCGCCGAGGACGGGCCGGCCGGCGTGCTCGCGTTCGCGTATTTCCCGAACGCCGGCGACCTGAAGTTCGACAGCGCCGAAAGCTGGGGGCAGGCCGCGCTCGACCATCGTTTCTTCCGCAACGTCGTGACGCACGAGATCGGCCACGCGCTCGGCCTTCAGCACACCTTCCCGGTCAACGAGTCGAAGCTGATGGAGCCGCTGCTCACGCTCGCCTTCGACGGCCCGCAGGACGACGACATCCGCGGCGCGACGATCTTCTACGGCGACCCGCGCGAGCAGAACAACTCCGACGCCAGCGCCGCGGGCCTTGGGCCGTTCCAACTGGGCGACGTCTACGGCGCGCTGGCGCTGCACACGTCCGCCGATGCCGACTGGTTCCGCTTCTCCGTCTCCAACGGGCAGACCATCGGCTTCACCGCCGGCCCGATCGGCGGGGAATACGCGGTCGGCGACTCGGCGAACAGCACCGCCACCGTGGACACCACCGCCGTGCTTCCGCTGCGCGTGGACGTGTTCGACGCCGCGGGCGAAACGCTGCTGCGCTCCGCCGCGGCGGGCGCCGGCAATGCCGCCACGACGCTGGCCGTCGCGGCGCCGGATGGCGACGACAGCGTGCTGGTGCGCGTCTCGACCGACGGCTCGACCAACGACGTGCAGCGTTACGAGATGGAGCTGACCGCGGTCGATGAGACGCGTTCGCTTCAGATTGTCCCGAGCGGCGTTTCCACCGCCGACATCGCCATCGACCCGCCGGACGTGTCCGGCGTCGACACGGTCATGACGCAGACGACGCTGGAGTTCACGCCCGGGACGGAGGTGACGCTGACCGCGCCCGCCGAGGTCGATGACGCCGTTTTCCTGAACTGGGACATCGACGGCGTCGCCAAGTCCGGCGGCCAGGCCGCCGTCAGCGTCACGATGTCCGCCGATCACGTCGCGCTCGCGCGTTATGACGGCGTACTGCTCGTCGATGTGGGCGAAGACCGCGCGATCGTCGTCGGCGAGAGCGTGACGCTCGAAGCGACGGTGACGAACGCCGTCGGCGCCGTGAGTTTCGTCTGGACGCCCGCCGATTCGCTCTCGGCCGCCAACGCGGCCAGCGTGACGGCCACGCCGCAACAAACCACGACGTACACGGTCCGCGTTACGGATGCGGAAGGGTCCGTGGCGGCGGACTCAGTGACGGTTCAGGCGCTCGATCCGCTGGCGGCCGACGCCGGGCCGGATCGCGCGATGGTGCGCGGCGCCCCGTTTGCCATCACCGGCGCCGCCAGCGGCGGCGAGGAGCCGTACGCCTTCGCCTGGTCGCCGGCCTCCGGAGCGGCGAACACCGCGACGATCACGGCCGTGATCGAGGAGGACACCGACTTCACGCTCACCGTCACCGACGCAAACGGCCGTATGGCGACGGATTCGGTCCGCATCGACGCCGTGCCGGAATTGGCGGTGCAGATCGACGGGCCGACGGTGGTCGCAGCCGGGCGCGAGCTCACGCTCGAGGCTGCCGTCAGCGGCGGCGCCGCGCCGCTGACGATCACCTGGCAGAACGTCGGCACGGGCGAGCAGAGCAGCGGTGGGACGTTGACGACGACGCTGTCGAGCGCCGCGACGTTCCTCGTTACGGTCCGCGATGCGCTCGGGCAGGTCGCCGACGCCTCCACGGGTGTCGAAGTGGCCGCGGCGCTGGAGGTTGAGATCGTCGTTGGCGTCAGCTCGGCTGACGGCGTGACGCTGCGGGCCGTGACCAGCGGTGGCGCGGCGCCGTTCGAATACGCCTGGTCGCCGGCGGATTCGCTGAACGCGGCCGATCGAGCTGAGGTCGTCGCACACCCGGCTGAGAGCACGCGCTACACGCTGGTCGTGACGGACGCCGCCGGGCAGACGGCCGAGGCCGCGACGACGGTCGATCCGCCGTCGGTGGTGGCGGGCGAGACGGCCGGCGGCGACAACCCAACCCCGGCGCCGATGCCCGGCCTGTGCGGCTTCGGCCTGGCGACGGCGGCGCCGTTCATGCTGGCGAGTTGCTTGCTGGGGACGCGGCGGCGCAGGCGGCTCGCGCGATGAATCAAGTACGCGCTCGTCGACGCGGCGCCTCCGCGGCGACCTGCGGACTTGCGGCTAGGTGTCTTCGGGAGGAAACTCTCGCTTCGCTTTCGTGATTTCAAGCGTTGCCAAGTATAGCGGAACGTCAAAAAACGCCAGCGTTCTAGGCCAGCGGAACACGATCCGCAGCAGCGAGTCCATGCTGCCTGACTGAAACACGCGGCCGTTTTCCCAGCGGGACAGCGAATTGCCGCCGAGGCGCAGCGTTTCCTGCAACATCTTCTGCGTATACCCGAGGCGCTCGCGATTCGCTCGAATCTCCGCCGGCGTCAGCAGCCCTAACTGACGATACGATTCCTCCGTAATGCGCTCGATGGCGGCGGAGTCCAGCAGGACGTTGTCCCCCGGCTGCTCGGGCGAGCAGTCCGGATTGCCGCAGGCCGTGACATCGAGATCGTCAATGCGCACGACGATCGGCGCGCGGCCGTCGTGGCTTACGCTCCGCTCGTACGGTTGCTGCACGCGCCGCAGCGACTTCTGCCCGCACACGTGGCAGCGCCGCTCTTCGATCGGGCGTTTCTTGCTTACCGATCCCATCGCTTCACGCTGATCACCTTGACTTCCGGCGGCTCCTCGTCACTTTCGAGGAGCACCTTCACATAAAGGCGAACGCCATCGGCGACGATTCGGAACTCATAAAACGTCGCGGCGTCCAACTGCATCGCCCGATCTCCCGCCTCTTCTCGGACCGTCGGCTGACCGCCCTCGTCGAGGAACCGCACCAACGCATCCTTGAGCGTGTCGATGGCGCCGGCGGTGGGGAGGCCGGGGAGCAGATTCTCCAGCCCTTCGTCCTCGCGCCAGCCACCGGTTATCGCCGTTTGCGTGAACGCGGGCTCGCCCGAAGCGGGGCTTGCGAAAGCGCCCCGCAAGGTACGTAACTTCTCTGGGCGGCTTTCCTTAGCCACGGTCCGCGCTCCCGCGCACGAACCCGGTCTCACAGGGAGTATACCACGCATTTGACATATGTCAAGTTCCGCTGCTTTCAGCCGGGGCTGCATCAGCCCCCCAAACCCACCAGCCCGCGCGCCCCGCCGAAGCGGACGTTTCCCCCACCGACGCGGGCTGCGAGGTCCGCCAATAGCTCGTCGCTCAGATCCACGGCGCCGCTGCGGCTCTTGATCGTGGCGATCCAGCCTTCGGGCGAGCGAACCTGGAAGTACAGCGGACAGCGGCCGGCGTGGGCGCGGCAGGTCTCATGGATCCGCCGGATTTCCCGCGCCTCGGCCGACGACGGGACCGTCAGCAGCAGGCGCCGGCTGAGCTTGCGCCGCGCCTGCTCGATCGGAACGATGCTCGACACGCGCACGCTCGGCTCCTCGCGGCGGCGGTCGACCGTGCCCTCGATGAACACGACCGCGTCGGGCCTGAGCAGCGCCTGCGCCTCGCCCAGTTGATCGGGGAAGACCACCGCTTCGATCGAGCCGACAAAATCCTCCAGCACGGCGATCAGCAGCTTCTTGCCCGCCTGGCGCCCGTTACGGATCGCGACCGAGCGGATGCGCGCGACCAGCCCGCCGAGCGTCACCGGCTGCGAATCGCCGCGGCGGTCGTCGCCGCCGCCGCGCAGCGAGAGCGTGTCGGCCGTGCTGAACGCGCCGATCAGGTCGGCGTGCTCGGTGAGCGGGTGTTTGGTGATGAAGAACCCGAGCGTGGCCTTCTCGTAGGCGAGCATCTCGGAGTCCGACCACTCGATGGTGGAGATCGCGGGCGCGGGCGGCGGCTCGTTGGAGGTGAAGGAGCCGAACATGTCGAGCTGCCCGGCGCGCTCGTCCTGCTGCCGCTTGGCGCCGAACTCCAGGGCCGAATCCAACGCCTCGATCAGCGCGCGGCGCATGGCGCCGGTGCAGTCGAAGGCGCCGGCCTTGATCAGCGGCTCGATGGTCGAGCGGTTCACGACCGCCAGGTCGACGCGCTCGCAGAAGTCGAAGATGTCGCGGAAGCGCCCGCCTTTCTCGCGCGCCGCCAGGATGGCCTGCACCGCCTTCGTCCCGACGCCGTTGATCGCGGCCAGCCCGAAGCGGATTTCAGCGCTGCCGGAAGCGGGGGCCAGGGCGCCCCGCGGCCGCGGCGGACCGTTTCCGTTGGCGCGAGCCCGCGCCCCGCTCGCACGAGCCGGAGGCTCATGCTCCCCAGCGGCGCCGGCCGCAGGCCGACGCTCCCCTGCGTCCCTTTGTCCCTCCGTCCCCGCGTCCCTCCGCCCTTGCGTCCCTGCGTCCCTGCGTCCCTTCGTCCCTCCGTCCCTTCCTTCCGCGTAGACAACCGCGAACTCCTCCGCGCTCTCATTCACGCACGGCGGCCGCACGGCGACGCCCATCTGCCGGCAGGCCTCGATGTACTCGGCGATCTTGGCCGTGCTATGGCTCTCGTAGGTCATCCACGCCGCCATGAACTCGCACGGGTAATACGTCTTGAGATACGCCGTCTGGAACGCGACCAGCGCGTAGCCGGTCGAGTGCGCCTTGTTGAAGGCGTAGCCGCCGAACTTGAGGATGTCGGCGAAGACCTGCTCGGCGGTCCGCCGGTCCACGCCGCTGCGAGCGCAGCCCTCCAGGAAGGGCTCGCGCTCGGCGTTGATCATCGACTCCTTCTTCTTCGAGATGGCCTTGGCGAGCCGGAACGCCCGCCGCAGCGGCACGCCGCCCAGCCGGTTCACCAGCCGCGAGACCTGCTCCTGGTAGACCATGATGCCGTAGGTCTCGGCCAGCACGTCGGTCATGATCGCGTGCGGCGTGTCCCACTTCTTACCGTGCTTGCGGGCGACGTATTCGTCGATGTATTCCATCGGCCCGGGACGGAAGAGCGCGTTGGCGGCGATCAGGTCCTCGATGCGGTTGGGGCGCATCTTCATCAGCACGTCGCGCATGCCGCCGGACTCGAACTGGAACACGCCGCGCGTGTCGCCGCGCTGGAGCAGGGCGTAGACGTTCTGGTCGGCCAGGTCGAGCGCGTCCATGTCGAGCTCGACGCCGTGGCTGCGGCGGACCAGCGCGCGGCAGCGGTGGATCTGCGAGAGCGTGCGCAGCCCGAGGAAGTCCATCTTCAGCAGGCCGATCTTCTCGACCGTCGGGCCCTCGAACTGCGTCGTCACGTCCTTGCTGTCGGCCTGCTTGTGCAGCGGGACGAGCGTGTCGAGCGGCTGGTCGGCGATCACCACGCCCGCCGCGTGCACCGAGGCGTGCCGCGCCAGGCCCTCGAGCCGCCGGCCGACGTCGAGCACCTTGCGGATGCGCTCGTCCTCGCGATGCAGGCGCTGGAGCTCCGGCTCGCGCTCCAGGGCCTTGTCGATCGTCATTTTCAGCTCTTCGGGCACGAGCTTGGCGACGCGGTCGGCCTCGGCCAGCGGCACGTCGAGCACGCGGCAGATGTCGCGGATCGCGGCCCGCGGCTTGAGCCGCCCGAAGGTGATGATCTGCGCCACGTGCCCGTATTTTCGCCGCACGTAGTCGATCACCGCGCCGCGGCCGTCCTGGCACATGTCGATGTCGATGTCGGGCATCTCGTCGCGCTCCGGGTCCATGAAGCGCTCGAAGTAGAGCCCGTAGCGCAGCGGGTCGACGTTGCTGATGTCCAGGCAGTAGCCGACCACCGTGCTGCACCCGCTGCCGCGCGCGGCGCAGGGGATGTCGCGCTGCCGCGCGTAGCGCACGAAGTCCCACACGATCAGGAAATAGCCCGAGAAGCCCTTTTCGCGGATCACGCCCAGCTCGTAGTCGATCCGCTCGCGCAGCTCCGGGCCGAGCTCGCCGTAGCGGCGCCGCGCGCCCTCCAGCACGAGCTCGCGCAGATAATCGTCCTCGCCCTTGCGCTCCGGCGGCTGGAACTTGGGTGCGAAGCGCTGCGAGAAGTCGAACTCGACGTCGCACATCTGCGCCACGCGCAGCGTGTTGGCCAGCGCCTCGCGCTGGCCGGGCAGCGCCGCGGCCATCTCGGCCGGCGACTTGAGGTAGAACTGGTCGGTCGGGAACTTGAAGCGCCCCTCGTCGGCGACGCGCGCCCGCGTGGAGATGCAGCACAGCACGTCGTGCGCCTCGGCGTCGTCGCGCGTCAGGTAGTGCACGTCGTTGGTCGCGATCGTGGCGACGCCCAGCTTGTTCGCGAGATCCACCAGCTCGGGGTTGATCTGCTTCTGCTCGTCCATCCCGTGGTCCTGGAGCTCCATGAAGAAGCGCTCCGGGCCGAAGATGTCGAGGTACTGCTCCGCGAGCCGCCGGGCGGCGGCGTAATCGACGCTGGCCAGCTTCTGCGGGATTTCGCCGCCCAGGCACGTGCTGGTGCAGATCAGGCCGTCGCTGAGCTCGCGCAGCACGACCTTGTCGATGCGCGGCTTGTAGTAGAAGCCCTCCGTGTAGCCGATGCTCGAGAGCTTGATCAGGTTGCGATAGCCCGCCAGGTTCATCGCCAGCAGCAGCAGGTGGTAGCTGGCCTCGCGCAGGCCCTTGGCGTCCTTGTCGCGCCGGTCGCCGGGCGCGATGTAGAGCTCCGCGCCGATAATGGGCTTGACGCCCGCCTCGACCGCGGCCTCGTAGAACTCGACGGCGCCGAAAAGGTTGCCGTGGTCCGTCAGCGCGATGGCCGGCATGCCCATCTCGCGCGCCACGCGGACCAGGTCCTTGACGCGGCAGGCGCCGTCGAGCAGCGAGTATTCCGTGTGCACGTGCAGATGCACGAACGGGGGAGCTTCTTCCGTCTGCGCCATACTGTCGCGGCCTCCGCGCCGGTGTAAGGAATGCAATCCCGATGCTACGGTCGCCGCCGTGGGCGTGCAATTCGGCGCCGCGCTCACGCGCCAGCGGGCATTCGGGCTGAAGCGTATCGGCGGGCGCCGGGCCGACGCCGCGGCGCTCGAGCCCGAAGCGCCGGCAAGGGCTGCCCGGCCGGTCGTGCGTTTCCCTCGCTCGCGCTTCGGGCTCGGACGGCTCGGACGGCTCGGACGGCGGCGCATCCGGAAGCCACGTTCCTCACGCGGCGGGCGCGCACCCGCCCTCACTCGCCGCCGACGTTCGCGCCGCCTATCATGCCGCCTTGAGAGAAGCCACCAGGGGAGCAGCGATGGCGAAGAAGAAGGTCGAACCGAAGCGCTGGGCGATTCGCGGCCAATCCACCGACGGCATGATGGTGACGCTGGGGCGCTACGAGACCGAGGAGGAGGCGAAAGACGACCTTGTGGCCCTCACGAAAGAGGGCCGGTATCGCGACATGGAGATCCTCAAGCTCGACGTCCCCGACCCGCCGCCGGACGACGAAGAAGGCGGCGACTCGAGCGGCGACGAATCGTCCGGCGCGAACGGCGCCGGCGAGAAAGAGGAAGAGCGCGACGGGGACGAGAGCGAAGCAAGCCCGAAGGACTCGGACGACGACAGCGACGACAAGGAGACCGAGGACTGAACCGGCCCGCGCGCTCCCGCCCCACCACCGAAAACCGCGCAGCTATTCCACGGTCACCGCCTTGGCCAGGTTGCGCGGCTTGTCGACGTCGCAGCCGCGCAGGACGGCCGCGTGATACGCGAGCAACTGCAGCGGGATCACGGTAACCAGCGGCTGAAGCAGATCGGGCACGTTGGGCACGTAGAGCACGTGCTCGGCCAGGTCGCCGATCAGGTTGTCGCCCTCGGTCGCGACCGCGATCACCCGCCCGCCGCGCGCGCGGACCTCCTCGATGTTGCCGATGCTCTTTTCGTACCAGTGGCCGCGCGGCGCCAGCACGACCACCGGCATGTCGTCGTTGATGAGCGCGATCGGCCCGTGCTTCATCTCCGCCGCGGGGAGACCCTCGGCGTGGATATAGCTGATTTCCTTGAGCTTGAGGGCGCCCTCCAGGGCGATCGGGTATTGCAGGCCGCGGCCGAGGTAGAGCCAGTTGTTGACCTCGACGAACTGCGCCGCGATCCGCCGCGTCTGGTCTGAGAGCTCCAGGGCGGTGTCGATCGCGGCGGGGATCTCGCTCAGGGCGCGCAGGTAGTCCATGGCGTGGGCCTGGCTGAGGTGCCGGCGCCGGCCCAGGAACGCGGCGATCAGCGTCAGCGTCGCCACCTGCCCCACGAAAGCCTTGGTCGAAGCGACGCCGATCTCCGGTCCGACGTGCAGATAGACGCCCGCGTCGGTCTCGCGCGCGATGGTCGAGCCGACCGAATTGACGACGCCCAGGACCAGCGCCCCGCGTTCACGTCCCTCGCGCAGGGCCGCCAGCGTGTCGATCGTCTCGCCGCTCTGCGAGATCGCGATCATCGTCGTGCCATCCTCGATGATCGGGTTGCGGTAGCGGAACTCGCTGGCGTACTCGACCTCGCAGGGAATGCGCGCCAGCTCCTCGATCAGGAACTCGCCGATCAGGCCGGCGTGCCAGGCCGTGCCGCACGCCGTCAGGATGACGCGCTTGGTCTTGACCAGCTCGCGGGCCACGTTTGCGAGCCCGCCGAGCACGACGCGCCCTTCTTCCAGGTCGATGCGGCCGCGCATCGCGTTCCGCAGCGCCTCGGGCTGCTCGAAGATTTCCTTGGACATGAAGTGCTGGTGCCCGCCCAGCTCGAGCTGCTCCAGCGTCCACTCGATCTCCTCGACTTCCTTCGTCACCGGAATCGCGTCCAGGTTGGTCGTGTGGAAGCCGTCGGGCCGCAGCACCGCGATCTCGTTGTCTTCCAGGTAGATCACGTTCGGCGTGTGCTGGATGATCGCCGCCGCGTCCGAGGCGATCAGGTATTCCTCCTTGCCGATCCCCACGATCAGCGGGCTGCCGCGCCGCGCGGCGACGATCACGTCCGGCTCGCCCGCGTGGATGGCGGCGATCCCGAACGTCCCGCGCACTTCGCGCAGCGCCCGGCGAACGGCGTGCGCCAGGTCGCCGTCGTAGAAATGGCCGACCAGCTTTGCCAGCACTTCCGTGTCGGTCTCGCTATCGAGCGTGATCCCCTCGCTCTCCAGGTATTGCTTCAGCACGCGGAAATTCTCGATGATGCCGTTGTGCACGATCGCCATGCGCCCGCTGGAATCGCAGTGCGGGTGCGCGTTGCGCTCCGTCACCGCCCCGTGCGTCGCCCAGCGCGTGTGCGCCAGGCCCAGATGCGCGTCGCGCAGGCTGTCGTCCAGACGCGTCTCCAGCTCGGCGATGCGGCCCGCGGCGCGGCGGACGCGCAGCTCCCCGTCGCGCACGACCGCGATCCCCGCCGAGTCGTACCCGCGGTAGTCGAGCCGCTTCAGCCCTTCGATCAGCAGCGGGCAGACGTCCTTCTGTCCGATGTACGCGACGATGCCACACATGGCGCGACTCCGCTTCTATTCGTTGGTTCTCTGGCGAATGCGATGGTGCAAGACCGCCGGCCAATCAGGCGCCCCTCCCCAGAGGAGGCCGGCTCTGACGGCTTACGATGCCCGCCGGCGCCCGGTTCACCCACGAGGCGCGAATCTCCCGCCCTAACGCACGCCGCCGCGCGTTTCGCCGATGAACACATCGGCGCCACGCCCTTTGCTCTTATCGGCGAGACCGGCGCTGGCGCCCACGTGAAGACGGAGCGCAAAGGGAGACCTCGTGAGCGATTCTGGGCCCGTCGACAAGCTCATCTCCGAGCTCGTCCGTGAAGATCCGGATATGGTCGATATCGTCGAGGAGTTCGTCAAGGAGCTCCCCAAGCGGCTGGCGCAAATGCAGGCGGCTTACACGGCGTTGAACTGGAAGATGCTGCGCACGCTCGCGCATCAACTCAAGGGCGCCGGCGGCTCCTATGGGTACCAGTCCTTGACGGAGCTGGCCACCGAGATGGAAGCCGGATTCAGCCGCCAGCAGGCGGATCAGTTTCAGGCGTGGATGAAACAACTCGCGGGCATGGCACAGGCGGCGGAAGCGGGCCTGAAACCCTAGCGGACGCCGTTACCCGAAACACAGCTTCCCTCGTAACACGGGGGACCTCACCGAGCGCCCGGCGACCCGCCGGGCGCGTTTTTTTTCTCGGGAGACGCGGACAAGAAGCAGGCGCCGGACTTTTCCGCCCGGCGCCTCTTTATCGGACGAGGCCGACGGGACTCGAACCCGCAACCTCCGGCGTGACAGGCCGGCGCTCTGAACCAATTGAGCTACGGCCCCAACAAGGGCATTGCCCGAGCTGAGACGCGCGATTCTAGCGAGCGGCGATGCCAAGTCAAATGGCCGCGGACCGGCGCGGCGCTGCGCCGACGCCCCTTGGCGTCCGCGCCGCGCTCAGCTAACATTTCGCCGGTCCGTCGCCGGCGTCGCCGATCCGGCGCGGAACAGGAGGCCGCTTGCATGCCAGACCTGAGATCGATGGGGCGCCGCCGTATGGCCGGGCGCCGCCGTAGGGCGCTGCTGGCCGCCGCCGGCTCGTTGTTCCTGCTGGGGAGCTGCAATCCGACCCTTCAGACCACGGTGGAGAATGGGATCATCAACCTCTCGACGGCGCTGCTCACGAGCTTCTTCCGGGCCCTCACGGAGCTCGGGCAGGAAGCCAATAGCGCATCTGCCCGGCTCATGAGCGACGCGCTCGCGGCCCTGGCGTAGGCGCTGGCACGCTGCGGACGAGGCCATTCCGAATAAACGACGCGAGGCGCCTCGGTATCCGAGACGCCTTGCGAAATAAGACCGTGTCTCAAAACCGAGTGTGGGACCGGCCAATGGCCGGTCCGGGCCAGGCCATTGGCCTGGGCCACACGTTTTGATATGGGCTCTAAGCACAGCGACGGACAGGGCGCGGGGACACGCCGCGCAGTTTGGATTCCGGCGCTTGCGGGGCAGGCCGGGCGCGCGTCAGTGCGAAATCCGAACCGCCTCGATATTCGCCAGCTCGTCGATCGCCCCCCCGTAGGTCTCAAACCCGGCCTGAAACTCGAAACGCCCGTTGTCGAGCCGCGCCGCGTTTGCGATGAAGTCAATCCCCGCGGGGTCATCGGCGAAGCAGAGGTGAATGCTCGTTTCGCCGGAATGCCGGTTGACGAGGCTGACCGCCTCGGCCACCGCCGAGTTAAGCTCGCTTTCTGGTTCCACGACGGCTACTCCAGAACGGCGAGAATGTCGGACTCATCCATGATGATCATCTCCTCGCCGTTGACCTTGATCTCCGTCCCTGCGTAACTCGTGAACATCACCTGGTCGCCCTTGCGGACTTGCAGGGCTTTGCGATCGCCGGAGTCCAGCAGCTTGCCCTCGCCGACGCTGAGCACCTGGCCGCGCTTGGGCTTCTCCCGCGCGCTGTCGGGCAGCACGATGCCCCCGGCGGTCATCTCTTCGGCTTCAAGCCGTTTGACCAGCACTTTGTCACCGAGGGGACGAATGGAGGCGCCAGCCATTCTCGGACTCCTTTAGGCTTTCCTGAGGTTTCGTGATTGTGCGTACCCGCGACGCGTCCGTCAACTGTTTTGGACGCTATCGCTACCCTGGGCATTTTGCGTGCCGCGCGCCACGCCGCGGCACACTCACAACCGGGCGCCTAAGGCTCTATCGGAAAAAAACTTAGAAAAGGCGAGCGCGATCGGCCCCCCGCGCCATGCGCACGACCCTGCCAAGCTGACAGCCCGCTGCCAACTTTCCTCTCAGCGGCCGCCCGCGGGAACCGGTCGGCGCAGCGGCGCCGCGGGCGCCCAGCGGAGCGCGTCATCGACGACGCCGCACCGCCGCAGGGCGTTCGCGACGCTTTCCACGTCCGCGCGCAGCGCTCCCTCGACGCGAACCGTCTGCCGGTAGCCCGGCGCAAGGCGGCGCGCCAGGCTGACCAGTTCGCTGAACTCCCGCGGCGAAACCGGGCGTCCGTTCAACCGCAAGGTTCCCCGGAAATCGAGCGACGCGTCGTACTCGCGCGGCGCCGCAGCCAACGCGGTCAGCCACACCTCCGCGCCTTCCTCCGGCAAAACGGGCGTGTTGGCGACGACCCACAATTCCGCGCTCGACGCCGAGTGGGAGCCGGCCAGGGCCAGCAGGCTGTCGGGCATGTCCACCAGCGCGACTCCAGCGCCCGTGCGGTCCGCGGCCAGTTTGCCGTCCCCCAGCCGCTGCGATCCGGTGAACACCCAGGGCCGCGTAAGGGGCGCGCGTCCGTACTCGACAGTCGCGACGCAGTCCATCGCGCCGCGCGACTGGATACGGCCGTCGACGCGCCACGCGACTTCGATGTCCACCAGCGCTCCGGTCGGGGCGCTGTAGCGCCGCGCCTGCGCATCCCAGGACGACGGCCGTCCCGGATCGAGCCCGACCAGCCCGAGCGCGAGAAAGACATCCGCGGCGCTGGCGTCGAGCCGGAACACGCTCTCGTGCTCCTTGCCGCCGAAGCACGCCAGGAACTCGACCGCCCCCTCGCGCAGCGCGACGTCGCCCGCCAAGACGACCGCCGGCCGAGCCCAGTCGATCCACACGCCTGGCTTGACGAGCTTGGCGTTGGCCGCGTGCGGCGGCGGCGAGCGCCCGGGCTCGGACGGTTGAGAGGACGGTGGAAACTGACCGTCGCGCGCGGCGACCGCAGCCATGCAGGCCAGCGCGACAAGAGTGGCGGACGACAAAAAGCGAAGAACGAATCGGGGGCCGGATCGATGGTCCCCCAATTCGTTCTTCGCTCTTCGCAATTCGCCCTTCGCGCGCTCAGTTCAACGCCGAGCTCAGCGTCGGGAAGGCCTCGTCTTCCGCTTCGTCCTGGATCAGGATCTTGGCCTTCAGCAGGATGAGCAGCGTCTGCGTGTCCTTGACCGTGGTCGTGTTCGTGAACGCGCGCTTGAGGATCGGGATCTTGCTCAGCAGCGGAACCCCGGCCTCGATCTCGATCTCGCCGACCTGCTTCATGCCGCCCAGCAGCACCGTGCCGCCGTCGGGCACGGAGACGGTCGTGCGGATGCCGCGCGTCTCCTGGTCGGTGAGCTGAATGAAGATGCCCGGCGAGTTGCCGCTGGCGCGCTGCACCTCGAAGCGGTCGAAGATCGGCTCGTTGGCCAGGCCGGTGCGGACGGTCAGCGTCACGTACTTGCGGTTCGAGGCGATCGTGCCGTCGATGTCCAGCGCCGTGCCGCTTTGCGCGACCCCCTGGATCGGCTGAACGCCGACCGCGCCTTCCGCCACGTTGGCCGTGACGCTGCTGACGTACTGGCGGTTGCGGACGACGGCCACCCAGGCCCGCTGCCCGTTGAAGAGCATCAGCCGCGGCGCCTGCACGATGCTGGAGCGGCGGTTGGCCTGCGTGGCGCGGATCAGAAAGTCGACCTGGAGGTTGTCCAGGTACGAGCCGGCGATGGACAGGCCGGGGTTGTCGCTGGCGGCCCGCGCCAGCGAACCGGGAATGCCGGTGTTGATGCCCTGCGGGTCGGTGATGTTGATCGAGCCCTGCTGGGCCGGGAGCGGGGTCGTCTGGTTGATCGAGGGAATCACGCCGCCGGGGCCCGGCACGAACCCGGGCTGCACGAACGGCTGCGCTACGCCGGTGGGCGTGAAGGGCACGCCAAAGGCGGGCGTGGCCGGCGCGGCGCCGATCTGCGAGAGCGTGCGCGGGATCAGCACGGCGGCCTGCGTGAAGGGATCGAACAGCGCGGCGCCCTGGTTGTTGAAGGCCGGGTCAAAGCCCGCCTCGCCCGCGTTGAAGACGAAGTCGAGATCGACGCCGATCTCCTCCAGGAAGTTCGAGGTGACGATCAGGAAGCGCGACTCGACGCTGATCATCAGCGCCCGGCTCTGGCGCAGCTGGTCGAGCAGGCTCGCGACCGAGCTCTGCGCGTCGGCCGTGTTGTAGACGATGAGCTGACCGTTCAGCTCGCGCAGCGCGCCGTCGCCGCCGCCCGTCTCGCGCCACGAGTCGGGCGCGACCGTCTGGCGGATGATGTCCATGACCTCCTCGGCGGAGCTGAGGTCGTCCGCGCGCTCGGCGTCGTTGTCGAGCCCGCCGCTGGACGTGCCGAAGAAGCTGTTGGTCTCGCCGGAAGCGGCGCTCGCGAAGGCCGTGTCGCCGCCTTCGATCAGCGGGGCGTTGGTGAAGCGCGGGATCTTCACCAGCAGGTCGCGGATGTCGTAGACGTTGATGAACTTGTCCCGGTCCAGCTTCTCGCGCGTCGCGACGCGCAGCACGCCGTCGCCCACGAGATAGCCGAGTCGCACGTCGCCGCCCGCCTGCGTCAGGATTTCCGTCAAGGCGGTGCGCAGCGAGATGTCCTGCAGCTTGAGAGAAACGGGCTTGTCCCGATCGATGCCGTTCTGTGAGAGGTTGTCCCAGTCGACCGACATGTTGATGGACTTCAGGTCGCTGATGAACTCGACCACCTGCTCGAGCGGCTGCTCGGTGAAGTCGACCTCGGCGATCACGTCCTCGAGCTGGCGGTTCAGCTCCGAGTCCTCGTCGGCCGCGCCCAGGCCGCGCGCATCGCGCCGCGCGCTGATTTCGAGCCAGTTGCGCGGATACAGAATGTCCTGGTGCCAGGGAATGACGACCTCATCCAGCTCCTCGAACAGCCCCTGCGTCTGCCGCCCGCGCTCGGCGGTGAGCTGCTTCTGGCTCTGGAAGCTGGCCAGGTCGTCGTAGATTTCCAAATAGTGCGCCGCCTTGGCGTTTCCCGGGTCGAGATAGGTGATTTCGCGGATCGTCGCCGCGGCCTCTGCAAAACGCTGCTCCTTGCGCTGCCGCTCGGCCGTGTTGAAGAGCTGCTCGATCTTCTCCTGCCGCTCGCGCTCCAGCGCTTCGCGCCGCGCCGCGATCCGCGCCGCGACCTCGTCCTGCTCCCTGGACGCCTCCAGCATGCTCCAGCGGTCGAACTCGTCCTGCACGCGCTGCTGCAAGTCGCGCGCGATCTGCCGCGCGTCTTCGTACAGCGAAGGCGGCTGGGCGTACGACCGGTTCGCCTCGATCACGTGAACGGCGCCTTCCGCCAGCCGCCGCGCTTCGTCCCAGCGGTTCGCGGCGATCTCTTCATTCGCCCGCGCGATCGCCTCCTCCATCTTGGCGACGGCCCGCTGCCAGAGCAGCGCGTCGTTTTGCCGCATGCGATCGATGATCGACAGGCGCT
>Ga0302046_10002749_pt1 | contig 16275 bp, 12 predicted proteins | sample RVTome_11_FD_200261 | JGI IMG/M metagenome (GOLD analysis project Ga0302046, IMG submission 200261) | Soil microbial communities from uranium-contaminated site in the Upper Colorado River Basin, Wyoming, United States - RVT147D111 (version 2) ...
CGAGCTGGAGTTTGCGGGTGCGGTCCTGGCGGCGGAGGAAGTCGGGTTCCTCTTCGAGGATGTGGAGAGCGACTTCAGGGTGGACGCGGATGGTGATGTCGTTCTCGGCCTGCTGGACGACGATGCGCCGGACGGCGCGCTCGATGCGACGGAGCACGGTGTCGGGCCGGAATACGCGGCCGGATCCGCCGCAGTGGTCGCAGGCCTCGGTGAGGGTGTGGAAGAGCGACGGTCGCACGCGCTGACGCGTCATCTCGACGAGACCGAGGTCGGACACGGCGAACGCGCGCGTGCGGGCGCGATCGCGATTGAGGAACGTGCGCAGCTCCTGGAGCACGCGCTCCTGGTTGGTTCTGGACTCCATGTCGATGAAGTCGGCGACGATGATGCCGCCAATGTCGCGCAGGCGGAGCTGGCGCGCGATTTCGCGAGCGGCATCGAGGTTGGTGCGCAGGATCGTCTTCTCGGGGTCCTTGCGGCCGGTGTAGCGGCCGGTATTGACGTCGATGGAGACGAGCGCTTCGGTCGGCTCGATGATGATGTAGCCACCCGACGGCAGGTCGACGCGGCGCTGGAACGCTTCGCGGATCGCGTCCTCGATGCCGTACTTGTCGAAGAGCGGGACGGGATCCGTGTAGAGATGGACGCGGTCGAGCAGTGTGGGGTCGGTACCCTCGAGGTACTGCTTGATCTCGTTGTAGACGAGCTTGCTGTCGACGATCAGGGCATCGACGCGCTGCGTGAACACGTCGCGAATGATGCCGGACGTGAGTTTGGCTTCGCGGTGAATGAGCGCGGGCGGGCGCGCATTCTTCATCCGCTTCTGGATCTTCTTCCAGGTCTCGCTGAGCGTGCGGTACTCGCGCTCGAAGACCTCGCGGGTCAGCTCTTCACCGGCAGTGCGGATGATGACGCCACCGCCATCGCCGGGCACGACTTCCTTGGCGATGGCGCGAAGCCGGCCGCGTTCTTCGCGCCCCTCGATCTTGCGACTGACGCCGATGTGATCGGACCCGGGCATGAAGACGATGAACCGGCCGGGCAGCGAGATGTGGGTCGTGACGCGCGGGCCCTTCGTGCCGATCGGCTCCTTGGACGCCTGGACGAGCAGCCGCTCGCCTTTCTCGATCAGGTCCTGGATCGGCGGATAGCGTCGGTTGCGTGCATCGGATTCGTCGCCGCCGCCATTCTCCTCGTCCTCCGAATCATCGCGGGCGACGTCCGAGACGTGGAGGAAGGCAGCCTTTTCGGTGCCGATATCGACGAAGGCGGCCTGGATTCCGGGGAGTACGGCCTGAACGTGGCCGAGGTAGACGTCGCCGACGAGCCGTTCGCTGTCCGGCTGGTCGACCATCAATTCGACGAGGATGTTGTCCTCGAGGATGGCCACGCGCGTTTCCTGCGGCGTGGCCGAGATGAGGATCTCGCGTTTCATTCAGTCGTCCTGTTTCGCGGCTCGACAGTGCTGGTCGCTGCCGGGGCCGGCGACGCGTGCACGCGGTTGGTGCGTTCGCGTCGACCGTGCCCGGGCGCACGCTCAGCGCCCGGAGCTGTCGCGAAGAAAGCTCCTTGCGATGACCAGACGTTGCACCTCGCTGGTGCCCTCGCCGATCTCGCAGATCTTGGCATCGCGCATCATGCGTTCGACGGGCCAGTCGGCCGAGTAGCCGTCCGCCCCGAGGAGTTGCACGGCCTGCGTGGTGGCGCGCATGGCCAGCTCGCTGGCAAAGAGTTTCGCCATCGAGGCTTCACGGGTGTAGGAGCGGCCGGCTTCCTTGAGCCGGCCGGCGTCGTAGACCAGATGGCTCGCCGCCTGGATTTCCGTGGCCATGTCCGCCAGCGCGAAGTGCGCGGCCTGCCGATCATCGTCCGGGCCGTCGGCAGGTTCCCGGCCCTGATGGTACGCCAGCGCGGCATCGAAAGCGCCTCGCGCGAGTCCGAGCGACAACGCAGCAAGTCCGATGCGGCCGGAGTCCAGCGTCTTCATGAAGTTGACGAAACCCTCGCCTTCTGCGCCCAGCCGGCTGGTCTCCGGCACCTCTGCGTCCGTCAGGATCAGCTCGCGGGTGTCCGACGCGCGCCAGCCCATCTTGTCTTCCTTCTTGCCCGCCCGGACACCAGGCGTGAACGGCTCGAGCTCTGATGCATGTCCCACGCCGACGCGCTCGGCCTCCGCCATGTCCGTCGTCGGCTTGGTCACAATGAAGCTCGTAATGCCACGCGTGCCCTGCGACCGATCCGTCACGGCCGTGACGACGAACACCTCTCCGACGCCCGCGTGCGTGATGAAGATCTTGCTGCCGTTCAGCCGGTATCCGCCGTTCGCGGGGATGGCCACCGTCCGGCTGGCTGCGGCGTCCGAGCCCGCGCTCGGCTCGGTCAGGCCGAACCCGCCCAGCACCCGACCACCAGCCAGGAGTGGCAGGTAGCGCTGCTTCTGCGATTCCGTGCCGAAGTTGAGGATGGGCGAACTGGCGAGCGTCGAGTGGGCGCTGATCGTGATGCAGTGACTGACATCCGTCCGCGCCAGCTCCTCCAGCACGATCAGGTAGCTCACGTAGTCGAGTCCCAGACCGCCGTACTCGACCGGTATGTTGACTCCCAGCCAGCCGCGCTCCGCCATCCCTCGCACGTTGTCCCACAGGAACCGGCTGTGCTCGTCCAGCTCGCGGGCGACCGGTGCAATATGCTGCCGGGCGTACTCCCGCACTTCCAGTCGCAATTCCTCGTGCTGTCGGGTGAACCCTTCGGACATCTCCGCCCTTTCGCCATCCCTTCGGTCGACCGCTGAAGTTAGAAGGGCGGTGCGGCTGGGCGAAAGGGGAGCGCAGGAACGGCGTTGCCGGAGCTGGTTTCTGGTGCTGGCGCCGGGCAACGGATCGGACAGCGTTGCCGGGGCGGGTTTCTCCTGCTGGTGCCGGGGAACGGACGGAGCGCATTGCCATGGCTGTGGGCACATTCCCTCATGCCGCGATTCCATGGTCAACGGCGCAGGCGTCGTAGTGAATCGCGCAGTCGATCGGTGATCGAAAGGCGTGGCCGGCGGGCGTGGATCGGCGAGCGGGCTCCGCCCCTGCAGTTGTCGCAACCGTCGCAGCGGCGCATGGCGGATGGATCGCCGAAGTAGCGCAGCACGAAGCCGCGGCGGCAGCCGGTCGTGTATGCGTAGCGCTGCATCCATTCCAGCTTTCCGTATTCGCGGTCCCGGCCGTGGCGGAGCTGGCGCCAGTTCACGTCGGCGAGATCGCGTGATTCCTTCTCGAATGCGACGACGCGCACCTCGGGATCCGCGGCGCGCGCCGCCTTCAGCAGGCGCCAGACACTTCCCTTCTCCAGCGAGCGCAGCGCTGCTTCGACGGCTGGCGCGCCGCCGTTCACGTGTGCGTCCTGCGCGATGCGCGCGAGCGGCACACGCACGGGCTCGAGCGTGTCCGGCCTGCGCATGGCCGTGACGGCGGCGTGCACGGCGCGCAGCGTCCGCTCATCGGGCTGGCGCTGGTCGATCAGGAACTCGTGCGTGAACCGGTCGTGGTACCCATGCAGAAGGACGCACTCCGCCGGGCCGCCATCACGTCCGCCACGACCGGCCTCCTGATAGTACGATTCCAGTGTCGCGGGCATCGCGTGATGAATCACAATGCGCACGTCAGGCTTGTCGATGCCCATGCCGAACGCACTGGTCGCGACGATCACGGGTGTACTGCCGCGCATGAATGCGTCCTGCAGGCGCGCACGGTCATCGGCGGAAGCGCCGGCATGGTAACCGGCCGCACCGATGCCGGCATGGTTGAGCAGATCCGCCAGTGCATCGACCTTCTTGCGCGTCGGTGCATACACGACGGCTACGCCATCGCGCGGCCTGCGCAGGAGCCGCAACAACGCGTTGTCCTTGTGTGGCTCGTCGCGTGCGGCGACGACGTGCCACGAGAGATTCGTGCGGTCGAAACCGCCTGCAATGACGAGCGGCCGGCGCAGACCGAGCGAACCGAGGATGTCATCGCGCACGGCCGGTGTCGCTGTCGCCGTCAGTGCAATTGCCGGACAGACGAGGGCGCGGCGCACGAGTCCGAGACGCTGATAGCTCGGGCGGAAGTCATGACCCCACTCGGAAATGCAATGCGATTCGTCGATCGCGAGGAGACTCACGTTGAATGCGTCGAGGCGACGCTTGAAGTCGGCGCTCTCGAATCGTTCGGGCGCGACGTAGAGCAGCTTGACGTCGCCGCGCGCGCAGGCGTCGAGGCGGACGGCGGTTTCCGCCGCGCCCAGTGTCGAATTGATGAACGTCGCGGGTATGTCGCGTCGTGCCAGTGCATCGACCTGATCCTTCATCAGCGAGATGAGCGGACTCACGACGAGTGTCAGGCCGGGCAGCACGAGTGCCGGGATCTGGAAGCACAGGCTCTTGCCGCCGCCGGTCGGCATCAACACGAGCACATCGCGTCCCTCGAGCACGGCCCGGATCGCGCCCGGCTGTACGCCACGAAAATCCGGATATCCGAAACGACGCTGCAGCTCGGCACGAGCGCGTTCATACGCAGCGTCGGCCTGACGCTGCCCGGCATTCGCGTTCATGGCGCGACAATGTGTGCATGAGCGGGGCGAAACCATGGCTGGACGGGTCGGAATGGCTGTGGAAGGTCGGTTTTGCCGCAGGGCGGGCGCATGGATCATGTCCAACAGGACGTACGACCTGTCACTGGCGGAGCAAGACAGGCGTTCCTTGGCCGGGTAGCACAGCAGCAGAAGACTGTCCGCAGTGGAAGGCAGGAGGGTGCATCATGAGGACCCGTCTGACGCTGGGCCTGGCCGGCGTACTCGCCCTCGTTCCCGCACTGTCACAGGCACAGGAACGCGTCCGTTTTCTGGAAATTACGCCCCGTGCGGGACTGTATGCACCGACGCGCGACATCGGACCTGCAGCACCGGGTGAGGGCCCGTGGTACCTGCAGCTCGAGCAGGTCGATCCTTCGCTCACCATCGAACTGTCCGCGCAGGCGAGATGGCCGAGCGCACGCGTGCAGACGCGCATCAGCGGACTCCATGCATTGCCATCGTCGGTATCCGGCGAATTTCAGTGCGGCCCGGGCCAGGTGTGTCCGTCCGTGCTGCTCCCGGTCCATGCGGAGGTCTCGGTCCTGGCAGCTGTCGCGGACATCATTGTATCGCCATTCGCTGGCCAACGCGTGCGGCCGTACACCGCGCTGGGCGCCGGCATCAAGCGCTACGGTTTCAGCTGGGGCGACGCACCCGTCTTCATGACAGCGGGTTCGCACAGCGAAACATCGTTCACGCTGCACGCGGGCATCGGCGTCGAGGTCGTCATCGGTGCGAATCACTTCCGTGTCGAGATCGCCGACTACTGGAGCGGCCGTGGTCCGGTGGTCGCACCGGCGGGCGCTGGTATCGATGCATTGCGGCGCGGTGCACAACACGATCTCGGCTTCAGCCTCGGCTGGCGGCTGCTGCGTTTCTAGGCGCCTGGCAGCGTCACTCATGCGAGGGCTTCGCGGCCGGCCGACCGTTGGTTCGTGCCCGTCAGGGGGATGGCGAATCTTCGTCCACGGACCGATCCGCGTCGGCCTTCCGGCGGCTGGTCAGCCCGACGATCGCACCGATCGCGAGAATGGCGATCGCGATGCTGATGAGCATGCCCGTTTCGAGGACGAGTCCCACGATGCAGAGTGCGCCGCCAAGGAGAAAAAGCAGCATGCGGTGCCTGAGCCAGGGGTCGTCACCGCGGCGCGTGCGGCTGGGCCGGAAGATCATTCGCCCGACTTCTCGATGAAGCGGCGAACGCCCGCCTGGCAGTCGGGTGTGGCGCGGGCAATCACGTTGATTTCGGCAGCGCGCGCGATTGCGTCCTCGAACGCGAGTCCGTCGATCCCGTAGAGCAGTCGCTTGCAGAGCCGCACGGCGGACGCGGATCGGGCAGCGAGTTCAGCGGCGAAACCGGCGACCGCGCTGTCGAATTCCGCATCGGGCACGACGCGTGCAACGAGACCCATCGCGTGTGCTTCCTGTGCAGTGAACCGCCCACCCAGTGTGATCAGCTCGAAGATGCGCTTCTCACCCAGTGACCTGCGCAGCAATGCGGCGACCATGGCGGGCACGAATCCGAGATGGACTTCGGGGTAGCCGAAGCGTGCACTCTCGCTCGCAATGATCAGGTCGCACGCCGTGGCGAGACCGGCGCCGCCGGCAATGGCGTGACCGTGCACGGCGGCAACAATCGGCTTGTCGGTACGGCGCATGCGGATGAAAAGGCGGCCCAGGGCCATCGCATCGTCGAGATTGGTGAGCGGATCACTCGTCGCCGCGATGTGCTCGAGCTGGTCGAGATCGGCGCCGGCGCAGAAGTCGGGGCCATTGCCGCGCAGCACCATGACGCGCGCGTCGTCGTCGCCACCGAAGGTGAGCACAGCGTCAGTCAGCTCGGCGACCGTGCGTGCATCCAGAGCATTGCGTTTGGCGGGCCGGTCGAGTGTCGCGGTCACGACGCCGTTTGCGACGTTCCAGCGGATGCGCTCGTACACCTCAGCCAACGTCGGCCTCCGGTCCGAGGGTTGCCGCAATGTCGTCCGGCACGCGCAGCCTGAGCCGCAGCAGTGCGGTCGAGAACGTCTTGCCCTGCGCATCCGTCATCAATGAAACCGTGCCGCCGCCGTCCAGTGCGCCATGCAGCAGGAAATTGAGCGCGTGCAGGTTGGGCAGCTCGAAACGCTCGACTCTGCCCTTCACCATGTCGCCGAAATGATTGCGCACGCGCGCAGCCGTGACGCGCTGGCGGATGAGCGGCCAGTATTGGGGACGGCGGGCAATGACACCGACATTGACCGTGTCACCCTTGTCCCCCGAGCGGGCGTGGGCGAGAGCGAACAGGCGGACCGTCTTCATGCCGTGATCACCTCGATGCCGAGGTTCGGCTCGATCTCGCGCCGGTCGATCAGGGCGGGCCAGTAGGCGACGATCTCCTGCACGCGCGGCCGGCCGCCGGCGAAGCCCGTGACGCCTGGCGGGCCGGTGAGCACGAGCGGCGCCAGCTCGCGCGCGAATGCTTCCACGGCCTTCTCATCAGTACCGCGCACGGCAATGCGGAACTCGACTTCGGGTACGTCACGACGCGCTGGGCCCGCCAGCTCACCGTGCGTTGCGTTCCAGCCGACGAACTCCGTACGCACCTCATCGAACTGCAGTCCCATGCGGTCCATTCGTGCGCGCAGGATGCGATCGGCGTCCTGGGCCTTGGCGACGGCATCAGGCCATGCGTACACGAGTGTTCCAGTCGCCTTGTAGCCCGCATGCCAGGAGATGGACACCTTGAGCCGGTCCGTGTTGCGGCTGCCCTTCACACCGTGCACGCGGACGCGATCGGTGCCATCCTCCTCGAGCCGGATCGTGGAGAAGTCGGCGACCACGTCCGGCGTGATGTACTCCGACGGATCACCCAGCTCGTAGAGGATCTGTTCCGTGACAATGGCGCGCGTCACGCGACCGCCCGTGCCGGCATGCTTGGTGATGACGAACGTGCCGTCCTCGGCCGCCTCGATGATGGGGAACCCGACATCCTCGAGGCGTGGCACATCGGGCCAGCCGACCATCGAGTTGCCACCCGTGCACTGAGCGCCGCACTCGTTGACGTGACCCGCCACCACGCCGTGCGCGAGCCGGTCCCAATCATCGGCAGGCCAGCGGAATGCGTGGATCATGGGCGCATACGTGAGTGCGGTGTCGGTCGAGCGGCCGGTAATGACGACGGTTGCGCCTTCATCGAGTGCCTGCACGATCGGGCGCGCACCGATGTACGCGTTGGCGCTCTGTACGCGGTCGAGAACAGCGGCGAGCGGGCGGCCATCGTCCATGTTCTTCAGTGCGTGGCCGCGCGCGATCAGGTCGGGCAGTCGTTCCAGGATGTCGTCACCGCTCACGATGCCGACACCCACGCGGCCGCCCAGTCCGGCCTGCCTCGCCGTTTCCAGCACGCGCTCCGCACAGCCGCGCGGGTTCACGCCCCCCGCATTGGCGATGACGCGGATGTTCCTGTGCACGCAGTCGGGCAGGATCTCGCCCATCAGTGGCACGAAGTCACGCGCGTAGCCCTGTGCCGGATCGCGGGCGCGCTGCTTCTGCATGATGGACATGGTAACTTCGGCCAGGTAATCGAGCATGAGGAAGTCGATGGGACCCCGGCGCACCTGATCGACGGGTGCGCTCAGAAGGTCGCCCCAGAACCCCTGCCCTGCCGCTACACGGATGGTACGCATCCACTTCGTCCCGGCCGGCCCGCTCGGCGGCCCTGTTGCGTTCGTTCAGATCTCCGGCAGTGCACCGAACGGGCCGAGGTGCGGGCCCGTGTTGTTGAGCGAGGTACGCAGCGCGAGTGCAAGTGCGATGCGCGTGTCGTCCGGTGCGAGCACCGCGTCCACAAAGCCGCGCGCTGCGGCGAAACGGGCGTCCAGCTGGTGCTCGTAGTCCTCGCGCACCGCATCGATCTTGCGCTGCAGCTCGGTGTCCGGCTTCTGCTTCTTCTGCTTCAGCTCTTCGAGCTGCGGCCCGAACAGCGCCTGCACCGCGCTCTCGCCTTCCATGACGCCCATGCGGCCGGTAGGCCAGGTGAAGATGAAGTCCGGATCGAAACCCTGACCGGCCATCGCGTAGTACCCCGCGCCCGATGCATGATTCAGCGTCAGCACGATCTTGGGCACGACGGCGCACGCCATGGCTTCGACGAATCGCGCGCCGGCGCGGATGATGCCCGATTGCTCGGCTTCCGTTCCGACCATGAAGCCGCTGACGTCCTGCACGAACAACAGCGGCGTGCGGTGGCGATTCATGGTGTCAATGAAGAACGCCGTCTTCTCGGCGCTCTCCGTGTAGATGATGCCGCCGAAGCGCGGCTGGCCGCCGCCCGCGGCGCGGATCATGCCGCGCGCATTGGCAATGACACCGACGGCAAAGCCATCGACACGGCCGGTGCCGCAGATCATTTCGGGCGCGTGATCCGCCTGGAACTCATCGAGGTGTCCGCGATCGAGCAGGGTGGCGAGAATGGCGAGTGTGTCATAGGGCTGGCGATGGTCCGGCGGAACCAGCTGGTACAGGTCGGCGACCGGGCGGCCCGCATGCGCCCCCTCGATTCGGGTCGGCATGGCGGGTTCGGCGGGCAGCTCGGCGATCAGCTCGCGGATGCGCTCGAGGCACGTGTCATCATCAGCGACCCGATAATGGGCGACGCCGCTGATCGCCGTGTGCGTCCATGCGCCACCCAGCTCTTCCGCCGCCACGGTCTGGCCGATCGCGCCTTTCACGAGGTTCGGCCCGCCCAGACCCATGAAGCTCGTGCCCTCGACCATCAGGATCACATCAGAGAGTGCCGGCAGGTATGCGCCACCCGCAATGCATGGCCCCATCACCGCTGCGATCTGCGGCACGCGCAGGTAGCGCCGCATGATCGAGTTGTAGTAGAAGATACGGGCTGCACCGTACTGTCCGGGAAAGACACCGCCCTGATACGGCAGATTGACGCCAGCCGAATCGACGAGGTAGACGATGGGCACGCGCGAACGCATGGCGACTTCCTGTGCGCGCAGGATCTTGGTGATCGTCTCCGGCCACCAGGAGCCTGCCTTCACCGTCGCATCATTGGCGACCACCACGATGGGCCGGCCGTGCACACTGCCCACGCCGGTCACGACGCCGGCAGCCGGCGCCTGGCCGTCGTAGCGATCGTACGCAACGAGCAGACCGATTTCGAGGAACCAGGAGCCGGCATCGAAGAGACGCGTAATGCGTTCCCTCGCGGTCAACTTGCCCTGCCGGTGCTGGCGTTCGATGCGGTCCGCACCGCCGCCCTGACGCAACCGGTCTTCGAGCTGCTTCAGCTCGGAGGTCAGGCGCTCGAGACGCATCGAGGAGGGCGTGGGCTCAATGGCCGGACGCCGAGGGCGTGGCCCGGCCGTGGCGCTCGAAATGGTCGCGCACGTAATCGATCGGGGCCATGGTCGGCGTGCCCGGTCCGAACAGTTTCGACACGCCGGCCTGCTCCAGTGCGACGATGTCTTCCTCCGGAATGATGCCGCCGCCGATGACGAGGACGTGCCCCATGCCGTCGGCGCGCAGCAGCTCGAGGATGCGCGGGAACAGCGTCATGTGGGCGCCGGAGAGAATGGAGAGCGCAACGACGTCGACGTCTTCCTGAACAGCCGCGTTGACAATCATCTCGGGCGTCTGGTGCAGTCCCGTGTAGATGACTTCGAAGCCGGCATCGCGGAACGCACTGGCGATCACCTTGGCGCCACGGTCGTGACCGTCGAGGCCCGGCTTGGCCACCAGGACGCGGATCTTTGGTTCGTTCATGCTCCGGACATGGGCTCGGGATACGCGCACCACCGCGGTGCAGCGCGCCGAAGGTTATGCCGCATCGCGCATTGCTGCAAGCGATGGCCGGTCGTCACTCCTGATCCGACTGGAACGCCTTCGGCTCAACCTTCAACCGGAGTGCGAGACGCTCGACGCGACGGCCCTTCATGGCCAGCACCTTCAGGATGCCGCCCGGCATGGTGACCTCATCGCCGGCGCGGGCGACGCGGCCGAGCCGGCCGAACACGAAGCCGCCGACCGTCGTGTAGTCCTCATCGGGCAGTGACAGACCGTAGCGTTCGTTCAACTCGACAATGGGTGTGTTGCCGCGAAACTCGATGCGGCCATCCGCCTCGATGAATTCCGGCGACGCTTCGTCCAGCTCGTCCTGGATCTCGCCGACGATCTCCTCGACCAGGTCCTCGATCGTCACGATGCCGGCCGTACCGCCGAATTCGTCGATGACCACCGCCATGTGCGTCTGCTCCGCCTGCATGTCGCGCAGCAGCTGCTCGACCGGCTTGGTGTCCGGCACGAAAGAGACCTCGCGCACAATCTCGCGCAATGACGTGATGCCCTCACGCTGCGCCTTCCACACGTCGCGCGCCAGGATCACGCCGATGATGCGATCGATGCTCTCCTCGTACACCGGGTAGCGCGAGTGACCCTCACTCAGAATGAAGTCCGCCGCTTCATCGATCGGCGTCTCCGCCGGCAGCGCGATCACTTCCGTGCGTGGCGTCATGACCTCCGACGCAGCCGTCTCCGACAGGTGAAAGACGCCACGGATCATCTCGACCGGCTCCTCGCGCAACAGACCATGCTCGAAGCTCTGCGTGAGCAGCATCTCGATTTCTTCCGGCCGGTGCACCCGTGCCGATTCGGTCGGCGCCTGCAGGCCAACCGCTCTCAACAGCCGGTTGGCCGTGCCGTTCAGGATGGCAATGAAAGGCGTGAAGATCTTGGAGAACACGATGAGCGGGCCGGCCGTCCACATGCTGGTGGTCTCCGGGAACAGGAGCGCCACTGACTTGGGCGCCAGCTCGCCCAGCACGATGTGCATGAACGTGATCAGTGCGAACGCGATGGTGCCGGCCACGCCGTGCGTGGCAATCACGTCGAAGGGTGACGGCAGTGCTGCGAACAACGAACTGATGAGGACGGCGATGGTCGACTCGCCGACCCACCCGAGACCGAGCGATGCCAGTGTGATGCCGAGCTGCGTCCCGCTGATGTAATGATCGAGATGACGGATCGCGAAGCTCGCCATCTTCGCCCGCCGCAGTCCGCTCGCCGCAAGCGCGTCGATGCGTGTGCGCCGCGCACCCACCAGGGAGAACTCGGCTGCTACGAAGAACCCGTTCGCCAGCACCAGCATGACGGCAACACTCAGCCGCCAGAGTATGCTGGCGACACTGAGAGTGGCTTCGGCTGTGGAGGGTTCCTGGATCATTTGACGAATGGAACAGCGGTGCCGGGCCTGGTTTCTGGTGCCGGTGCCCCGCAACGGATCGGAACTGCGGCTCGGGCTGCGGCCATGGCTGAGCCTGCGAACACGGTCATGCACTCCATCGCGGCTCTGGCTGCGTGGTCCGGCGTCCGTCCGCCGTCAATTGAAGCCGGATATGCACCAGTACCGTCGGACAGTGCACGTGTCATGGCTCTGTCCGTTGCCCGCCATGGCCCCATTCGTTCCCCGTCACGAGCACCGGAAATCAATCCCGGCAACGCTGTTCAGAAGAAGATCGGCTCCCGGTAGGCGCCATGAACCAGTTCCAGCGCGTGCCGGATCTCGAAGAGCGTGCAGTAGGCGCGCACGCATGCGAGCATGGGTTCGATCACGTTCTCGCCACGTTCGGCGGCGCTGCGCAGGGCGGCGAGGGTTTCCTCGACCCGGCGGGTGTCACGGGATGCGCGCAGGCGAGCCAGGCGCTCGCGTTGCCGGCGCTCCGGCTCGTCGCCGATCCTGAGGATGTCGATAGCGGACTCGTCATTGCCCTCGCTGAACGCGTTCACGCCGACAATCACCTGGTCGCTCGCTTCAATGGCCTGCTGCTGGCGCCGGGCACTGAACGCGATCTCGCGCTGGAAGTAACCGGCCTCGAGGCCGCGCACCACACCGCCGACCTTCTCGATCTCGTCGAAGATCTCCTCGGCCTCACGCTCGAGCCGGTCCGTCATGGCCTCGACGTGGTAGCTGCCGGCCAGCGGATCGATCGTATTGGCCACGCCGGTCTCGAAGGCAAGGATCTGCTGGGTGCGCAGTGCAATGCGCACCGCCTTCTCGGTCGGCAGTGCGAGCGTCTCATCCATCGAGTTGGTGTGCAGCGACTGGGTGCCGCCGAGCACGGCGGCCAGCGCCTGGTAGGCGACCCGCACAATGTTGTTTTCCGGCTGCTGTGCGACAAGTGACACGCCGGCCGTCTGGGCGTGCGTGCGCAGCCGCCACGATTCCTCATTCGTCGCGCCGTAGCGGTCGCGCAGCCGTTTCGCCCAGATGCGGCGGGCGGCGCGGAACTTGGCGATCTCCTCGAAGAGATCGTTGTGCACGTCGAAGAAGAAGGAGAGGCGTGGTGCGAAAGCGTCGACAGGCAGGCCCCTCGCCATGCCGCGCTCGACGTACTCGAAGCCATTGCGCAACGTGTAGGCAAGCTCCTGCGCGGCCGTCGCGCCCGCTTCCCGGATGTGGTAGCCACTGATCGAGATGGGGTTGTATTTCGGCGCGTGCGTCGACGTCCAATCGAACATGTCGACGATCAGACCGAGCGCCGGCTCGGCCGGATAGATCCACGCGTGCTGCGCCATGTACTCCTTGAGGATGTCGTTCTGCACGGTGCCGCGCAGTCTGCCGGCAGGAACGCCCTGCTTCTCTGCGGCCACCACGTAGAAGCAGAAGAGCATGATGGCGGGACCGTTGATCGTCATGGACACGGAGACCTGATCGAGTGGAATGCCGTCGAACAGGGTTTCCATGTCGGCGAGACTCGAGATGGCGACGCCGCACTTGCCGACTTCACCGAGCGAGCGCGGATGATCGGAATCGTAGCCCATGAGCGTGGGGAAATCGAAAGCCACGCTGAGACCGGTCTGGCCGTGATCGAGCAGGTACTTGTAGCGGCGGTTGGTCTCCTCGGCGGTGCCGAATCCGGCGAACTGGCGCATGGTCCAGAGCCGGGTGCGGTACATGGAGGTGTAGGGCCCGCGTGTGAAGGGGAACTCGCCGGGCAGTCCGAGCCGTTCGAGGTAGTCCCAGTCGGCGTCGAGGTCGGCAGGCGAATAGAGCGGGGCGACGGGCGCACCGGACACGGTGGTGAACTCTGCGAGCCGGCGTGGCTGGCGGTCGAACGCGGCTTCCCACGCGGCCAGGCGGGCGCGCAGCTCGGTCAACTCGCGCTCCTGCCGTTCGAGTCGCTCGGTCAGCTCTGCGTTCGAACGCAGATTTGCCGCATCGGTATTGAGGACACCCATCGATCACCCCTCGTTGCAGGGTCGCCCGCCGTCACGGGCGCCACGGTCACTACCCCTGAGCGTGCCGGCCGGACCCATCCAGGACGGCGTCAACGATACGAGCCGCGACTTCGTACGGCGACTGCTCTCCGCGCTCGAGCGCGTCACCGGCCTGGTCGAGAATGCGCTGCCCGCCGAGATCCTGCCAGACGCGACGGCGCAATGAGCGGTCCGTCTCGGCGCGCGCCCGGGCAGTCAGGCGGCCCCGCCGGCGGCGACTCCGCTCGCCGCTGGCGGCCAGCCATGCGAAATGCCGGTCCAGCGTGTCGGCCAGCTCCGCAATCCCCTTCCCCTCATGGGCGACCGTCTGCAGCACGGGAATCTCCCACGCTTCGGGCTCCGGCGACGTCGTCGCCTCGGGCGCCGGCGCTTTCGCCTCCGCCTTCGCTGCGGCGAGGCGCAGATCGACGCCGTGGTGGGCCGGCACGTTGCGCATCGCGCGACCGGCTCGCAGGTGCAACGTCATCGAGACTTCTCTCGCCATGCGGTCGCCACCCGGCCGGTCCGACTTGTTGATGACGAACAGGTCGGACACCTCCATCAGACCCGCTTTCATCGCCTGAATGCCATCACCGGATTCGGGGACGAGCACGACGACCGTACTGTCCGCGGCCGCTGCGATGTCCAGTTCGGTCTGGCCGACACCAACCGTCTCGATGAGGATGCGATCGAAGCCGGCGGCGTCCAGTACATCGGCGACTTCGTCGGTCGTGAGTGCGAGGCCGCCGACCGAGCCGCGCGTCGCCATGGATCGAATGAACACGCCGCGATCGAGCGCGATCTCGTTCATGCGGATGCGATCGCCGAGCAGTGCACCGCCAGTGAACGGTGATGTCGGATCGACGGCAATGACGGCAGCCGTTTCGCCATGCGCGCGCCAGGTGGCGACGAGTGCGGCGACCAGCGTCGACTTGCCGGCGCCCGGCGGACCGGTCATGCCGATGCGCTGGGCACGCCCCACCTTCGGATGGAGCGCGTGCAACAGCTCGCGGAACCCGGGACTCTGGTTTTCGACGATCGAGATGGCGCGAGCCAGTGCGGGCCGATGACCCGCTTCGATCTGATCCGGCAGGCCGGCGGCAGGGCCGGCCGGCAGGGCGGCTGGCGAATCCGTCATTGCGTCCAAGATGCCGGCTCGGCGAGGCGAGTGTCAACGAAAGCGAAGCTGCTCATGCGCGCGTGCTGAGCCCGCGCGCATGGCGCAGCGGATTCTCCAGCAGGTGGGTGGGCAGGAACAGCACGATGAGGAACATGACGAAGGACAGCGCGAGACCGGCAACCAGCAGCCAGAAGTTGCGAACCGCGATGTACCCGATCGCGGTGATCAGCGCAATCGTGAGTGCGAAGATGCTGAGCAGGATACGGCGTACCTGCAGCCCGAGGAACCGTTCCGCCTGATTGACGTCGCGCGGATGGATGCGGACGCGGAACTCCTCGCGCTCGGCGCGCGCCAGCACATCGCGGATGGCGGCAAACCCGGTGCGCACTTCGTCCATCACGCCGAGCGCGATCTCGCGGGTCGGCCGCGTCGTCGCCTGCAGCAGCTGCGGCCGCAGTCTGCGGATCACGGGGCGCACGCTCTCCAGTCCGTTGAATGCGGGATCGTAGCGCAGTCCGATGCCCTCGAGCAGAACTGCGGCGCGGAAGAAGTAGACGAGTTCGCGCGGCAGCACGAGCGGCCACGTGTAGAAGGTGTCCATGATCTCCTGCACCAGCTGCTGCACGCGCTGCACGCCCAGCTCACGGACCCGCTCGACGATGTTCAGAATCTCGACGGCCGCGTCGCGGATCTCCGAGCGCGAGATGTTGGGATCGATCATGCCCAGCGCGTACATGCCGTTGACCATGCCATCGAGATCATTGCGGCCGGCAGCCATGGCCACGCGCAGGACATGCTCGCGCGTCGATCGGTCCATCTGCACGACCATGCCCCAGTCGAGGAACACCAGCGCACCGTCAGGCGCCACCAGAATGTTGCCGGGATGCGGATCCGCGTGCAGGAAGCCATCAATGACCATCATGCGCAGATAGGTTTCCGAGAGTGTCTCCATCACCTGACGGAAATCGAGCTGGCCGGACGCGAAGCGCTCCTGCAGATTGTCGATCTTGTCGCCGTCGACCCACTCCATCACGAGCACCCGCCGGCGCACCAGGTTCTGGTAGACGATGGGCGCCCGAATACGGCGGTCACTGTCGAAATGCTTGTGGAAGCGCGCCATGTTGGCGGCCTCCAGGGTGAAGTCCATTTCCTCCCTGACACGCACGCTGAACTCGCGCACGACATTGGTCAGTGCGCGCACGTGGTGGTTGCGGAACAGCACGTTCAGGAGATACAGCAGGCGGAAGGAGATGTCGAGGTCGAGCGCGACGGTCTGCTCGACGTGCGGCCGCAGCACTTTCACGGCGACC
>Ga0302046_10002751_pt1 | contig 16275 bp, 14 predicted proteins | sample RVTome_11_FD_200261 | JGI IMG/M metagenome (GOLD analysis project Ga0302046, IMG submission 200261) | Soil microbial communities from uranium-contaminated site in the Upper Colorado River Basin, Wyoming, United States - RVT147D111 (version 2) ...
ACCACTCGGCTCGGACCCTTGGTTGTCCCCGAACCGGTGACCGGGGATTTGTTTGCGCTTTCGAATGCGATCAAGGCCGAGGCCAGGCAAGGTCGCGTTCCGACGCAAGTCCGGAATATGGCGGTGACTCCCGCGACCGGGACTGACGGAACCGTCTGGCTCTTGGTACAGACAGAGCACGAAGTTCGAAAGTACTCTCAGGATGGTACGCTCCTCTGGCAACGGGTTCTGGAAGTCCCAGAAGTGGAAAGCACGTTTCGAGAATTCTTCCGCAGAACCATCGAGCTGGAGCCCAACGCACCGGCCTTTCCGCCGATAATGTTGGACGCAGCACGGGAGATCGGAGGCACTTTATGGATCTTGATGCACGGTGAAGCCGGACACCCCTCTGTCTTCTATCTCCTCGACTCCCGTAGCGGCCGAGTTCAAGGACGATTGACCGTCGCCGTTTCCGCCCCGGCTCGCGGGTTCAATGTCGATACGGCACGCAAGCTCCTGTACCTGGCGATCCCCGAAGAAGCCGCCCTCCTCGGCGTCGATCTTCGGAGCACGACGGGCCTTTCTTGGGAATGAAGGGAAGATAAATCACCTGGGAAGGCCCAAAAAACCTGCCGCGGTGGAACGAAATGGTTGACCTGAGCTGACCGGCCCGGCAGGTCAACGCCAAATCCGCCAGCACACCTGCTTAACCTATCCAAAGCCTTCCGACAGGCCCGTTGCATACCGATGCTTGTCGGCAGTGCTGCAGGGCCCAGTTTGCATCAGCTAACACGCCATTTCACGCAGCGCGGCGCTCCGCGCCGCTTGCCGCGCGGGTTGTGAAGGGGTAGCGTTCGTGATGGGCGCGGAAACCCCTCCGCCGGGCTGGCATCCGGCTCCGGGGCTTCGTGAACAGCAGAGCACGTTAGGTGCCATAGACTCTGCTTGCGGTTCTGCGCCGCGGTCTGCAACGGGAATGTAGCCATGAGACCAGTGATGCTCGTTCCAGTGGTCGTGCAAATTGTGTTTGTTGGTTGCGATGCCGCGGACACGCGCAGCCGGGACGCAGAGGCCGATAGCGCTGGGATCACCATCATCACCAATCAACCACCCTATCCAGCGTGGCAGTTGGCGGACTCACCTCTGGTGCGGGTCGGGGTCCGCGAAGGCGATGCGCCATATCAGCTGCACGATGTGCGATTCGCGGCGCGCCTGTCCGACGGCAGGATCATGGTGGTCGACGGTGGCAGCCAGGAAGTCCGGTGGTACTCGTCGGCTGGAACGCACCGCTCCACGCTTGGCCGGCGTGGTGCCGGTCCGGGCGAATTCGGCAACATTCGGAGTGCGGTAGTCACCCGGGGTGATTCTGTAGTGATCATGGATCTCGGGAATCAGCGACTCGTCTGGATTTCACCGGAGGAAGCGGTGGTGCGGGAACACGTCGTCAGTGGTTTCGGCACGAGTGACAAGCGTGTGCTCGGCGTGGCCATGGATGGCCGCGTGCGCATCGCGAACTACCGCTACACCTATAATGTTGCAAGGCCTGGATTCAACCCGACCCGGGATAGCCTCGTGCTGCTGCTCTACTCGACCGCCGGTGTGGACTCCGTCGCGAGGATACCCGGTGATGAGACCAGTACATGGGTGCAGTTCGACAGTGGTCGCCCGAGCCGAATGATGCAATGGGGGCTCGGCTACGGTTATCCGACCCTGACCGGGGCAAATCAGGAGCACTTCATCGTCGCTCATGGTGAGCACGCGCAAGTGGAAATGCTCGATTCGTCCGGAGCGATCACCCGTATATTGCGTCGTGCCGAGCTCGGACCCACCCCAGTTACACCGGCCGATCGCGATCAATTCGTGCGGTATTGGGTCGAGGATGCCCGGCGACGCGGCGTACGGGATGTGACGGAAGTAGAGCAGGGCAGGCGCGATGAGATGCAGGCCCTGTCCGAGAATCACTCGGTTCCGGCGTTTGACCGTCTACTGGTCGATGCGGAAGGCCGGGTATGGCTGAGAGATTATGCACCGGTGTGGTGGACGGGGCCGGTGCAGCTGTGGACGATCTACGACTCTCTTGGCCATGTACTGGCGCGAGCATCCATCCCGACACAGCTTGTGGTGACGCACGTCGGCCTCGAGCATGTAACTGGGGTCGAACGTGACGAACTGGATGTCGAGACTGTGGTCGTGTACCACATCGATCGCAGTTAGCCCAATCGGTCCGAATCCAGTTTCGAGTCGGCCCGGCATGATGTGCATTACGGATTGTCGAGTTCCGTGTCGACCGGGCCGGCGGCAGAGTCTACGGCGGCTAACAGGACCATTTCACGCAGCGCGCGCTTTGCGCGCTTGCCACGCAGGTCATGAAAGTAGCAGATTTCAGTTGGCATGGAAACTACGCCGGGCGTTGCCTGGCTCCGGGGCTTCGTGAACGTCCGCGACGTTAGCTGAAAGGGCCTGCGGCAGCTCGGCTATCGGAGACGTGTCGTGCTACCTTGACAAGTGGCATGGGTATACCATACCTGTCATAGGTAATGAGGGAGCGATCCGCCGGTGTCCGGGAGCGGCGAAATGGAGTGGCCTGGGTGGTGGCAGTGGGAGTTGGACATATCGTCGCATGTCAGGAAGCGGATGCTCGACCGCGACTTCACCGAGATTGACCTTCGTGCAATGATGGAGGACGCGACAGGCTTTCATCCGGATCTCGAGGATGGAAGATGGGTAGTGGAAGTGCGGAGACGCGGTAGACCATGGGAAGTCATCGTTGAACCCGCTCCGCGCACGTCGAAGCTGATCGTCATCACGGCGTACCCGGTCGAGGATTCAGTATGAGTGATCGCTATCTGGAAGTAACCTATCGCGGTGGTCGCGCGCTCGCGGCATACCTTTACCTGCCACGCGTAAGCTCTGAGAAGAGTGTCCGAACTGAGAAGGCGGCTCCAGGACTGCTCGTTGATTTTGCAGCGGATGGTCGTCCCATCGGTGTCGAGATTACTTCTCCTCGGCGCGTCACGGTTGAAGCGCTGAACGCGGTACTGGATGAATTGCATGTCGAGCGGTTGGACTCCGATGAGGCGGCACCGCTTCGTGCAGCCTAGCGTGATCCGGTTCGGGCACGTTGAAATCGGAGAGTGGATCGACGAGTCCATTCGCCGACCGCGAATGGTAGCCTCGATCGTGGATCGCGTCCATGCGAGCAGGCTGGGCTCATTCCAGTTGGCCAGTTTCATTACGCAATCGGAGTGGGCACGCGTGTGGTTGCGCTCGGCAACCGTCTTGCTTCCACCGAAGCAGCTGGATTGGGCCACCGCCGCAGGCCACATCAGCTAACACGCCATTTCACGCAGCGCGGCGCTCCGCGCTGCTTGCCGCGCGGGTTCTGAAGAGGTAGCGTTCGGGCTGGGCGCGGAGACCCCTTCTATGAGAAGGCACTCTGTGTCAAGGGCCAACGTGGTGGCCCTTGCCGACCTCCGGTCGGCTTATCGTATCGTCCCGCACCATCCTTCTATTCGCACTCTTCGAGGGCACCGCTGTGGGGTGCCGGTGCAAGTTGGTGTCCGTTGAGCCTGTCCTGATGTTGCCAACTGCGTTACGACCTCAGCCTCGGGTCAAGGGGTTTCACGCAATCATCAGTGACGAGGCGTACTGGACGATGGTCGATTTGCCAGCGTCACTGCTGTCGTCGAGGCGCGGGACGAGTCCGAAGTAGGCACCCACATCGCGACTGCGCGTGAAACGGTACGGATCGTCCACCAGCAGCACGAACGCCAGCGCGGTCAAGGCCCCGACGCCTCGGAGTTGCTGCAGCCGGAGCGCCTCCCGATACGAATCCACCACGATCTCCTGGATCTGCCGATCGAAGTCATGGATGCGCGTGGTCAACTCGGCGATGACGTCCAGCAAGGGGAACACGGCGATTCGCATCGCGCGGGGTACCTGTCGAGGCGCTTTCCGTGGAAAGGCCTCGGCCGAGCAGCGTCCAATGCGGTCTCCCCGGGCTTTCACCGATCCGCGCACCGCACGGCTCCAGCATGCGTGAAACCCAGGGCGAATGCGTCCCGGCCTCCAGCACCACACGGCAGCCGGACCGTTTGCCGAAATACGCGCCCATCGCACGTCGGGTCGTCGCCAATGTGCATCGCTTCACCACCGTGCCGGCTGCGTCCCCGTGAACGGTCAACTGCCTGGCGAGCAACGTAATGGTACGCCGCGACCGGCCGGGCGTCGGCCTCCTCATATCAACTGCGCCGCCCTTCGGTCGGCTCCCGGACTTCGTGAGCAGCCGAGACGTTATGCGAACCCGCGAACGTTGACAAGCGTCACGTGACGCGTTGCGGTTCGGAGTGATCAAGACCTTCGCCGATCGGCAGACCGAGGAGCTGTTCCGCACCGGGAAAGCGAAGCGAGTCCCGGCGGACGTCGCCCGGCGGGCCCTGCGAAAGCTGGAGGCGGTCCACGCGGCCCACCGACTCTCCGACCTGCGTGTGCCCCCGGGCAATTGCCTCCACGCGCAAAAAGACGATCGCGCGAGACAGCACGCCATCGCGGGCAACGACCAGTGGCGCATCTGCTTCCGGTTCGAGGACGGCGACGCGTACGACGTCGAGTTCTGCGACTATCACTAGCTGGAGCGTTTCCTATGAGCATCTCCAACACCCGTCCCCTGGAGCGGCGGCCGATCCATCCCGGCGAGATTCTGCGCGAGGAGTTCCTCCCGGAGTACGGCCTCTCGGTTACCGCGCTCGCCGAAGCCGCTGGGGTGTCCCGCCAGTCGATGAACGAGCTTCTGCGCGAGCGGCGAGCGCTGAGCCCCGAGATGGCTCTGCGCCTCGGCAAACTGTTCGGTACCACGCCGGAGTACTGGCTCAACCTCCAGCGGAACGTCGACCTTTGGGACGCGGCCCGCGGGCTCAAGCGCGAGATCGCCCACATCCATCCGCTCGCCGTCGCACAACAAGCGCGTGAAGCTGACGCGGCTGGCTGATCGCTTGACCTCGGCAACACGGACCGCGCCGCTTACGCGCACGGCGTTAGACCGTGCTTGAACTCCATCGTAGAAGCTTCTCGTGCTTCGCGTCTTCGCGGCGCACTGGCCGCGCCTGACCGACGACCCGGTGGCAGGGATGCGACGCGCGGCTACCGTTCTCAGTGATCGACTCGGAACGACTGTCGGACGCTGGTTGTGTGCGGCGGTCGCGGGCCCACGTGGACCTGCGTCCGGCAACACCTATCGGATGCGGGCCAGCGTCTCGTCGAGCATCCGGATCAGCGCTTCGCGATCGTAGCTGAACCTGTGGGACACATTGAGCTGCACCAGCTCTTCCATGGCCTTGCGGATGGTGACCTCGGCCTGGCGCGGTGTGGCGACGACCATGTAGCGCATCCTGGGCGCGGGGTCGGAGAGCGCGTGCACGGTCGCGGCGGCGACGTCGTCAGGCTCGGGGTAGTTGTCGTAATTCCCCATCGCCGCGACCATGTTCTGCGCCTGCTGCTCGAAGGGTGTGCCCCTCATGCGCTCGCGGGCGGCTTCCGCCTGGGCCATGGTGTTGCGGCCGATTTCCGACTTGTAGTTGCCGGGCTCGATCAGGCTCGACTTCACGTCGAAGCGCGCCATCTCCGCCGCGAGCGCATCGCCGAACGCTTCGATCGCGTGTTTGCTCATGCTGTACGGACCGAAGAACGGGCCGGACAGAATGCCGGAGATGGAGCTGATGGTGACGACGCGCCCTTTGGACTCGATCAGCAGCGGCGCAAACGCCTTCGTGACACGATAGGGGCCGAACACGTTGACGTCGAAGATGGACTGCATCTCCTGCTCCTCGACGTTGATCAGCGGCGCGAGCACGGCGATGCCGGCGTTGTTGACGACGCCGTAGAGTCCGCGGCCACCGCTCCGCACCGTTTCCACGGCCGCGGCAATGTCGGCGGCGATGGTCACATCGAGCCTCACCGCCTGCACGTTCCGGATCGAGTTGAGCGACGCCATGTCTTCCGGCTTGCGCGCGCCCGCATACACGAACCAGCCCTGCGACGCGAGCGTCTCCGTGATATTGCGGCCGATCCCGCTGCTCGCGCCGGTCACGAGTACAGCCCGCTGCGCGGCGGGTGTCGCCTGGGCCGCCACGTTAACCGGCGCCAGCGTCACGATCGTGATCATGACGATCGACGCGATTCGAAGAAGGGAGCGTAGCATCACCACCTCGATGGACAGGGATTGCCGATCAGGGAAGATGGCGCGGCCGCCGGACGACCGAAACCGCCCGGGGACAGCTTCGCCCGCCGTGGTGTGACGGAGGGCGTCGGGTCAGGTGCCGATGTATTGCGCGAGGTGCTCGCCGGTGAGAACCCGTAGACGCCATCCTCCGCCACCTCGGCCTGCCGGCTACCCCACCGCCCCACTCACCCGCACGCGGTCCGCCCCGGCACGACGTCGGCTTCGACGCCGATCCCGGCTTCGACATCGACCCGTCGCCCTTGTACGATCCGACCGAACCGTGCCGGTCCCGGATTTTCGACTTCGATCCGAGCCATGACGCCACAGGCGGAGCCGCGCCCGCCAATCCCGGGCCTGGCCCTCCGGTCCGCGCATCGGCCCGAACTCTCCGCGCATCGGCCCGAACTCTCCGCCCGGCCGGCTTCGACCGAGTTCTGACGGCCCACCCCACTATCGCCTCCGGCCAATCCGCCGGGTCCGCCTCTCCTCAGGACGTCGTTGACCGGACCCGCACCCGGAGGCAACCTTCGCAAAGGCGCCGAAAAATGGCGTTTGGATTCCCTTCCGCCTAGCGCGCCGCGCGCATGAATCCGGGTCCGCTCTTCTGGACGCCGACCGCAGAGATCCTCTACAACTACCCGGCGACGGCCGCGACCCCGGAAGCGCTGGATGATGCGTGCTCGGGCTCCGCGACGACGTCGTCGCCGACATCGCCACTCACTCGAACACTATGAGCGGCTGCCGTTAGTGTCAGCTGCGATTCATGGAGTCCGCAACAGCGGCGCAGCCGGGCAGCGTGCGCGCGCGCGCGCCGGTAGGTGATAATCGCGGCGGTTGGTGGCCGCTCCCGGGCCGCCGACACGAAACAGGCAGGGGATGCGATCGATGCGCGCTCACTCTTCGCGAAGCGGCAGCAGCGCGTCGGTATGCGCAGCGCGCCACGCCGGGATGGCTGCAGCTGCGAACGCAACCAGCACGAGCAGCGCGCCGGACAGTACAATCGTCCGCGGATCCGTTGGACTGAGCCCGAACAGGAAGGAACGGATCAGTCGGGCGGATGCAAGGGCGAAGACCAGACCGGCGGCCAGACCCGCCATCACCATGACACCGGCCTCGCCCAGCACCATGCTCAGGACGCGCGAAGGCGCGGCACCCAGGGCGAGGCGCACACCGATCTCCTTCCGGCGCCGTGCCACACTGTACGCGAGTGTTCCATGGAGTCCGATCACCGCAAGGAGAAGCGCGAGTCCCCCGAAAAACGAGGACAGCAGGGCGAGCACGCGTTCGCGCGTGAGCGATGAGGCCACTTGCGCATCCAGCGTGCCGAACTCCAGCGTGATTCGCGGATCCAACTCCGCTACGGCCTCCTTGACGCCCCGGATGAGTGATTCGGATGATCCGGCGGCGAGCAGTTGATACGTCGCATACGCGCCGGGTCTCGGGTTCTGGCTCATGGACAGATAGGCCGTAGGAAGCGTGGCTTCCCGCAATGACTCGTATTTCGCATCCTGCACAACGCCGATGACGCGCATCGGCGGTTCATATGCGTCGCCGATGAAGTTCACGCGGAACTCGCGGCCGACCGGATTCGTGCCGCCGAAGTATCTGCGCGCCATTGTCTGATTGATCAGCGCCACACGCTGCGAACCCGGAACGTCACGCGAGTCGAAATCACGCCCGGCGACCAGCGCCGTGTTCAGAGTGCGCAGATAGCCGTCGCTCACTTCGTTGAAATAGACCAATGCATCCTCCCGTGAAGTCGGAGCATATCCTTCGACGTCGACGATGTTGTTCCAGGTGACACCGGCGATCGGCGTGAGGTTCGAGGCGCTGGCGGAGCGCGCGCCGGGCAGGACACGGAACCGCTCGAGAAGCATACGATACACACCGGACCGCCTCTCGGGAGGCACGCTCGCATCCGGCAATATCACGTTGACCAGCAGCACACCCTCCGCGTCGAAGCCCGGGTCGAGTGTGGCCAGCTTCCGGAAGCTCCCCAGCAGCAGGCCCGCGCCGATCACCAGGACGAGGGACAACGCCACCTGCGCAGCCACGAGTGCCTTGCCGGCATTGAAACGCGAATGGCCCTCGGCAATGCCCCGGCTCGCCGTCTTCATCACGTGGTGCGGTGCGAGTCGCGACGAACTCCACGCAGGCGCCAGTCCGAACAGCATGCCGGTCACTGTCGCTACCAGCATCGTGAAGCCGAGAACGCGAACGTTGATCGAGAGGTCCAGCTCGACGGGCACGCTCCCGGAGGAAAGCATGCCCACCAGCAGCCGGCTGCCCCATTGCGCGAACACCACACCGATCGCGGCGCCCATGAATGCGAGCAGCACACTCTCCGTCAGCAGCTGACGAACCAGCCGGAACCGGCCCGCACCCATCGCAAGCCGAATGGCCAGCTCGCGCCGGCGCACGGCCGCCCTCGCGAGCAGCAGATTCGCCACGTTCACACACGCGATCAGCAGCACCAAGGCTACCATGGCCATCATGGCGAACAGCGGGACGCTGTATTGCCTGCGCAGGGATGAATTGCCATTGGGTGCTCGTTCTGCTGCCAGCTGCACGCTGTTCAGGTACCTGCGCTGTTCCTCCACACCGTAGTCGGGCGGAATTGTGGCCGCGTAGATCTGTGGTGAAAGCGCCTCGAGACGCGCCCGCACCTGCTCCAGCGTCGTTCGATTCGCGGGCCTGCCCATCAACAGCAGATACCACGCGCTGCGGAGGTCCAGCACGCCTTTCTGATGGACCTCCCAGGCACAGAGTGGCGCGAACACTTCGGCCGCTCGTCCCACCGTCACACCAGTGAACCGCGGGTCCGCAACGCCGACTACCGTGTACGCATGCCCGTTCATCGGCACCGACCTGCCGATCACCGCTGGATCTGCGCCGTAGTCGGTGCGCCAGTGCCCATGGCTCAGTACGGCGATCGCCGGACAGCCGCGCACGTCGTCTTCAACGCTCAGAAGTCGACCCAGTGCCGGACGCACACCCAGTGTCGAGAAATAGCCGCCGCTCACCCAGTTTCCCGCCACCTTGTGTGCCTCGCCACCCTCCGCCAGATCGAATCGCGTGTCGGCGTACGCAAAAACACCGCTGAAGACATCCTGCCTGTCGCGCAGCTCCTCCCAGATCGGATTCGTCACCACAGCGGATTGCGAACCTCTCGTGATGCGCACCAGCTCATCTGGCCGCTCCACCGGCAACGACTCGAGCAGCACGGCATCGATCAGACTGAAAATCGCTGTGTTCGCACCAATGCCGAGCGCGAAAGACAGAATCGCGACCAGTGAAAACGCCGGACTGTTTCGCAACGCACGCATCGCCTGGCGGACATCGCCCGCCAGGGTCTCCAGCCACACCAGCACGTCCACGTCCACCGTGCGCTCGCGATGCCGAAGCGGCTCGCCAAAGCGCCGTATCGCCTCCCGGCGTGCCTCCGCTTCGCTCACGCCCGATGCCACGAGGTCGTCTACCCGCTCCTCGATGTGGAATGACATCTCACGATCGATGTCCTTCCTCAGTCGATCCGCGCGGACAAGATTCACCAGGCGATTCCACAATGACATCCGGTTCCTCCTCCACCACTCACGCATGGCGCAGCACCCGGCCCACACCTTCCGTCAGTCGCGCCCAGCTCGCCTCTTCCTGCGCCAGCTGCTTCCGTCCCAGCGCCGTGATGGAATAGAAGCGCGCCTGCCGATTCTTTTCCGTGATCCCCCACTCGCCGCGGATCCACCCCGCCTGCGCCATCCGATGCAGCGCCGGATACAGCGAGCCCTCCTCCACCCGCACCAGATCTGCCGAAACCTGATGGATGTGTCCGGTGATCGCGTAGCCGTGGAGGGAGCCGCGGACCACGAGCGTCTTGAGCACGAGCAGATCCAGCGTGCCCTGGAGTACGTCGGTTCGGCGAGTCGCCATGGTTCAGAGTCTTCTATGCATAGAGCACTATGTATAGCGCGCACCAGGCCGGTCGTCAAGCACGCCGAATGCGCCAGCGCTCTCCTTCCGACGCCGCAGCGCTTTTCCGGATTCCGCGTCGCGCACGCCATGATGCGCGGGTTCTTTTCGGTGTGTCGGATGACCCGGCGGCGGGCGGTGGTGCACCGTTCGAGACGTGGTGGCAGGAGCGAGGGTGGAACGCGCAAAGGGGCGGCTGGAGGCTGCTATCGCAATGTCTGCAGTGCCGATCCCGGAGGAAGTGTCAATGACGCCGACCGCAGGGATCATCTACAACTACCCGGCGACGGCCGCGAACTCCGGAAGGTCTGGATGGTCCGTGCTCAGGCTGCGCGACGACGTCGTCGCCGACATCCGCCACTGACTCGAGCACCATGAGCGGCTGCCGGACGCGCCATTGGTTGTCGTGAACGACGGCGCCTGCGACGCGCGTGGCATGCTCGGGGATCCGACCGGCGGCGCACCGGCGGCGCGGCCGGATGTGTACGCGGCGGCCGAGCGACAGTCGCGATCACGCGCGCAGCGCGACGCCCGGATCGATGCGCGCAGCCCGGATTGCAGGTATCCAGCAGGCGAGGATACCGACCGCGGCCATGACGAATGCGACACTTGCGAGCGTCGCGGGATCGTGCGGCTCGATGCCGAAGAGCAGGCCCTGGATCAGTCGTGAGAACGCGAGTGCGCCGACGACGCCGATCGCGAGTCCGAGCACGACGAGCAGGCCGCCTTCCGAGAGCACCATGCGCTGCACCATGCCGGAGTCGGCGCCGATGCTCATGCGGATCCCGATCTCGTTCGTGCGCGCGCTCACGGAGAAGGCGAGGACGGCGGCAATGCCGATGGCCGCGACAATGAGTGCGAGCAGACCGAACGAGCCGACGAGCATGGCATTGAGCCGGCGGGGGCCGACACTCTCGTCGCGGATCTGATCGAGTGTGAGCACGTTCTCGATCGGTTGCTGCGGCGCGATCGCGCGCACGATTCGCGTTGCTGCGGGTGCAAGTGCGGCGGCATCACCGCGCGAACGGATGACGAGGCCGCCGGACGGGAACGCCTCCTGGACGAACGGCATGAACATCGCCGGCAGCAGCGCTGCGTCGAGGCCGCCGTCCTTCGTGTTGCCGACCACACCGACGACCGTGCGCCAGTCACCCGAAACCGGGATGAACTCGAGCACGGACCCCGTCCATGCGACGCGCCGGCCGATCGGATCCTCATCCGGAAACAATCGGTCCGCGAGCGTCTGGTTCAGGATGACAACGCGCGCGCCGCCGAGCCGGTCGGTCACGGAAAAGTCCCGGCCGCGCAGCAGCGGGATCCCCGCAGCGCTGAAGTAGTCGGGGCTCGTCGTACGATACTCCGCCCGCGGCGTCGCCTCACCCGCCGCAACGGGCCGGTCCTGTGCCTTCACTTCGAGCATGAATCCGGCGCTCCGCAGCGGCATTGTGGAGCCGAACGCCACCTGCCGCACTCCGGGAATCGCCGCCAGCTCGCCCTGCATCTGCTGGAAGCGCGCGACGACAAGTTCGGTGCTTTCGGCGCCGAAGTCGACCGGCACCTCCATTGTGAGGACGTTCTCGGGGTCCAGGCCCGGGTCCACCATCGAGAGTCGCTGCATCGTGCGCGTGAGCAGGCCGGCGCCCGTCAGGAGCATGACCGACACGGCGATCTGTGCGACGACGAGCGCCTGCTGGAGCCGCTGCCGGCGCGAGCCCGCCGTCGTCCGCTTCGTGCCCGCCGCGATCTGCGCGGCGATCGTACTTTCACTCGCGAGCTTCGGCGCATACGACAGGATCACGGCGACGATCAGCACGAGCGCGGAGGTGAAGCCGAGTACCGCACCATCCAGGCGGATCTCGTTCGCGCGCGCACTGTAACGCCCGGCGAATGCGGTCAGCATCCCGACGCCGGCGGATGCGAGCAACAGACCGAGCACGCCGCCCAGTCCGGCCAGCACCAGGTTCTCGGCTAGGAGCAGCCGGCGAAGCCTGCCGGCCGCGGCGCCGAGCGACGCACGCACGGTCAATTCGTGCTCGCGGCGTACGCCGCGCATCAGCGTGAGGTTCGCCACGTTCGCGCATGCGATGATCAGGACGAACGCCGCGGCGCCCATCAGCAGCCACAAGGTGAGCTTCGCGTCCTGTCCGAGCACCTCGTGAAAGGGCGTTAGCGTGACGCGGAAGCGCGAGCCCGCGTCATACGCTTCCGGGTACTCGAGCTGCACGCGCGCTGTAATGCCCGCGATCTCCGCACGCGCTTCCTCGACGGTCGCTCCCGGTGTGAGCCGCGAGATCATTTCCGTCATCCGGTGCGTGCGTCCCGTCACCATCATCGCGCTCAGGTGATGGTCGCTGTTCACCATGTTCATGAACGCATCGATGCGGCCGGGGAAGTACGGCGCCGGCTGCAGCACGCCCACTACCTGCACCGCCTGCCCGCCCGCCATGACCGACGTGCCGACGACCGCCGCATCGCCGCCGAACCGCTGTTGCCAGAACTCGTGCGTCAGCAACATCACGGGGTCGGCGCCCCTGCCGTCATCCCGCTCATCGAACGTGCGTCCGAGCACGGTTGCGAGACCCATCACCTGGAAGTAGTTACCGGTCACCAGCCCCACATCCATGCGCACGGCGTAATCCTCGCCGACCAGGCTGTACGTCATCGGCGAGTATTCAGCAATGGCGGCGAGCTTCGTCGCTGACGTGCGGAAGTCCTCGATCTCGGGCACCGAGAACAGCACGTTCTCGCCACCCGCGCCCTCCAGCGACTGGCGCAGGTACATCAGCCGGTCGCCGTCCCGGTGGGGCAGCGGCTTCAGCAGCACGCCGCGCACGACACTGAAGACGGCGGTGTTCGCACCAATGCCGAGGCCGAGGGTTACCACGACGGCCACGGCAAACCCCCTGGCGCGCGACAGGCTTCGCACTGCGTATCGGAAGTCGAACATCACGGAATCTCTATCTCCGCTCCGCCAGGAAGCGGCGGGCCGCGACGATCTCCGGTCGCGTCGGCTCGCCGGACTCCATGACTTCCAGGAGCTCGCGATAGCGCGCGGCGGCGGCTTCGGCATTGCCAGCCTGCGCCGCAGCGCGCGCCGCGCCGAACAGCGCACGGGCTCTGCGCGGCTCGCGCTGGAGTGTGCGGTCATACGCGGCGAGCGCATCGGCGGCGCGGCCGAGCTCGAACAGCAGGTCACCTTCCAACTCGCGCGCGGGCAGCAGCGGACCGGGCGTGACGGGGTGTTTCTCGACGGTTTCTTCGAGTTCGGCAGCTTCGTGTGCGAGTCGCACCGCGGCGACATCATCGCCGCGCGCGTGCGCCACCCATGCGGCAGCGGCAAGGCGCTGTGACTCGACGACGGTCGCCCAGTATGCGTCATTCGCGTTGTCCAGCTCGGCCTTGAGCCGCGCGAGCGCATCGACATCCGCCTGCGCGGCGGCCGCGCCGCCCGACCTCGCCCCACCGACCGCACGCGCGAAGTGCGTGAGCGCCTGGACGTACGGCGTCGCACCGACCGGCAGCTTCAGCGCGGCGGCCTCCGCCCATGCACCGCGTTCGACGGCATAACGTGCGGGCATGGCTGTGAAGTTGTAGCCGAGCAGACCGCCGTAATACCTGTTGTCGATCTGAATCACGCGCTGCACCACACGGCGCGCGTCCGAATCCCGGCCCTGCTGCAGATATGCGTAGACCATGTAGTCCAACGGGTGGACGGCGGCATTGGAATCCGGTTCGGCGCGGGCCGAGCGTGCGTTCGTCGCGATCGACTCGTCCCAGTAGCCCAGGCGAGTGAATATGTGCGACGGCATGTGCAGCGCGTGCGGCGCCGCGGGCGCAATGTCGGCGTACGCGAGCGCGGCCCGCGTGCCGCGGTCTGCGAGCTGGGGCACGTCGTAGGCATGAATCAGGTAGTGCGCCAGGCCGGGATGCTCGGGATTCGCATCGAACAGCGGCTGCATGATTTCCGCGCCGCGCAGCTGCCCCGCGAACGTGCGGTCGGCCGGCGATGCGTTGGCTACGATCGTGCGCGCATGGAAGATCGCAGCTTCCATGTCCTCCGGATGCGCCCGGTGCAGCGCATCGCCGGCCGCTTCGAGCGAGCGCATGCGCGTCGCGTGGTCGCGCGTTCCATGATCGGCGTAGTACGCGGCGGCCGCCGCAATGTACATCTGCTCGCGATGCGTCGCGCTGCGGCCCAGCGCCGTGGCGCGGGCCGCCGCCGCCGCACCTTCCGCCAGCGCCGGCGGCAGTGGCGTGACCCGCGTCATCGGGTTGCCCATCATGGTCACCGCCAGGCCCCAGTGTGCCATCGCACACTGCGGATCCGCTTCGATCACCGCCGTGAACGCGGCCCTCGACGACTCGAACCAGAACGAGTGCAGCATCGCCACAGCCCGCTCGAACTGCGGTCGCACGGCTGCCGCACACGAGACCGGAAACGTCACGCGGCCGAGACGCGTCTCATCGCCCCGCGGATGGTCGTGATCCTGCGCCCGCCCGGAGGCGGGCAGAAGTACCGCCATTGCGGCGGCCAGCACGGTTGCACGGCGTACGAGTCGGGCCCGGTAAGGGAGACGTCGCATGGCGACCTCCGGATCGAGAAAGGCATGTGAGGGTCGGCGGCGGTTCCGTCCATCATAACGCAACGACGACGGGTGGCAACCGGTCACGGTCGGCACCCGGAGCGAAGCCGGCTGGCCGCCATGCGACGGCTCCACTGGCCGCTCTCCCTGCTCTCCCATGGTGTCGCAGGTGCAAGCGATGGCCACGGCCCGGTAGGGAAGCACTCGGCCAGCTGCCCGGCGGTGCCCCGGGTCAGCGATACAGCGATACGTCGACCTGATGCCGTGCGAGCAGTCGCTGCAGCGCCTGCCGCATGACACCGCAGTCCTCGGCCGCTCGCGAGATGTTGCCGGCGTGCCGATGCAGTGCGGCCGAGAGATAGCGGCGCTCGAACTGGGCAATGATCTGCTGCTTTGCGACGTGGAAGGGTAGTTCCGGGTCCACATCGAGAGTGCTCTGCCGTGGGTCCGTGCCGCGCGTGGTGACCTGGGGCGGCAGATCCTCGACGCGGAGCTGGGCGCCAACCCCGCTCACGAATGCGTGCTCGATCGCGTTGCGCAGCTCGCGCACGTTGCCGGGCCACGCATAGGTTCGGAGCGCCCGTTGCGCAGCGGCGGTCAAGGTCGGGGTCGGCACCCTGTAACGCGGCGCGTGCATGGCGCAGAACTCCTCGGCCAGCCGGACGACGTCGTCACCGCGCTCACGCAGCGGTGGCAGTGACAGCTGCACGACATTGAGCCGGTAGTAGAGGTCGGCCCGAAAGCGGCCATCGCGTACTGCCTCGTCGAGCGGACGATTGGTCGCCGCGACGATCCTCACGTCCACTGCGATTTCCCTGGTACCACCGACTCGCCGGATCGTGCGCTGTTCCAGCACGCGCAGCAGCGCCGCCTGAGCCTGCGCCCCCATCTCGCTGACCTCATCGAGGAACAGCGTGCCGCCAGCCGCCGCCTCGAACAGGCCGGTCTTCCGCTCGCGTGCATCCGTGAACGCGCCCCGCTCGTGGCCGAACAACTCGCTCATCAACAGCGTGTCCATCAGCGCTGCACAGTTGACGGACACCAGTGGTGCCGCAGCCCGCGCGCTCAGCCGGTGGATGGCCCGTGCCACGAGTTCCTTGCCGGTGCCTGACTCACCGTACACCAGCACCTGATTCACGGGCGCCACGGCGATCCGGGCGATCTGCGCCTTGATCATGCGCAGCGCGAGCGAGTCACCCATGAACTCCGCCAGCTCGGCCGCGCCGGCGCCACCGTCCGGCAGGTAGCGGCCCGGGCACGCGCTTCCGATGCATTCCAGGAGAGTACTGAACTCGAACGGCTTCACCAGGTAGTTGAACGCACCCGCCTTGATGGCGCGTACCGCCAGGCCGAAGGCCGCGTATGCCGTCAGCACGATCACGGGCGGTCCTTCGCCACCCTGCCGCAGGTCAGGCAGGAGGTCGAGACCCGATCGGTCGGGCAGGTTCTGATCGAGCAGGACGACGTCGGGCCGGCACTCTCCGGCGAGCGCCAGCCCGACCCGCGCGGTGGGCGCGAGCCGGACCGAGA
>Ga0302046_10002752_pt1 | contig 16270 bp, 19 predicted proteins | sample RVTome_11_FD_200261 | JGI IMG/M metagenome (GOLD analysis project Ga0302046, IMG submission 200261) | Soil microbial communities from uranium-contaminated site in the Upper Colorado River Basin, Wyoming, United States - RVT147D111 (version 2) ...
AAGGCGCGGGCTATCCCGCTATTGACTCGTCGCCATATGTCATTCCGTTCGCTGTTGGCACCACCGTTGAGACAGGGTTGGGCAATTGCTCCAGTTCGTTTCACTCTGCCGGTGGGCCCGACCAGTTCGCCACCGATTTCAACTTGCCAAGCGGCACACCGTTCGTGGCTGCCCGTGCCGGGAGCGTCTCTAGCGTTGTCGACGACCAGCCATCCGCTGGCGGCGGACCGGGCAACCGATTGAGCGTCGATCACGGCGACGGGACCTCGGCCCTATACCTGCATTCGCCGCGCGATGGGATTCTTGTCGAGGTTGGTGATCAGGTCGAGCAGGGCGATACGCTGGGCGTGGTTGGCCAGTCCGGGCTGGCAGGCTACCCGCACCTGCACTTCACCGTGGTCGAAGGCTCCACCGCCTATCCGTATCAGGGCGTTCCCGTAACATTCCGCAACGCCGATCCCGCAGACGTCCCACTCCGCACGAACGCCGTGTACACGGTATTGCCGTACTGATTTGCAACGCTCGGATTCCTTCGTGTCACGCGGCGGGCGTCCTCGACGCGGACAACTGGCGTGAGCCCAATCAGTTCTCGATTTCTTGAGACGGCGCCGCGGAATACGGAACACGGAATAGGGATTTCAATCGGCTCTCCCGAAGTACGGCTGGCTGAATGAACCGTCCACGGAGCCCGCGGCGCGGGTCCATCCGCTGCCGGAAGATCGTGGGGTGGGAGGTGAATGCCGAAGAGTCCGCTGCGCTTGCGTCGCGGCTGTTTCAGCGCACGTGTGGTGAGGCCATGCCTCTCGATCCGTGTTGGATCTTGCTGCACGCGGATAACGGGGGCCCATGAAGGGAGCCCCGATGGTGGCGACGCTCGAGAAGCGGGGAGTGTTGGCGTCATTCAGCCGGCCAGGGGTGAGCAACGACAACCCGTACTCCGAGTCACTCTTCAAGACGATGAAGTACCGGCCGGAATATCCACATGCTGGATTCGCCGATGGGAAGCCGCGCACTGTTGGGTGGAGGCGTTCGTGACCTGGTACAACACGAAGCATTTGCACAGCGCAATCCGCTTCGTGACGCCGGAGCATAGGCACAACGGTCGTGAGAGAGCAATCCTCGATCGCCGGCACCTGGTGTACGAGTCAGCCCGCGCTGAGCATCCAGAGCGGTGGGCCAGGAACACAACGAACTGGGATCAAGTGGTGGAGGTCAACCTCAATCCACGGAAGAAGAACAACAAAAACGACACGCACAAAGCAGCCGCTTGACAACTCATGCGACAACTATCTTGACATTTACCGGGACACTACACTCGTACTATTGGATACGCGTGCTTGCCTCAAGTCGCATTCCATTAGGTTGAGTGTACAGAACGGTCAATTGTGTGCCACTGTGCCATCGCAATGAGTTGCTCTGCTCAGCAGATATTACCCCTATGAGGTCAGGCCTTGGAGGAGCCGGGCCGACTGCAATCGTGGAAGGAAAGATCGGTTCTATATAAGTGACATTCTCATCGTTGCGGAACCTAACCAATACATTGAAGTCGTCCGGCATGACAGCGGCCACAGCCGCAATTCGATGGAACTCGCTAGTGATAACGACACCGGCATCGCGCAGCTCTGCAATCATGTTCGCGGCTATGCCGTCGCCACTTTCGAACCCGATGAAGACCCGTCCGCCAGCGGCGGCAACTAACACGTATAGCTCACTGTCGGTCAGACCCGCCCACGGATTCAAGTCTAATTCCATCACGGCGCCATGAATGACTCGCACGCTCACTCCATCATCGAGCACAGAGGCAGAGTCACTGATCGTCGCAACAATGATAATTGGCTCACCGACCTGAAACACCGGCTTCTGGAACGCCAGAGCCTCAAGGGCAACCGAACCTTCGGGTTGCACCGCTTGTTCCATGCATGACATCGCGGTTAGCAGGGCAGGCAGCGAAATAGTTGAGTAAAACATTGTACGTATCATAACATCACACCTTGATCCGCAATTGCAATTGTCTTGGTAGGCTGCTGACCACTGTCCCCCGCAGAACGCTGCGCTGTAGCTTGCTTCGCAAGCACGCTCACTGACGGAGACTGCCGAATGGTCATCGAGAGTGTCTGCCTCAGAGTGGGACGCTTCATCCCCCAAGGGTCGCAAATCCATGATTCAGCCACAGCTCGGAGGACCCATATCGACCGTGATGTACTTCGATGCATACTTTGGCTGATTGAACACGTCAGTCGCTGTCAGGTAGAGGTATCCTGAGCTTGTCACCGAACCCGATACTGTTCCACCCGAACCGCTCAAGACACCGGACCAGCTGTATGAATAAGGGGGCGCTCCACCACTAACCGATGCTTCCCACTGGCAGGACGCCATCGCGCTGACTGAACTCGGTCCGTAGATCGTGGCATACATGGTCGATCCGCCTGTGGCGTACCAGCTCTTAAGTAGTCCATTTCCGAAATAGTTGAGCGGCGACACTTCTATCGCACTTGTTTCCAATCTCCAGCGGATGTCACCGCCATCCCAGTAAGAATTGTATTCTTTGAGTATCGCTCCAGCCGCCGCAGCGTGAGGTGCCGCAAAGGAAGTTCCATCACCGTGTCCGTCAAACTTGCAGGTTCCCCCGCCCAAACAAGTTGACGTAATGTCGGCTCCGGGCGCCGCAATGTCGATCTCATAGTCGATTGGAGATCCAATCCATCTGTCATCATCCTCGTCAACAGCCGTTACCGCCATGACGTCCGCGTTCTCCGCCGGCCATGTAATACTACCACCATACGTATTCCCGGCAGATGCCACAAGCAGCATGCCGTGTACGTCAACCGCCTCAGCCATCAACTGAGAACTAGGCGAGTAATACGGCCCCGAGAAGCTCATGTTTACGACAAATACTTCGTTGTCGATTGCGTACTCCAATGCACAGGGAATGGCTTCAGTGTCCAAGGTGTCATTTTGCCCAACCTTGACGCTCCAAAGATTGACGTCCGGCGCTACACCAACTATTTGCGAGGAATTGTCTGCTGCGGCAGCCACACCCGCGACAAAAGTGCCGTGTCCAAATCCATCTTCGCCATCACCTTCCTCCTCGTAACAATCGTGAATATCGTAATAATCCAGGTCTGGGTGATCAGAATCAGCGCCTGTATCGATGATCAACAAATCGACACCGGAGCCCGTTCCTCTTGACCATGCTGTCGGGGCCTGCACCTTTGTAACATTCCACGGAGTAGATTGCGAGCGGAATCCTGCAGATCGCGATGATGGTGCAGCAACCATTGATGGGAACACGGGTTCGACGTATTCAACCCGTGAGTTGTCAAGTAAGTTCACAATCATGTTCGGAGATATCGTCGCAGCAACAGCTGGCACTCGGCCATACTCCCTACGAATCTCTACACCCTCCCGACGCAGTTCTTCCTTTGTCTGTTCAATTGTAGCCGCCGAAACGATTCTTTGTCCGTGGGAGTTCACGCCGGAAACCGACTCCGACTCCTTGAAGCCGATAAAGACCCGTCCGCCGGCGCGCTCGATCTCACTTTGCAGTGCGGCTACGCTCATACTCTTCCAGGGACTGGGAGCGAACCGGTCAACCGCGGCTGTCGGTGTATCAGAAGGCGATTCAAGACCCATTTCTGACCCACAGGCCCCTAATACGAAAGGCATGTACCGAATGATCGACTTCCACGTTGGCCAACGTACGATCGTCCCTTCGCGATACAACAGCCGAGGTCGTTGATGCGTGGACATTGAGCCTCCTTGTCGGTAAAGCGATCCGGTTCGCATGAGGTTGTTAGAGAAACTACGCAGCTGCACACCACACCGATGGTGACATCGTTCTCCTCAACCTTCACGTCCTTCAAAAACAATCTCAACCTGCTGTCCCGAAACGTATAGGGCATAGAGATTACAGAGCTACTGCACCTATGATTGCGATCGTGGCAGGCCGCGTCAATGGCTTGGAATCAGCCCCGACACAAACGTATGAACTTGGGCCGTCAAGAGTTTGTGATTGTTTTCGGCCACACTGTCGTCATGCCTCAATTCGAAGGCTCGACCGTGAAAATGGCTTCATCGTCTGAAGTCGCGGAATAGGGATTTCAATCGGCTCTCCCGAAGTACGGCTGGCTGAATGAACCGTCCACGGAGCCCGCGGCGCGGGTCGCAGGGCCTCAGTCTCCATGGAGAAAGGCTTCGGATAGGACGGAAGAGACTCGCTCAGCTCAATCGGAAAGGCCTCCTGCTCTCAATGTCCCCGCGCATCAGAACAGAATTCGTGTGAAGGCTCATGCCGCCGAAAGCTCTTCGCACAGATCAATAAGCGAGACCGCATCAGTGTCTTGGCTGAGCGGGAAGCGCTCGACCCCGCCATAGATCACGAGACGTCGTTCCGGCCGAACGGTGTCGCACGCAAAGTGGAAGCTCCGCTCGAGTTTCGGCGCGAGCCCACGCTTGATCTCGATCGCCCAATGCTTGCGATGGCCGGGCAGCTTCAGCAGCAAGTCGATCTCGGCGCCGGCCGCGGTACGGAAGAAGTGCGCATCGGTGCCGCGCGGCGCTGCTGCGATGAGCGAATCGACCGCCAGCCCCTCCCAGCTTCCCCCGGCCACCGGGTGCGCGAGCGCCTCCGAGTCCGGAATGCGCGGCGACATTTGTACACGATCATGGTTCCTCGACGGACCTGGGTTCCGGGGGAGATTGGGTCAGGAATTTTCCGCGCGCCGGCGCGCCTTCTCTTCGGGGCGGGCAGCCTTTTTCTGTGCCTCAACCGGGCGCGGTCTTCCATCGACAATACGATTTCCGGCCAAGTCTTCCCGAAACGCTTCTCGTACAATGCCTCGATGAATCGGTGGAGCGGGAGCTTCCAGGGTTCCTCGTCGTTGTCGATCTTTCCCAGTCTCCTCGGGTTCATTCCCGACTCGCGCGCCCATCTGCACCTGCCCATGCGACGGGACGCCGGGGTCAGAGCTGAGACCAGAGTGCGCGAACACCGCTCGACGAGTGTTCGCTCCGGCCGATCTACTCCAACGCCACGCGCGGATCCCCCGCCGCGGCTGCCCGGGCCGGGATGTAGCTGGCAAGTGCCGCGGATCCGGTGAGGATCAGCGCAACCGCAACGACGGTCGCCGGATCGGTAGGACTCACTCCCCACAACATGCTGCTGATGAGACGGGACAGGAACAGTGCAGCCACCGTTCCGGTTGTCAGGCCGATCAGAACCGGTGTCACTCCGCGCCTCACGGTGAGCCCGACAACGCTGCGCGCACCTGCGCCGAGTGCCATGCGGATACCGATTTCCCGGGCGCGTTTCCGGACGTCGTACGCCACCACGCCGTAAATTCCCACGATGGTGAGCAGCAGTGCCAATCCCGCAAAGGCGGTCATGAGCGCCGCGTTGAACCGCTCCCGCGCTACGGATGCGGCAATGACCTCGTCCATCGGTCGGATGAGCGGGGTTGGCAGTTCGGGATCCACGTCTACGAGTGCTGCGCGGATCGCCCGAACAACGTCGCCCGACTCGCGCGCGCGAATCAGGAACACCGGTGGGCGCGCCAGTATGGCGGGGGTCGTGGCGTACGGCACCAGGATGGTTCGGCGGGGATCGTTCTTGAGCGACATGTCGCGCACGTCGGCGACGACGCCGATGATCTCCGCCGCCGGCACCTCCAGCTCCGGATAGATATATCGGTCCCGATACCTGCCAATGTGAATGCGCTGACCCAGCGGATCCTGATCGGGGAAGTAACGTGTCGCGAACGATTCATTGATAATGACGACGCGGTTGGCGCCGATGACGTTGTCCGCGGTCGAGAATGCCCTGCCCCGGATCATGGCGACACGGAGCGTTACCGTGTAACCGGCACTCACCGCGCGCCATTCGACGGCGCCCTCGTGGTCATCGGGACGCCCCGCAATCGTGACCGGGATGTTGATGCCCCGCTCCAGCGGCAGACTCGACGCGCCGGCGACGGCGGTGACCGCCGGATGATTCCGCAGTTGTTCGATCACGCGTCGCTCGAGTTCAGCCAGTGCGCCAGCGTCGTTGTACCCGCGCAGGGCCTTTTCAAAACGGACCGTGTACAACCCGTCGCGCTCGAAACCCGGATCGACACGATAGATTTCCCGCAACGTTGAGATGAGCAGGCCCGCACCCACGAGAAGGACCATGGAAAGGGCCGCTTCCACGGCGAGCAGCGTCTGGCGCGTACGTCCGCGACCCGTGCTGGAGCGGTCGCCGTCGCGTAAGGCACTCGTCACTTGTTGCCGCGTGGACGACCAGACCGACGCCGCACCTACGGCCAGACCCGCAGTCAATGCGGCCGCGAATGCAAATCCCACGATCGTCCAGTCCAGTGTCACTCGCTCGAGCCCCGGCAGCTCCGCGGGCGACATGGTCAGTACGGCATTGGTCGCCCACGGCGCGAGTGCCACGCCGGCCACCGCGCCAAGCCCGGAGAGTACGATGCTCTCCCAGAGGACCTGGGAGGCGATGCGCCCGGGCGTGGCACCGAGCGCGGTTCGCACGGCCAGCTCGCGGGCGCGCTCCGTCGCGCGGGCCAGGTTGAGGTGCGTCACATTCGCGCAGGCGATCAGGAGGACGAACCCGATCGCCGCCATCAGGATCGTGAGCGTCGACCGCAATCCTCCCACGAAGATCTCCTGATAGGAGCTCAGGCGCATCGTATTGCCGAGAACCAGATCGGGATGAGCATCGCGAAACGCGTTCGTCACGGACCTGACGTGCGCGTCGGCAGTCGCGGGCGTGACGCCGTCGCGCATACGGGCGAGGAACTGATAGTTCTCTCCCTCATCCTGTGGATCGGCCCGAAGCCTGAGCGGTAACAGTACGTCCGTGTGATCGGGCGTCTGTGGGAAGTCAAATTCCGGCGGCAATACGCCGATCACAGTCCTCGGCATGTCGCCTAACAACAGCCGCCGCCCGATAACATCCGGTGAGCCGGCGAACTGATCACGCCATATGCGTGTCCCGATCACGACCACGTCAGGGGCGCCCGGCACATCGTCATCCGGCTGGAACCCTCGGCCCAGAACCGGGGGCACGCCGATCACGTCCAGGAACTGGTGACTCACACGCAAGCCGCTGACGGATGATCCATTTTCGTCGGCGCCCAAGGTCTCATCGAACTCCCGGTACGTGGCGACGGCGCTGAACGCATCCGTGTGATCGCGCCAGAACTCGTATTGCCAGGCGGTCATCCAGCTGCTGAACACCGCGTCGTACTGCCAGCCAACGTGTACGACACGATGTGGTTCCCTGAACGGCAGCGGCCTCAGCATCACGCCGTTGACGACCGAAAAGATCGACGCGTTGGCTCCGATACCAAGTGCCAGCGTCACTGATGACATCAACGTGTAGCGGGGCGTCTTGCGGAGTGATCGGATGGCCTGTGCGATATCCTGTCGAATAACATCGAGGACCATAGTGTCGGATGATCGGGACGAGTCGTTTGGAGTCTGGGAACGCAAAGCCGCACGCCGGTGGGAGAACGCGAACGACAACACGTCGCATGTGGCGGAAGCCGTGGCGGCAACTGCACGAAGAGTCCCGCAGCGGCGTGCGGTCCGGTAGTTGACCTCAAAAAGGGCCAGCATCTCGGGACCACGCCGGTGACGCAGATCGCGTGGCAGGAAGGAAAGCGCGAGCCGAAACAGAAAACGGGCCAGCCTCACGTGCTAAGCTCCCGCGTCGTTCATCCGGGCCCGCGCAATGCCCGCGAGCGATTCCATCGCCTCGACCTCGTGCGCCAGGGCGCGGCGGCCCTTGCGTGTGATCTGGTAGAAGCGCTCCCGACCGCGGCCGCCACCACCGGGCGGTTGCTCGTGTGTCGCCAGCTCACGGATCCATCCCAGTTCCATCAGCTTCTCCAGTGATCCGTAGAGTGTGGCTGGCCACAGTCGCACTCGGCCCTCGCTCAAGTCGCGGACGTCCTCCTGAATGGCCGAGCCGTAGCGATCGGATTCAGAGAGAGAGAGAAGGATGTAGAGGAAGGGTTTTTTCATGGCTGTTCAGGAAATGCGAGGCATATTAATACTACCATATAATAGTATTAAAATGACTCTTGGCAAGGGGTCGTGATTGGCTCCACTTAAGGGCCGGCGCGGTCGACGATGTCCCGGATGGCACGTGAGTCGGGAGGGGTGCCGGTACACGCACCGCGACCGCCGGTGCATTGTATTCGATCTGCGGAGGAACGTCGGCTCACCGCGGAGGCCTTTCCCGGGGAACGGCTCATCGCGTGTCGCAATCCCCTCTTGGCCGAGGAGCGCGCCCGCAAGCGGCGCGCGTTGCCGGACGCCACGGAGCGGCCGTTTGAGGCCATCGCGGTCGCGACCCGTCGCGCCACACGGCCGCTCCGGGGGCAGGACAAGATCGCCGTGCGGGTAGACCGGGTATGCAAGCGCTGGAAAGTGGGCAAGCACTTCCGCCTCACGATCACCGAGAGCGCCTTCGCCTACGCGCGCGACGAGCCGGCGATTGCCGCCGAGGCGGCGCTGGATGGCATCTACGTCATTCGGACCAGCGTCCCCGCGGAGCGTCTGAGTGGGCCGGACGCGGTGGGCGCCTACAAGAATCTCGATGTGGTCGAGCGCGCCTTTCGCTCCATCAAAGGGCGCGACCTCCAGGTGCGACCGATTTTTCACCATCGGGCCGACCGGGTGCGGGCGCACGTCTTCTTCTGTCTGCTGGCCTACTACGTCGAGTGGCACCTGCGCCGGGCGCTCGCGCCGCTGCTCTTCATGGACGAGGATCGGGCGGCCGCCCAGCGGGAGCGCGGCTCGGTCGTCCAGCCGGCGCGCCGCAGTCGGGCGGCCCAGCGCAAGGTGCAGCGGCGCCAAGCGGAAGACGGGGCGCCCCTGCACAGCTTCCGCACCCTGCTGATGGAGTTGGCTTCCCTGAGTAAGAACACCGTGAAGCTCGGGGACGCGACCTTGCCGCGAGTTGGATCCGGAAACCGCAAGAAGGATGGTCCGGGTGCGGGAGGCGAGGCGGGCCTTCCGTCGATTCCGGACCCTGTGTTTTTGGTCGCACCGGCCGGATCTGCACATCGGCGCGTCGGACGTGCAATGGGTCGCTGAGCAGCTCATGAAGCACGGCAACCGCGAAGCGTGGCTGGTCGGAGCGAAGTTGTGCCGCTGACCAAATTCCAAGGACGCGACATTCACCCGATGTCGGGGAGACGAAAGCTTCGCCGGAATCGGAAAGCGGCAGGATGTGCAGATGACTCAACGCCGCCGTCGTCTTGATCTCCTGCACGAATCGCTCGGCGCATAAGACGGCGGCCAGCTCTAGCTTGAGCACCTTGATGGCGACCTTGCGGTCGTGTTTCAGGTCGTCGGCGAGGTACACGGTGGCCATGCCGCCCGCGCCGAACTCGCGCTCGATGCGATGGCGATCAGACAGTGCGGCCGAGAGACGGGACACGGCGGCGTCAGCCATGGGCGGATCCGGCTCGCCTCATTCGGTACTGGCCTGCGATATTCCGATGACGTAGTCCGACGGGGACGGACCATCTTCAGGAGCATGGGGTTGAGCTACATCCAGGGTACCGTGCGAGGTCCCACCGGCGCGCAAACCGTCCGCTTCCTGATTGACAGTGGGGCAGTCTACTCGCTGCTGCCCATGGACGTGTGGCAGGCCATCGGTCTGGTTCCCAAGCGCGAGATGGACTTCGCATTGGCCGACGGCACCACAATCCGACGAGCGGTATCCGAGTGCCACATCTCGCTCCCCCAGGGCGAGGCCCACACCCCGGTCGTCCTCGGACAGCCGGGCGATGCGGAGCCGCTGCTCGGCATCGTGACACTGGAGATCCTCGGTCTCGTATTCGATCCGTTTCACCGCACGCTCCATCCGATGCGCGCGCTGCTCGTCTGACGAGAGCCACGGCGCGGGTCCCGGTCCCAGGCGCGGCGCACAATGGCCATCCCGCCCCCGCCGAGTCCACGCTCGATCCGGTAGCGATCCGCGAGGGCGACGGAGAGGGACGACGCGGCTTTGAACAGAGGCGAGCAAAGATGTGGTCGAACGGAACAGCGCGCGAGACTGGATGGAATCTGGTCGCCACACGAAAAGGACATCCTCCCTGCCGACCGCGATCCCATCGGTGGTCGATGTTATCCTTGTTGGTGTCCCCTGCTCCCACCTCACGAGGTGTTCCGATGACCGATCGATCGACCTACCCGACTCGCAAGAGGCGACGCGGTGAGCAAGAGTCGGATGAGCCGGTCGGCCGCGACGCAGCGGATCGTCTCGAGATGGTGTGGCAAATCACCCTGCAGGCGTGGGCGTTCAAGGGCCTCGCGCATGAACCGAGACTTCGCAGAGATGTTGGCCGCGTTATCCGAGGCAGGAGCCGAGTTCATGGTGATCGGGGCGCACGCGGTGGCGGTGCACGCGCAGCCGCGAGCGACTGGTGACCTCGACATCTGGATCAGACCGATCGCGGCGAATGCCGAACGCGTCTGGGCAGCGCTCGTTGCGTTCGGAGCGCCGCTCCATCACCTCACCCGTGACGACCTCGTCTCGGACGACCTCGTTTTTCAGATCGGGGTGAGCCCCAACCGGATCGACATTCTGACGACAATCGCCGGGCCAAGCTTCGAAGATGCGTGGCCGCGGCGCTCGACCGTAGCGTTGTGGGGTCTCGACGTGCCCGTCATCGGCCGAGAGGACCTCATCTGGACCAAACGCGCCGCGGGATGCCCAAGAGATCTCGCTGATCCTGCCGAATTGGAGGACGCCGGCTGAGCTAACATGCCTGCGAAGGCGGGTCAGGAACGCCGCCGGCAACATCCGTGTTGGTGCGGGCGTCCAGAACTTCGGCCGATGCGCCTGCGGCACCGAGCCCTCTCGACGCGCTTTCCGCATCGGTCAAAAGCCAAGCCGTCCACGGAGCCTGCGGCGAGGGTCCATCCGTTGCTGGCGGCCAGCTCCGGGCGCCGACCGGGTGGCTGGTAGCACGTTTGGGGGGTGGGGTCCGCCCCGAGCGGTCTCCGAGCCAACTCGTGTGCAACCCCAAAACCCCCGAACGGGAAGCCAGGGGCGCACGCGGCTTTACGCCGAGGTGCCAGAGCGGGCAGCCGCCCGGGACCGTGGGGGTGCCCGCGCGGGGCGGGCGTCGGCCGCAGGACGGCGCAGGGAGGTCAGAATCCGGTCGATCACGGGTGGGTCGGAGATGAACCCGACGACGTGCATCGCGTCGCCACCGGACGCAGGGCCCGCGATCTATGCGAAAGACCGGCGCCTGCGCCCGTTGGCCGGTCGAGCCGTCGCCGAATTACTGGGTCTCGAGGACCGCCTTCGAGCTAGATGATCACGACGCCAACGGTGTTGGTGGTTGGAGCCGGTGCCAGCATACCCTACGGCTTCCCGTCTGGCCATAACATGGTCTCGAAGGTCCTCGACACGCTTAAGGCGCCGAACGGCGACGCGTGGCGGATTCTCAGTAATAATGGGACTGAGGAGGAGATCAGCCGTGAGATCGAGCGATTCCATGAGCGACTAGCTCACACGTACCCCGCATCCGTTGACGACTTCCTGGACGACGCGCAAACATCCGAAGTCGAGGTCAGGATCGCGACGACGGCGATCGCAACATGTCTTCTTGGAAAGGATTTCTTGCCGACACTCCGCGACCGGGAGCTTGAGGATCATTGGCTGGGTCTGCTCTGGCAGAAGATGAAAGGACGGAGGATCAACGATTTCAAGAGCAACCGCGTCCACATCGTCACGTACAACTACGACCTCCTCATAGAGTGCTTCTTTCAGGAGGTCCTAGCAGCGCAATACCGGATAGCCCAAGACGAAGCGTTGACGCTTTTTCAGAAGGTTACACACATAACCCACGTGCATGGTGACCTCGGTGATCTTCCATGCGCGCGCGGCAGGCCGTACTCAAATGGGCGTGCGAGCTTTTCTGAAGTAAGCGCGGCGGCACAACACCTTTCGCTGCTGCACATGCCCGACCGCACGCGACACGAGAAACCGTACAGCAAGTCGTACGGGTTGATCGGAAACGCCACGCGCCTTCTGTTCATGGGATTCGGTTACCATCATGAAAACGTGAGGCGGCTCAACATCCGACATGCCTGGCGACCGGACTTTCAGGAACACACGATCGCGGGATCAACTTTTGGCCTCACTGATCGTGAGTTACACACGCTCCGTGAGGAGTTCCGATCCGAGCTCGACGGGCTAACGTTCGAGGGGCACCGACTGAAAGCTCACGACTTTCTCAGGGAGTGCCTGTAACCACGTCGGGAAGGACAGTCGACAATCCGAGACTCGGAGAAGCAACGCGAGACCATAACATCCTTGTGTAGGAGCAGCCCATTCAATGACGAACCAACACCCGACCCTGGCGGCTATCCGTGAGTGGCTCAAAGAGAAGCTCAGTGCCTCCAGGGTCGACGTTTGGGAGTCGGACGACTCGGAAACTCACATATTTCAGGTCCAGCCGTCGTCGGGGCGGGTGCCGGAGTTCGAAACCTCGCAAGAGGTAATCGAAGACCGCTCAAGGGATGCAATCTTGAGTGAATTGCAGCAGAGCGACACGGTCGAGCGAATGGTGCGTGATCCCTCCGTGCGTGTGCAGTTCTTCTCCGGAGGCATCAATCATTTCGAGACACGCTACATCCGATGCGACGGCCGTCGGTATAGGATCGTACGCGATGAGCACCACCACGTGGCCATATTCGACGCCTCTGACAATCGCTTGCGTAACACGCCGCGCCAGGTTCTGAACCTCCCAGTTTCGATCTTCCAAAAGCACACGTCCAAGTGGTGCGAAGACGTTCGGAATTGGCGTGGCGAGGATCAATGAAAACGCCCCCCGGAGTCTTCGAGCCAAGGCCGTTACGTAGGGTACGTTTCTGGGTACGTTTCTCTCCCAAGATAGAGAAAACGGCCCCGCGAGGTTCATCACGGAGCCGTCCTATCCCTCGAATTTTCACCAACTTAGCGAAATCGGGCGCATCCCGTCCGGGCTCCCAAAGCAGGTGCGCTACCGAGCTGCGCCACGCCCCGATTCAGCCGGCAGCCCTCGGCCTTCAGCCGGCAGCCAGCTCAGGACAAGGTAATCTGGGTCATGTCTCACGAACAAATCAGGTTCTCGATCAGGTGGTAGCCGACGGCCGTCAACCGGCCGGTCACCGACGGGGCAGGCCGGAGCGTCCTCGCTCAAAACCACCCTCTAACCGGAACCTTTGTCCTTCCTTCTTCTCTCTTCCATTACCAGAACCCGCGATCCGTCTCGATACCCGTACACCTACCAGCCGGTCCGCTCTCGGTCCTCCGACTCAACCCAACCAGTTCCCCCAAACACCAGTAGCCGACCCTGACCCGACCACGATCGTCCACCCATCGTCTCAGTTCCGCTGCTGACTGGGGCGCATCCAGTTGAACACCGGGCTCCGCGTTCGGCTGAGCCCGGGATCCGCGCGATCCAGGCGGCGCACTGCATCCATCGCTGGATCACGCCCTTGCACGAAGTCGAGCCACCGAAGAGGCGCAACCACATCCGGATACATGGCATCACGGTGATCGCGCGGATCCGATTTCTGCCAGTACAATCTCGAAATCTCGACTTCGATCCCGGAGTTGGGGAGGGTGACGGTCGTGACGTCCGCGTAATGATTGGGGGGAGCCGCCGTCGGTTCACCGACGAAGATCGCATGCGTGTTGCGCTCGAGATCCGCTGCGAGATGGACCGCCGCGGAGAAGGTGTAGCTCGACGTGAGAACGAACACGGTCCCCGGCACCTCTGTCTGCCATTGCCGAAGGATCGCGTGGAGCAATGGCTGCAGCAGGGTGGCATCACCACCGCGGTTGGCTCGCACGTCCAGGACCAAACGCGCCGCGCCTAACGAATCAGCCGCGCGCGTCATCTGGTCGGCCAACTGACGGAGCGTGCCAGGCCGGTCTTCGATCACACGATTGAGCTGCACGTACACAGCATCCAGATCCGGCATAGGTTCCAGCCAGTGAATGCGCTCCAGGTGCCGTTGCCAAAGCGGCAGCGCAGACGCCCCGCGCGCATCGATCCATCCTGGCGGTGTGGGACGACGCGGTGGCCCAACGGGGAGGTCGTCGGTTGCGGCAGACGAATCGACCGTGTACACGACCGGACCGTCGTCAGCCTCGAAGGTCAGCTGAATACCGGGTTCGCTGTTCCCGACTCCCACAGCTTGCAGTTGATGGCGGGATCACCACCCCACCGCCGCACCCAGAGACCATGACTAACGATCACCGTTCGGTCCGCAACGATTCCGTCATCGCCCGACAGGAAGATCCGACCCAACGCAGGCGTCACCCGCAGGATTGGAAAGAACGAAGACGACACGCCGGCTGCCGCAACGCGCTCCGCAGCCCCACCGTTCGTGAGATCCGCCGAGAGGCCGCGAACCGTGGCGAGGTGTTCGAAGGTGGTATTCCGTCGAACGATGTCCTCGAAGTTGAGGAGTGAAACTGAACCGAGCCGATCGCTATTCGGGTAAATCGTCCCCAACTGCACGAGGCGTTCTGACTCGCGATATGGAAGCGGCCGGAGCAAAACGTTGTCAACGATTGTGAACATTGTCACCGCGGCACCGATTCCGACGGCGAACGTAAGGGCCGCTGTAACCATGAATGCCGGCGCTCGGAGGTTCTGTCTGAGTGCAAGCCGGACATCGTGCGCGATCCCGTGCATCCAACTCGAGGTGTCTCGGCGTAGGCGACCTCGCCTGGACCGGTTCGCACGCTCGCCGAACCTCTCCATGATCCCATGGCGCATGTTTTGGAATGGAGACCTGATCAGGTACGACATCCCTCGGGTCCAGAATCCCCATCGCATATTGTCATTCCGAACATCCCGGTATGTCCGAAGGAGATCGGCACCCAGTTTCGCGCGAAATGACGTCGAGTACGCCCTGAGGGAAACCCGGAAGGCCAACTCGCCAAGAACAACCATGATCTGTCGCAGCATGGTCACCGGGGCCGCGTTGCAAGAGCGGCGAGCGCCTTGACCGATCGTTGTTTGGCCAGCTGTGTGATACGTGCCGCCTCGGCCTCAACGACTCGGTGGCCAAACCGCGTCAAATCGTAATATGTGCGCCGTTCATCCGTTGCCGGCGGGTCGGGCTGCACCTGCCGTACTACCTCGAGATCCATCAGCCGCTTCAGTCGGCGATAGAGAGGACTCGGTTCCAGCCGGATTCGGCCTTCCGTTTCACGTTCAACTTCCTGGATGATTCCATAACCGTGGAGTGGATGATCCGCGAGGATGAGGAGGATGTGAAACGTCTCGGGCTTCAATGGGAGCAGTGACTGGGGGTCGATTGATCGCATAGTCTTCGGGAATTGGACCTTCGTACTATAGACCATTGGTCTAGAGTCTGCAACTGCGGCGAAAATGTGCCGCACGCGCTTCCTCAAAGCCCCCACACGCTCCCCATTCGCCGTCCCGCCACACCGCTCAGCGACCCAACCCGCCGCTCGGCGATCCGTCGTTGAGCAGGCATCATCGACCCCGGTACCGTTCCCCCTGTCGATGTCAAATACAACGCGCGTAGGAGTTCCGCCCAGCGACGGCGCACGTCGGCCGCGGGTCCTCGTCCTCGACCCGAACGATCTCGACGCGTGGTCGCCAGAGCACGGACGAGGTTGCGATCGCACGCCCACCCCCGTCCTCTTGTCAGCTACAGAACAAGCACATATCTTCCCTCGACAGCTAGAGGAACCTTGCCCGTCGGAGCGACCATGCCCGCACGCTCGCAGAAGGATGCCCTCCGGGGCTCGCTCGATCTCCTGGTCCTGAAGACGCTCTCGCTCGAGCCGATGCACGGGTGGGGGATCAGCCAGCGCGTCCAGCAGATCTCGGACGGCGAGCTGGATGTGAATCAGGGCTCGCTGTACCCGGCGCTCCAGCGCTTGGAGAAGGAGGGGCTAGTTACGAGCGCGTGGGGCACGACGGACAACAACCGGCGCGCGCGCTACTACCGTCTCACAACCGCTGGCCGGCGGTCCCTGGGCGAGGAGCTAGAGAGCTGGCGCCGTTTCGCCACGGCGCTCGACGCCGTCCTTCGCACTCCCTAAGCACGGCCCGGCGGGTCGCCCGCCGCCCCGACCTCTACCGGAGGATGTCCATGCGTTGGTTCGATGCCGCTCGTGCGCGCCTGCGCCTCATCTTCGCCCGGCGCGTTGCCGAGAAGCGGACTGAGGAAGAGTTCCGATTTCACATCGACATGGAGACGGAGCGGCTCGTGCGAG